>Ga0137375_10011621_pt1 | contig 10417 bp, 7 predicted proteins | sample SagtaG_24_FD_104936 | JGI IMG/M metagenome (GOLD analysis project Ga0137375, IMG submission 104936) | Vadose zone soil microbial communities from Sagehorn Ranch, Mendocino, California, USA - Sage1_R_113_16 metaG | ecosystem: Environmental > Terrestrial > Soil > Vadose zone | place: USA...
CGTGCTCCGCGACGGCGGAGCGCTGCTGGTGTTCCCCGAGGGCACGCGCGGCGAGGAAGGGGTTCTCGGACCGGCGAAGCCGGGAGCGGGTATGCTGGCAGTCCTGGGACAGGCACCTGTCGTTCCCGTGTACATCAGCGGTAGCGGCCGGGCCTGGCCGCGGGGGCGGAAGTTCCCGCGCCGGACCAGGGTCACGGTAACATTTGGACCTCCGCTCGCCATGGCCGCCGGTGGAGGAGCGAGACGCAAGGACGACTATGAGGCCGCGAGCCGCGAGATGATGGCGGCGATCGCGCGCCTGCGTGACTCCGCGCACGACGGATGTCGAGCCGGCGACGGGGTGGGTGTGGGAGGAGCCCGGACTTCGCCCAAATATATGGACGGGAGGAACGGGTAGCATGAAGACCGATGAACCACGCAACATCCTCGGGGCCCCGCGACGGGGAGGTGGCGAAGACGCGCCCGAGGAACGCATGGAGGACTGGTACGGCGAGAACGTCACCAGCGAGTTCGAAGAGGGTGAGGTCGTGCGCGGGCGTGTCGTCCACGTGGGCACAGGCGAGGTCCTGGTGGACGTCGGCTACAAGAGCGAGGGCTCGATCCCGATCGAGGAGTTCCATCGCGCGGGAAAGCTTCCCGAGGTCGGCGACGAGATCGATGTCTACCTCGAGGCCAAGGAAGACTCCGAAGGCCTCATCGTCCTGTCCAAGGACAAGGCCGACAAGATCCGGGTGTGGGACGCGATCACCCAGGCCTACGACAAGGGCGCGCCCGTCGAGGGCCGTGTCGTCGAGGTCGTCAAGGGCGGCCTCGCCGTCGACGTCGGCGTCAAGGCGTTCCTGCCCGGCTCCCAGGTCGACCTGCGCCCCGTGAAGAACCTGTCCTCGATGATGGGGCAGACGATCCGCGCCAAGGTCATCAAGCTCAACCGCCGGCGCGGCAACGTCGTGCTCTCCCGGCGCTCGGTCCTCGAGGAAGAGCGGGAAGAGAAGAAGAAGCACACGCTGGAGGTCCTCCACGAAGGGCTCGTCCTCACCGGGACGGTGAAGAACATCACCGACTACGGGGCCTTCATCGACCTCGGCGGGATCGACGGCTTGCTCCACGTCACCGACATGAGCTGGGGCCGCGTCGGACACCCCTCGGAGATCTTCCAGGTCGGCGACCAGGTCGAGGTCGTCGTGCTGCACTTCGACCGGGACACCGGACGCGTGTCGCTCGGCTACAAGCAGAAGTCCTCCGATCCCTGGGAGCACGTGGAGGAGCGCTATCCCGCGGGCACCAAGGGCCACGGGCGCGTGGTGAGCCTCACGAACTACGGCGCCTTCATCGAGCTGGAACCAGGCGTCGAGGGCCTCGTGCACGTCTCCGAGATGTCGTGGACGCGCCGCGTGCGGCATCCGTCCAAGCTGGTGAACGTCGGCGACGAGGTCGACGTCCTCGTCCTCGAAGTCAACCGCGCGGCCAAGCGGATCTCGCTCGGCATGAAGCAGGTGGAGCCGGATCCGTGGGCGACCATCGAGGAGCGGTATCGTCCGGGCAGCCGCGTGCAGGGGCGGGTGCGCAACCTCACGGACTTCGGGGCCTTCATCGAGCTGGAGCCCGGGGTCGACGGCCTGCTCCACATTTCCGACATGTCCTGGACCCGCAACGTCGGGCACCCGTCGGAGATCTTGCGCAAGGGGCAGGACCTCGAGACCCAGATCCTCAACATCGACCGCGACAACAAGCGCATCTCGCTGGGCCTCAAGCAGATCCAGCCCGACCCCTGGGCCACCGTGTCGCTGCGCTATCCGATGGGGTCGCGCGTGACGGGCAAGGTGGTCCGCCTGACCGACTTCGGCGCCTTCGTCGAGCTGGAGGCCGGCGTCGACGGGTTGCTCCACATCTCGCAGATGTCCAACCGGCCGATCAGCCGGCCCGACGAAGTGGTGAGCGTCGGGGACGAGCTCACGCTGCTCGTCATCCGTGTCGATCCCAACGAGCGCCGGATCGGTCTCAGCCTCAAGGAGCTCGCCCACGCGATCGACATGACGCGCGAGGTGGAGGGGGGCGACCGCAGTGGAGCGGGGCGGCGAGGAGGGCGGCGCGGCGGCAAGCAGCGCCAGGACTACAACTACGACGACGACGAGTAACCGGACGTGAGCCGCGGGCTCCGGGTCGTCCTCCTGACGATCCTCCTCTACGCGGGGATCCTCGGCCTGTTCCTGGCCGTGGTCTCCGCGCTGCTGCGCGCGCCCGAGAGCGGTGGCCTGGTCTTCGGCCCGCGCGTGGCCGTCGTCGAGCTCGAGGGCATCATCCTCGACGTCGACGACATCGTGCGCGACCTCAAGAGCCATCGCGACAACCCGCTCGTCCGGGCCGTGGTGGTGCGGATCAACAGCCCCGGCGGGGTCGTCGGCCCCACCCAGGAGCTCTATCGGTCGCTGCTACGGCTGCGCGAGGCGGGCAAGCCGGTGGTGGCCTCCCTCGGGGCCGTGGCGGCGTCCGGCGGCTACTACGTGGCCGTCGCCGCCGACTCGATCTACGCCAACCCCGGGACGCTCACCGGCTCGATCGGCGTCGTCATGCAGATGGCCAACCTCGAGAGCCTCATGAAGAAGGTTGGCGTCGACTACGTGGTCGTCAAGGCGGGCCAGTTCAAGGACATCGGCAACATTGCACGCCCGATGACGCCGGAAGAGCGCCGGACGCTGCAGACGCTGCTCGACGACGTCCATCGCCAGTTCATCGACGCCGTCGCCGCCGGCCGGAAGCTCGATCGCGCGCGCGTCGTCCAGTTCGCCGACGGTCGCGTCTTCTCGGGCGCGCAGGCGAAGTCGCTGGCGATGATCGACGAGCTGGGCGGCTTCGAGGAGGCCGTCGACCGGGCGGCCAAGCTCGCGGGGCTCGAGGTCCCGCCCCGCGTGATCCTGCCCCGCCGCCGCTTCTCCGTGATGGATCTCCTGCGCAGCCAACTCGGTCTGGTCAGGGCCGCGACGCTCGTGCCGGGACTGCCGGTCTTCAAGACGCCGCTCTACCTGTTCGACTGAGGAGGCGCTCGTGACTTCGGTCATTGAAGGGCTCAGCTCGCCGCCAGAGCGCGGCTGTCGTCGATCACAGAAGGGCTCGGCTCGCCGTCCGGGCACGGCTCACCTCGCACTGCCACACAGTGCCACGATCCTGCTGATTGCGTTCACGGTGGTTTGCGCGTGGAGCGGCAGCGCGGCGGCCCAGATGGCCGGGTCGGCCGGCGGCCGTCTGTACGGGGGCGCGGAGTACCTGCTGTGGTGGACGAAGAACAGCCCGGCGCCGGTGCCTCTGGTCACCGACGACGTGCTCGCTCCCAGGACGCACGTGCTCCTCGGCGGTGACGACGTCGACGTCGGCCATCGCAACGGCGCCCGCTTCACCCTCGGTTACTGGCTGACCCCCGATCGCGCGTGGGGCGTCGAGGCGACAGGGTTCTTTCTCTCGACGGCCGTCGAGCGCCGATCGGTCGGCAGCTCCGGCGCGTCGGGATCGCAGGATCTCCTCATCCCGTTCTTCGATCCCACCCTGCCGGGCGAGAACGTGACGAACCTGTCGCTCGCGGGGCAGTACGCGGGCTCCGCCACCGAGACGCTTCGTAGCCGGCTGTGGGGCGTGGAGATGAACGGCGTCAAGCCGCTCGTCGGGCCCAGGCCGTGGCGCCTGGATCTCGTCGGCGGCTTCCGCTACCTCAGGCTGAGCGAGGACTATACTTTCCGCACCAGCAGCCCGGACATCCCGCCGGGGCCCATCAACGTGTTCGTGACGCGTGACTCGTTCGACGCGGGCAACAGCTTTTACGGCCCGCAGGTGGGCGTGCGGGGAAGCTACGACCTCGGCCCCTTCACGGCCGACGCCGGCCTCAAGCTGGCCCTGGGCGTGATGCACCAGAGCGTCGACATCACCGGATCCCTCGTGACAAATCAGTTCACGGCCCCGACGGTCGTCGGCTATTCGGGTGGGTACTTTGCCCAGCCGACCAACATCGGCTCGTACAGCCGCAACGTCTTCGCCGTGGTTCCCGAGGCGGCGCTCAACGTCGGGTACCGGCTCACGAGCTGGGCCTCGCTCGTCGCGGGCTACACCTTCCTGTACGCGAGCAACGTCGCTCGCCCCGGCGACCAGATCGATCGCACCGTGAACCCGACCCAGAGCCCGTCCTTCGGGGGTCCCGTTCCCACACGGCTCGTGGGGGCGGCGCGACCGCAGTTCCGGTTCGAGGGCTCGGACTTCTGGGCACACGGCCTGAGCTTCGGGGTCGCGCTGCGGTACTGATGGCCTGGGGGCCATGCCCGGTCGTCTCGGTGCCATGTCGCCTAACCCCTTGCGTTGGTTGACATTCTAGGAAACGGCGTGCTACGGTCGGGCGACGTCGGAGGGCTCCCTGGAAGTGAGGCGAAGCCGAGCATGACCAAAGCCGAGCTGATCGATGAAGTCTCGAAGATCTCCAATCTCACGAAGAAGGAGACCGAGACCATCGTCAACACGATCTTCGACAACATCACGGACGCCCTGGCCAAGGGCGACAAGGTCGAGCTGCGCGGCTTCGGTAGTTTCCGCATCCGGCACCGCAATTCCCGCAAGGGGCGCAATCCCAAGACCGGCAGCAGCGTCGACGTCCCCCAGAAGAGAGTGCCGTTCTTCAAGGTCGGTAAGCGGCTGCGCGAGCTCGTGAACACGTGAGGCGGCGCCTTACCACCGCGTGAAGCGCCTCTGGGCGCCGTGGCGGATGGGCTACGTCGCGGGGGCCCGGGCTCCCGCCGGCTGCATTTTCTGTACGGCCCCGGCGGCCGGCGATGACCGCGGCCAGCTCGTCTTGCATCGCGGTCGCCACGGCTACCTCATCCTCAACGCCTACCCGTACGCGGCCGGTCATCTCCTCGCGGTCGTCTATCGCCACATCGCTGGGCTGGCGGACGCGACGAGCGACGAGCTGACGGATCTCATGACGCTCGTGACCGTGGCGACGACGCTCCTCGCCGACGAGTATCGGGCCGAGGGCTTCAACGTCGGGCTCAACCAGGGACGGGTCGCCGGTGCGGGCATCGCCGATCATCTGCACATGCACGTCGTCCCGCGCTGGAGCGGCGACGCCAATTTCGTGGCGGTGGTCGGGGAGACCCGAGTGATCCCCGAAGCGCTCGACGTGACGTACGACCGTCTGAAGAGCCGACTGCATGACTGAGACCTCGGGCGGTCTGACGCCGATGATGCGCCAGTACCGCGACGTGAAGCGGCGGTTTCCCGATTACCTGTTGCTCTTCCGTCTCGGGGATTTCTACGAGATGTTCTTCGAGGATGCCGAGGCGGGGGCGCGATTGCTCCAGATCACGCTGACCTCGCGTCAGGGGATGCCCATGGCGGGGATCCCGCATCACGCGGCCGACGGCCACGTCGCCCGTCTCGTGCAGGCGGGACGGAAGATCGCGATCTGCGAGCAGATGGAAGCTCCGGGCAAGGGCAAGAAGCTGCTGCGGCGCGACGTCGTGCGCGTCATCACGCCGGGCACGATCACCGACACCGCGTACCTGTCCGGAGCGGCCAACAACTTCCTCCTCGCCGCGGCGCGCGGCCGCGAGGGCGTGGGGGTCGCATTGCTCGACGTCTCGACCGGCGACTTCCTGGTCGGCCAGGACGACGCCGGCGCGGAGACGGTCCTGGGGGCGGCGCTGCTTCGGCGCCCCGCCGAGATCGTCGTCCCCGACACGCTGCGGGATGCCCCGGATCTCTTGAGCCGTCTGCAGGCCGCGGGCGCGACCCTCACGTTCTTCGACGCCTCCGCCTTCGCACCACGCCGCGCGGCCGGCGAGCTCTGCGCGCATTTCGGCGTGCCCGCACTCGACCGGTTCGGGGTCGCCGATCTCACCATCGGCCTGGCCGCCGCGGCCGGCGCGCTGGCCTACGTGCGCTCCACGCAGGGTGAGGCGCTCGGCCATCTCACGGCGCTCCAGCGCCTGGCGCCGGCGGAGGCGATGATCCTCGACCGGACGGCCGTGGACACGCTCGAGCTGGTGGAGTCCCGCGATAGCGGCGTCCGCAACTCGCTGCTGGGGGTGCTCGACACGACGGTCACGCCGATGGGCGCGCGTCTCTTGCGCCAGTGGCTCCTGCGACCGCTGCTGGACCCGGCGGCCATCGCCGAGCGACAGGACGCGGTCGCCGCGCTGGTGGACGACCCGGCGCGGCGCGCCGCCGTCCGCGCCCCCCTGGCGCGCGTGGGAGATCTCGAGCGGCTCACGAGCCGCGCGACCCTCGGCGTCGCCCACGCCCGTGACCTCGTCGGCTTGCGCCAGTGCCTGGTGCCGCTCGATGGGCTCCGGGAGACGTGCGCGGGGCTCATGCCGCCGCTGCTCGTGGCAGCGCGCGAGGACCTGGCGCCCCTCGGCGATCTGCGCGAGCTGCTCGACGCGGCACTCGTCGCCGAGCCCCCGATGACGCTACACGACGGGGGCATCATCCGCGATTCCTGGAGCGAGGGGCTCCGCACGATCGTCGAGGAGGCGCGCGAGGCCCGGACGTGGATCGCCGGGCTCGAGGAGCGCGAGCGCGCGCGCACGGGCATCCCGAGCCTGCGCGTCCGCTTCAACCGGGTCTTCGGCTATGGCATCGAGGTTACCCACGCGCAGACGGCGCGGGTGCCGCCCGAGTACATCCGTCGCCAGACCCTGACGGGCGCCGAGCGCTACGTCACGCCCGAGCTCAAGGAGTACGAGAGCCGCGTGCTCGGCGCCGATGAGCGCCGCCGGCGGCTCGAGTACGAGCTCTTCGAGGACGTTCGACGTCGCGTCGCCGAGCGCGCCGCGGACCTCATCCGCACGGCGCGCGGCGCCGCACGTCTCGACGTCCTCGCCGCGCTCGCGGAGGTGGCCCATCTGCGCGGCCACGTCCGGCCGGTCGTGACCGCGGACGGCGACCTGCACGTCGTGGACGGCCGCCACCCGGTGCTCGAGGCCCGCTCGGCCGAGCCGGTGACCGCCAACGACCTGCACCTCGACGGCGAGGGGCGCATCGTGATCCTGACGGGACCGAACATGGCCGGCAAGTCCGTATATCTCCGCCAGGCCGGTCACCTCGTCGTGCTGGCCCAGATGGGGGCCTTCGTGCCGGCGAGGGAGGCGCGCCTCGGCGTCGTCGATCGCGTGTTCACGCGGGTCGGCGCCCAGGACAACCTGGGCCGCGGGCAGAGCACGTTCCTCGTCGAGATGGTCGAGACCGCGACGATCCTGAACAACCTCACGCCCCGCAGCCTCGTCCTGCTCGACGAAGTCGGGCGGGGGACCTCGACCTTCGACGGGCTCGCCATCGCGTGGGCCGTCGTCGAGCACCTGCACGCCGCGCCGGGCGCGATGGTCCTGTTCGCCACCCATTTCCACGAGCTCACGCAGCTTGCCCAGCGACTGCCCGCCGTCCGCAACTTCCACGCCGCGGTGCGCGAATGGAACGAGGAGATCATCTTCCTGCACAAGATTCGCCCCGGCGGCACGGATCGCAGCTACGGCATCCAGGTGGCGCGTCTGGCCGGGCTGCCGGCCGCCGTGATCGGCCGCGCGCGGACCCTGTTGAGCGAGCTGGAGGCCGCCGGCCAGCACACGACGGACGTCCGTGACGCCGCCCAGCTCGGTCTTTTCGTCCCGTCGACCGATCCGATCGCGGAGGACGTCATGCGTCTGGATCTGTCCCACCTCACGCCCATCGAGGCGCTGAACGTCCTCGCCAAGTGGCAGGCCCGGCTCGGAGAGCGCGGGCAATGACGGGCAAGATCCGGCGGCTGCCGGAGCACCTGGTGAACAAGATCGCGGCGGGCGAGGTGGTGGAGCGGCCGGCCTCGGCGGTGAAGGAGCTGGTCGAGAATGCGCTCGACGCCGATGCGAGGGCCGTCTCGGTCGATCTCCGCGACGGCGGGGCGGCCCTCATCCGCGTGACCGACGACGGCCACGGCATGACGGCCGGCGATCTCGAGCTCGCCCTCGAGCGTCACGCGACCTCCAAGCTCGCCGCCGACGAGGACCTCGACGCCATCGCCACGCTCGGCTTCCGCGGCGAAGCCCTTCCCGCCATCTGCGCCGTCTCCGAGTTCGAGATCACGAGCTGCCCCCGGGGGGTTGAACGGGGGACGTCGAGTCCCCCCTTCGTGCAATCAATGGAAGCCACGCGGATCGCCGGGGCTGGGGGCGTTATCACTCAACGCCTCCAGTTGCCCGGCCCCGCCGGCACCTCGATCGAGGTCGCCAATCTCTTCTACAACACGCCGGCTCGTCTGAAGTTCATCAAGTCCGCCGCGACGGAGCTGGCCACGAGCCTGCGGACGCTCACGCATCTGGCGGTGGCCCATCCCGACGTCCGTTTTCGCGTCACCAACAACGGACGAGCCCTGCTCACCGCGCCGGTGGCGCGCGACCTGCGTGACCGCATCGGGGCGCTCTGGCACCACGACGTGGCCGCCCGGCTGCTCGCGGTCGACCGCACGGAGCACGGCATCCGCGTCTCGGGCCTGGCCGGGCCTCCCGATCTCCATCGGGGCAGCCGCGAGGACGTCGTCGTGGTCGTCAACGGCCGGCCGGTCCGTGACCCCGCGCTGCTACAGGCGGTGCTCGCCGCCTACCGTCCGACGCTGCCTCGCGATCGCTTCCCGCTGGTGGCACTCTTGATCTCGATGCCGTTTGTCGACGTCGACGTCAACGTCCATCCCACCAAGGCGTGGGTACGCTTTCGGCACGCCCGCCTCGTCCAGGAGATGGTGATGGCGGCGCTCGGTGAAACCCTGCGCCAGCGCACCGTGGTGCCGACGGCGACGCCACCGTCGCGCGCGGAAATGCCCGGCACCGGCCTGCCTCCGGCGTCGGAAGAGATGGTCGCCCAGGACGCCCTGTTCGCCGAGCCCACCGCCACGTACGGGCGCGCCGAGCTCGGCCGCGTTCTCGGGCAGGTCCAGGACACGTTCGTGGTCGCGGCGTCCGATCGCGAGGTCTTCTTCGTCGATCAGCACGCCGCCCACGAGCGGGTCCTCTATGAACGGCTCCAGGCGGCGCTCAACGAGGGCGCGCCCGTGTCGCAGGAGCTCTTGTTCCCCGAGCCGCTCGAGCTCGCGCCGGCGGCGCAGGCCCTGCTCGAGCGCTGGCGCGCGCTCCTCGAGCGGCTCGGGTTCGCGTTCGAGGGTTTCGGGGGACACACCGTCGTGCTGCGCGCGGTTCCCGCGCTGCTCAAGGGCGACGAGCCGCGCCGGCTCATCGAGGCCGCCGTCGACGATCTGTCCGGGCCGCGCGGCGGGGAGCCCGTGCTGGATCGGGTGCTGTCGTTCGTGGCGTGCCGCGCGGCGATCAAGGCCAACACCGTCCTGACCGGGGAGGAGATGGAACGGCTCGTGGCGGAGCTCTCGGCGACCACGGTCCCCTACTTCTGCCCACACGGCCGGCCCACGATGAGCCGCATCTCGATGAGCGACGTGCGCCGCGAGGTGAAGCGGGTATGGTGAAGGCGCCGCTGCTGATCATCGCCGGGCCGACCGGCGTCGGCAAGACCGCGGCCGCGGTGGCGCTCGCCGCGCGGATGCCGATCGAGGTCGTCAGCGCCGATTCCCGGCAGGTCTACCGCGGGATGGACGTCGCGACCGCCAAGCCCACGGCGGAGGAGCGCCGCGCGGTCCCGCATCATCTCGTCGACGTGACGGACCCCGACGATCACTATCACGCGGCCCGCTTCGCCCGCGAGGCGCGGGCGGCCATCGACGCGATCCGTGGCCGCGGCCGGCTGCCCGTCGTCGTGGGCGGGACAGGCCTCTACATCCGCGCGCTGGTGCGCGGCCTCGACCCCGCACCGCCCGCGGACCCCGCGTTCCGCCGCGAGCTCGGCGAGCTCGTCGAGCGCGAGGGTCGGACGGCGCTCCACATGCGCCTCGCCCGCGAGGCCCCGGCGTTGGCGCGCCGGCTGCATCCCAACGATCACGTGAGGATCGTGCGCGCCCTCGAGCTCGTCCGCGCGGGTGCCCCCGTCGGCGAGGCTCAGCAGCGCTGGCGAATGCCGGCGGACGGCGCCGGGGAGGCGGTGCTCAGCGTCGGCTTGACGCTGCCCCGCGAGACCCTGGGCCGACGCCTCCGAGATCGCGCGGCCGCCATGGTCGCGGCGGGCCTGGCCGATGAGGTCCGGACGCTGCTCGCGCGGGGCTACGATCCCTCGCTGCCGGCGATGCAGGGGATCGGCTACCGGGAGTTCGTCCTCGTCCTGCGCGGGGCCTTGACGGAAGCCGAGGCGCTGCGGCGCATGCAGCGGGACACGATGCGGTACGCCAAGCGGCAGTGGACGTGGTTCGCGCGCGAGCCCGGCCTTCAGTGGCTCGACGTCGACCTGTGCGGCGGGCCCGCGGACGTGGCCCGTCTGCTGGCCGAGCGGATCGAGCGACATCTATCGAAAC
>Ga0137375_10011626_pt1 | contig 10415 bp, 8 predicted proteins | sample SagtaG_24_FD_104936 | JGI IMG/M metagenome (GOLD analysis project Ga0137375, IMG submission 104936) | Vadose zone soil microbial communities from Sagehorn Ranch, Mendocino, California, USA - Sage1_R_113_16 metaG | ecosystem: Environmental > Terrestrial > Soil > Vadose zone | place: USA...
TGACGCCGACCGGCGCCAAGGCCGATCACCGTCGAGCGCTCCGCGCCGAGCAGGTCGAGAGCTTCGCCCGCGCGGTCGCCGGGCGGCTGCGCGGAGGCGTTGAAGCTGCCACCGGCCCAGCCCATGAGATTCCCACCGCGTGGATCGACGCGCTCATCCAGGATCTGCAGCTGCGCGAAAATCGCGGCGCCAGCATCATCCTCGCCGGCGACGGTCAGCCGCCCATCGTCCACGCCCTTGCCTTCGCGATGAACGAGGCACTGGGCAATCTTGGCAGCACCGTCGTTGTCACCGAGCCTGTCGAGGTGCGGCCCGAATGGCAAAGTTCGGCCTCCCCCTCCATGCAGTCGCTGTACGAACTGCTCCGCGACATGCCCGACCCCAGCGCGCCCAATCAGGCGCCACGCATCGACATCCTGCTGATCCTGGGCGGCAATCCTGTTTACACGACACCGGCCAATGATCGATTCAAGGATCGCCTGGACCGCATCCCGTTGCGCATCCACCTCGGCCTTTACGAAGACGAGACGTCGGAACACTGCCACTGGCACATTCCGGAGGCCCATTATCTGGAATCCTGGGGCGACGTGCGCGCCTACGACGGCACGGTATCGATCATTCAGCCGCTGATCGCCCCGCTCTACGGCGGCCGCAGCGCTCACGAGGTGCTGTCGCTGTTCACCGGGCAGTCGGAGCGGACGCCGTACGAGGTCGTCCGGTCGTACTGGCGAACCTTCCGGAGCATCGTCCAGCCTTTGCAGCAGGGCGCTGTCCCCGCCGCTCAACTGGTCGGCCCCCGTGGTGACTTCGAGGCGTGGTGGCGCAGGGCCTTGCACGACGGCGTGATCGCTGGCACCGCGGTCCCTGAGCGAACCAACCTTCGCCTCGACCCCGCCTGGACCAACGCCCCGGGAGGCCCGCCAGTCCGGGGGACGCAGCAAGACCTGGAGATCGTCTTTCGGCCCGATCCCACGATTTTCGACGGCCGTTTCGCCAATAACGGCTGGCTGCAGGAATTGCCCAAGCCGATCACCTCCATTACGTGGGACAACGCCGCGTTCATGAGCGCCGCCACCGCGGCCCGCCTGGGCGTCGCCAGCGAGCAGATGGTCACTCTGCAATTCGGCAGCTTGCGGGTGGACGCCCCTGTCTGGGTGGCGCCCGGCCATCCGGATGACAGTGTCACCGTCCACCTCGGCTATGGCCGCACGCGCGCCGGGAGCGTGGGCACGGGGACAGGCTTCAACGCCTACCAGCTGCGCGACCCCGCCAGTCCGTGGTTCGGGCGCGGCCTTACCGTCCGCCCCACGGGCGGGCGCTACCAATTCGCCCGCGTACAACCGCACCACGAACTCAACGGCCGCGCCGAGGAGATCGTCCGCGAAGGTACGCGCACCAGCCTGCCCACGATCCCTGAGCCGGCCCACAACCCGCGCACCGGCCCGTCACTCTACCCCGAGCGCGACAACAGCGGCCACCAGTGGGGCATGACGATCGACATGACGCTCTGCACCGGCTGCAGCGCCTGCGTCGTCGCCTGCCAGGCGGAGAACAACATCCCTGTCGTCGGCAAGGATCAGGTGGCCCGCGGCCGCGCGATGCACTGGCTCCGCATCCAGAGCTATCACCACCAGGAGCAGCGGTCGCTGTACACGTTCTTCCAACCGCTGGCCTGCGTGCAGTGCGAGAACGCCCCGTGCGAGGTCGTCTGTCCCGTCGCCGCCACCGTCCACAGCCGCGACGGCCTCAACGACATGGTCTACAACCGCTGCGTCGGCACGCGCTACTGCTCGAACAACTGCCCCTACAAGGTGCGGCGCTTCAACTTCCTGCAGTATGCCGACTGGGCCACCGAGGCGCTGCGGCCGATGCGCAACCCCGACGTGACCGTGCGCAGCCGCGGCGTCATGGAGAAATGCACCTACTGCGTGCAGCGCATCCGCGCCCGCGACATCGATGCCCAGCGCGCGGGCCTGCCCCTGCGCGACGGCGAGATTCAAACCGCCTGCCAGGCCGCCTGTCCCGCCGGGGCGATTGTCTTCGGCGACCTCAACCAGACCGGCAGCCGCGTCCGCCAACTCCAGACCGAGCCGACAAGCTACGGCCTGCTGTATGATCTCAACACCCGGCCGCGGACGACGCACCTGGCCGCGATTCGCAATCCCAACGAGGCCATCGAGCGCCTGGAGAGGGAGGCGCCGCGATGAGCGAGGAACACCTGCTCCCGCCCGCAGAGCCAGGCCGGCCGCCGGTCATTGGTCCGGGACACACCTTCGCCTCGGTCACCGACAAGATCAGTTCGATCGTGCTGACCCAGCCGACGTCGCGCCGCTGGCTCCTTGGCCTGGCTATCACGGGCACGCTGGTTCTTATTCTACATATTGCGATCGCTTATCTCCTCGTTGAAGGCGTCGGCATCTGGGGCGTCAACGTGCCGATTGCCTGGGGTTTCGCGATCATCAACTTCGTCTGGTGGATCGGCATCGGCCACGCCGGCACGCTCATCTCGGCCATTCTGCTGCTGCTCAAGCAGTCGTGGCGCACCTCGATCAACCGTTTCGCCGAGGCCATGACCATCTTCGCCGTCATGTGCGCCGGCATCTTTCCGCTGATCCACATGGGCCGCCCGTGGTACTTCTACTGGCTGCTGCCCTACCCGAACACGATGGGCCTGTCGCCGCAGTGGCGCAGCCCGCTCGTCTGGGACGTCTTCGCCGTCACGACGTACCTGACCATCTCGCTGCTGTTCTGGTACGTCGGCCTGATTCCCGACATGGCAACCTTGCGCGACCGCTCGCAGAGCCGCGTGGGCCGCGTCATCTACGGCATTCTGGCGATGGGCTGGCGCGGCTCGGCGCGCCACTGGCACCGCTACGAAAAGGCGTACCTGATCCTCGCCGCCCTGGCGACGCCGCTGGTCGTGTCGGTGCATACGGTCGTGAGTTTCGACTTCGCCGTCAGCATCCTGCCCGGCTGGCACTCGACCATTTTTCCGCCGTATTTCGTCGCCGGCGCCCTCTTCGCCGGCTTCGCGATGGTGCTGACCTTGGCGATCCCAGTTCGCTACTTTTACGGCCTGGAAGACTTCATCACGATGCGCCATCTGGAGAACATGGCGAAGATCCTGCTGGCGACGGGGCTGCTGGTCGTTTACGGCTACGGCATTGAGGGGTTCATGGCGTGGTACAGCGGCAATCCGTACGAGGTGTATGGCGCGCTCAACAAGCTCTTCGGCCCGTACGGCTGGTTGTACTATCTGCTGTTGCTGTGCAATCTCGTTATCCCGCAGGTGCTGTGGTTCAAGAAGATGCGGACGAACCTCGTGGTGCTGTTTGTCGTCGCGCTGGCGGTCAACATCGGCATGTGGCTGGAGCGCTTCATCATCGTCGTGGTCAGCCTGCACCGCACCGAACTGCCGGGCAACTGGAACATGTACTACCCGACCATCTGGGACTGGGCGACGTTCATCGGCACGATTGGGCTGTTCGTGTTCCTGCTGCTGCTATTCGTGCGCTTCCTGCCGATGATCTCGATCTTCGAGATGCGGACGCTGCTGCCGGAGGCTCAGGTGAAGGAAGGCAACGGCGCGGAGCAATCCCAGGCGGCGCCGGCGCAGGCCGAGGCGAAGGGAGGTGCGTCGTGAACCCGGAGCCGCTCTATGGCCTGATGGCCGAATTCGAGAGCCCGACGGCCCTCGTCGAGGCGACACACCGAGCACGCGAGGCGGGTTACCGGCAAATGGACGCATATTCTCCATTTCCGATCGAGGAACTCACCGAAGCGCTCGGCGTGCGGCCGACGCGCTTGCCGCTGCTGATTCTGATTGGCGGGCTGATCGGGGGCTTCGGCGGCTTCTTCATGCAGTGGTATCTCGCGGTGATCGATTATCCGCTCGACATCGGTGGCCGGCCGCAAAACAGCTGGCCGATGTTCATTCCCATCACATTCGAGATGACGGTGCTGTTCGCGGGCCTGACGGCAGTGTTCGGCATGCTGGCGCTCAACGGCCTGCCGATGCCGTATCATCCGGTGTTCAACGTGCCGCGGTTCGCCCTGGCGACGCGCGATCGCTTCTTTTTGTGCATCGAAGCGACCGACCCGCTGTTCGACCGCGAGAAGACGAAACGCTTTTTGCAGGAGTTGCATCCGCGGGAGGTGAGCGAAGTTGAGCCCTGAACCGCTTCACCCAAATTGCTTGTCTGTTGTGGCACGGTCTCCTGACCGTGCCACCCCGCCGACCGGAGGTCTCCCGCTACTCCCGGAGACCTGCGGTCACAAGCCGTGGCACGGTCAGGAGACCGTGCCACAACGTGGCGTTCTCAAGAAGAGCGCATTCCTCGTGCTGTGCGTGGCGCTGGTCGGTTGTGGCGAGCAGCAGATGGCCCGTCAGCCGGCGTATCGGCCGCTCCAGCCCAGTGCCTTCTTCCCCGATGGCCGCTCGGCCAGACCACTCGTCCCCGGCACCGTCGCCCGCGGCCATCTTGACGAAGATAGCGCCTTTTTCACGGGCAAATCGGGCAAAAGCGACGAGTGGACGCAAGCGGTCGGCGTGCTGGGGGCGATGGCCCCGAATCCACTCGCCGCCGTCGGCATCGCCCTCGGCAGCGACCCCTACGAGGAGGAGTTCCCGTTCCCGATTACTCCAGAAGTGCTGGAGCGCGGTCAGCAGCGCTACAACATCTTCTGCGCTGTCTGCCACGATCGCGTCGGCACCGGCAAGGGCATGATCGTCCTGCGCGGGTTCACGGAACCACCGTCGCTGCACGAATCGCGTCTGCGACACGCGCGGGTCGGCTACCTCTTTCACGTCATCACGAAGGGGTTCGGCTCGATGCCCGACTACGCCAGCCAGATTCCGCCGGCGGACCGCTGGAAAATCGTCGCCTACGTTCGCAGTTTGCAGTTCAGCCAGCACGCCCCGGCGCAGCTGGCCAAGTAGGTGCCGCGAGCCGAGCGGCACCCGAGCCCAGAGGGGCGCCTGTGGTCGGTCTGGATTCTGGCCCCGCTCGGCTCGTGGGGCCTACCCGGTAGGTGCCGCGAGCCGAGCGGCACTGGTATTGTCCCGGAGCCCCGCTCGGCTCGCGGGGCCTACCCGGTAGGTGCCGCGAGCCGAGCGGCACCCCAGTCCGGCGAGCCGAGCCGGCCCTACAGGAATCGCGCCATGATTCGCAAACCTGAAACCATCGCGTTCTGGTGCGGACGTCTGCCACACTGGGAGGTCGCCGACGGACGATACTTCGTCACGCTCCATCTCGCCGGTGCGATTCCGCAGCAAGGACAAGATCGCATTCACGCGCTGGCCTCGGACTACGACAAGTTGTCTGAACACGACGCCGAAGGGCGGCTCAAGCTCCAGCGCCGTATCTACGCCGAGATGGAATCCTGGCTCGACCGTACTGAATACGCCACCCATCTCCAGCGGCCGAACGTCGCTCGGATGGTCATCGACTCGATCGCGTTCCGTCATGGGAAGACCTGGAACATGCTCGCATACGTCGTCATGCCCAGTCACTTGCATCTGTTTTTTGAATTGTTGGAGGAAGGGTTAAAGAACCAGTTGGAGCAGTTCAAGCGTTGGACAGGACATCAAGCTGCGAAACTGCTGAATCTGAATGGTGAGCGCTTTTGGCAAGACGAATGGTTTGACCATTGGTCGCGTTCGGATGAGGAGGACGAGAAGATTGTTGCGTACATTCGCCAGAATCCTGTGAAGGCGAAGTTGGTGGACAACTACCAAGATTGGCCGTACGGTTCGTGGAACCATCGCCAGGAGGCGCAAACGTAGGTGCCGCGAGCCGAGCGGCACGCTGGTCCGGCTCGGCTCGCCGGACCTACCCAGTGGGTGCCGCGAGCCGAGCGGCAGGTGGCGTATCGAAAGTAGGTGCCGCTCGGCTCGCGGCACGCCGGTCCGGCTCGGCTCGCCGGACCTACCTTTGAGCAAGAGGGAAGTCGAAGTGAGCGAGGCTTCACCCGCTGCCCCGATCAACTGGAACTTGCTGCAGACGCGCTTGCTGCTCGGCGGCGGCGCCGGCGTGGCCCTGTGCGCTCTCGGCGCTCTCCTCGATCCGACGCAGTTCTTTCGCTCGTGGCTGTTCGCGTTCGTGTTCTGGCTGGCGTTTCCGCTGGGCGGCCTGGTGATTCTGATGATCCAGCACCAGACCGGCGGACGTTGGGGCCTGATGCTGCGCCGCCCGCTGGAGGCCGCGGCAATGACCCTGCCCGTGCTGGCCGCGGCCTTCGTCCCGGTCGCGTTTGGTGTCTATCACCTCTACCGCTGGGCGGACCTCGACGCGCTGCCGTCGGCAGAGCGCACGGTCCTTGCCCACAAGCAAGGATACCTCAACGTCCCGTTCTTCCTGATCCGCTCGGCCGTCTACTTCGCGGTGTGGATCGGCGTCGCGTGGCGGCTGCAGCGCTGGTCCGACGAACTGGACCGGCACTACGACAAGGCAATCGCGCGGCGGATGCAAATCATCAGCGGGCCGGGCCTGGTGCTCTACGGCTTGACGATCACGTTCGCGGCTATCGACTGGATCATGTCGCTGGAGCCGCACTGGTACTCGAGCATCTTCGGCGCCATGATCGCGGGGGCCCAGTTGCTGCCGGCGTTCGCGGCCGGCATCATCGCCCTTGTCTGGTTGTCGTCGCGGCCGCCGGTCGCCGGCGCGATGACGCCGACCCTCTGGGGCGACCTCGGCAACCTGCTCCTGGCCTTCGTGATGATCTGGGCCTACCTGACGTTCTCGCAATTCCTCCTGATCTGGTCGGGCAACCTGAAAGAGGAAATTCCCTGGTATCTGAACCGCATCACCGGCGGCTGGGAAGTGCTGGGCTGGGGCTTGATCCTTTTCTACTTCGCGATGCCCTTCGCCGTGCTGCTGTCGCGCAACTTCAAGCGCGACCCGTATCGCCTCGTCTGGGTGGCCGGGGCGGTGGTCGTGATGCACCTGGTGTATGTGTACTGGCTCATCGCGCCGGCCTTCGGCGGACATGGTCCAGGCAGCAGGCCGCATTTCTCCATCCACTGGCTGGACGCGGCGGCGCTGCTCGCCATCGGCGGCGTCTGGCTGGCGGCGTTCCTGTGGCGACTCCAGCAGCGGCCGCTGCTGCCGCTGACTGACCCCGCCCTTCACGAAGCGGAGGCCCATCATGGTTGACCCGAAACCCGATGTCCCTCCGAGCCACGACAACCCCGCCGTTGACCATGAGACGAGCGACGTCAACGTCTCCGCCATCGTCAAGTTCGGCCTGTGGTTTGGCGGCTTCGCCGTGGTCGTGCATCTGGTGGTCGCGTTCACCTTCAGTCGCTTTGACGCGCGCACGCAACGGGCTCAACCGATACTGTCGCCGCTCTTCAAGAAGGAGCGGCCGCAGTTGCCGCACGACCTGAAGAAGATCCCGGAGCCTATTTTGCAGCTCGACGATGTGGCCGATATGGGCGCTCTGCGAAGGAAAGAAGACGAGGCCCTCAACCGGAGTGGCCCGGTCGATGCGAAGGGCGAGTTCGTGCGCCTGCCAATCGACCGCGCGATGACGCTGTTGATCGAGTCCGAGAAGGCCCGCGCCGCGGCGGGGCTGCGGCCGCGCGTCAAGAAACCGGGAGGCCCCTGATGCGCACCGCCGTGTTCGTGCTACCGGTGCTGCTCTCGTCCGCCGTCGCGGTGCGCGCTGAGGGCAAGCTGCCGCCCGAGTACGAAGGGCTGCGCTTCACGCAGCGCCTCGGCGCGCAGGCGCCCCTTGACACCGAGTTTCGCGACGAGACGGGGGCTGTCGTGCGGCTGGGGCGCTACTTCGACGGCAAGCCGGTCGTGCTCGTGCTGGCCTATATCCGTTGTCCGCGGCTCTGTTCCGTCGTGCTGCGGGGTGTCGCCGATGGTCTGCGCGGGGTGCCGTTCGAGGCCGGCAAGGACTTCCGCGTCGTCGTCGTGAGTTTCGACCCGCGCGAAGGGCCGGAACTGGCAGCGTCGGCGAAGGCGTCGTACACGGAGCACTACGGCCGCGCGACCGGCGCGGACGGCTGGCACTTCCTGACCGGCAAGGAGGCGGACATCCGGCGGCTGGCGGACGCAGTGGGATTTCATTACACCTACGACAAAACCCGCGACGAGTACCGCCACGCCAGCGGCATCATTCTGCTGACGCCAACCGGCAAGGTGGCCCGCTATCTTTTCGGGTTGGCGTACTCCGGGCGCGACCTGCGATTCGGCTTGGTGGAGGCGTCGGAGGGCAAGATCGGCTCGGCGGTCGATGGGGCCTTGCTGTTTGGCTGTTTTTCCTACGATCCCGATACGGGCAAATACTCCATCGCCGCTCTGAAATTGGTGCGCCTGGGCGGTGCCGTGACGGTGTTGGGGATCGCGGTGTACTTGTTGTTGACCTGGCGGCGCGAGCGACGCAAGGCGCGCGCCGCGCAAAATCCCGCTGTTTAGTGGCGTGAACCCCTCCCCCCAACCCCCTCCCCCACAGGGAGAGGGGGAGAAGAAGAGATACTGCTTGGCTTGCTCCCCCTCTCCGTTGCGGGGAGGGGGTTGGGGGGAGGGGTTCACGCCACTAAACGGTCATCGTGTGCGAGGCGAATGATGCCGTTAGCACAAGTTCCCCTGTGGCCCGAACAAGCCTCCACGATCGCGCCGCGCGTCGATGCGCTAACAATCTTCCTGATCGCCCTCAGCGCCTTCTTCACCATCGTGATCTTCACGACGCTGATCTACTTCGCCGCCAAGTACCGCCGCCGCTACCCCGACCAGCAGGGCGAACCCGTCAAGGGCGGCCTGCAACTGGAACTTACCTGGACCATCATCCCCCTGTTGATCGCCCTGGGGATCTTCGCCTGGGGCGCCGACGTCTACTTCGAGGTCGCGCACGCACCCGACGACAGCATGGACGTGTACGTCGTCGGCAAACAATGGATGTGGTACACACAGCACATGACCGGCCAGCGCGAGAACCAGGGCCTGACCGTCCCGCTCGGCCGCTCCGTCAAGCTGACGATGGTCTCGCAGGACGTTATCCACGACTTCTCCATGCCCGCCTTTCGCATCAAGATGGACGTCGTCCCCGGCCGCGCCTCGTCGATGTGGTTCAAGGCCACCAAAACAGGTAAATTCCATCTGTTTTGTGGCGAATACTGCGGCACGAATCACTCGCGCATGGTCGGCTGGGTGACCGTCCTGGAGCCGACGCAGTTCCAGCAGTGGCTCGGCTCGCTCAAGGTGGACGGCTCGCCCGCTTCCGAGGGCCGCAAGCTGTTCCTCAAGTATCAGTGCGCCACCTGCCACAGCGGCGACGCCCAGGCGCGCGCCCCGCTCCTGGAGAACCTCTACGGCAAGAAGGTGGCGCTGGAAGGCGGCGGCAGCGTCCTCGCCGACGATGACTACATCCGTGAATCGATCCTTCTCCCCGACGCCAAGATTGTCGCCGGCTATCGCCCGATCATGCCGAGTTTCCGCGGCCAGATCAGCGACGTCGAGCTGCTGCAACTCGTCGCCTTCATCAAGGCGCTCGGCCCCGGCCAGACGCCGCCGCGCATCGAGGAAGGCGAGCCGCCCGCCGCCGCTCCCCAGCTTCAACCTCAGCAAAAGAAGCCATGAGTACCGATTTCACGTCCCAGCCGCCACCGCCGCCCGGGCCAGAGCCGGACCCGACCCCGCGCCACCATTACCTCAACGACGGTTACGGCGTGCGCTCGTGGCTGCTCACCATCGATCACAAGCGTATCGCGATCCTGTATATCGTCGGTATCACGCTGATGTTCGTGCTCGGCGGCCTCGCCGCCACGGTCGTGCGCCTGGAACTGCTGACGCCGGAAGGCGACCTGCTCGACCGCGACACCTACAACAAGATGTTTACGATGCACGGGATCATCATGATCTTTTATTTCCTGATCCCGGCGGTGCCGTCGGTGCTCGGCAACTTCGCCCTGCCGCTGATGATCGGCGCCCGCGACCTGGCGTTCCCGCGGCTGAACCTGGCGAGCTGGTACGTGTACATGGCGGGTGCCCTGTTCACCCTCTGGGTGCTGATCTCCGGCGGCGTCGATACCGGCTGGACGTTCTACACGCCCTATAGCAGCCGGTACTCTTACACCAACGTCATCATGACGGGGCTGGGCGTCCTGATCCTGGGCTTCTCGTCGATCTTCACCGCGATCAACTTCATCGTCACCATCCATCGCATGCGCGCCCCCGGCATGACCTGGTTCCGCATGCCGCTGTTCGTCTGGACGCTGTACGCCACGAGCCTGATCATCATTCTCGGCACGCCGGTGCTGGCTATCACGATCCTCTTGCTGGCGGTCGAGCGCCTCGCCGGCATCGGCATCTTCGACCCGGCGATTGGCGGCGATCCAATCCTGTTCCAGCATCTGTTCTGGTTCTACTCGCACCCGGCGGTCTACATCATGATCCTGCCCGGCA
>Ga0137375_10011635_pt1 | contig 10411 bp, 9 predicted proteins | sample SagtaG_24_FD_104936 | JGI IMG/M metagenome (GOLD analysis project Ga0137375, IMG submission 104936) | Vadose zone soil microbial communities from Sagehorn Ranch, Mendocino, California, USA - Sage1_R_113_16 metaG | ecosystem: Environmental > Terrestrial > Soil > Vadose zone | place: USA...
CGCCGCTCGGCCAGCCAGGAAACGAAGCGGATTCCCATCCAGACGGGCGTGAAGAGCACGTAGAAGACGAAGAGCCCGAGCGCCAGGACGACCATCCAGAAGGGCCAGTAGTACCAGGGAATCGGGCGTTTCTTCGTCATGCGCCCGCGGCCAGCCGCCGCTGCTCGACGAGGTGGATGATGCGGCGCGCGGTCTCCTCGATGGCCAGGTTGGAGACCTCGATGACGGGGCAGCCGAGTCGCCGGTGGACGATCTCCGCCTGCTCGAGCTCCTCGTAGATCGCTTCGAGGTTTGCATAGCGTCCCCGTCCTCCCCGCATGCCACGGGCCCGCACGGTCCTGATCTCCGCGAGGGCCTCGGCGTCCATGGTCAGGCCGACGATCTTGCCGGGCTCGACCGCGAAGAGCTCCTTCGGCGGCTCGATCCCACGCACGATGGGGACGTTCGCAGTCTTGTATCCGAGATATCCGAGATACATCGAGAGCGGGGTCTTCGAGCTCCGGGAGACGCCGACGAGAACGATGTCGGCCTCGTCCAGCCCGTCAGGCGCGACCCCGTCGTCGTAGCGGACGGCGAACTCGATGGCCGCCATCCGCTTGAAGTAGCTGGAGTCGAGCACCGGCTTGGCGCCCGGAGTTCCCGTCGCCGGCTGCCCGGAGACCCGCGCGACCGCCTCGATGGGATGGCCGATCAGGTCGCAGTAGTGCAGGCGATAGCGCTTGCAGAGCGTCCGCATCGCTTCGCGGAACTGCGGCTCGACGATCGTGTACATGATCACGGCTCGTCGCCCGCGGGCCCTGGCGGCGGCCAGCTGGACATCGTCCACGCTCGTGATCCGGGGGTGGCGCACGATCTCGAACTCCTCCTCCGGGAACTGTCGTTCGACGGCCTCGGCGAAGCGGGCGGCTGTCTCCCCCGTCGAATCGGAGATGACGTGAATCTCGAGCGGCGCGTTCATCGCGGGATCTGGGAGAGATCGCCGAGCCCGCCCACCGCGTCGCGGACGTCGAGCAGGAGGCGAAGGCGGTTTGCGCGCACCTGCTTGTCCTCCGCCATGACGAGAACCTCGTCGAAGAAACGATCGATCGGCGGGCCGAGCTCCGCGGCCGCGGCCAATGCCGCGTCGAAGTCTCGGGCCTGGAGCGCAGCCTCGATCTTCGGCGAGACTCCGGCGAGCGCCGCGATAAGCGCGATCTCGGCTTCGTCGGTAGCAAGCCGTGCGTCGAGAACGGGCGCGGCACCGTCGGCCTTTCCGGCCAACCGGTTGGAGCGATCGTAGGCCACGTAAGCTCGCTCGAACTCCTCCGACGAGGCCGCTTCCGCCAGTGTCTGGGCGAGGCGCGCGATCGCTCCGAGCTCCGCGACCCCGCCCAGCCGGGCCGCGCGGACGAACTCGACCGGCACGTCGAGCAGGCCTTCGAGCCGCTCTTCGACGAAGTCGGCAACCTCGGACGGATCCTCTTTCACGTCCGCGCCCTGGGCGGCGAGCAGTTCACTGTCGCGAGCGACGAGCGCACGGACATCGAGCCCGAGGTTTGCCTCTACAGCGAGGCGGCAGAGGCCGATCGCAGCACGTCGCAGGCCGTACGGGTCGCGCGATCCGGTGGGCTTCTCGCCGAGCGCGAAGGCAACCGTGAGATTGTCGACCTTGTCCGCGGCGGAGAGGACGCGGCCGACCTCCGTCTCGGGGAGCGGCCCGCCTGCGCTCTCAGGAAGGTACTGCTCGTCGATGGCGGCGCAGACGGCCTCGGGATAGCCCGCCAGGCGGGCGTACTCGGCGCCGATGTGCCCTTCGAGGTCGGGGAACTCGCGGACGAGTTCCGCCGCCTGGTCGACCTTGGCGAGTCGCGCCGCCTCCTGGGAGGCCTCGCCACCTCCGAGGGCTTCGACAAGTGCTACGAGACGCTCGGCTTTCTGCGCGAAGGAGCCCGCCCCGGCGACGAAGGTGATGGAGCCGAGCTCCTTCAGGAGGCCCTCGATTCCTCGCGCGACATCCCGCTCGAAGGTGAAGGCCGCATCCTCGAGGCGGCCCTCGAGCACGTTCTCGTTACCGGCGATCACAGTCTCGGCGTCGCCACCGTTCGCCACGAAGGCGAAGCGGTTCCCGCCCAGCGGGAAATAGCGCTGGTGGGCTTCCATCGCGGTGACGACCACGCGTTCTGGCAGCTGCAGAAATCGTTCGTCGAAAACCCCCGCGAGGACCACAGGGCTCTCGACGAGATAGACGACTTCCGCCAGGACGCGTTCGTTCGGTTGCTCGAGTCCCAGATCGCGCAGTCCCTTCGTGATGGCGTCGAGTCTCCGGGCCTGATCGACCTCGACATCAGCCCCCCGCAGGCGCTCGAGGTATTCGCGGGCGTGCGGGATCTCGATTTCACCACGGGTGAAGCGGTGGCCGAACGACGAGCCGCGGAAGCCATCGAGTGTTTCCTCGTCGAGCTTCGCGCAGAGCCACCGGACCGGGCGCGCAAAGCGAACCCCGCTCTCGGCCCACACCATCGACTTGGAGAACGCGAGCTCCTTGACCAGCTCATCGAGTCGCTCGGGAAGAGCCTCGGCCATCGGACGACCCCGTCTGACAACGCCGAGAAATCCTTCGCGAACCTCCAGCTCGTCCACGGATACGCCCTGCTTGCGGGCAAAGCCTTCGGCAGCGGTCTCCCGGAGGTGCTCCGGCGGGCCCTTCACCCATTCGTCGGGCTCGCGATCGGGGAGATCGTCTGCGAGGAGAACCAGCCGGCGCGGCGTCGCGTAGACCTGCCCGCCTCCGAAGGCGGGCAGCCGGTCTCGCAATTGGCTCAGGGCCTCCTCGCACGCCGAAGCGGGGAGCTCCTCGCAGCCGATCTCAAGCAGGAGCGCCGGCACGCTTCTCCACGTACTGCTCGGCCACGCGGCGCGCTAGGTTGCGCACCCGCGCGATGTAGGCGGCTCGCTCGGTGGCCGAGATCGCCCCCCGCGCGTCGAGCAGGTTGAAGGTGTGCGAGCACTTGAGCACCTGGTCGTAGGCGGGCAGCGGCAGCTCGCGCGCGACAAGGTCCTTGCACTCGGCTTCGTACTCCTCGAAACGGCGGGTGAGAATGTCCACCGGCGCGACCTCGAAGTTGTAGACCGACCACTCGCGCTCGTTCTCGCGATAGACGTCGCCCCACGTCACGCCCGGAGCCCACTCGAGGTCGAAGGCCGAGCGCTTCCCTTGGAGAAACATGGCGAGCCGCTCGAGCCCGTACGTCATCTCCGCCGGGATCAGGTCGAGCTCGAGGCCGCCCAGCTGCTGGAAGTAGGTGAACTGCGTCACTTCCATGCCGTCGCACCAGACCTCCCAGCCCAGGCCCCAGGCACCGAGGGTCGGCCCTTCCCAGTCGTCCTCGACGAGGCGGACGTCGTGCTTCTTCAGGTCGATTCCCACGGCTTCGAGCGAGCCGAAGTAGAGATCGAGGACGTTCTCCGGGGCCGGCTTGAGGACGACCTGGTACTGGAAGTAGTGTTGGAAGCGGAACGGGTTCTCGCCGTAACGCCCGTCGGTCGGGCGAATGGAAGGCTCGACGTACGCTGTCTTCCAGGGCTCGGGGCCCAAGCAGCGCAGGAACGTGGCCGGATTGAAGGTGCCCGCTCCGAGCTCGGTGTGGTATGGCTGCATGATCACGCAGCCGTAGTCGGCCCAGTAGCGCTCCAGGCCCGCGATCATGTCCTGGTACGTGCGACCGGTCACCCGCGGTTCCTTACGCCCTCTGCGCGAGCGTCCTGAGCCGGAAGCCGCCGTGATACTCGTACGAGGACTCGATGACCCGCAGGCACTCGCGGAGGCCCCGAGGGGTCGCGACGGGGTCGTCTGCTTCCGCAAGCGGGCGCTCCAGGAAGCCCCGAACGGCCTCGAACCCCTCTGGAGAGACGTCGAGCGAGCCCGCGCTGCACCTCGCGCAGACGCCGCCGCCGGCCTGGGCGGAGAAGCCGACGAGCGGTCGCTCTTCGCCGCAAGCGGCGCACCCGGTCAGGTGCGGCAGGTAGCCGGACAGCCACAGCAGTTTGAGCTGGAAGGAGAGGACAAGCGGATCGATGCCCGGCTGCGCGGGCAGCCGCGTCTCGACCTCGTCCAGGAGATCGAGGAAGCGGGTCAGCGCATGAAACGCGGGCGAATTCGCGTCCTGCTCGACGAAGAGTCGCAACATCGCCTCGAGTCCGATATGCCCGACCGCGAGCCGGTAGCCGTCGGTCCGCCCCCGCTCGTGGGAGCGAACGAGCTCGGCACCGCGCACGGTGTGAAGCTCGCCGCGACCCTCATACAGGAGCAGGTCGGCATGGCTGAAAGGCTCGAGGCGGGCGCCGAAGCGCGATTTCGTCTTGCGCACGCCTTTGGCGATCGCGCTGATGCGCCCACGCTCCAGCGTGTACAGGTGAAGGACGCAATCGGCCTCTGCGAAACGGATCGAGCGGAGGACGACGGCTTCCGTCTTCCAGGTGCGCGACGACACGCGGCCAGTCTAAGCCAGGGGCCGGGCATGCCCGGCCCCTGCAGGTAGGGGCGGGACATGTCCCGCCCGTCGACCGCCGCGGTGGAATCCCTTCTCCGCCGCCTACGTTGTACTCAGGATGGCGCGGGTCCGGATGTACACGACCGAGTGGTGCGGCTACTGCGTCCGTGCGAAGGCGCTTCTCGACAAGCGCGGGGTGGCCTACGAGGAGATCCGCATGGACGACAATCCCCAATTCCGGCGCACGCTGCTCGACATGACCGGCCGCTGGACCGTGCCGCAGATCTTCGTCGACGACCGCCCGATCGGCGGCTACACGGAGCTCTCGGCGCTCGACCGCGCGGGCGGCCTCGAGCACCTGGCGGCCTAGAAACCAGCCAGCCGGTCCTCTCCCAAACCAGCCAGTGCCGGCGTGTGCGCTCGGGAGCTCGACCACGCCACTGCAACGACCACGGCGGATGTCAGGGCGAGAAGCACCAGAGTCGTGGACACGATTGCGACGGGAACGAGTGCGATGAGAGCCGCGATCGCGGCCAATCGGGCGCGCGGTACCAAACCCCAGAGTGCCCGCTTGAACAGTGTGTGGCCGACGAGGAAGAGGGCGGAGCCGCCGAGAATGAGGCACGCCGTGGCGGCGTCGACCTGATCGCCGGGGTGTGCGATCGCCAGCTCGTACCCTCCCGCCGCCGCTATCACGTAGGCCACCATCGGGACGTGGAAGTACGTGTAGGCGGTGACGCCAAGATGGCCGGGGTCGGTCGCCGTCGCCATCACCTCGATTCCGTCCTCGGCGCTCCGATCGAAGTAGATCCACCAGAACGCCACGCTCCCGACGAACGCAATCACGAACGCGGTCACGGTGCTCGGCGCGCGCGCCAGCTCGCCGAATTGGGATCCGATCACGAGGATCGACTCACCGAGCGCGATGGTGATGAAGAGATAACAGCGCTCCGCCATGTGCTCGCCCGCGATCGTGTAGTCGGTCGTCAGTGAGCGGCCCAGGCCCGGGAGCGGGAACCCTGTCCAGGTGACGATGTAGAGGAGCGCGAGCGCGAGCACCCAGAGCGCGATGCGAGCATTGCCGTCGACGAACCCGCCGGCGATCAGGAGCGAGCAGACCGGTATCCACCAGATCAGCACTCGCTCGAGAACGGCGGTCAGCCGGTGCCGGCGGCCGACCGCGGCGACGGCGAAGAGCTGACCCCCGAAAAGACTTGCAGAGAGAGCGGCAGCGAACGCGAGCCCATGATCGTCGAACGCTCCGAACAACGACGAAGACATGATCAGACTCGCAAACATCAGCCCTATGAGCACGAGCCTCGGTGCACGGTCGCCCAGATCGAAGTAGTTCGTGATCCAGGCGATGTGGTTCCACGCACCCCAGACGGCGAGGAGCAAGATCAGTGTCTCCAGTACGCCCCGCAACGTCAGATTGGCGAGCAGGTGGCGCGTGAGCTGCGTGACGGCGAGAACGTAGACGAGGTCGAAGAACAACTCGATCGGCCTGACTACGCCCGCCTCCCGGCTGTGCTCGCGTAGATGAGCACGGTGCCCGTCGCCCGGTGCGCGGGTGTCGGTTGTCGCGGCGCCCTGTTCCGCCATCAGCCTTAGGCGGCGAGCCGTTCGGCCAGGTACTTGATCCCGAGCGGATAGCGGTACTCGATCGCCATGTGCGTGGCGTCGAAGAGCTCGAAGTAGACGTCCGTGACTCCGATCCCGGCGAGCTCGCGGCGAAAAGCCTCGGCGCCCAGGTCGAGGTAGAACTCGTCCCTCTTGCCCGCGTCGATGTAGATCGCCTTCTGGGAGCGGAGCGCGTCGGCATGCGTCGGCACCATGCGCACCGGATCCCACGCGAGCCAGCGCTCCCAGACTTCCGGGACGAGACGACCCGTCGCAGTCTCGAAGACGAGGTTGACAGTGCCGTCCTGTCGGCCGAGTAACACGCGGCCATGCACCACGAGTCCAGGAGGACGTGATCGGAGTCCTTCGAGAACGCCGGCCTCGAGCGGAAGTCCTCCCAGAAGCGTTCGTATGACCCGTCGTACTCGTCCCGGAGAGCACGCGCGGCCTCGCCGATCTCCCGGAGGTAGCAGGTCTCGAAGAGCGCGTCCCCGGCATGGGTGGCGAGACCGCCGAAAAGATCGGGACGGAGCATCGGGGTGACCATCGCCCCGTAGCCGCCGCTCGACTTTCCGGCGATGCCGCGGTGCTCCGGCGCCGCGAGGGTGCGGTAGCTGGCGTCCACCCACGGGACGATTTCGTCGCAGAGGTAGGTGTGGTAGCGGCCGGTGCCCGGAGAGTCGAGGAACTGGCTCCCGCCGAGAGACGTCCAGCAATCGACGTAGACCAGGATTGCCGGCGGCGCTTCCTCTGTTGCGAAGAGCTCGTCGGCCAGTTCCGGGAGGTTCCTGCGGAAGGGCGTTCGGTTTCGCCACATGTCGAGCTGTCCGGTCAGGCCCTGAATGACGTAGATGGAGGGGTAGCGCCGCTCGGACTCGTCCTCGTAGCCGGGCGGAAGGTAGATCCAGAGGGGTCGGCGATGCGGGTCTCCGAGTGGGTTGTCGCGGAGCACCTCGCTCTCGAGCTCGTGCTCGTCGACCCGTCCCTTCAGCTCGCTTCCCCAGGGCTCCACGAGGCGATCCTAGCCGGGTCCGAGTTGCTGGCAGTTGGGACAGAACCAGGTCCCCCTGCCGCCGGCGCGGATCTTCTCGATCGGCGTGCCGCACCGGTCGCACGGCTGGCCGACCCGGCCGTAGACGCGGAACTTGTCCTGCATGCGGCCGCGGGCGCCGTCGGGATCGCGGTAATCCCGCAGGGTCGCGCCCTGCCGCGCGATCCCCATCTGGAGCGCCTGCCTGACTCCCTTCCTGAGGGCGGCCAGCTCTTCTCTTGCAAGGCTGCCCGCCGGACGAAGCGGATGGATACGCGCCCGCCACAGCGCCTCGTCCGCGTAGATGTTGCCCACGCCGGCGGCCGCCCGCTGGTCGAGCAGGGCGGCCTTGACCGGCGCGCGGCGCCCGGCGAACGCCCTCTCGAGAGCACGCGCGGTGAATTGTCGCTCCAGGGGCTCGCCACCCAGCCGGCGGGCCGCGAAGTACTCGTCGAGCTCTCCAGGCTCGAGCAGCTCCCAGGTGCCGAAGCGCCGGACATCGCGGTAGGCGACGTCCGATCCGTCGTCTAATCTGACAACAGCACGTCGGTGCGGGTCGGCCTCCGGGCCTCCCGAGGCGGGGTGCTGCACGTTGCCCGTCATACGGAGATGGATGAGGAGGTGCCGCCCGCTCTCGAACTCGACAATCAAATACTTGCCGCGACGGCCAACGGAGCGGACCTGCTCGCCTTCGAGCTCGGCGGCCACCAGCTCGGGCGCCTCGGGTCTCGTGAGCCTCGGGTCTGCGATCACTACGCGCTCGAAGGTCCGGCCAGTGAGGCGCGGCTCGAGTCGGGCACGGATCGTCTCGACCTCCGGAAGCTCGGGCATCGGAATCGCCCTCCCGTCAGGCGATGACGTCCAGCACGATCGGACGCTGCTCGGGCTGTTGTGGACCGAGCCGGTAGGCCGCGGTCACTTCCAAGAGGGCTCGCTCAGCCGCCTCGTCTGACCGTGCGTGGACCTTCGCGAGAGACGAACCTGCCTCTACGCGGTCGCCGCGCTTCGCGAGGCAGACGATCCCGACCGAGTGGTCGATCTCGTCCTCCTTGCGGACCCGGCCCGCGCCGAGGCGGAGAGCCACCTCCCCGATCGCCGTGGCCGCGATCCTCTGGACGAAGCCGTCCCCGGGGGCCGGAACCGGCCGGACCACCGGCGCCGCCGGCAGAGCCTCGACACCAGGATCGCCGCCCTGCGCGCGCACCCAGCGTTCGTAGAGCTCGAGCGCGGCTCCGCTCGCGAGCGCCTCCTTCGCTCGTCGTCTGCCTTCGGCCTGGTCCACTCCGAGATCGGAGAGCGCAAGCAGGTGCCCGCTGGCGCCCAGGACGAGCTCGATGAGGTCCTCCGGGCCCTCACCGCGCAGGGTGTCGACGGCCTCGCGGATCTCGAGCGCGTTTCCGACTGCGCCGCCAAGCGGCTGGTCCATGTCCGTCAACTCGCAGACGACCTCCCGACCGGCACGGACGCCGAGCTCGCGCATCGCTTCGGCCAGCTCCCGGGCCGACTCGAGCGTCTTCATGAAAGCGCCGTCTCCCACCTTCACGTCGAGGACGATCGCGTCGGCTCCGCCGGCGATCTTCTTCGACATGATCGACGAGGCGATCAGGGGGATGATGTCGACAGTCGCCGTCACGTCACGAAGCGCGTAGAGCCGCTTGTCCGCCGGGACGAGCTCCGCCGTCTGGCCGATGATCGCCATCCCGATCTCGGCGACCTGGCGGAGAAACGCGTCCATGTCCAGCTCGACGTTGAATCCGGGGATCGCCTCGAGCTTGTCGAGCGTGCCGCCTGTGTGACCGAGCCCCCGCCCGCTCATCTTGGCGAAGGGGACGCCGCACGCCGCGACGACCGGGCCGAGAGCGATGGAGGTCTTGTCCCCCACTCCGCCGGTCGAGTGCTTGTCGACCACCTTTCGCCCGAGGGGCGACAGGTCGACGGTCGCTCCGCTTCGCACCATCGCGTCGGTCAACGCGTGCGTCTCACCGGGGGTCAGGCCCTGGAAGTAGACCGCCATGCAGAACGCAGCCATCTGGTAGTCGGGAACCTCGTCTCGGGCGTAGGCGAGCACGAGCTCGCCGATCTCGTCCTCCGAGAGCTCGCCGCCGTCACGCTTGCGCTGGATCAGCTCGGCCGGGCGGATCGTCGCGCCCACCGTCGCGGTCACTGCTCGAGGACGGAGGCGCCGGGAATCCCGCGGGACGGGGCCTTGCCGCCGAGCCAGGCGTTGACCGTCGCTCCGACGTCGGCGAACTCGCCCTCGTGTACGGCGCCGGCCGCGTTCTTGCCTTCGACGTACGCCACGAGGAGCGCATGCTCGCGCGAATGGTCGGTCGACGGGGTCGTCGGGTCGCACCCGTGGTCGGACGTGAGGATGAAGAGATCCTTAGGCCGCAGCGCGTCGAGCAGGTCGGGCAGGCGGCGATCGAAGTCCTGCAGGCAGCGATGGAAGTTGACGGGGTCGTTCCGGTGCCCCCAGAGCATGTCGGTCTCGACGAGGTTGACGAAGATGAGGCCTTCGTCGAGTTCGCGGAGGAGCGTCTCCGTCTGCTTGATCCCGTCGATGTTCGACTTCGTCGGATGCGAGTGGTCGATGTCGACGCCGGCGAAGATGTCGTGGATCTTCCCAACGCCGTGCACCTCTGAGCCAGCTTCCCGGATCAGCGTCAGGTAGTTCGGCTGTCTTGGTTTGAGCGAGAAGTCGTGGCGATTGGGCGTGCGCGCGTAGTTACCGGGCTCCCCGACGAAGGGCCTCGCGATCACCCGGCCGACCGCATGCTTCCCGGTCAGGATCTCGCGGGCGGTCCTGGACGCGTCGTAGAGCTCCTCGAGCGGGATGGTCTCCTCATGGGCGGCGATCTGGAAGACGGAATCCGCCGACGTGTAGACGATCCATTTGCCCGTGTCCTGATGCTCCTCGCCGAGCTCCTCGATGATGTCGGTGCCGGACGCGGCCTTGTTCCCGAGCACCCCGCGACCAGTGCGATGGGCGAACTCCTCGATGATCTCGAAGGGGAAGCCGTGCGGATACGTGGGCATCGGCTCGGGCGTGACGATCCCCATCAGTTCCCAGTGGCCGGTTGTCGTGTCCTTTCCCTTCGACCGCTCGACGAGCCTGCCCGCGAGAGCGGGGGCTTGGGGCTGCGGCGGGCAGCCCTCGAGCTCCTCGACATTACCGAGGCCGAGCTGTTCCAGGTTGGGGAGGTCGAGACCGCCGACCGCTCGGGCCACGTTGGCGAGCGTGTTCGAGCCCTCGTCCCCGTAGTCCGCCGCATCCGGCAGCTCACCCGCGCCA
>Ga0137375_10011648_pt1 | contig 10406 bp, 6 predicted proteins | sample SagtaG_24_FD_104936 | JGI IMG/M metagenome (GOLD analysis project Ga0137375, IMG submission 104936) | Vadose zone soil microbial communities from Sagehorn Ranch, Mendocino, California, USA - Sage1_R_113_16 metaG | ecosystem: Environmental > Terrestrial > Soil > Vadose zone | place: USA...
CGTTGGGCTGGACCGGACCCTGGTACCCCGGCGGTCCGTCGGGGCGGCGTCCGGTCGGCTGATGGTCCGGAGACAGCCGGCCGTCCGACCGCTGCGGCTGCTGAGCCGACTGCTGGGCCGACTGCTGGGCCGACTGCTGGGCCGGTCGCGCCGGCGCGGCGGGGAACGGCTTGGCCGCGGACCGCTGGGCGGCGGGTGGCTGAGCCGACTGCGGCATGGGTGGAGCGGGCTGCTGAACGGGTTGCTGGACGGGCTGCGCGGGCGGCACCTGACGGGTCGGAGCCGGCGGCGCCACCGGCTGCTGGTGCGCCGGCGGAGCCACGGGCGCGGGCGGCGCCGGCTGCCCCGGTCGGGTGGCTCCCTCGGGCGGCCACGGCTGGTTGCCTCGGGCGGGCGTGGTGGGTTCGGGGCGACGCAGCCCGGGGTCGGCGGCGAGTTCTGGAGTCCCCGGAGTACGCCGCGGAGCCGGCGCCGGAGTCTGCCGGACCGGTTCGGGGGCCGGCATCAGCCGCATCGCGGTGAGGTTGACGATCGCCCGCGGGGCCTCGACGACATCGTCGGTGTCGGCGTCCGGGCGGCGGCGTACGTCGGTGACCAGGGTGCCGGTCACCAGGTCGTGCCAGCCCCGCCGGCGACCGTCGGCGTCCATCGCAGCGGTCCAGGCCAGGGTGGCGATGCCGAGGCCGGCGGTCGGCAGACCGGCCAGGCCGAGGATCACGGCCCGGAGCAGCGCCCCACCGACGCCCGGCTGGCGGCCGGTCGCATCCTTGACCGAACGGATGCCGAGCGCGGACTTGCCGGGCGTCGCCCCGCTGGTGCCCTGGAGCACCGCGAAGACCAGGCTGACCACCACGATCGTGCCGACCACCGCGCCGGCGACGACGAGCGCGTCCTGCTGGTCGAACACCCACCACATGAGCGCGCCCACGCCCGCACCGAGCCCCCAGCCGATGGCGCGGTCGATGGCGTAGGCGTAGAAGCGTCGGTCGAGATCGGCCGGGTACGGCGCGTCGTACGCCGCTGCTGTCGGCCTCGCGAGCGGCCTCTGCACGCTGGTCATGGTCAACGGGGAAGCCCTCGCCTCACGGGTTGGTCACGGAGATGGTGACGCCGTCACCGAGGTCGACGATGGCGCCGGGGATCAGCTGCACGGGGATGCCGGGCTGGAGGTCCTCCGGGGCCAGCCCCGGCTGCACGAGGACCGTGCCGTTGGTGGAGCCCATGTCGGTGACGATGGCGGTGCCATGGTCGACACCCGAGCCCGGGCGAATCTCCAGGTGGGTCGAGGAGATCTCCTGGTTGGGACTCGGCACCGTCACCAGCCGCGGCTGGTCGGTCGAGGAGAACCGTCGCGCCTCCGGCGCCCGGCCGACCAGGATCGCCCGGTCGACGTCGATGACGTCACCGTTGGAGAACGTCAGCCGGGCCACCGGCCGCGCCGTCACGCTGGGCGCGGGCGGCTGGCCGGGGATGCCGGGCTGCTGCCGCGCGAACTGGTTGGGGTCCCAGGCACCGGCCCGCGTCATGCCGTCGTGGTCCTCGTTGGGGTCCGGTTCGGCGTACGCCGGCTCGGGCGCCGGCGCCTGCTCCGGCACGTACGGCGTCGCCTCGGGCTGCTGTTGGGGGACAGGCGCACCCCACACCGGCTCGGGTACCGGCTCCGGGGCCGGCGCGTCGCCCCACGCGGGTGCCTCCGGCATCGGGGCGCTCTGCGGCTCGGCCGGCTGCTCGGGCTGGCCCCAGACCGGCTCCTCGGGGACGGCCTCGGCCGCGGGCTCCTGGTACGTCGGCTGGTCCAGCGCCGGCTCCTCGACGGCAGCCTCTGCCGGCCCGGCCTGGGTCGACTTCTCGGCAACCGGCTCGGCCCCGACCGGGACGTCCGACGCCTGCGCGTCGGCCTTGGCGAACGGGTCGAGCGGCACCGGGATGGGCACCGGCGCGATCGGGACCTCGGGTACGCCGACCTCGGGTACGCCGACCTCGGGTACGTCGACGTCGGCCGACGCGGCCACCGACTCGGAGTGGACGTCAGCCACCTCGGCGACCGGCTCCTCGACGACGGGCTTCGCGACCGGCTCCTCGACGACAGGCTCCTCGAGAACGGGCTCCGCAACGGGCACCGCAACGGGCTCCGCAACGGGCACCGCAACCGGCGCGACCTCCGCCTTGGCGCTGCCCGTGCCCGTGGACGCGGCGCGCTTGCCGCTCCGGGCTCCGCCGGTGGTCTTCGGCGGCTCGTCGACCCGGGACACCCGGACCAGTCCACCCGAGATGACCAGGTCGGCCTGCTCCCCGTCGGTGGGCTCCTCGACCACCAGCTGCATGGCGTCGACGTCGACCAGGCTGCGTTCGACCCAGGTCGCGGCCTCGGCGCCGTTCACCTCGACGGTCTCGCCGCCGACCAGTGCGAACGTCGCCAGCGCCGGCCCGCGCAGGACCACCTTGGTGGTGCCCTCGGTGTTGCTGACCAGCACGAAGCCGGGCAGGTCGCGCAGGCCGCTGGCGATGAGCGCGTCGAGCACCTCGCCGAAGTCGGCGCCGTCGTCGACGAGCTCCCAGAGTGCGGCGACGCGACGCTTCTCAGAAGGTGGCAGGAGCACGGTTGCGTGCTCGCCGAAGATCCCGAACCAGGTCCCTGGACGGTAGGACTTCAAGTCACTGCTCACGGTAGTGCTCCCAGCTTCTCTTCGAGACTCAGCCGCTGCTGTGCCGCGTCATACGACTCGGCGTTGGTAGACAATCCCACCACATCGATGACAACAGCGGTCGCGTTGTCTGTCCCACCGGCGGCCACGGCCGCCGCGACTATGCGGTCGGCCGCGTCTCTCGGGTCGTAGGCGTCGGCCAGGATCTCGGCGATCTCGTCGTGCTGGAGCATCCCGCTGACGCCGTCCGAACACAGCACCAGGCGCTCGGCGCTGGACAGCGGAAGTAGGAAGAAGTCGGCTTCGGGCAGCTCCGGGCCGCCCAGGGCGCGGGTGATGACGTGCCGCTCGGGATGGGTGGCCACGTCGGCCTCGCTGATGACGCCCGCCTCCATCAGCTCTTGTACGACGGAGTGGTCGACGCTGACCTGGTCGAGTACGCCGTCGTTGACGCGGTAGATCCGTGAGTCACCCAGGTTGACCAGCAGCCACTTGTCGGCCTCGTGGTCCTCGACGAGAAGAGCGGCGACGACGGTGGTGCCGGCGTACCAGACCTCGTTGTGAGTACGCCGGCTCGCGGCGTACTCCTCGATCCGGCGCTGACACGCCTCGAGCGTCTCGGTGACCACCTCCGTGCCGCGGGTGCGGTCGTAGCCCTCGTCCGCCAGCCGGGCGAACTCCTCCACGACGATCGCGCTCGCGATCTCGCCACCCTGGTGGCCGCCCATGCCGTCGGCGACGGCGAACACCGGCGGTTCGGCCATCCAGGAGTCCTCGTTGTGGTCGCGGACCCGGCCGATGTCGGTGGCGGCACCGAAGTGGAGTTCGACCTTGCTCATCGAGAGCTCTCGCCACCTTCCCGCCCGATCTCGAATCCGTTCGATGGGCAGACTAGTAGCGTTGAGGGGATGGCCGCTGCCCCACCTCGATCTCTTGCCGACCAGCTGCGCGTCTGGCCGGATGATCGCCTATTGCGTCTGCTCCGCGATCGGCCCGATCTCGCCACGCCGGCTCCTCACGACTCGGCACAGCTGGCCTCTCGATCGGCCACCCGTGCTTCTCTTCTGCGCGCGCTCGACCAGCTCACGCACACCGAACTATTCGTCCTTGATGCCCTCGTGATCCTGGGCCAAACCACTCAGGCGGAAATGAGTTCGATCCTTCTTGCCGACGAGGCGGCGGTCGCGGCCGCGCTCGAGCGGCTGCTCGACCTCGCCGTCGCCTGGGAGGGTCCGGGCGGGCTGCGGGCGCTGACCGGGGTGGCCGACGCGATCCGGGGTGGCGCGAGCGGCGTACACCCGTTCTCGTCGGGACGGCTGGACGTCGGCCGGGCCACCGAGCTGCTCGACGAGCTCAGCCCGCGGGCGCGGGCCCTGCTCGACCACGTCGATGCGGCGGGTGGCGAGGGCCGCACCGAGTCGGCCCGGCGCGGGGTCAGCCCGGCCGAGGCGGCCAGCCCGGTCGAGGAGGTGCTCTCGCGGGGGCTGTTGCTCCCGCGTGACGGCGGCACCGTCTATCTCCCGGGCGAGGTGGGGGTAGCACTACGCGGAGGTCATACGACGCGGGAGCCGCTGGACGTCGTACCGGAGCTGGCGGTGAGCAGCCGCGACCAGGCGATGGTCGACCGGGCGGCGGCCGGGGCGGCGTACGAGGCCGTGCACCGCGTCGAGCTGCTGCTCGATCATTGGGGCCAGGAGCCACCGCTGGCGCTGCGCACCGGGGGACTCGGCGTACGCGACCTGCGGCAGGCGGCCGCCGAGCTGGGCGTCGACGAGCCGACGGCGGCGCTGCTGGTGGAGATCGCCGCCAGCGCACAGCTGGTCGCCACCGCGGCCACCCAGGACGGAACGCCCGCGTGGCTGCCCACCGATGCGTACGACGCGTGGTCGGCGCTCGACGCGGCCGACCGGTGGACCCGGCTCGCCTCGGTCTGGCTGGACTCCGACCGGATGCCCGGCCTGGTCGGCAGCCGCGACCAGGCCGACAAGCCGGTCAACGCGCTCACGCCCGACCTGGAGAGCGCGCTCGCGGTCGAGACCCGGCGGATGGTGCTCGGCGAGCTGGCCGCGCTGCCGCCGGGCAGCGTGCTGGCGACGGGTGCCGGCTCGCCGAGCCTGGTGCAGCGGCTGGGCTGGCTGCGGCCGCGGCGTACTCGGCTGCGCGACGAGCTGGCGGTGTGGACGTTGCGCGAGGCGGCGGTGCTCGGCGTACTCGGGATCGGCGGGCTGTCCACCCACGGCCGCGAGCTGTACGCCGACGGCGAGCCGGCCAAGTCGCTCGCTCCCCTGCTGCCCAAGCCGGTCGACCACGTGCTGCTCCAGGCCGACCTGACCGCAGTCGCGCCCGGCCCGCTCGAGAACCTGATCGCCCGCAAGCTGCAGCTGGTCGCCGACGTGGAGTCGCGGGGCGGCGCGACGGTCTACCGCTTCACGCCTGGCTCGGTACGCCGCGCCTTCGACTCGGGCTGGTCGGCCGCGGAGGTACACGAGTTCGTCGGCACCCTCTCGCGTACGCCGGTCCCGCAGCCGCTCACCTATCTGGTCGACGACGTCGCCCGGACCTTCGGCGCCGTGCGGGTCGGCACCGCCGAGTCGTTCCTGCGCGCCGACGACGAGAGCGTGCTCCTAGAACTGCTCGGCAACCCGCGCTCGGCCGGGTTGGGGCTGCGCCGGATCGCGCCGACCGTGCTGGTGAGCGACACCCCGGTCGACATGCTCCTGCCGCGGCTGCGCGAGCTCGGCTCCGCGCCGGTCGTGGAGGCACCGGACGGCACCGTGCACGTCGCCCGCCGCGACCTCCAGCGCACCCGGACGCCGCGCAGCCGCCGGCCCGCCGGGCTGGTCGCGGCCCGCGAGGCGGCGTCGCTCTCGCAGGCGGTGCGGGCGATCCGCTCGGGTGACCAGGTGGCCGCCACCCGCCCCACCCTCGACGCCCCGACGACACCGTCGGGATCGCTGGCCGCGCTGCGGTCGGCGGTGGAGGCGGGCCAGTCGGTGCGGATCGGGTACGTCGACAACCACGGCACCACCTCAGAGCGCATCGTCGACCCGCTCCAGGTCGAGGGCGGCTGGCTCACCGCGCACGACCGGCGCAGCGGTCAGACCCGGACCTTCGCCGTACACCGGATAACCGCCGTGAAGTCGGTCACCTCGTCCCCGTAGAGTAGGAGCGTGGACTTCATCCGGTACGCCGAGTCGGGCGCCAGCCTGGTCAATGCCGACCTCGGCGACCTCGACGCCCTGGTGGCCCATCTGAAGGGCCGCGACTGGCTCCACCACCAGTGCACCGAGAAGGACGCCACCAACCTGCGGCGCTTCCAGAAGGACCTGCGTCCGGTCTTCGAAGCCTCCGACCGCGGCGAGACCAACGTCGTCGTCGACAGCCTCAACGACCTGCTCGCCCGCCACCCGGTCACCCCGATGATCAGCGACCACGACCCGGACAACCTGCACATGCACGTCGCCAACCGGGCCGCCTCCGTCTCCGAGCTCCTCGTATCAGAGGCCCTGCTGGGGCTCGCCACCCTCGTGTGCGACCTGGGCCCGACCCGGATGGGCGTCTGCAGCGCCGCCCCCTGCACCAACGTGTACGTCGACACCTCGCCCAACCAGTCGCGGCGCTACTGCTCCGACCGGTGCTCCTCGCGGGCCAACGTGGCGGCGTACCGCGCGCGGCAGAAGATGGTCCCGACCGTCTGAGCTCCGGCTCTTCGGAGTTGACGGTCTCAGCTCGCCTTCCTCGACCAGCTCATTTCGCTGCAGTTCGTGGCTCGCCGGCTCTCGTTCACGCTCAGCTGGGCCACACGGCGTACGAACTGCAGCGTTTTGTGCCGGCCTGCTGGGGTTTCCGCACCCGTGTGCCAGCAACCCGAGGAGCCGGTCCCGGCTTGGTGACACAGCCGTACTACCAACCAAGGAGCCCGCTCTGCCTTGGTGACACGGCCGTGTCACCAACCGACCGGGCGAGGAGGCCGGTGGCAACACGGCCGTACTACCAACCGACCGGGCGAGGAGGCCGGTGGCAACACGGCCGTACTACCAACCGGGAGAGCCGGCACCCGACGGAAGCCGATGCCCCCGTTGGCCGCACACGTGTGCGCCAAGCCGCGGCCGCGCTGGACGGGCTCCGTAGACTCGTCGGGTGAATGACGGCCCCCTGATCGTGCAATCCGACAAGACGTTGCTGCTGGAGGTCGACCACGAGCAGGCGCAGGACTGCCGCAAGGCGATCGCGCCGTTCGCGGAGCTCGAGCGCAGCCCCGAGCACATCCACACCTACCGGCTCACCCCGCTCGGGCTCTGGAACGCCCGCGCCGCCGGCCACGACGCCGAGCAGGTGATCGACACGCTGCTCAGCTACAGCCGGTACGCCGTCCCGCACGCGCTGCTCGTCGACGTGGCCGAGACGATGGCCCGCTACGGGCGGCTGCGCCTGGAGAAGCACCCGACCCACGGGCTGGTGCTGAGCAGCACCGACCGGCCGGTGCTCGAAGAGGTGCTGCGGAGCAGGAAGGTCGCCGGCATGTTGGGTGTGCGGGTCGACGCCGACACGGTCGTCGTACACGGAAGCGAGCGAGGCAACCTCAAGCAGGCGCTGCTCAAGCTGGGCTGGCCGGCCGAGGACTTCGCCGGGTACGTCGACGGTGAGGCGCACGCGATCGCGCTGGATCAGACCGAGTGGCACTTGAGGGACTACCAGCGCGAGGCGGCGGAGTCGTTCTGGCACGGTGGGTCGGGCGTCGTCGTACTCCCCTGCGGCGCGGGCAAGACGCTCGTCGGCGCGGCGGCGATGGCGCACGCGCAGGCCACCACGCTGATCCTGGTCACCAACACCGTCAGCGCGCGGCAGTGGAAGGACGAGCTGGTCCGGCGCACGTCGCTGACCGCTGACGAGATCGGCGAGTACTCCGGCTCGGTCAAGGAGGTCCGGCCGGTCACGATCGCGACGTACCAGGTGCTCAGCACGCGGCGGAAGGGCGTCTACACCCACCTCGAGCTGCTCGACGCCCGCGACTGGGGCCTGATCGTCTACGACGAGGTGCACCTGCTGCCCGCCCCGATCTTCCGGATGACCGCCAACCTGCAGGCACGGCGCCGGATCGGGCTGACCGCGACGCTGGTGCGCGAGGACGGCCGCGAGGGCGACGTGTTCAGCCTGATCGGCCCGAAGCGGTACGACGCCCCGTGGAAGGACATCGAGGCGCAGGGCTGGATCGCGCCCGCCGACTGTGTCGAGGTACGGGTGACGCTGCCGACCAGCGAGCGGCTGGCGTACGCGACAGCCGAGCCGGAGGAGCGCTATCGGTTGGCGAGCTGCACCCATCACAAGATCGACGTGGTGCGCGACCTGGTCGCGCGACATCCCGACCAGCCGACGCTGGTGATCGGCCAGTACATCGACCAGCTCGACGAGCTCGCCGCCGCCCTCCACGCGCCGGTGATCAAGGGTGAGACGACCGTGCGCGAGCGGCAGCGGCTCTTCGATGCCTTCCGGTCCGGCGAGGTGGGGCTGCTGGTCGTCAGCAAGGTCGCCAACTTCTCGATCGACCTGCCGTCGGCCGAGGTGGCGATCCAGGTGAGTGGGTCGTTCGGCTCGCGTCAGGAGGAGGCGCAGCGGCTCGGCCGGTTGCTGCGGCCCAAGACCGAGGGCAAGACCGCGCACTTCTACACGATCGTCTCCCGCGACACCGTCGACGCGGACTTCGCGCAGAACCGCCAGCGCTTCCTGGCCGAGCAGGGCTACGCGTACCGGATCGTCGACGCCGACGACATCGACGCCTGAGCGCCCGCCCAGCCCGACGAGCAGCCCGACGAGCAGCCCGACGAGCAGCCCGACAAGACGGCCGGGACGTCATCCGGACCGAGCCTTCTATGGCTCGCGGCGTATGACGTCCCGACAAAAGTGAAACTCGGTGGAACCGATCGAGAGCCTCGGCCGTCAGTTACTGACGTTCACGGTTGAACGCACCAGTCGAGATCGACGCTGGGACGTGACGCTGCGGGAAGAGTGCGGACGGGGACACGGGCTCTTCTGGATACGCGGCGTTCGACTCCGGCCCGGTCCCGGTTGGTGAACGGGGTAGTTGGGCCCCGGTGACATTGCTCGGGCAGGTCACCGGGGCCTCCTGTTATTCCCTCGCGGCCGTGACCGCACACGCGGAGTTGTCCGGCCCGGCCGGTCTCACGGCCCGGCGAGGATGCGGGGCGTACACCTCTCACTCCTTACGCTGGTGCCCGTGAAGGTCCTGCTGCTGGAGAACATCCACCCCGTCGCCGTCGAGATCCTGGAGAGCAAGGGTTTCGAGGTCGAGCTGCTCACCCACTCGCTGAGTGAGGCCGAGCTGCTCGACGCGCTCCCCGGCGTACACCTGCTGGGGATCAGGTCCAACACCACGCTGACCGAGAAGGTTCTCGACAACGCGCCCGACCTGCTGGCCGTCGGCTGCTTCTGCATCGGTACCAACCAGGTCAACCTGGATGCCGCGCGGGATCGCGGGATCGCGGTCTTCAACGCGCCGTACTCCAACACCCGGTCGGTGGTCGAGCTGGTGATCGGCGAGATCATCGCGCTGGCCCGGCGGCTGCCCGAGAAGACCCAGAAGATGCACGAGGGCGTCTGGGACAAGTCCGCGAAGGGCTCGCACGAGGTCCGCGGCCGCACTCTAGGCATCGTCGGCTACGGCAACATCGGCACCCAGCTCTCCAACGTCGCCGAGGCGCTCGGCTTCCGGGTGATCTTCTTCGACACCGCCGACCGGCTCGCTCACGGCACCGCCCGGCGGATGCGGAGCCTCGACGAGCTGCTGGCCGAGTCCGACGTGGTGACGCTGCACGTCGACGGCCGCCCCGGGAACGCCGGGCTGTTCGGGGCCGATCAGTTCGCCAAGATGAAGCCGCGCTCGCTGTTCATCAACGCCTCCCGCGGGATGGTCGTCGACGACGTGGCGCTGCGCGAGCACATCGTGTCGGGGCACATCGCGGGCGCGGCGCTCGACGTGTTCCCGATCGAGCCGAAGGCACAAGGCGACCCCTTCGAGTCGCCGCTGCGCGGTCTCGACAACGTCATCCTCACCCCGCACGTCGGCGGGTCGACCCAGGAGGCGCAGGAGGAGATCGGCTACTTCGTCGCGGGCAAGCTCGCGTCGTACGTCGGCCAGGGCTCGACCGCGCTGTCGGTCAACCTGCCCGAGGTGCAGGCGCCCGAGCGCGAGGCGTCGTTCCGGGTCGGCTACCTGCACGTCAACGTGCCTGGCGTACTCGCCGGCATCAACAGCATCCTGGCCGAGCACGACGTCAACGTCGTGGGCCAGTACCTATCCACCCGCGGCGAGCAGGGGTACGTCGTCACCGACGCCGCCGAGCCGCTCCCCCAGGTAGCGCTGGCTCAGCTGCGCGAGTCCGACCACACGATCTGGCTGCGCACCTGGACGTCGTGACGGCGTACTCCGGGCGCTGACCACGTAGGCTCGTGAGCGTGGTGGGCGGCGTACGCGACCGACTCGGCCAGGCGCTCTTCTTGCGGGTGGCCGGGCCGGACGGGGCGCGGCACCGCGAGCGCATCCACGGCACTCCCGGGCCGCGGTGGTTCGAGGCTGGCAGCCCGATCACCCGGGTGCACGGCGACGCGGCGATGTTCATCGGCGGGATCCGCGCGGTGATGCTGCAGACCATGCACCCGGTCGCGATGCAGGCGGTTGCGGAGCACTCCGGCTACCGCGGCGACATGTGGGGGCGGCTGGCGCGAACCAGCAGGTACCTGGCC
>Ga0137375_10011649_pt1 | contig 10405 bp, 9 predicted proteins | sample SagtaG_24_FD_104936 | JGI IMG/M metagenome (GOLD analysis project Ga0137375, IMG submission 104936) | Vadose zone soil microbial communities from Sagehorn Ranch, Mendocino, California, USA - Sage1_R_113_16 metaG | ecosystem: Environmental > Terrestrial > Soil > Vadose zone | place: USA...
GCGTGGCGCGCACCTCGCGATAGAGGTAATCGCGCGTCACAGCCGATGGCGTGCGCTTGAGCTGCCGCCGTGGGCTACATACCGTGACGGCCGGCCCGCGATCGCCCAGAATGAGGGTCAGCGTGTAGCCCTCGATCGCCCACTGCCGCCCGAGCGTAACCGTCTCTGTACCCAGTCGATCTTCCATCGCCCACTCGAGCCGCGTCACATCGGTGTACCCTGCCTGGTAGGCGAGGTTCGCCAGCCCGGCCTGGGCGGCCGCCCGCTCGTATGCCTTGCGGCCTGCGGAACTACTGCCTACCTCGCGCTGATAGCGCGTCAGCGCGAGGTAGCGCTGCAGCAATTCGTCCGGCTTCTCCAGCGGCAGCAACCCCATGGCGCGGGCAGCCAGCTGGCTGCGGCGCCCAAACAGCCGCCGTACCGGCGTGCGGTTCCAGCCCAACGCCGCCTGTACCAATGTCACGGCTCCGGAGCAGCGCGTATCAAAGCTCTCAAGCAGCGTTCGGATGTGGGTTTCGTCCATCGCCGCCGCGATCTCCAGCACGTCCTGCCGGCGGAGCACGCCTGCTGTCGGGTCGGTCGAACTGGCTGGCCGGCCATCTTCGAGGCGATCGAGCAGCGCAATGAGCGTCTGGCTGCCGGGCCAGTCAAGCGCGGCGCACAGCTCGGCGGTGTACGGGCGCGCGTGTGGCAGAACCGCCAGGAGGGCCGGCACACTGATGTGGCGCAGCAGCGCGATCAGTTGGGCGCTGTCGTCGTCCTCGCGCCGCTGGAGAATGCTGAAGAGGTGTCCCAGCAGATCACGGAGGCTATGCACCTGATAAGAGGAGGAGCCAGTCAGCCTGGCGATGCCCTGGCGTTCAACCTCCTCGGCCAGGCGGAGCAGGAAGCGGCCGCCGCTCAGATGCCGAACCTGATGCAGTGTCTGCCAGCTCTCCGGCCGCAGATCGCACAGCATTTCCCACAGCACGGTGTCAGTCAGCCGGCGCAGCGATTGCAGAAATGCCAGGTCGTCGGCCGTGGGCGCGCCATCAGCCGGATAGGCGAGCGCGTGGTTGATCTGCATCAGGCTGTTTGGCGTGGCCTCCAGGAGTTGCCGGAAGGTGCGTTCGTTCAGGCGATTCAGGCGATAGAACCGCAGCAGCAGCGTGATGGCGTGCTGCGCGCCCTGCTCCTGCCAATGCGCCTGGAGCGCCTGCGCCGCCGGCCTGGGTGCCGAACCGGCCAATCGCTCCAGGCGACTCCAGGCTGTGGGCCAATCGCCAAGCGACAACGCATCAAGCAGCTCAGCGGTTGGGCCGTGCTCGGAGGCCAGCAGATAGCCGACGCAGGTCGCCAGGTTCGGCTGGGTCATCGTGCCAGGTGTGAGGCAGAGTGTCAGGATCCGTCGCGCCAGGCGCTGGGTCCAATCCGGCGGCGTGTGGCTGCCCAGACAGCCCTCGGCGACCTGCAGCAGCAGCTGGGCCTGCACATGTCCGCGCGAGTGGGCGTAGTAGTATGGCCCGAGCGGCACATAGGCCGGCTGCCAGAGCTGGGGGTGCAAAAACAACGCCGCCGCGCACCGGCCCGCCGATTCTGGGCCAAGCTTGGCCAGCAGCTGGCGAACCGTTTCGGAGAGGCGTGCAGCGTGCTGTGCCTGGGAGGCCGCGTCATGGAGATGCAGCAGCTGCCAGTAGACTCCATCCTCGACCGTGTCGAGCTGCCAGTGCGCCGTGATGATCGGCAGCGCGGCCTGCTCGAACCGCCGCAGATCGCGCCAGAGGGTGTCGTCGGTCGCGTCAGACCCCAGGAGCCCTTGCAGCTCGCGAAGCGCATGCATTGCCATCGCTACCCTCCAATCAGCGGCAGGAGCCGCACGAAGCTGATGCTGCTGCGCTCGGTCAGCGTGAGCGGTGCGTCGAGATCGTTCATGACCACGCCATCGACGACCAGCATGTAGCGGCGCTCGGCCAGGCCAGTGTACGCACGGGCCGTCTCAGCGGCGTCATCAAGCGTGGGCACAGCACGTGGAGGAGCGGAGTGGCGCAGGTCATCGGCCAGCAGATAGTGGAGGGCCAGACTGCTTGTGCGCAGCGCGTTGGCGCGCTGCACCTCCGCATGCACATGCTCGGCAATCAGAGCACGAGCGGTTGTGTCGCGCTCGGGCACGACGATGAAGATTGGTTCAGTCGTGCGCGTGGTTCCCAGGCCGAACACGTGGGTGGTCACCTGGAGCGACAATGGTTGGGTCATGCGGTGCCTCCTTTACGGGATGGATTGGCTGGGGATTATGGAACAATCATAGCACAGTGGTGTGACAGAGAGTGTCGCAATACGAACAAACGTACTAAATTACCCGAGCGGTACAGCGCATCACTCCAAGTCGTCGGATCGTTTGGGCTTGAGCGGCGGATTTCTGGAACGCAAGAGCACAGGTCGCGCGAAGTGATTCCTCAGTTCCTGGCCAGGCAAGCTCGCTTCATGGACGGTTGCCACTCCCCACGAAAATAATGTGGGCTGCGTGGGACTGAGGGTTGACAGATTCCGTCACAACAGGCGAGTGGCGCGCTTGCGGCGGCTGAAGCCCAAACTGTTTGAGGCGACTACGACGCTCGATGGAGGTGCTGATGTACGACCTGACCATGCAAAATGCGCACCGCTTGGCAATCGTGCGAAGCCTGCATACAGAGAGCGTCATCGCGATGGCGCTCTCCAAGTTCGTCCTATTCTATGGCGGAGTCATCAGTGCTGTTGGGGTATGGCTTTGGGTAGCGGTGACACTGATAGCAATCGAGGTCGTCGCATTCGTCGGCAACGGGATGGGCGTATCCGCTGACGGCTCTCGCCGTGCGGTATGGCCAGACTGGTCATGCCTTGATGACCTACGCATATGTGCGCTCCAAAGCTGTCGCCAGGAGGCGCGCCGTCGCGACAGCGCCGCAAAGCAACGGCGCTATGCCGCTCGTAAGCGCGCGCAGCGTACCATAGCTGCCACCGCTGCCACGTGACACATGGTAGAGATCTGGAGCGGGCGCGAAAATGCATCCAGCCCAGGCCACGAGTGGACAGCCGGGTGATGTTCGTATATGTCAAGCTATCCGCTAAAGCTGGTAATGCTCTGGTACACCTCTGCGCTATACTACTCATGCGGTCTGGTGTCGCCAGGTTTGCCATGTCCTGATCCCAACCCACGGCGCGCGCTTTCGTTTATAGCGAGCGCCAGCGCTTGCGACCACGATATGCCAGGCCAGGTGGAGCCAGCAGGAGACCACAATCTCCTGTTGTACGTTTGACAATCGCATAGGCACAAGGCCGACAAAGGCACCCCACCCTGTTTGTGCCACCTTTGTCGTTGCACACCATTTTCTTCGAGACCGGCTGCATCACGTCTGATGCACTGCACGCCGTCTCGGTCTCACGCTCGTCTCTCACCATACCTGCATAGCACGCTGGCCTGCACCGCGTTCGCGTTGCCTTGCCATGGTTTGCTGTGTCTGCTGACTGAACATACGCCACTCGCATGAACATGATCACGCTCTCCGAAGCGTCGCGTTCCTGCCGATGTGGCCTTTTTGATTCCCCACAATCGTGCGCCCATATCTTCCCCACTCAGGGGCTTGCAATTCGATTGCAGCCCTCCGAGTGGAGCGGCTGCGCTATCTGCGGCATCGCCGCAAGAAGGAAGAACAGACCATGGCATCGCTCATCTCACTCCAGGGCAACGGCGGCGGACGCATCCCAATGGGCAGCTTCAGCTACGCTGTTTCGCGGCACGACCTGACCCAAATCATCGCGTGTATGCCGACCGACACCTGCCGCCAGATGCACATCGCGGCACGAGCGGGCGATACCGCAACCGCGCAGCGCCTGATTCGTGAGGCCGCAACCGCGTACTACGCCAGCGCGCCGGCGGCTCCGGCCGCCCCGCCAGTGGCACCATGCATCAGCACGGTGCCGACGAAGGAACCGACCCGCCGTCAGCCGCGCACCCAGCCATACGCCTCCTAACCCTGCTCGCGTACCGCGCAGTCGCTGCGCAGCCGATCGCTGATGCCACGTACGGCACATGCGCCTTCCCTGTCCATGCACAATCATCGCTCGCCACCAGGCAGACCAATGCTGCCTGCTGGAGGGTGCATTGCGACTGCCTGCTGATCAAAAGGAGCCAGGCCATGTACCCAAATGATACCAACGCGCACGGTTGCCCGCTCCACCATCAATGCGGCGCAGCCAGCGTGATCGACTTCGACGCCATCCTGGATCGCCTCCCTCCGCAACTCCGCGCCGCCTTTGCGGCCGAGCGCGCCGAGCGCCAGGCTGAACTCGACACATATCTCGCCGCGAATACCTCCACCGCGTAGGCAGTTCACGCCCGTCGCACAACCCGATTGATACCGCCTTCAGGGGGCATCGCACCCCGCTGCTGGGCGTGTGGTGACTCCTGAATCATTCGCTTTACAGGAGCCCACCATGAAGACCATTGTCATCATTGCCGCCGCTCTCGCCCTGTTCGCCGCGTTTCCGCGTCCCGTCCTCGGAGCGCCTCAGCGCGCGCCAACGGTGCAAATAACCAGCGTCTCCGCGCTGGATATGCGCACGAACACCTGGACGGTCGAGCTCTCCTCGCATGACATTCTGCACGTCGAGCTGCGCGCGTTCGAGACCGGTGGCAAAGCCCCGGTTGTCGGCACAATCAGCAGCTTCAGCGATCAAGGCTGGCTGCCCATCCTGGGCTACTACGGCTACGCCACGTTCATGCAAAACGGCCTGACCTACCACGCAACACACTGATCCGCACACCAAACATCGCTATCCTCATTGGTTCTCCATGCATCCGATGAGGTATCAGGAGCACACCACTATGACGACCCCAGCACTCAGCATTCCCAGGCCCGAACAGATTATTCCCGGCTTTGCGGAGCTGCCTGAAGCGATTCAGGCAGCGATCGAGGAGCTCTCCAAACCGTTCCCGATCGATGAGGTCAAAGTGCGCCCTGGCTCCGTCCAACGTGACGGCTCGGCCGCGCTCTGCCTGGCCTATGGCGACTGGTGGACGTGCTACCTGCCGCGCCTGAATGACACGCTTGGCCCGAACAACTGGACGATTGATCTCCAGCCGTGGGGCGAGCACCAGATCATCGCGAGATTGCGCGCCTTCGGCGGCCTGATCGAGAAAGCGTCCAGCGGCAGCGCCAAAGGCGAGGCCAACGGCGCGCAGGAGGCTGAGGCGCAGGCAAAGAAACGCGTCGTTGCCGAAGGGCTGATGCTTGGGCTCTACTTCTATTTCCTGCCCAAAGTCTGGGGCAAGGGCGAGCGAGCCGGCAAAGACTTTGTCTTCGCGGATGGCGAGGAGCAGCGCTGCGTCTTTGAGATGTACCGCCGCGCCGGCCTGGAGGTCGTGCGGCACGCTGGTATCGCCATTCCGCGTGATGCGCAACCCGAACGCCCGACTCCCAGCGCGCCGCGCCCTGCGGCACCCAGTGACAGCCCAGCACCTGCGCCGCTTTCCGAACGCGCTCTGGCCGCCCGCGCAGCGCTTGCGCGCGCCGAACGACGCCTCGGCATGACGACTCCCAATCGTCCTGCTCCGGCACATCGTGACGACCGCGCGCAGCCGACCGCCGAGTCCACCGCCGACCGCGCGACTGACCCGCAGCTTGGGCTGATCGCGCGACTGATCACCATACTCCGAATGCAGGGCGACGCGGATGCCCAGGCGGAAACCGCACACGCCATCGATGCCATCGGTGCGTCGTTCGACATCGCCGATCTGTCGAGCCTCCGCAGCACGGCCGATCTCCGCAGCGCGGCGACCAGGCTGACCAAGCTGCACGCCACCCGCCTGATCGACGCGCTCAAGGCGCTCGAGCAGCCGCTCACCCACTCCGCCTAACTCTTTCCGCTGCATCGAGGAGCTGCCAATCTGATCCTGCGCATGCGCGGGTCAGACTGGCAGCTGCCAACGTGGAGCCGACCCATGGACATCACAATCGCCAGCCAGACATGGCGCAGGCGCGGTGCAACGCACGGGCAGCGCAAACCCATCCGCAAACGCGAGCGACGACCGCATGGCTATCTCGCGTCGCACGCCGCCAGTCTGCGCCGCCACCTGAAACGTGCGCGGCACCGCTATGCGCGGCGCGAGCTCAACGCGCAGATCCGCGCGTCGCTCGCCCGCGCGAACGCCCAACGATGCATCCCGATCACCCATCAACCACGACGCTGCATCGTCACGTGCGATGCGCGGTCTTCTCCAGAGAAGGAACGATGATGACAACGACCCTTGCGTTCCCGCACCGCGAACTGCGGTGCCGGACACACGGCGCAGCTGCCGATGACGCACAACCGAGCTGGGATCTGTATCTCGACGGGACACCTATCGCCAGCGGCTACGCATCCGCGAGCGAGGCGCAGCGCGAGCTCGATCTGGTCGCGTGGTATGCCGTGTTCGGCGAGGCCACGCTTTCGCCTGACCTACCAATCACCGACGAGGCGCTTGGGCTGGCCATAGCAGTCTTCAACCGCTGGTTCAGCACGCTCAAGATCCAGGAGAAAGCGCGCATCGCGCTCGATCAGATCATCCGCGCTGGCATCTACACCATGACCACCGACGGCAACCTGTCGGTGCTGGCCTCGAGCAGCAGCGGTCGCGCGGGCGCGAAGCGCGCCTACGCGATCACCGCCCTGCGGACGCCAGCAGATGACGAAGCACACGGCATGGACACGTACACGGTGTCGATGGCCTGCGAGTGCCGCGACTTCTGGACACGCGCGCACGACCACGGCGGCATCTGCAAACATGTCGCGGCCCGGCTGCTGCTGTTTTTGGCGCAGCGCGGGGTCGGCTATCTCAAGCACCTGCGCGATGCGCTCGATCTGCCAACGCACGACGTGATGGGCGCGTCCTCGGCTGCGCCTGCTCCCACTGCGACCGACGACGCGGACGCGATTGCGTTCCTCGACATCGGCGCAATGGATTTGCTGGCAGCGCTATTCCTGGTTACGCGCGGCGACACCCCGATTGCGCTCCGCGTCGAATGCGGCACGCTGCATCTCGATGCGCCACCGATCGCACTTGCATTCCCCGGTATCGACGGCGGGAATAGCGCTGCGGTGCGCCTGGAGGCGCAGGCCGTGAGCATGCTCTACGAGCAACTACGGCCCATCGCAAAGCATATCACCGTGATCACGATCTTCGTCGCACCCTCCGACGGGTCAGTCGTTCTATGTAGCCACGACGAGACCTTCTCGGCCACGGCGCAGGGAACGACGCTGCCGGTGAGCACACCTGCCCTGTCACAGCCAGACTCTGCTCTGACACATGCACCTCCCCGCGCGGATAGCGACATCGTCGAAGCGCTGTACGAGCTCTTCACGCTACTCGAAGCGCATGAGCCGGCTTGGTATCAGCGCCGCCACTCCCGCATTGCGCACGCGGCCCTCCAGTGCGCCGGGCGCATCGACTAATGCCTGCGCGATCAGCGCGCGGCAGCGCGCATCCTCCAGATCTGAAAGGAGCTTCCAAGCCAATGCCTTCCATCGTGCATGGACAACCTCTGATCACACCGTTCATGAGTGCGTTTGTCGGCGCGATCACCGCCGATGGCCAGACCACCCGCGTCGCAGCGATCGCCGCCAGCACGCAGGGCGGCATCGTCCTGCTCAACCTGGTCGCCAACGATATTACCCTGAGCGCCACCACCGCGCGCCTGTTCAAAGGCGAGAAGCTGCTGTTTGGCGTGGCCGATACGCTCCGCTGGGACGCGCCGAGCCTGCTTGGTCGCGTCGAGGCGGTGAGCTACCGCCAGATCAAAGCCGCCGTGCCCAACACCCGCGAGAAAAACGTCCTGGTGCTGCCGCACACCGCCGATATCGGCGAGGGCATCACGCGCCCGGACGCCATCGAGCCGCCAGCCGCGCCCGGCGCGAGCGCGCCGAAGGCCGCACGGCCGCCGCGCTTCATCTTCGCCAATCACGATGAGCCGGCACCCCATGCGCGCGCGTTCCTGGGCCACTTGCGGGCCTTGCGCGTGGTGTTCCTGCCCCACTGGGCCGATCTGCTCTGGACAAACGGCCTGGCGGCCAATCTGATCACGCCACTGCCCGCGCTCGGCGTTCGAGCCTGGCAGATCGCGAGCGACCAGCAGCACTGGGCACAGCTGATCAGCGAGGCGGTCAGCGCCAGGCGCATGGCCCGCCATGCGCAGGCGCTGACCGCCTAGCCCCAGCCTGGGCAAGCAGCCGCCACCCCGCGCTGCGATCTCCACGTCGTTCCGCAACCCCTCCAGGAACCACCCGCACCGTCCCGATGGGATGCGTGCGGGTGGCCCCTGGTTTGAATGAAAGGCTCATGCGATGGCCTCCGGCACGCTTGCCAATCTGAGCACCAGCGCGTTCGTCGCCACCCGCACGGTGGACGCCGAGCGCATCTGCCGCAACCTGCTCTCACTGCCCGCCGCGAACTTCCGCGTCCTTGACCCGACCAGCGGCGAGGGCGATCTGCTGCTGCCCTTCGCGGCGCACCCACGCGCGCAGATCTACGGCGTCGAGCTGAGCGCCGAGCGCGCCAGCGTGTCACGCGCGCGGCTGCCGCGCGCGCTGATTGTGACCTCGCCCTTCGAGAACGCCCGGATCACGCCTGACTCGGTCGATCTGGTGGTCTCCAATCCACCGTATATGATCGGCGAGATCGGGCGCACTGAGTACGCCATTATTCGCGACGCCACGGCCGCGCTCAGGCCAGGCAATCCGCAGATCACCATCGTGCCGGCGCGCCAGTGGGACGGTGCCATGGCCCGCTTCTGGGCCAAGCATTACGAACACGTGCAGTGCTGGACGCTCGATGCCGATGAGTTTGCCAAATACACGCAGATCGTAGTGGCGGGCATCAAACGCGCGCGCCCGCTCGCGACTCCCGACCCATTAGAGCTGAACCGCATCCGTGGGTTCCGCTACCGCGTCGATGCGGACAAGCCCGAGGCCTGTCCCTGGGCGCAGGGCTTTGCCCCGGACGTGCTGCCGAATATGCCAATCGACGACCCGTATTGCATTACGCCGGGCGGCGTGATGGTCGAGATTACCGTGCTCAAAGCCGATCAGGCCGAGCTGCTGCGCGGGCTGGAAAAGGGTGGTGCCCACCTAATTCCCGCCTGGCAGGCGGCGACGAGTTGGCAGGCCACCGTCAGTCTCGACCATCCGCTCATGCCGATCAGCGGCGAGTCGTATCTCGCCGCGCTGATTCTGAATGGCACCCTGGATGGCGAGGAGCTGCAGGGGCCGGATGGGCAGTGGTACGCCTTCAGCACGCATATTGCGTCGGAGTGGGCTTCGGTCGAGATCGACGAGGACATGCGCAAGAAGGGCGTGACCAACATCAGCCAGCAGCAGGACAAGCCCTGTCTGAGTGTGCTGAACCTGGAGACCGGCGCGCTCACCCACTATCAGCGCGACGAGGTCTTCGTGTTTCTGAAGCCCTGGCTGGCACTGCTCTCCAAGCGCGTGCTCAGCCAGTACACACCGATCTACGATCTCAACCCACCGGACTGGATGCTGCGCGTCGCCATGACGATCGCGCAGGACAAGACCTTGCCGGGGGCGGCCATGGCCGGCCTCCAGGCACCGCAGCTGCACCGCGCGTTCGCAGGCTACACATCGCTGTGTCAGCTGGGCCGTTTCGCGATCAACGGCGAGCCGGGCACCGGCAAGACCCGCATGCATATCCTGATCATGGCACTGTTTGCCCACACCTGGCAACGCCGCCACGTCTGGGCGGGCGCGCTGCCGCGCTGGGTGAAGCAGACCCGCCGCGCATGGAAGGCCAATCACCGCACGGTCGGCGATGCGCCGCGCGCGCTGCCGCTGGCCGTGATGACGCCCATGCGCGTGGTGCCGGTGTGGGAGCAGGAGATCGCGGGCGCCTGGCCGGAGGCCGAGGTGATCGTGATCGACACCCATGCCGATGTCACGCGCTGGATGGATCGCTGTGCTGTCTCAGACGCGCCGGCGGTCGTGGCGATCTTCTCCCAATCCAAGACCCGCGCGTTTGGCCGCGCCTGGCAGCCGGCCACCCTGAGCAAGACCAGGCTGGTCAAGGTGTTCGACCTCAAGCCAGCTGCGGCATTGCTGCCCGAGCTGGACGAGGTGCTGGATGCCAAAGGCAAGCGCGTGGCCTATACCATCAAGGCCAGTGGCGCATTCCTGATGAAAGATGACGTCGAGTACACCTTCTCCTGCCCCGATTGTCACACGGTCGTCGAGGCCGAGCCGGGCAGCCTGCGCAAAAAGCGGGGTGACGCGGCCGGCGCCGATGCCAAAGCGGATGACGCGGAGGCGAAAAAGGAGCCGGTGCGATCCTTGACCTGGTTTGAGGACAAGCCACGCCACTGCGAGCACTGTGGTGCGCCGCTGTGGACGGACGCGCGCATCA
>Ga0137375_10011650_pt1 | contig 10405 bp, 10 predicted proteins | sample SagtaG_24_FD_104936 | JGI IMG/M metagenome (GOLD analysis project Ga0137375, IMG submission 104936) | Vadose zone soil microbial communities from Sagehorn Ranch, Mendocino, California, USA - Sage1_R_113_16 metaG | ecosystem: Environmental > Terrestrial > Soil > Vadose zone | place: USA...
CCTGGCCACCGCGAAGATGACCTCGCCCGCACCCCGGATCATCCCCGCGCAGGTGGCCAGCACGGCCAGCGCGAAGTCGATATTCGGCTCCGGGAGGGCCCGCCGGTGCATCTCGGCCAGGACGGCGTCCACCACGGCCAGCCGGGGTGACGCCGGGACCGCGCTCCTGACCAGGGCCAGGAGGAGCCCGGCCCGCGGGTCACCGCCGCGGTACACGAAGTGGCCGAACCCGGGAACCCGCTCCCCGCGGCGGAGCAGCTCCCCCACCACCCGGGGCGCGGCCGCCGCATCCTGCGCCGCGGCCAGCATGGTCTCCGCACCCAGCGAGGCGCCGCCGTGCAGGGCACCGCCGACCGCGCCGAGCCCGGTGGCCACCACGGCGTACGGGTCGGCCCGGACCGACGCGGCGACCCGGGCGGCCAGCGTGGACGCGGCCAGCTCGTGGTCGGCGAGCAGGACCAGCGCGGCCCGCAGCGCGTCGAGCAGGCCAGGTGACGGCTCATCCGGGCACAGCCGGGGCCAGAGCCGGCCCGGGATTGCGCCCGGGTCCGCCCGCTGCCCCGGACCGCTGGACCCGGCGGGCGGCAGGCAGTCCACCAGGCCGGCGATGATGGCCCGGCCCGCCGCGGCCACGGCCGGCGGATCGAACTGCAGCCGCAGCGGATCCGCCGCCGCCAGGGCGGGAACGATGACTTGCAGCCGTTCCAGGGGGTAGGTGCCCGCCGGGAGCGCCGCCTGCGCCGCCGTGCCTGCCGCGACCGCCGCGGGCGTCGCCTGCCACTGGGCCGCATCCGGCGGAAGGGACGGATGCGGCTGCCCGAGCCACAGCAGCTCGCAGACATCCTCGAAGTCCCAGTCCCGGGCCAGGTCGAGCGCGTCGAACCCGCGGAACCACAGCCGGCCGCCGTCGATCTCCGTCACGCCCGACTCGATCACCAGCCCGGCCAGGCCAGGCGGCCGCCGGGGCCGCCCGCGCCGGGCCAGCTCCTCGACTTCCCCCGGATCGAACAGGCTGCCCTTCCCGGGGCCCCCACCCCGGCCGCTGCCGTCACTGCCCTCGCCGCTGGTTCCGCCGGCGCCGACGGCCCGGCGCCGGGTGAGCACCCCCCGGCTGACGTACGAGTACAGCGTGGCCTGCTTGATCCCGAGCCGCCGGGCGGCCTCGGCCGCGCCAATCCACTCCGACTCGGCCATCCGCCGCTCCCCCTACCAGCCTCCGGTGCCGGGGCCGCAATCCTGGCCCGTGGCCGGGCTGGCCAGCGGATCCCGTTAGAGATTCAAGATAGTTGATTTTAATCAACGTTGATGACACTCGACAGAAATGCGAACGTGTCGACTCACAGGCCCGCGCCGCGGGTCACCGAGCCGAGCGCGACGCCGCGCAGTTCCGGAGGAGCCGATGCCCGCGATCCACTTCCTTGACGTGACCAACCGGGACGGCGTCCAGACCGCCCGCACCGGCCTGTCCAAGTTCGGCAAGATCATGGTCAACTTCTACCTGGGCCAGCTCGGCGTGGCCCAGTCCGAGCTGGGCTTCCCGTTCCTGTTCCACGAGGCGCCCTACATCCGGGCCAGCGTGGCGCTGGCCGAGGCGGGCGCGTTCGGCGGGCTGCGGCTGTCCGGCTGGTGCCGCGCGGTGCCGGGCGACGTGGAGGCGGCCATCCCGCTCGGGCTGCGCCACTACAACCTGTCCATCTCGACCTCGGACCAGATGATCACGCACAAGTTCCGCGGCCGGCTGGACCGGGATTCCGTGATCTCGGAGATGGTGGCGGCGGTGCGGGCCGCCCGGGACGGCGGTGCCCAGACCATCGGCGTGAACGCCGAGGACGGGTCACGGACCGACGACGGGTTCCTGCTGGAGTTCGCGACCGCGGCCCGGGAGGCCGGGGCGGACCGGGTCCGCTACTGCGACACGATCGGCGGGGACACGCCGGACCGGATCCGTGAGCGCTTCGCCAAGCTCGCCGCCGCGATCCGGATCCCGGTCGAGACCCACTGCCACAACGACCTGGGCATGGCCGTGGCCAACTCGGTTTCCGGAGCCCTCGGCGATCTCGACGCTGGCCAGGACGCCTGGGTCAACACCTGCATCAACGGCATCGGCGAGCGGGCCGGCAACGCTGACCTGCTGTCCTGCATCCTCGCGTTCAGCCACGGGTTCGGGGTGGCGGGGAAGGCCCGGATCGGCGACCAGCTCGACCTGTCCTGGGCCCGGCGGTTCGGCCTGTGGGCGAGCTACGCGTTCGGCCAGCCGCTTCCCCAGAACCAGCCGGGTGTGGGCCGCAACGCGTTCGCGCACGAATCAGGCATCCACGCCGACGGCGCGCTCAAGGACCGGCAGAACTACGAGCTGTACGACGACAGCACGCTGGGGCCGTTCCCGGACGACTGGTTCACCCGGGCCGGCCGGGTCGTGCTGACCGGCGAGTACGGCGGGAAGGCCGGTTTCCGGCACGTGATGGACGGGCTCGGCGCCGATATCGGCGCTGCCGACGAGGATCTGGCGTTCTCCCTGGTCCAGCTCTGCGCGTCGGCCAGCGGCAAGCCGCTGACCGACGACGAGCTCCGCCTCATCGGCGGCTATCCGCACCAGCTCGCCCTGCTGTTCCCGGGCATGCTGAGCTGAGCGCCGCACCGCTCAGCGGCCTCATCAGCCGGGCGCTCGCTGCGGGCGGGGTCAGCCGCCGATCTGGCGCCGCCGGCGGATCTCCTTCAGCCGCCGGCGCTGCGACGGGTCCAGCATCAGGTACATGCCCGTCGGGATGCCGATCGCCAGGACGATGACACCGATCGCGAGCCATGGGCTGACGATGAACAGGATGAGGCCGAGGATGATCCCGGCGATGGCGAACTTCATCCGACCTGACAACTTCTGCCTCCTCAGGCGGCGAGGATGCGGTCCCCTGGCCGGGCCGTGCCCCGCCCAACCGTGCCACATCCGCGTCTGCAAAGTGAAACGCCCGCCGGCCGCCACGTAGTTCCGCGTCCGGCGGTTCTGCGCAGGTTTCCAGGCTGCGATCAGCATGCCGCCCTCCCGGGCCCGCGGGCCTGCTCTGGCGGGCCGGGTTCGCGGGTGCGGCCCGGGCCGGCCAGGATGTCCGCAGCGACCAGGAGGTTCTCATGACCATATCGCTATCGCTGCCGATCGATCCTGACGCTAACGAGTTGCTGGCGCGCAGCCCGCTGGCCCTGCTCATCGGCATGCTGCTGGACCAGCAGGTACCGCTGGAGAAGGCCTTCAGCGGGCCCCGGGACCTGGCGCGGCGGCTCGGCCACGAGCCCACCGCGCAGGAACTCGCGGAGTACGACCCGGACGCGCTGGCCGCCGTGTTCAGCGAGAGGCCGGCCCTGCACCGCTACCCCCGGGCCATGGCGGCGCGGACCCAGGACCTGGCCCGGCTGATCGTGGACCGCTACGACGGGGACCCCGCCCAGGTGTGGGCCAGCGCGGACAGCGGCCAGGAACTGGTCCGCCGGATCGCCGGGCTGCCCGGGTTCGGCGCGGCCAAAGCGCAGATCTTCGCCGCCCTGCTCGCCAAGCAGCTGGGAGTCCGGCCACCCGGCTGGCGGGAGGCCACCGGCCCGTTCGGCCAGGAAGGCTCCCGGGTCTCGGTGGCGGACATCACCGACCAGGAGTCCCTCGCCGAGGTCCGCGCGTACAAGCAGCAGCGCAAAGCCGCTGCCAAGGCGGCCCGGTGATGGCCGGGACCGCGCAGGTGTCCGTGCTGCACGAGGGCTACGTCCGGGAAGAGGACGACGCGGACCGGGTCGGCAGCACGGTCACGCTGATCCGCGACGGCGGGCGGGTCATCGTGGTCGATCCGGGCATGGTGTCCGGCCGCCGTGCCCTGCTCGGCGCACTGGCCGCCGAGGGGACCGGCCCGGACGGCGTGACCGACGTCGTGTTCAGCCATCACCACCCCGACCACACCATCAACGCCGCCCTGTTCCCCGGCGCCGTGATCCACGACCACTGGGCCAGCTACGACGGCGACCGCTGGATCAGCCGCGAGCCCGGGGACTTCGCTCTCACCCCGTCGGTCCGGCTGATCGCCACACCCGGGCACACCGCCGAGGACATCACGACGCTCGCGGCCACCCCGGACGACGTGTACGCGTGCACGCACGCCTGGTGGGGCCCGGACGGACCGGCCGAGGACCCGCTCGGCACCGACCAGGGCGCGCTGCACCAGAGCCGGGCCCGCATCCTGGAGGTGGCCACGGTGATCATCCCCGGCCACGGCCCCGCCTTCCGCCCCGCCCCGAACACCCCCCGCTGACCCTCGCACCGGCCGGGCTTTCATGATCCTGGGCGATTAGTGCCAGATGGCGCCCCCTATCGACCGTGATCATGGGAAGGGGCGGGACGCCGTACCCACGGCGATCAGACCGCGTCGCCCTTGAGGGAGAACGCGCTCAGGCGGCGGATGGCCAGCGCCAGCGCGGCCACGGTGACCAGCGCGCCCATGACCACGGCGGTGGCCACGCCCAGGTGCGCGCCGAGGCTGGCGTCCCGGGCGACCGAGTTCGCGATCCCCAGCGAGTACTGCTCGACCGACAGCACCCGGACCCCGCTGACCGCGTTGCCCAGCAGCGATTCCCAGACCAGCAGGTACAGCAGGCCCACGGCGATGGCCCGGGTGGTGAGCACGGAGATCATCACGAACACGGCGTTGTAGATGACCGAGCCGGCCAGCGCCCCGGCGAACAGGCCGATGGCCAGCCTCGTCGCGCCGCCGGTGGCGATCAGCCCGGCCAGGAACTCCGGCACCGCGGCGAACGCCATGGTCAGCCCGGTGGCCACCGCGAACTTGCTGAGGATCACGGTGGACCGGGGCACGGGAGTGGCCAGCAGGTGCACCACGCTGCCGTCGTCGATCTCGGCCCCCAGCACGCTGGTGCCGACGATCAGCGCGGTGAGCGGCAGCACCACGGCCAGCCCCAAGCCGCCCAGGATCACGCTCGGCCAGTCGGCCTGGGCCGGGCCCGCCGCCTTCAGCAGCGCGGTGACCAGCACCAGGATCAGCGGCGGGAGCGCGAACAGCAGCGCCCGCTTGCGGCCCAGCGTGGCGCGCAGGGTGATCGAGGCCACGGTCCTGGCCTGTACGGAACGAGCCGGCACGGGCAGCATCTCAGACCTCCACCAGGTAGGCGAACACGCTCTCCAGCGACTCATCCTCGGGCAGCAGCTCACGGAGCTGGATGCCGTGCTCCCGCGTGAGCCCCGCGATCTCCCGGCTGAACGCGCCGTAGTCCGAGGCCTTCACCTGCAGCCCGCGGCCGCTCATCTCCACCCCGCTCACGGACGGCCGGCCGATCAGCGCCGCGCCCAGCCGCCGGTCGTCGGAGGTGCGCACCAGGAACACGTGCGGCCGGCTGGTCATCAGCCGCCGGATGGCGCGGAAATCCCCGGACGCGGCCAGCCGCCCGGCCACGATGACCTGGATGGTGCCGGACAGCCGCTCCACTTCCTCCAGGATGTGCGAGCTGAACAGGATCGTCCGGCCCTCGTCGCCGAGGGTCTCCAGCAGGTCCATCATGTGCAGCCGCTGCCGCGGGTCCATCCCGTTGAACGGCTCGTCGAGCAGGAGCAGCCCCGGGTCGTGCACCAGCGCGGCCGCGACCTTGATCCGCTGCCGCATGCCCTTGGAGTACGTCGCGATCTTCCGGTCCTGCGCGGCCGCCATCTCCACGATCGCGATGACACGCTGCGCGGAGCGGTCCGGGTCGGCCAGCTTGTGCAGCCGGGCGGTGGCCCGGACGAACTCCAGCCCGGTGAGGAACGGGTAGACGGCGGGTCGCTCGGGCACCAGGCCCAGGGTCCGGTAGACGTCCGGGTTGCGCCAGGCCGGGGCGCCGCCGACGGTGAGCTCGCCGCGGGACGGCTCCAGGAACCCGGAGATCAGGTGCAGCAGCGTGGACTTCCCGGCGCCGTTCGGGCCGAGCAGCCCGGTGACGCCCGGGCCGATGGTCATCGTGATGTCGTTGATCGCGACCACGTTGCCGTACCAGCGGGACACGTGGGACAGCTCGATGGCGCTCACTGGAGCACACCCGCCTTCCGGTACCGGGCGGCCAGTCCCCCGGCCGCGGCCACCAGCAGCAGGACGAACATCACGCCGTACAGCGGCCCGTAGCCGGCGGGCGGCGGGACCGGCCCGGGCGACGTGCCGCCGAGCCACTCACGCAGCCCGTCCAGCACGGTGAAGGGGCTGACCAGGCCGGATAGCCGCGCCCCCGCGTCGGCCACCCCGGCTCCGCCGGTGATCGGACCCCGCCCGGTCGCGACCCCGCGCAGCAGCCCGGCCAGGGCCCAGCTGAGGAAGAAGCAGATCGCGATGCTGCCGGTCGCGTACGCGCGGCGCCCGCTGAGCGAGGCGAGCGCGAGCCCGATGGAGGCGAGCAGCACCGCCCAGGCCAGCCCGACCAGCAGCCCGGGGATGAGCGCCCTGGTCTGGTCCCAGACCGCTCCCCCGCCGTGCGCCTGGCTGACCGAGCCCAGGTAGAGCAGCAGCAGCGGGATCTCCAGCAGGGCCAGGCAGGCCAGGATGAACGCGCCCAGCTTGGCCAGCGGGTAGTCGAGCCGGCGCAGCGGCCGCGAGAAGTACAGCGGCAGCACGCGGCTGCGCAGGTCCCGGGACACCAGCTCGGGCGCCTGGGCCGCAACGAAGATGATCATGACCAGCACCCGGAGCTGGAAGACGTACGTGTCGTAGTCGACCACCGGGCCACGGCCCCCGGCCACCGCGACCGTGTTGACTACCGCGGGCACGCACATGATCGCGAAGGCGATGACCGGGATGATCTTGGCCTTGGCGCCCCGGCCGATGCCGAACGCCGACCGCAGGCTGTGCCAGCCGAGGGCCCGGATGATGGCGGCCCGGCCCAGCCGCGGCCCCTCGTAGTGCCGGTAGCCGATGTCGTGGATGACACCGGCCCGGGCCGCGGGCTCCCCGCTGTGCGTGGTCACGCTGCTCCTTCCCCGTCGCCGTCGCGGAACAGTTCCTCGACGTGCCGCCTGCGCTGCTCCAGCCGGTTCAGCGGCAGGCCCAGGTCCGCCACCGCGTCGCGGACCAGGTCGTAGGTCTGGCCGGAGGCGATCTGGACCAGCAGCGCCCGCTCGTCACGCCGGGGCGACAGCCCCAGGGCCGCCAGCTCGGCTTCCAGCTGCGCCGTGCCCTCGTCGACCTCGACCACCAGCACCTGGCTCACCCCCGTGAAGCTGGTCATCGTGTCGGCGCGGAGCAGCCGCCCGCTGTCGATCACCACGAGGTGGTCACAGATCTGCTCGATCTCGCCCAGCAGGTGCGAGGAGACGAGGATCGAGATGCCGAACTCGGTCCCGATCCGGCTGACCAGGTCCAGCATCGCGGACCGGCCCGCGGGGTCCAGGCCGATGGTGGGCTCGTCCAGCAGCAGCAGCCGCGGGTCCCCGACCAGGGCCTGGGCCAGCTTCACCCGCTGCTTCATGCCGGTGGAGTAGGTGCCGATCTGCCGGTACCGCTCCTCGTACAGGCCGACGTGCCGGAGTGATTCGGCGGCCCGCTCCTTGGCCGCGGTCGGCGGCAGCCCGGACATCCGGCCCAGGTGGGTGACGAATTCGGTCGCGGCGACGTCCGGCGGCAGGCAGTCGTGCTCGGGCATGTACCCGCATCGCGCCCTGATGCGTTCCCCGTCCCGCGCGCAGTCCAGGCCGAGCACGGCCGCCTGGCCGCCGGTCGGGGTGAGCAGCCCGAGCAGGATCTTGATCAGGGTGGACTTTCCCGCGCCGTTCGCCCCGACCAGCCCGGTGATGCCCGGGCCGACCCGCACGGACAGCTGGTCCAGGGCGATCACCGCGCCCGGGTACCGCATGCTGAGGGCTGAGGTTTCAACAACCGCCGCAACGAAACCCGGCCCGTGGCCCGTCCCTCCGGGCGGCCCGGCCTGCAGCGGCACTGGTGCGGTCACGTGTCTCGTGCTCCCCTCGTCGCGTCAACGCGGTGGGTTCCCAGCCTGGCCCCCGGACGGCCGCGCGTCATCATCCCGGGGAATGGCTTTCGCCGTCACGCCCCGGCCTGACCTGCGCGCCCGCGTGCCCCGGATCAGACCGGCAGCGTACGACCGCGGGCGGACGCCCGGAGGTGCCCTGCGGCGTTACCGTTAGCTGGTGAGCGGACCAACCGGACCCCCGCGGGGTGCGCGGCTGAGGCGGCGGTTCTGGATAGCTCTGGACTACGCGGCCGCGGCGTTCTGTGCCGTGCTCATCTTCGGGGTGCTGATGTCCCGGGCGGCGGACGGCCCCCGGTCCCTGGCCGGCCTGCTGGGTCCGCGGGGCGCCCTCCTGGCCCTGCTGGCCCTGGGCCTGTCGGTGCCAGTCGCCCTCCGGCGCCGCATCCCGGTCCGGTCCCTGGTCATCGTGCTGGCCGGCTGCCTGATCACCATGATCATCGGCGGGCAGATTACCCGCGGCCCGTTCCTGCCGCTGGCGGTGGTGCTGTACCTGGTCGCGTCGACCTGCCGCCGGGCGATCGCGCTGGCCGGCCTGGCCGGGTCACTGGGCCTGCTGATCGCGCAGGGCGTGGTGCTGCACTTCGACGGGCTGGGGTCCGGCAACGCGACCGCCGCCGGGCTGGTCCTCACTATCTTCTGGATGGTCGGGTACCTGGTGCAGCAGCGGCGGACCTACGTCGCGCACCTGCGGGACCGGGCGGCCACCGACGCGGTCACCCGGGAACGGCTCCGGATCGCCCGGGAACTGCACGACGTGCAGGCCGGTTTCGGCGAGTACGTGTTCGACAGCCAGCCCGCCGAGGCCCGGGCCGCGCTGGGCGCGATCCAGGCGGTGAGCCGCGAGGCGCTGGGCGAGATGCAGCGCATGCTCTGCGTGCTCCGCCAGACGGACGGGGATATCGCGGCGGCCGACGCGGCGCTGGCCCAGGACCCTGCCGCCGCCGGAACCAGCACGGCCGGAACCGGCTCGGGCGCAGCCGGCCCGGGCGAGGCCGGCGCCAGCGGAACCGGCACGACCGGACCGGCGGCCCCCGCCGGGCCCCTGGCGGCGGGCTCCGCGGCGGGCGGGCCGGGCGCGGCCGCCGACCGGCTCCGGGCCGCGCAGTTCCGCCCCGCCGCCCCGCTGGCGCCCGCGCCGGGGCTGGCCAACCTGGACCGGCTGGTGGAGCGGACCGCGGGCGCCGGGGTGACGGTGACCGTCGAGCGGATCGGTGCGCCGCGCAGCCTGCCCGCCAGCCTCGACCTGTCCGCCTACCGCATCGTGCAGGAGGCGCTGACCAACGTGGTCAAGCACTCCGGCGCGGACCGCTGTCACGTGGTGCTCGAGTACGGCTCCGGCAGCCTGCTCGTCGAGATCACCGATCCCGGGCCGGGCGTGCCGTCCGAGGTGGGCGCACCGGCCAGGGCCGGTGTCCCGGTGGGGGCCGCGGTCGCGGCCCGGCCACCCGTCCGGGTGGGCGGCCCGGAACGCGCCGGGCACGGGATCATCGGCATGCGGGAGCGGGTCAGCCTGTGCGGCGGCGACCTGCATGCGCTGCCCCGGCCGGGCGGCGGATTCGTGGTGCGGGCCCGGCTGCCGCTCCCCACGGGGCGGTCATGACCCTGCGCGTGCTGGTTGCCGACGACCAGGCCCTGGTCCGGGCAGGTTTCCGGGGCATCGTCGCGGCCACGCCCGGGTTCAGCGTGGTGGGCGAGGCCGGCACCGGCAGCGAGGCGGTCGAGCAGGCCCGGCGGCACCGCCCCGACGTGGTGCTGATGGATGTCCGGATGCCGGTCATGGACGGCATCGAGGCCACCCGCCAGATCACCCGGCTGGCTGCCACCAGCGACGTGCGGGTACTCATCCTGACCACGTTCGACCTGGACGAGTACGTGTTCGCCGCGCTGCGCGCCGGGGCCAGCGGGTTCCTGCTCAAGAGCATCTCGCCCGGCGAGCTCCTCAACGCGATCCAGGTGATCGCGGCGGGCGACGCGCTGCTCGCCCCGAGCGTGACCCGCCGCCTGGTCGAGGAGTTCGCCCGCACGCCGCCGCTCACCCCCGCCGTTCCCGCGGGCGGGGGCGCCCTCGACGTGATCACGGCCCGGGAACGCGAGGTGCTGGCCCTGGTGGCCGGCGGCCTGTCGAACACGGAGATCGCCAAGCGCCTGGACATCACGCCGGCCACCACGAAGACCCACGTGGGGCACCTGCTCACCAAGCTCGGCGCCCGGGACCGCGTGCACCTGGTCATACTGGCCTACCAGGCGGGCCTGGCCACCCCCGCGTAGGAGACCATGACCAGCAGGCAGACAGCAGTCCCGGCGCGGGAGCCTGCCCCGGATAGCGGAGCGCGGGAGCCTGCCCCGGATAGCGGAGCGCGGGAGCCTGCCCCGGATAGCGGAGCGCGGGAGCCTGCCCCGGATAGCGGAG
>Ga0137375_10011654_pt1 | contig 10400 bp, 9 predicted proteins | sample SagtaG_24_FD_104936 | JGI IMG/M metagenome (GOLD analysis project Ga0137375, IMG submission 104936) | Vadose zone soil microbial communities from Sagehorn Ranch, Mendocino, California, USA - Sage1_R_113_16 metaG | ecosystem: Environmental > Terrestrial > Soil > Vadose zone | place: USA...
GCGCTCATGGGTGGCAAAGGCGGTGGGCGCCCCGATATGGCCCAGGGTGGTGGACCTGACGCCGCCAAACTGCCTGAGGCGATTGCGCGTGTGCCGGAATTCGTCGCAGCGCTGGCCCAGGCGAAGGAGTAGGCCATGGCAGAATGGACCCATATGGATGCGCAGGGCCGAGCCCGCATGGTCGATGTTGGCAGTAAAGAGGTCACGGCACGCCAGGCCGTGGCACGTGGCGCCGTGTATATGGAAGCCGCCACGCTACGCGCCATTATCGAACAGCAGGTCGCCAAAGGCGATGTCCTGCAGGTGGCGCGTATCGCGGGGATTATGGGGACGAAACAGACACCCGCCCTGATCCCGATGTGTCATCCCCTGGAGATCACCAATGTCGAGGTGGATCTCTGGCCAGATCCAGAGGGGTCGCGTGTGTGTATCGAGGCACGCGTGCGCAATATGGGACGCACCGGTGTCGAGATGGAGGCCCTCACGGCTGTGACTGTGGCCGGGCTCACAGTGTACGACATGTGTAAGAGTCTCGATCGTCAGATGCGTCTGTCTGACGTAGAGTTGCTCTACAAAAGCGGTGGCAAAAGTGGGGAGTATCGTCATCTGGAGTATCAGAGGTAGCCATCTGACGCCTCGTCGCCCCTCTGGGAGAGAGTGGAGATGATGGTTCCTCTAGCGGCGGAGAGCACCGTGATCGAGATCAAAGACGAGACGTGGGCAGGCTCCTGGCCCTTTGCACCGCACTATTACGTCAGCAATGGGACAGAGATGCACTATGTCGATGAGGGCCAGGGAGAACCCATAGTCCTCGTGCATGGGGACCCGACCTGGGGCTATCTGTATCGCCAGTTCATCCCACCTCTCACGCGGCATCACCGTTGTATCGTCCCGGATCATATGGGTATGGGGAAATCCAGTGTGCCGCTCGCCCCATACCCGTATCGCCTGCAGCACCATATCGCCAATTTTGAAGCCTTGATGCTCCATCTCGACATCCGTGATAGCACGCTTGTCCTGCATGACTGGGGTGGCCCAGTGGGGCTCGGTTTCGCCATCCGTCATCCGGCGCGTATCAAACGCCTCATTCTCATGAACACCTGGGCCTTTGCGCCATGGCCAGGCGGACCCTTCCCGCGGCTGCTCGAGCTCATTCGCTCTGAGCGTGGCGAAAAATTCGTGCTGGAGCGCCATGGGTATCTCGAACCGGCACTGCGGGGTACGACCTATCACGTCGAGCACCTGACCACCACCGTCATGGAGGCCTATCGGGCTCCCTTCTCCACCCCTGCGTCACGCCTGGCGCTCCTATGCTGGTCACGCGATATTCCGACGCACGTTTCGGACCCCTCATATGCTATGATGCAGCAGATTGAGGACGGCCTGGCGCAGTTTGCCAGGACGCCTGTGCTCCTGCTCTGGGGTATGCGTGACCCCGTACTGGGCGAGCCTGTCTTGCGCCTGTGGCAAAAGGTTTTTCCGCAGGCAATGACGCATACTGTCGAGGATGCCAGCCACTTTGTGCCAGAGGACGTTCCTGAGGGTCTCGTGAAGTGGATCACAGCATTTTTGGTAGCTCACCCGTGAGGAGTGTGCGATCTGGGCTTGCGCTGTGGCGCAAAAAGGAGTACAACAAGCTACACAGGAAAGATTCTTACGGTGGGATCAGCGGCAGTGCACGAAGGGGAGGAGCGATCATGGCGCTCAGGCGTCTCAATATTGACTTCGAGGCGTTAGCGAGGGCGATGGCCAAGCAGGCGAGTGATGAAAACGATTACTACCTTGACACGCACACCGGGCGTATCATGCGTATTGCAACCGATGTCTGGAATGCGCTCGAAGAAGGCGAAACCATCGCTGGGAGCCTCAAGACCTGGCAGCAGGAGGAACTGCACGAAGCGCAAGCGGTGTTCAGCGATACTCAGGGTCGTTATCTGCCGATTCCCGAAGACCTTGAGTGGGAAGTCGAGGAGCTTATGTCCGACTTCGTTGACACGGTGCACGATGCGGACCTGCGGCACAGGCTGACCAGTGCCATAGAAGGACGCAACGCCGTACGCCGCTTTAGAGACGTGCTGACCCACTATCCTGACGAGCAACAGCGCTGGGTTGTCCTGCAACAGCAAAACCAGCAGGAGCATGCCGCCCAGTGGCTGCAAGATGAGGGCATTGAACCCGTGTGGACCGCAGCGTCGAAGCCCTAGTGTAGTCCTAAAATTAGTAGTATGACGTAGGTGCCTGCCTCAATACGCCGCGGCAGGGCACATGCTGGTGGGAGATGTCTACGCTTTCATGGCTCCCTTGGGCATAGCTCTCGAGAAGAGCCTGCCGACATGAGGCAGAGAGGGTCTCTACCACACTCATAACACAATGGAACAGGCCATGGCGATACCATACCCCCGCGACATGATTGGCTACGGTCCCAACCCGCCCAACCCACAGTGGCCACATGGAGCACGGCTGGCCCTCAATTTTGTCTTGAACTATGAAGAAGGCTCAGAGGCGTCCTTTGCGGACGGCGATGGCTATTCAGAGTCCACGCTCACCGAGTCAGGAGGGCAAGACGTACAGGGACGCGATCTTGCCGCTGAATCGATGTACGAATACGGCAGCCGCGTTGGCTTCTGGCGTATTATACGGCTGTTCCAGGCACGTCATTTACCCCTGACGATTTTCGGCTGTGCGCTGGCGCTGGAGAGAAATCCGCTGGCAGCACAGGCCATTGTCCAGGCTGGCTATGACGTCTGCTGTCATGGCTGGCGTTGGGAGAAGCACTATGAGCTCAATGCGATGGAGGAGCGTGAGCATATTCACACGGCAATCGCTTCCCTGCAACAGACCGTGGGGGCTCGGCCGCTCGGCTGGTATTGCCGCTATGGCCCGAGCGTCAATACGCGCCGCCTGCTGGTGGAGGAGGGGGGCTTTCTCTACGACTCCGATGCGTATAACGATGAGCTCCCATACTGGGTCGTCGTCAACGACCGGCCGCATCTCGTAGTGCCCTACACCCTTGGTGTCAACGACTCAAAGTTCGGTCGGGGCGTGTTTGCGACTGCCGAGGATTTTTTGACCTATGCTCGAGATGGGTTCGACCTGCTCTATCGTGAGGGCGTCAGCCAGCCGAAGATGATGTCAGTGGGGCTCCATATGCGTCTGACTGGCCATCCCAGCCGGGCTGCGGGCCTCGAACGCTTCCTTGACTATGTCATGACACACAAGGACGTGTGGATCTGCAAACGTGAGGAGATCGCCCGACATTGGCTGGCCAACCATCCGTATGTTGCCTGACAAGCTCAGTCACGCCACTCATCGATCAGATTGGCTACCAGGCCGCTCCACCCGGTCTGGTGTGAGGCCCCCAGACCATGGCCGTCATCCCCATGGAAATACTCGAAAAACTGGAGATAATCACGCCAGTGTGGGTCCTCCTGCCACAGACGATGGTTGCCGTAGACAGGGCGTCGACCAGAAGCATCCCGTGTAAAGATACGAATCAGGCGATTGGCAAAACCGCGGGCAATATCGTCTGGCGTCACCATACCTTCGTCAGGGGCAGGACTGGGGATAGCAAATTGACTGCCGTAGGCGCGGCGCAGTTTGCGCAGGGATTCGATCATCATAAAGGCCGTCGGAAACCAGAGCGGACCGCGCCAGTTGGAATTCCCCCCTTTGATTTTTTCTAGCGATTCTCCTGGAGTGTAGCGCACAACGTGCTCGCCGAACACGTACGGATGTGCCTCGTGGTATTTGGACAGACTGCGCAGGCCATACTGCGAGCGAAATTCCGCTGGGTCCCAGAGACGCTGTAACAGTTGCTGAATCTGTTCGAGGGTGATGATCGCCAGGACGTGCACCGTACCGTCATCATTCTGCACCGTGCTGACACAGCGCTGCACCAGATCCTGGCGATGCTCCAGGAACCAGTGCACATTGCTGCGAAATTCGGGAAACGACTCCATCCAGCGTTCTTCCAAACGCTCAATGGCGTACAAGGGAATCAGGCCAACCAGCGAGCGCACGCGGAATTTCTGGTAACTGCCATCGGGATAGCACAGGGTGTCATAGAAAAATCCATCGGTCTCGCTCCACAGCTCATAGCCGACGCCCCCCATCTTCTTCATGGCCGCTCCGACGTAGACGTAGTGCTGGAAGAATTTGGTCGCGAGGGCTTCGTAGGCGGCATTGTCTTTCGCCAACTCCAGCGCGATGCGCATCAGGTTCAGACAGAACATCCCCATCCAGCCCGTAGCGTCCGACTGTTTCAACGTCACTCCGTGTGGGAGTTTCTCGCTGCGGTCGATCACAGTGATGTTGTCGAGACCCAGGAAGCCACCTTCAAAGACATTGTTTCCCTCGCTATCGACCTTGTTCACCCACCAGGCAAAATTAATCAGCAGCTTGTGGAAACAGCGTTCGAGAAACAGGCGATCCGCCTTGCCGGAACGAATGCGATCCATGTTGTAGACGCGCCACACAGCCCAGGCTTGTACAGGCGGGTTCAAATCGGAGAATTCCCATTCGTAAGCTGGAATTTGTCCACTGGGGTGCTGGAATTGCTCGAAGAGGAGAAGCCAGAGTTGTTCTTTGGCAAACTCCGCATCCACCAGGGCGAGGGCGACACAATGAAAGGCCAGGTCCCAGGCGGCGAACCAGGGATACTCCCATTTGTCCGGCATAGACAGCACGCGCATCGAGTTGAGATGGCGCCAGCGGCTATTGCGAATGTGGTACCGTGACTCCGGTGGCGGCCAGTGCGGGTTATCGCCATCGAGCCAGGCCGGCACGTCGAACAAGTATATTTGCTTACTCCACAACATGCCCGCTAAGGCCTGACGCTGGACACATTTTTCGTCCTCCGTGGCCGTCGGCGGCTGCAGCGCGGCGTAAAATGCATCGGCTTCGGCGTGGCGTGTCGCCACGATACTCTCCACATCAGCCAGGGGCCGCTCGAGCGGTGTATCCGTGAGACGCAGGCGCACCACCACGGAGCCCCCGGCGGGTACCTGCAAGTTCGCATAGTGGAAACACGCTTTCGTCCCCACTTGCTCCGGGTTCACACAGTCTTCACCCTGGATGATATGGCGATGGAATGCGTCCTTGACCCAGCGACTTCGGGTCTGCGCGCCCTCACCCCATACCCGCGGCCCGTTCGTTTCATTATCGGTAAAGAGAGGTCTGGCACGAGCATCAGCATACAGGTAGCGCTTGCCAATGTGATAGACAAAGGGCACGGAAGGCGGCGGCTTGGCCGTACTGTCGTCAGCAAGGAGACTCAGACAGCCGTCGCTCTGTGGGCCAAGCCTGATACTGGGTTGCGGCAGCGGTTCTGGCCCCCAGGTCCAGGTATTCCGGAACCAGAGGTGCGGCATGACATGGATGGGGGCAGGGTCAGAACCACGATTGCAGATTTCGAGGCGTATACAAATGTCTTCCGGGCTCGCCTTGGCATATTCGACAAAGACATCGAAATACCGCTGGGTATTGAAAATACCCGTGTCAAGCAGTTCATATTCCCCCTGATCCGCCCTCAGCTTCCTGCTCTCCTCGATGAGCTTTTGATAGGGATAGGCCTCCTGGGGATATTTATAGAGATACTTCATGTACGAATGTGTGGGCGTGGAATCGAGGTAGAAGTAATATTCCTTGACATCCTCACCGTGGTTGGTCTCCGCAGGGACCAGGCCAAACAACCGCTCTTTCAGAATAGGGTCTTGCCCGTTCCACAATGCCAGGGCAAACACGAGAATCTGGTAACGGTCACAGATACCGGCCAGTCCATCCTCACCCCAGCGATAGGCTTTAGAGCGGGCCAGATCATGCGGAAAAAAGTTCCAGGCATCGCCATTGGCGCTATAATCCTCACGCACTGTGCCCCACGAGCGCTCGGAGACGTAGGGGCCCCAGTGGTACCAGGGGCGTACCACACCCGTAAAAGGTTCCCGGAGACGTTGGTGCTCTTGCGTGATAATGTTCCGCGGCGCAGTCATGATTGTGCCCCTGTGGTATGCCTCAGCAGGGTAGACATCCCTTTGCCTTCTGCCTCAGATGCTAACACGGACAGGCCGTCAAGCCAAATGATCCTTTACACCGTGCATGGGTGACGTGGCCTGTCCAGAGTGAGGCTCCCTGATAACTGTACGCATTCGCCTTGTGGATGGACAGAAGCGTAGCCTATAATGTCGCCACAACACACGTGTCGTCACCAAGGAGACCGACATGGCCACCAGGATAGGTATGCAGCAGAAACAGTTACGCGAGGCCATGACTATCCTGGTGCGCGAAGTGCCCACCTGGAATGTGCCGGTGGTCAGCCTCATCGCCCAGGAAAGCCACGACCCCTATCGGGTGTTAATCTCTACCCTGCTCAGCTTGCGCACCTTGGACCAAACCACCGGCCCGGCAGCGCAGCGGCTGTTTGCGCTGGCAGATACGCCAGAGGCGATGCTGCACCTGGACCAGCAGACCATTGAGCGGACGATTTATCCGGTGGGATTTTATCGCAACAAAGCCGTACAAATCCTGGAGATCTCGCGGCGTCTCCTGGACGAATTTGGGGGGCGGGTGCCCGACGACATCGACACGCTAACGACTTTTCATGGGGTGGGGAGAAAAACCGCCAATCTGGTGTTATCTGAAGGGTATGGCATTCCAGCGATCTGTGTGGACACGCACGTGCACCGGATTTCCAACCGCTGGGGCTACGTCAAAACCAAAAACCCGCTGGACACCGAGATGGCCCTGCGCAAAAAACTCCCCCGCGAGTACTGGATCTCCTACAATCCCTCGCTGGTGGCCCTGGGTCAGTACCGCTGTAAGCCTACGTCGCCTCTCTGCAGCCAATGTCCTGTGGTGCATCTCTGTAACCACGTCGGCGTACAGCGTCAGCGTTAAAGGCACAAGACAACGATGGAACAGACGTATGACAAGCGGGAGGTGCTCAGCTCTCAGCGCTTACCTCCCCGGCAGCAGGCCACGCGGAAATTCCCGGTGGTGGGTGAGCGTGACCCGGCGCCTGAGGCTTTAGATGTGCAACACTGGTGTCTCACAGTCACTGGCGAGGTGGAACAGCCACAGACGTGGACATACGATGAGTTGAGGCGCCTACCGCAGGTAGAGGTCCAGCACGATATCCACTGCGTGACGCGCTGGTCACGACTCGGCTGTCGTTGGCGTGGTGTGGCCTTAGCGACCGTTGCAGCGCTGGTGTCTCCTACCCCGGCGGCGCACTTCGTGCAATGTGTCGCGTATTCACAGCGTCAGCACGATTCGTCCTTACCTTTGCACGTCTGTCTGCATGAGGGCGTCCTCCTGGCATGGGAGATGGACGGCCAACCACTGAGTGTGCCGCATGGCTATCCTCTGCGTATCGTTGCACCGTCGCGGTATTTTTATAAGAGTGTAAAATGGGTGCGTGAGATACGCTTTCTGGCCAATGATGTGCTGGGATACTGGGAACGCGCCGGGGGCTATCATAATAACGCTGATTTCTGGCGCGAAGAGCGGTACGTGTCAGGGAATCTCAGCCTACGCCAGCTGGAGCGCTTGCGGTCTACGGCAGATTTTCGTCCGTACCAGAGCCAGGTGCTTTTATCGCTCGATCTCCGCCAGGTCAATTTCCGTGGCGCGCAGATGGCTGGCGTGCAACTCAAAAATTGCGCGCTGGCCGGGAGCAACCTCCAGGGAGCCGATCTGCGGGGCGCAAATCTCACCAACTCGGACTTGCAAGGCGTCAATCTGCGTGGTGCTGACCTCAGTGACGCCGACCTCGAGGGGGTGTTGTTCATGGGGGCTGACCTGCGTGACTGCTCGATGCAGCGAGCACGGTTGGCAGCCGCGGAGTTCTGGCGGGTTGGGCTACCGTCTGCGCGTGTCGAAGGTCTTGATTTGCATGGAGCTGCAGTAGACGATCTGCTCGAAGACCAACAAGCCTTTTTACGCCAGCAGGGCGTGTTCACTATTACAGACGTGACCAAGGAGTTGTACACATGACAACGAAAAAGCTGGCGATCGTGACCTACGGTTGCCAGATGAACAAATACGACTCGGAGCGCATTGCTGGCCTGCTCCAGCAGGCCAACTACGAGCTGACCGAGCATATCGAGCAGGCCCATCTGGTGCTGCTCAACACCTGCAGTGTGCGCGATAAGGCCGAGCAGAAGTTTTACAGTGAGTTGGGGCATTTAAAACGCCTCAAGCGGCAGCGGCCAGACATGCTGATCGGGGTGTGTGGCTGTATTCCCCAGCGCGCCCGTGGAGAAATCCTGGAGCGGGCGCCGTATGTTGATCTGGTCTTTGGCACACTGAACGTCAGCCGCGTACTGGAGCTGGTGCGTCAGGTGGAGGAGCAGCAGCAGTCCGTCCTTGAAATCACCGATAAGGTCCTCGACGATGACCTCGGAGCCCTCCCGGTGGCGCGCGATAGTCGTGTAACCGCGTTCGTGAGCGTCATGCATGGCTGCAACAAACGCTGCTCATTCTGCGTGGTGCCCAATACACGCGGTCCGCAGGTCAGTCGCCCCCCACAGGTGGTGCTCGAGGAAATCCGTGGTCTGGCCCAGGCAGGGTATAAAGAAGTGACGTTGGTAGGACAAAACGTCAATGCCTACGGGGTCGATGTGCGCCCACGGCAGATGGACTTTGCCGACCTCCTGGAGGCGGTCAATGCCATCGACGGGATCGCGCGTATTCGCTTTGTGACCTCACATCCTCTGGACTTCACGCAGCGGCTCATTGACGCCCTGGCCGAGTGCGACAAAGTCTGCGAGGCCTTGCACCTCCCATTCCAGGCTGGGGCAAACCGTATCCTCAAACTCATGCGGCGGGGCTACACAGCGGAGAGCTACCGTGAGTTGGTCATGCGTATTCGTCAGGCCGTGCCTGATATTGCCATGTCTACAGATGTGATCGTCGGGTTCCCTGGAGAAACGGAAGAAGAATTTCTGGAGACCCGGCGCATGCTCGAGATGGTGCGCTTCGATAGCATCTTCCTGTTCAACTACTCCGAGCGGCCAGGGACCGTGGCGCCAGACATGCCAGACCAGATCCCACACGAGGTCAAGCAGCGCCGCTTTGATGGCCTGCTGAACATGCAGAAGCGCATTGCGCTGGCCGCCAACCTGGCCTATGAAGGACAAACCTACGAGGTGTTAGTGGAGGGGCCGAGCAAGAAAGACCCGACCAAGCTGACTGGCCGCACGCGTACCAACAAAATCATTAATTTCTCCGGTGATCCAGCGCTGATCGGCGACCTGGTGTCGGTACGGGTGACCCGGGCTGGCCTGTACGCCCTCGAAGGCGAAGTGGCGACGGCGCATATCGCCATGCCCCTCGTAGGAGTATGAGTGTACACCATACCCTCTGAGACGATAGCCCGGTACATAGAGCGAGGCACAGCGTGATCTTCATTCTCCTCCTCATGATCGCCTCGCTCGTGTTGGTGTTTTTGGGTCTCGTGACTGATATCACGATCCGGACACAGGGCACGTCGCCGTTGACCCACATGGTGTTAACGTATGTCGGGCTTCTGGTGACATTGCTCTCCCACATAGCGGCATTTCTCTACATCATCGGACTCCGCAATCTCCTCCTCACCCCACCTCCGGACGAAGACAGTGAGGAGGCGAACATCCCTGCAGATTAAAGGCCTGCCAGCCCTCTCGACCCTCCGCACCATCTGGATTGTCGCCCTCCGCGACATCACCCCAGGTGAGGAGCTGACCTACAATTACGGCTATGGAGCGGAAGATTACGAACTCTATCCGTGTCACTGTGGCGCAAAGAATTGTTGTGGATATATCCTGGATCCCAAATACTGGGGCGTCATCAAGCGGAACGATTGAATCTCTCCCGCCAACCGCAAGCGGTCTGGCGAGAGATTCTGGGTCCGAAGACCCGGAGTCAGTTCGTGACTCATCTGTACAGCCTACTCCCATGTCTTGTTTTTGAAACCGAGACTTGTGGCGTTTTCGGAAATGGCGCGCTTGATGTGGTCGGAGACGCCGTCGGGGAAATCGGCAGTGATTTCCACACTGACTTTCACGGTGGCATGAGAGTCACCGGCGAGGATGCTGATGATCTCCTCGGCGATTTGCACGAGGCGCATTTTTGCCGTAGAGGCATTCACTTCGGCGGTACCGATGAAGACGTGGGCCTTCGGTGCCCCGCCAGGTGTAGGCGGTGTGATTGGTGGCAGTGCCGTGCCTGGCCCAGGGGGTGTTGTGTAGATCTGTGCGGGTTCGGCGGTGCCACCGGGAGTGGGAGCCGAAGCAGGCGGGGACCGTACTGGTCTATCCGGCCCTCTGGCGCACGACCTATTTCCAGCAGCGCCCCGAGCTGGCTCGACCAGCCAGTTTGACCGACACGCGAGTGCGGAAGGCACTCTCTTATTCGGTGGATAGGCA
>Ga0137375_10011658_pt1 | contig 10399 bp, 10 predicted proteins | sample SagtaG_24_FD_104936 | JGI IMG/M metagenome (GOLD analysis project Ga0137375, IMG submission 104936) | Vadose zone soil microbial communities from Sagehorn Ranch, Mendocino, California, USA - Sage1_R_113_16 metaG | ecosystem: Environmental > Terrestrial > Soil > Vadose zone | place: USA...
CGCCCCGTTGGCGCGGGCTTTCGACCACGTGGTCACCCTGCTCGGCTCCCAGCCGACGACGAGGGAGCCTGGCGGGGGAGGGGCGGCCGCGGGCGGGGGGCCGGCGTGAACCTGGAGGCGGAGGACGTCCAGGAGATCCTGCGGCTGCTGGATGCGGTCCGCGTGGACGAGCTGCACCTGGAGACCGAGCGGTTCACGCTCACGCTGCGCCGTGGCGCTGACGGGGAATGGACCCAGCAGGCGCAGGTGCTGCCGGTGCCTGACGCCGGCGCGGCGCGGCAGCCGGCCCAGCCCGCCGAGTCGCCGGCGTCGCCGCCGGCGTCGTTGCCGCCGTCGGCTGCTCACCTGCGGGACGTCCGCGCGCCCCTGCTCGGTACCTTCTACCGCGCCCCGACGCCCGGCGCGCCGCCGTTCGTCGACGTCGGCAGCCGCGTCGACGTGGACACCGTGGTGGGCATCGTCGAGACCATGAAGCTGATGAACCCGGTGGCCGCCGGTGTCCGCGGCACGGTCGTCGAGATCTGCCTGGCGGATGCGCAGTTCGCCGAGCAGGGCGCCGTGCTGCTGCGCGTCGAGCCAGAGGTGCCATGATCCTGCGCCGCGTGCTGGTCGCCAACCGGGGCGAGATCGCCGTTCGCGTGCTGCGCAGCTGCCGGCGCCTGGGCATCGAGACTGTCCTCGCCGCCTCGGAGGCCGATCTGGAGTCGGTGCCGACGCGGCTGGCGGACCGGGTCGTGCGCATCGGCCCGGCCCCCGCCGCGGCCAGCTATCTCGACGTGGAGGCAATCGTCGCCGCCGCGGTGGCGACCGGTGCCGGTGCTGTCCACCCGGGCTACGGGTTCCTCTCGGAGAGCTGGCGGCTGGCGGAGGCATGCCAGGCGGCCGGCGTCGTCTTCATCGGCCCGACGCCGGCGCAGCTGGCCGCCGTCGGCGACAAGCTGCGGGCGCGGGCGCACGCGATCGGGGCCGGCCTGCCGGTCCTGCCGGGCGGGCCGGCCGGCGGGCTCGCGGAGGCGCTGCGGCTGGCCGAGGAGATCGGCTGGCCGGTCCTTGTCAAGGCGGTGGGCGGGGGTGGGGGACGGGGGCTCGAGGTCGTCGGCGACCCGGGGCAGCTCGCCGGGGCGATGCAGCGGTCGATGGCGGAAGCGGGCGCCGCCTTCGGGGACCCGCGCGTGTACCTGGAGCGTTTCGTCGCGTCGGGCCGCCACGTCGAGGTGCAGCTGCTGGGTGACGGCCAGACCGTCGTCCAGCTTGGCGACCGCGACTGCTCGATCCAGCGGCGCTACCAGAAGCTCGTCGAGGAGGCTCCGGCGCCGGACCTCGACGACGACCTGCGCGCGCGGATGCAGCGCGCGGCGGTGGCGTTCGGCGAGCGCCTGGGCTACCGGGGCCTGGGCACCGTGGAGTTCCTGGTGGACCGGGAGCTGGGCACCTTCTTCTTCCTGGAGATGAACGCGAGGATCCAGGTCGAGCACCCGGTCACCGAGGTGGTCTGCGGGCTCGACCTGGTTGCCGAGCAGATCGCCGTCGCGGAGGGCCGGCCGCTGCGGCCGGCCCTGGCGGACGTGGCGGCGGTCGGCCACGCGATCGAGTGCCGCATCTACGCCGAGGACTGGACGCTGGGGTTCCGGCCGAGCCCAGGCACGGTGACCGCCGCGGTGTTCCCGGTCGGGGACGGCATCCGCGTCGACACCCACGTGCAGGCGGGAACCGTGGTGCCGCCGTACTACGATTCCCTGCTGGCCAAGCTGATCGTCCACGGCCAGGACCGGCGGGACGCCGTGGCGCGCCTGCGCCACGCGCTGGCCCGCTGCGAGATCAGCGGTGTGGCGACCAACCTGCCGATGCACGTGCGGTTGGCTGGGCGGCCGGAGGTGGCGGCCGGCGGGGTGGACACGGCGTTCCTGGGCCGGTGGCTGGACGCCGGTGCCGGCACGCCGGACGCGACGGGTGCCGGTCCGAGGCGCGGCCATGGCTGAGGTCGCGCTGCTCGACGTCTCCCTCCGCGACGGCAACCAGAGCCTGTGGGGTGCCACCGGTTGCACCACGGCGCAGATCCTCGAGATCGCGCCGGTCATGGACCGCGTCGGCTTCCGGGCGCTGGACTACACCTCGAGCACGCATATGGGCGTGGCGGTGCGCACCCACCGGGAGAACCCTTGGGAGCGGATCCGCCTGACCCGGGACGCCATGCCGAGCACCCCGCTGCAGTTCATCGGCACGGGCATGCGGTTCATCTCCTGGGAGCGCGCGCACCCGGACGTCATGCAGATGGTGTACGACCGGCTGGTCGAGAGCGGCATATCCCGCTTCATCGTGCTGGACCCGACCCACGACCTGGAGGCGATGCTGGAGTCGGCACGGATGGTGCGGCGCGCCGGCGCCCTCCAGACCGTCGCGGCGCTGACCTACACCATCAGCGCCGTCCACGACGACGCCTTCTACGCGGGGCTGGCCGGCCGGCTGGCGGCATCGCCGGACGTCGACCGCTTCTACCTCAAGGACCCCGCCGGCCTGCTCACGCCAGAGCGGGCGCGGACGCTGGTCCCGGCAGTCCGCGCCCAGCTGCGCGGCAGGCCGCTCGAGCTGCACTCGCACTGCACCATCGGGCTGTCCCAGCTCAGCTACCTGGTGGCCGCCGAGCTGGGCGTCGGCGTCCTGCACGTGGCGTGCGGCGCGCTGTCCAACGGGTCGTCGCTGCCCGACGCGCAGCGCACCGTGGCCAACCTGCGCGAGCTGGGCCATACGGTGGACGTGGACGATCGGCTGCTCGCGCTGGTGGCGGACTACTTCAGGCGCCTCGCCAGGGCCGAGGGCCGTCCGGCGGGCACGCCGCAGGAGTACGACGCGTCGTTCCTGCGCCACCAGGTGGCGGGGGGAGTCATGACGACGGTCGCGCGCCAGCTCTCCGAGCTGGGGCTCTCCGACCGCTTCGACGCCGTGATCGAGGAGGTCAGCAGGGTGCGCGCCGAGCTCGGCCACCCCATCATGGTGACGCCCTTCCCGCAGATGGTCTGCTCCCAGGCCCTGTACAACGTGATCGGCGCGCAGCGCTACGCTGTGGTCCCCGATCAGGTGATCCGCTACCTCCTCGGCAGCTTCGGCCGGCCCACCGGCCCGGTCGACCCCCAGGTGCGGGACCGCATCCTCGCCCGCCCGCGCGCCAGCCAGCTCATGGCCGAGCCGCCCCCTCCGTCGCCGGCGGAGCTGCGCGCCCGCTTCGGACGCGGCATCCCCGACGAGGAGCTGCTGCTGCGCGCGGCGATGCCCGCCGAGCAGGTGGATGCGATGCTGGCCGCCGGACCGGCGAAGCGGCGCTACAACCCCGACGTCGAGCCGCTGCTCGGCCTGCTGCGCGGCCTGCAGGCCCGACCGGTGCCGTCGGAGCTCGTCGTCTCCAAGCCCGGCCTGCGGCTGGAGCTGCGCCGCCGATCCAGCAGCGACGGCGACCGTGGCTGACGAGCTGCCCGCCGCCGTCTCCAGGCTGCGCGCCGCCGGCGGCTTCGTCCTGGACATGGACGGCACGCTGGTGCTCGGCGACCGGCGCAACCACCGGCTGGCGCCGCTGCCCGGGGCGCTCGCCCTGACCCGGCGGCTCAGGCGGGGTGGCGTGCCGTTCGTCGTGCTCACCAACGGCACGACGCGCACGCCGCCGCAGTACGCCGCCACGCTGCGGGACATCGGCTTCGACCTGGACGCCGACGGCGTCCTGACGCCGGTCTCGAGCGCCATCGAGGTGCTGCGTCGGCGCCGGCAGTCCCGCGTGATGGTGCTCGGCACCGGTGGGCTGACCGACCCGCTGGAGGAGGCGGGTGTCGAGGTGCTCCCCCCATCCGGACGGCCGCGGGTGGATGCGGTGCTGGTTGGCTGGTACCGCGAGTTCACGATGGACGCGCTGGAGTCGGCCTGCCATGCGGTGTGGGATGGCGCCCCCCTCTACAGCTGCTCGCAGTCGGTCTTCTTCGCGACGGCCGATGGGAGGGCGATGGGCACCTCGCGCGCGATCTCGGCCATGGTCCGCAGCCTCACGGGCTGCCGCGTGCAGGTGGTGGGCAAGCCCTCGCTGCATGCGCTGCGCAGCGCGGGGCGCAGGCTGGGCGTGCGGCTGGGGGAGCTCGCCGTCGTCGGTGACGACCCCGAGCTGGAGGTGCCGATGGCGCATCGCGGCCGGTCCCTCGCGGTCGCGGTCGGCACCGGCATCGGTGACGGGGACGCGTTCGCCGGTCAGCCCGAAGCGCGGCGCCCGCACCTGAGCGTGCCTGGCGTCGACGCGCTCCTCGCGCTGTACGAGGGTGCCCCCGACCGGTCGGTCCGAGGTCGAGGTCCTCGCCTCACTGGACGGTGACCAGGCCGAGGAGGGACTGGCGCAGTTGGACGAAGCGCTCGTCGGAGCGGGTGGTCGCCTGGCTGCGTGGCTGGGGGAGGGGGACGTCGACGATCTCGCGGACGACGCTGGGTGAGCCGGACAGGACGACCACGCGGTCCGCCAGGTAGACCGCCTCGTCGATGTCGTGGGTGACCAGCACCACCGTCACGTCGAACTCGGTGCGGACCCGCAGGATCAGGTCCTCCAGGCCGAACCGGGTCGGCGCGTCGACCGAGGCGAAGGGCTCGTCGAGCAGGAGCAGGTCCGGCTGGTAGGCCAGCGCCCGCGCGATGGCGACGCGCTGCTGCATCCCTCCCGACAGCTGCCACGGGTAGCGCTTGCCGACGTCCGGGAGCCCAACGGAGTGGAGCACCTCCTCGATCCGGGCCTGCCGGGTCGCCTTGTCGACGCCGCGGACCTTCAGCGGCAGCGCGATGTTGCGGCTGATGGACAGCCACGGGTACAGGGACTGGCTGTAGTCCTGGAAGACCACGCCGATCCGGTCGGGGACGCTGGTCAGCTCCTGTCCCTCGAAGTAGGCATCGCCAGATGTCGGCGGCATGAGCCCCGAGATGCACCGCAGCAGCGTCGTCTTGCCGGCCCCGCTCGGTCCGACCACGCAGACGAAGTCGCCCTTGTGCACGTCGAAGCTCACGTCCTCGAGCGCGACGCGCTCATCGGACTTGCCGAGCACGTAGACCTTGCGGAGCTTCCTCACCGAGACGATCGGCTCCATCTCAGGCGGCCTCCTGGGTCGCGCGAGCCCCGTAGTACCAGGCCAGCACACGGCGCTCTATGAGGACGAAGATTACGTTCAGGGCGGTGCCGACGAACGCGAGCACGATGATCCCTGTCCACATGTCGATGATGGCGAAGCTCTGCTGGGCGTTGAGGATGAAGAAGCCGATGCCGGTGGTCGAGGCGACCAGCTCGCTGACCACCATCAGGATGATCGCTATCTGCAGGCTGCTGCGAAGACCGGCCACGATCTGCGGCAGCGCCGCGGGCAGGACCACCCACCGCAGGGTCTGCGCCTGCGACAGGTGCAGGACACTGGCCGTGTCGAGCTTGAGCGGGTCGACGCCCTTCATGCCGTCCACCGTGTTGAGCAGCGTCGGCCAGACGGCGGCAAGCGCGATGACCATGATCTTCATCGTGTCGCCGATGCCGAAGATGGTGATCAGCGCCGGCAGCGTCGCCGCGGACGGCAGCACGTAGCAGAAGTAGAGCATCGGGGAGGTCGCCTCCCGCAGCCACCGCAGCCGCCAGAGCACGGCGCCGGTGACGATGCCGAGCACACCCGCAAGCGCGTAGCCCACGGCGAAGTGCTCGAGGCTGGGCACCAGCTCCGCCTTGGCGCTGCCAACGATCCACAGGTCGACCAGCCGGTCGACGATGGCGCGGAGCGGCGGGAAGTACGGCGAGGTGCTGTCCCGCGACAGCACCCACCACAGCGCCACCAGGACCACCATGAGCCACAGGCCGAGCACGGCGCGCGCCGCGGTGGCCAGCGGACCTGGCAGGCGCCTGGCCGCGCCGCGCCCGCGGCGGGCCGGCGCCAGCGGCCATGCGCGCGCCGCGGGACGCGTCCTAGCCCACATCTTGGGGGCGCAGGTTGCGCTGGCTCGGGTGCCAGTGCAGCACGCGACGCTCCAGCAGGATGAACAGGCCGGTGACGAGGACTCCGAGCAGCCCCGTCACCACGATGTAGGCGTACATCGTGGTGACTTCGGACGGTCCGGCGTTCTGCGCGAACAGGATGCTGAGCCCGAGGCCGGCGCCGCCGCCGATCAGCTCCGCGACGATGTCGAGCACCAGCGCCGTCGCGGCGGCGACCCGCAGGCCCGTCATGATGAACGGCGCGGCGCTCGGCATCGTCACGACGGCGAAGCGCCGGGCGCCTCGAAGCTGGAGCACCCGCGCGGTGTCCCTGACGGTGGGGTCGATGGAGCGGACGCCGTAGATGACCTGGATGACCATGGGCCAGAAGACGCCGAAGGCGATCAGCAGGAACTTCATCTTCAGGGTGGCCCCGAACAGCAGGATGGCGAGCGGCAGGATGGCGATGATCGGCACCGTCTTGAGGAACTCGATGACCGGGATCGCGCTGCGGTAGGCGAAGCGGTTGAGGCCGAGCACCGTCCCGATCAGGATCGCCAGGCTGGCTCCGATGAGCAGGCCGAGCGCCCAGCCGGCGAGGGTGTCCCGGATCGCGTGCCACAGCTCGGCCGATTGCAGCACGCGTCCCAGCGCCGCGAACGTGCCGGTCGCCGACGGGAACTCCTGCGACGGCAGGGCGCCAGTGGCACTGAGCGCCTGCCATGCCAGCAGGACGGCCAAGACGACGCCGACGCGGGCGCCGACCCTGGCCACTCGCCACACGAGAGCCTTCATCGGCGACCTTCCCGGCAGCTTGCGTGTGCCCACGGTTCTACGTGAGCGAACAGATCGGGTCAAATCACTTCTGGATGCTCGGCAATATCTCCGGGTTCCCAGCGACCGGGCCGCCGCCGGCCGACATCCCGCCGTCGATGGGGATGACCGCGCCGGTGAGGTAGCTGGAGGCTGGCGAGGCGAGGAACAGCGCCAGGCCCTGGATCTCCGCGGCCTCATCCATGCCGCGGAGCGATCATCTGCCGCGCCGACCATGGCTTCATGGCCAGGAACCCGGCGAGGACCGACGACCCGCCGCCGCTGTGCCACAGGGCTCCCATGACCAGGCGGGGCGCGGGCTCGCGCAGCGGCCGGTACACCACGCCCGGGTGCGCCATGGCCTCGGCGCAGGTCGGCACGAACGCCGCTCCGAGACCCCCGGCCACCAGGCCGACCGCCACGTGGGTGCGGTCGACCTCGTGGACCACCTTCGGGCTGAAGCCAGCTTCCAGGCACCAGGCGACATAGTGGTCATAGAGCGCCGGCTCCTGCGCCCTCGAGATCATCACGAAGCTCTCGGCGGCCAGCGAGCGCAGGTCGATCTCCGGCCGCTCCGCCAGCTCGTGGCCGGCGGGCAGCGCGATGACCACGGGCTCGTCGGAGACCGTCTCGCAGCACAGGTGCAGGTCGTCCTCGATCGGCAGGCGGACGAACGCGATGTCGAGGTGCCCGCTGTTGACCCCCTCGATCGCCGCGCCGTTGGACACCTCCCGCAGGCGCAGGCGCACGCCCGGGAAGTGCGTGCGGTAGACGCGCAGGATCCGTGGCAGCAGGTTGTACACCGCCGGCGCGATGAAGCCGATCCTGAGGACGCCGCTCTCTCCGCGTCCGGCCAGGTGCGCGCGCTCGACCGCCAGCTCGGCGTGGGCGAGGGTCTTGCGCGCGTCCTCGAGGAACGCCATGCCCGCGTAGGTGAGCTGCACGTGGCGCTTGGTCCGCTCCAGCAGCCGGACGCCGAGCTCCTTCTCGAGCAGGGAGATCTGCTTGCTCAACGCGGGCTGGACGATGTGGAGCCTCTGTGCGGCCTTTCCGAAGTGCAGCTCCTCCGCCACCGCGACGAAATACCTCAAGTGACGAAGCTCCACGCCGTTGCCACCTCTCGTGCACGCGTGAGCCCGGCCCATGCCACTCGCCGAGCGCGGCGGCGGAGACGTCCGAATCTGCGTGGACGCATTGTAGCCCGTTGTCCCTGTCCGGCAGCGCGGCGCTTAGTGGGGTTCCTCCCGCGCGGCGCTGCGCAGATGCGGCATCACCTTGTCCGCGAAACGCCTGACGCTCTGGCGGAACAGCTCGCCCGGCAGGCTGCCGAACTGGAAGATGCCGCTGAACAGGCCGAAGCCCAGCTCCTGCTGGTACGACTCGATCTGCTGGCGGACCGTCTCCGGGGAGCCGATGAGCGCGTAGCCGCGCTCGACCAGACCCCGGACGTCCGCGCCGCCCGAGCCGAGGCCCTTCTTGCCGGCCATCACCCTCGCCGTCGAGGCGAGCGTCAGGTACCCGGCGGGGAAGAAGACGTCCTTGGGCATCCGCATCAGGGAGTTGAAGAGGAAGTCGAGGTGCGGCAGCGCCTGCTCCATCGCCTCGTCGTCGGTGTCGGCCACGTAGACGGGCAGCGACCAGCCGATCTGCTCGGGGGACGCCTGGTATCCGTAGCGCTCGGCCGCGTCGCGGAAGTCGCCGAACGCGCGCCGGATGGTCTTGATGTCGCTGTAGGTCTGCAGGTAGGCGTAGCGGTGACGCGCCGCCCAGTCGACGGTCTCGCCACTGCCCTGCGACGGGCTCCAGATCGGCGGGTGCGGCTGCTGCAGGGGCCGCGGCCAGGGGTTGACGTAGCGCAGCTTGTAGTGCTTGCCGTACCACTCGAACGGACCCGGCTCGGTCCACGCCTTGATGATCAGGTCGTGCGCCTCGTAGAAGCGGTCGCGCGACGCGGTGGGGCTCATCGAGAAGGTGTGGTACTCGGCGCCGATCCCGCGGACGAACCCGGAGATGATCCGGCCCCCGGAGATCACGTCGAGCATGGCGACCTCCTCGGCGACGCGCATGGGGTGGTCCCGCAGCGAGATGGCGTTGCCGAGCAGGGCGATCTTGCACGTGGTCTGCGGCACCAGGACCGCGGCGGTCACGTTGGGGGACGGCATCAGGCCGTAGGCCGTCTGGTGGTGCTCGTTCACGCAGATGCCGTCGAAGCCGACCTCGTCGTAGTACTTGAGCTCGGAGATGTAGCGCTGGTAGAGCTCGTGGCCCTTGACGGGGTCGAAGGCACCGTTGGTGAGCGTCACCCAGCTCGAGTCGCCACTCTTCAGATGCTCCTCCGGAAGGTCCGTGTAGGGCATCAGATGGAATCCGAAGAGCTTCATCGGACGCTCCCAAGGAAGTCGTCGACGACGTCGAGGAACGCCGCGGGCTGCTCGACGAGCGGGAGATGCCCGGTCGCCTCCAGGATCTCGACCCGGGCGGTGGGGAGCAGCCCGGCCCATCGCCAGGCGTACGCCACCGGCAGCAGGCGGTCCTCGGCGCCCCAGACGATCAGGGTCGGGGCGATGATGCGGTGCAGCCGGTCGAGCAGTTTGGGGTCGTGCATGTAGGGGTTCCAGCCGACGTTCGCGGTGGACATCCGGTTGCGCAGGTAGCGCTCGAACAGCGACGGGTCCTGCTCGATCTGGGCCGCCTGGCCGATCGCGGCGGTCCTCGCCGCGGCCGTGTGGTACGCGTGCTCGGCGACCTCGACCGGGCTCAGCGCGAACACGTCCGGGGTGGGGGTCTCGGCCCGCACGCCCGCGGCGTCGACGAGCACCAGCTTGTCGACCCGTGACGGGTCCAGCGAGGCGATGTCCGCCGCCAGCCACCCGCCGAACGACGCACCGATCAGGATCACCGAGTCGAGACCGAGCACGTCGAGCAGGTCGAGATAGAAGAAGGCGAGGTCGTGCACGCTGTCGATGGAGGAGTTGTCCCCGCTCGCGTTGAAGCCCGGGTGATCGGGCCGGTAGACGCTGAAGCGCCGCGCGAGGGCGGTCAGCCCGTCCGGCCAGGCGCCCAGGTCACCCGCGCCGTGCAGGTACAGCAGGGGCGGCCCTGTCCCTGAGGCCATGAGGTGGATGCGGGTGCCCCGCACGTCGACGTCGCGCTCGTCGATGCCACTCTCCACGCCCTCGGTCATGCTGTTGCCTTTCGACTCCTCCAGCGTCCGCCGGAAGGAATCATCGACTGCTGGGACGGTGTGGGGAGAATAGGCCGGGGCCTCCAGATGCATCCAATACAGATGCGATGACCACTGATGACCAACGGTGATGCATCCGGCGTGACCCAGATGCGGCATCCGCGCTCGTCGTACCGTTGTATGCTCCGCTTGGGCAGTGGGGGCAGGTGAGCAGCTTGCAGCAGCCAGAGGTCCTGGCGCACACCGGGCATGACGTCGATGTGGCGGAGAGCCCGGCGCCCTCCGTCGCCCCGCCGTTGGGGCGGCGCGACCCACGGCTGCCGCTGCGGGGCCGTGACGACGTCCTCGGGAGCCTGACCCAGGTGCTGGCCGACACGGCCAGGCAGCCGCGGGTGTGGGTGCTGCACGGGATGGGCGGCGCCGGCAAGACGGCCATC
>Ga0137375_10011660_pt1 | contig 10399 bp, 9 predicted proteins | sample SagtaG_24_FD_104936 | JGI IMG/M metagenome (GOLD analysis project Ga0137375, IMG submission 104936) | Vadose zone soil microbial communities from Sagehorn Ranch, Mendocino, California, USA - Sage1_R_113_16 metaG | ecosystem: Environmental > Terrestrial > Soil > Vadose zone | place: USA...
GCCTCCGCCACCACCACCACCGCCTCCGCCACCACCGCCGGTGAAGTGCCACGTGCCGCGGGTGGTCGGGCTCAGGCTCGCCCGTGCGAAGGCGAAGATCCGGGCAGCTCACTGCTCCGTCGGACGCATCCGGCGGACCCAGTCACGGCGGGTCGGGCGCGTGCTCGCGCAGAACCCGAGGCCGGGCAAGATCAAGCCGCGCGGCTTCCCGGTCAAGCTGGTGGTCGGCCGGCGCTAGCGGCAAGCCAGCAACGCAGAGAGATCCCTACCGGCCCGGCGACCCACATCGCCGGGCCGGTTTCGTCTTCGCGGACATGTGCTGATGGTCTTGACCTTTTCGGCCAAGCTGCGAATAATCGGGGTCTGTGAGGGGGAGGCAGGTCAGGGCTCTGCTGATGCTCGGCTCGGCGCTTCTGCTCGGCGCGCTCGTGCTCGGGTCGGCCAGGAGCTCCGGAACGGAGCGACCTTCGGCTGTTGCGGGGAGCCCCGATGCGGCCGCAGGGGGGACCAGCTCGTCGGCCGGAAAGGCGTCGAAAGCGCAGACGGTCGGCTTCTCGCGCGCGTACCGAGTGCCGCCGCTGCGTACGCTGAAGGCGGCTCCCGGGAAGTACGTTCCGCATGACGACGGCTTCGAGGAGAGCGCTGCCACGCCGCTGACGGGGAGCAAGAGTCCTGACGGGGCCGTGCAGCGGAGCTCCGCGCACAACATGCCGGGCCCGATCCAGAACTTCGACGGCGTCAACAACCTGTGCGGCTGTTACCCGCCCGATACGAACGGCGACGTCGGCCCGAATCACTACATGCAGTGGGTCAACGTCCACTACGCGGTGTACAGCAAGACCGGCACCCTGCTTCTCGGCCCGTTGCCGGGCAACACTCTCTTCAGTGGCACGCCGTTCTGCGGCTCGCACAACAACGGCGATCCGATCGTCCTCTACGACCAGTTCGCCGGCCGCTGGATGGCCACCCAGTTCGCCTTCGCAGGCTCCTCGACCCCGCCCTTCTACCAGTGCATCGCCGTCTCGCAAACGGACGATCCGACCGGCTCGTGGTGCGCGTACGAGTTCCTCGTGCACAACTCGAAGTTCAACGACTATCCGAAGTTCGGCATCTGGCCCAGCCAGAACTCGTACACGATGACGGCTCCGCTCTTTCCGGCGGGCGGCGGCAACCTGAGCCAGGGCGTCTTCGGGTTCGAGCGCGACAAGATGATCGCCTGCCAGAGCGCGCGCTTCGTGTTCCAGGACATGCAAAGCCTCGATCCGACTCTGCCGCGCATCCTGCCTGCCGACGCGGACGGGCCCACGGCGCCTCCGGCCGGCGCCCCGCAGCCGATCGTCACCGACAACGACAACGGCGTCGGCTTCCCGCAGGACCGGATCGACGTCTGGAACGCGACCATGACCTGGGGCGCGACGCCCTCGATCACCGTCACTCGCGAGGGCTACCTGCCGACGGCGCCCTTCGACCAGGATCTCGGCGCGACCTGCCCAGGCGCGGGCGGGAACCGCCAGTGCATCCCGCAGCCGGGGACGTCGATCAAGGTCGACGCGTTGCCGAACCGTCCGATGTACCGGCTTGCCTACCGGAACTACGGCACCCACGAGGCGCTCGCGTTCGACCACACGGTCGACGCCGACGCGCCCTCCGGGAACAGGGCCGGAATCCGCTGGTACGAGCTGCGCAAGACGGGCGCGACCTGGGCCATCCAGAACCAGGGCACGTTCGGGCCGGCCGACGGGCTCTACCGCTGGATGGGCGCCGCGGCGATGGATCACGACGGCAACCTCGCCGTCGGCTACTCGATCGGCAACGCAACGGCCCCGAATTATCCGAGCATCGCCTATGCCGGGCGACTCGCCGGCGACCCGCCGGACACGCTGGGCCAGGGCGAGGCCATGCTGCACGCGGGCACGGGCTCGCAGACCGGAACCGCGTACCGCTGGGGCGACTACTCGATGATGACCACCGACCCCGTCGACGACTGCACGTTCTGGTACACGACCGAGTACCTGCAGACGACGGGGTTCAACCCGTGGCGGACGCGGATCGGCTCGTTCAAGTTCCCGACCTGTCCGGGCGGGCCGCCGCCTCCACCGCCACCGCCGCCCCCACCGCCTCCACCACCCCCGCCCCCGCCACCACCGCCACCACCACCACCTCCTCCGCCACCGCCGCCTCCGCCACCTCCTCCGCCGCCGCCACCACCACCCCCGCCTCCACCGGTGCGCTGCAGGGTGCCGAGAGTGATCGGGCTCCAGCTCGGTCGCGCCAAGATCAGGATCCGCCGCGCCCACTGCAGCGTGGGCCGCATCCGGCGCGTCCGTCGAGGCCGACCCGGCCGTGTCCTTGCCCAGAACCCGCGGCCCGGAGTAGTCAAGCCTCGCGGCTTCCCGGTCAAGCTGGTGGTCGGGCGCGGGTAGAGCTCAGCTCACTGACGCTGTCAAGCCGGGGGCGCCGAAAGGCGCCCCCGGCGCCTAACGGGGCTCAGATCAGAAGCCCGGTGAGGTACATGACGGCGATGCCGGCCAGGTAGCCCCCGAGCACGTAACTCGAGCTGAGCCCCCCGGGCGCTTGCCGGGCGACATAGCGCCCGACCTCGACGACGACCTCGAGCGCTGCCCCGGCGGCGCCGGCGAAGAAGAGCACGCCGAGCACGTCGCTCGTCACGAACCCTCCGATCCAGGCCCCGGGAATCGCCGGCGCGCCGGCGATCAGGGCGAGTGCGGCAAGCCGCCCGAGACCGACTCGGCCACGCTCGGCGATCGGGGTCGCGATCCCGAGCCCCTCGGTGACGTTGTGCACCATGAAGCCGACTACGAAGAAGGTGCCGAGCGCGAGCTCGCCGAGTGCAAAGGACGTGCCGATGGCGAGCCCCTCGCCCAGGTTGTGCAGGCCGATGCCGATCGCAACGAGCGTCGCCAGCGCGACTCCTCCGACGACGCCGCCCTGTGCGAACCGTCGGGAGAGCAGCGTCAGCAGCAGGTACGTCGAGGCGGCCCCGAGCAGGACGAGACCGGTGCCGCCGATTCCGCCCGGAAGAGCTGCCTGGAGGTCGATCGCCTCGGAGAGCGCCTCGAGTGCCAGAAAGGTCAGCAGTCCCGCCGTCAGCGCCATGAAGGCGGCGAGCCACTGCGGGCTGGCGCGCCGCAGCGAGGGAAGCCAGGCGAGCCCGAGCGCGACGGGCAGGATTCCGACGAGAAAGCCGATCACCCCGTAGCCGAGAAAGCCACGGCCCGAGGCACTCGGCGTCTCGAAAGCGGCCGCGACCTCCTTCGACGTCTCCACTCCCCGCGAGCTCGTCACCCCGACCTTGATGGGATCGCCGTCCACCCAGTCGTAGGGCACGACGATCTCCGCCGAGCGGAGGCGCCCGAGCGTCCGGTCGCCCTCGAGCCTGTAGGGAACGACCGCGTCGTCGACCGTAACGGTGGCGATGGTCAGGTCGTCGCGCTGGGGATTCGTGACCTTGATGCGAATCTCACCGGAGTGGAACTCGACCCGGCGTATGTCGAGCTTGTCGGACGGCGGCGGGCTCTGCCCGACGAGGTCGAGGAGCGAGTTGCTCGTCGCCGCGAAGATCGAGACCGCGCCAACGAGCGCGAGCACCGGGACGAGCGCCCACAGGCGCCAGTGCGCGCCCCCGAGCCTTGCTGCCAGAGAGCCGGACTCCATCAGTCGCGGACGTCGAAGAAGCCCATCCACCCGAGCTCCGCGAACTCGCTCTGATGCGCGTGGAACATGAAGGTGCCGGTGTTGTGGAACTCGATCTCGAGGATCCCGCGCTCGCCCTGGCAGAGCATGACCGTGTCTGTGTACTCGAAGTGGTCGGTCGAGCCCGTCGGGTAGTAGCGGAAGAACTCGCCGTGGAGGTGGAGCGAGTTGATGAGGTCGAACTCGGTCAGGTTCGCGAGGTAGACGCGGACGAGCTCGCCCCTTCGGACACGGATCGGGTATTTCGCGTAGTAGAAGGCACGCCCGTTGACCGTGTAGAAGTTGTTCTCGCCGTCGCCGTCGGTGTCGTAGCCGTTCATCACCATCACGAGCTCCCGCGCCCGCGGGCGAGGCTTGGGCGGATCGATGATGAAGGCGCCGTACAGGCCCTTGTGGATGTGCTTCTTGAGCGGGGTCGCGTGGCAGTGGTAGAGGTGCATGCCGTACGGGCGCGCCGGGAACTCGTAGGTGAACGAGCCGCCGGGGAGGACGGTCTCGAAGACGCCGTCCATCTTCCCTGGATGGATTCCGTGGAAGTGGATCGTGTGCGGGTGTGAGCCGGCGTTCGTGAAATGGACTCGGAGCAGGTCGTCTTCGGTCGCGCGGATGATCGGCCCCGGGGCGGTCCCGTTGTAGGTCCAGGCGTCGAAGTGGACACCCTGCGCGACCTCGATCGTCCGGTCGATCGCCGTCAGCCAGTGCTCGCTGACGCGACCCGGCTCGTGGGGAAGAGGCGGAGGCGGGAGGAGCACCTCGTCCTGGGCGTGCGGGCCGCCGGGGGCGGGCACCTCGGCGCCGATCATCGCGGCATGGCCGGTGTGCATGTGAGCGTGGCCGAGGTGCGTGGCCGAGCGCTCGCCCCGAGCCGTGCTGGGCCACGCGAGCTTGGCCAGAGGAGCGGCGGCCACGACCGGCAGAGCTCCCGCCAGCACCTGCTTCCGGGTCAAATGTTTAGCCATCTCGAATTTCTAAGTTAGAGTATAAGCGATGATTGTCGATCTGACCGACGCCGCGCAGGACTATCTGAAGGAGATCCACAAGCTCCGGATGGAAGGACGGCGCGCGACCACCTCCGCGATCGCGGAGCGTGTGAACGTGCGCCCGCCGTCGGTCACCGCCATGCTCAAGCGGTTGACGGCGCTGGGCCTCGCGAAGCATGCGCCGTACCGTGGCGTCGAGCTGACACCGGCCGGCGAACGCGTGGCGCTCGAGGTGATCAGGCACCACCGGCTCCTCGAGCAGTACCTCGCACAGGCACTCGGCCTCAGCCTCGACGAGGTCCACTCGGAGGCCGACCGGCTCGAGCACGCGCTCTCGGAGGAGCTCGAGGCTCGGATCGACCGCTCGCTGGGCTTTCCGACGCACGACCCGCACGGCGATCCGATCCCCGACAGCGACCTGAAGCTCTCGCGCTCGAAGCTGCGCACGCTCGCGAGCCTCGAGGCGGGCGACGAGGCGACGATCAGGCGTATTCCGAACGACGACGAGGAGCTCGTGCGCTACCTCGCAGAGCTCGCGCTCGTGCCGGGGAAGAAGGTGAAGCTGAGCCGGGCCGAGCCCTTCGGCGGGCCGCTCACGGTCCGGGTCGGCAGGGCCCAGCACGCAATCTCGCGCGAGCTCGCCGCAGGCATCGGCGTAACCGAGTAGGCGCCGGGGCTAAAGCCGTTCGCCCCGACTGCCGAAATCTCGGGCGTGAAAGGGCTCGTCGTCGACGACAAGAGTCGCGCGCGTGTGCGGCCGTTAGTGGCCTTCGTGATTGCGGTCGCGCTCATCGTCCTGGGCGGGGGCGGGTCCGCGAGCGCCGGCTCCCAGGCGGCGAACGGGAGACTCGCCTTCGTCAGCGACGGCGGTTGCCGGTTCGCTCCGTCGACCAGGAACGACGAGGTCTTCACGATGGCTCCGGACGGCACGGGCAAGACGAACGTCTCGAGGAACGCCGGTGCGGACGCCGGCCCCGCCTGGTCGCCCGACGGGACGCGGATCGCCTTCGGCCGCGGCGTCGGCGTCAACGACGACATCTTCGTCATGAGCGCGGCCGGGAAGGCCCAGCGCAACCTGACGAAGACGCGGCAGGACGAGGCCGAGCCGGACTGGTCGCCCGACGGCGCGAGAATCGCCTACGACGTCGGCGGGATGCAGATCTTCGTCGCCAACGCCGACGGGAGCGCTCGGCAGTGCCTGATCCCCGGCGGCTTCACGCCCGCCTGGTCGCCGGACGGGCAGAAGATCGCCTTTGCGCTGACCGTCGAGCCCGCGAACCACGAGATCTTCGTCGCCAACGCCGACGGCAGCGGCCTCACGAACCTGACCAACAACCCGGGGTACGACGACACCACCCCGGCGTGGTCGTCCGACGGCACGAAGATCGCCTTCACGCGGACGCTCGGCACCGCCGGCGACATCTTCGTCATGAACGCCGACGGCAGCGGGCAGACGAACCTGACCAACGACCCGGCGAACGGCGGCGAGCCGACGTGGTCGCCTGACGGCACGAAGATCGCGTTCTCCACCAACCGAGGCGCCGCCGGCGACAGCGAGATCTTCGTCCTGAACGCCGACGGCAGCAATCCGGTCAACCTGACGCGGAGCCCGGCAAACGACACGGCTCCGGACTGGCAGGCAGCGCCCGCGACCCCTGTCGCGCCGCCCTCCTCCGAGCGGGTTTGCCGCGTGCCGAGGGTGATCGGACTACGAGTCGGCGCCGCGCGCCTGCGCATCCGGACAGCGGGCTGTGCGGTAGGCCGGGTCAGCTACGCGCGCTCGAGGCGCCCGCGGGGCCGCGTCACGCGTCAGACGTTGCGCCCAGGCGTCCGGCTGTGCTTCGGCGTTAAGGTGGGCGTGGTCGTCAGCCGCGGCCTTCGCTAGCCCGGCGGGCGCAGCACCGCGAACTGGTCGGTCACCTCGAGTCGCGGCGCGCTGAAGCGGAAGAGCTCGGCCGGGCGCCCCCCTGAACGCCCGGGCTCGCGGCGCTTGCCGGTCGGCTCGAGCACGCCGCGGCGCACGAGCACACGCTGGAGGTTCGTCGCCGAGACGTCGTGTCCGAGCGCGGCCGCGTAGATGTCGCGCAGCTCGCTGAGCGCGAAGGTCTCCGGTGCGAGCGCGAAGCCGATGTTCGTGTACGAGAGCTTCGCCCGCAGCCGCTCGCGGCCCGCGAGCGTGATCGCGCGGTGGTCGAACGCGAGCTCCGGCAGCCGGTCGAGCGAGTGCCACTCCGTGTCCGCCGGCAGGGCGGGGTCGACGTCGCGCGGGACGAGCCCGAGATACGCGGTCGCGAGCTCCCATTCGCGCGGGTGGCGGTCGGGGTCCGAGCGCGTCTCGAGCTGTTCGAGGTGCGAGAGCTCGCGCACGTCGACCTTCGCCGCCAGGTGCCTGCGGATCGAGGCCTCGAGCGTCTCGCCGGGCTCGAGATAACCGCCCGGGAGGGACCAGGCGCCTGCGAAAGGCTCCTTCGCGCGCTGCCAGAGCAGTACCTGAAGCGTGCCGGCTCGCACCTGGAAGACCACCGCCAGGGTGACGTGGATGGGTCTGGTAGACTCATGCATAGTTTTCGACTATCAGTCTAAAACCTAGCAGGGATTGACGATGTCCACAGTTGAGATCGCTGCGCAGCCCGGAGTACGCGACGTCGAAGAGGTGCTGCGCAGGCACGGCCTGACGCGGTTCCACCGCAAGGCCGTGCTCGTGACGGGTGCCGCCTGGACCTTCGTCGCGATGGAAATCCTGCTCGTCGGCTTCGTCGCGCCGATCTTCGCGGGCCTCTGGCACCTGAACGGGCGCATGCAGGGGCTCGTCAACAGTGCCGCGCTCGCGGGCTCGCTCGTCGGGAGCCTCGCGCTCGGGCGGCTCGCCGACCGCATCGGCCGTCGCGCGATCTTCCAGTACTCGATCCTCTGGTACGCGTCCTTCACGGCGATGACTGCGCTCTCGTGGGGGCCGTGGTCGGTGATGACGTTCCGCTTCCTCGCCGGGATCGGGCTGGGCGGGATGCTCGTCGTCGACCCGTCGATGCTCGCCGAGTACCTGCCGCCGCAGCGACGGGGGCGGCTGCTGGTCTTCCTCGATTTCTGGTGGCCCGTCGGCCTGCTGCTTGCAACCGGGCTTTCCTACGTCTTCCTTGGCCCGACCTTCGACCGCTTCGGCGACTGGAGCTGGCGTTACCTCTTCGTCGCCGCGGCATTCCCTGCGTTCCTGGCGTTCCTCGTGCGCAGGACGCTGCCCGAGAGCCCGTACTTCCTCGCCCGGCGGGGCCGCAACCGTGAGGCAGCCGAGGTGCTGACCGAGATCGCGGGCGAGCCGGTGGAGCAAGCCGAGTTCGAGGCCGCGCCCGAGCCTTCCTCGTCAGTCCGCGATCTCGTTGCCGGCGCGCTCCGTGGGCGCACGTTCGCGACCGGGCTCGTCTGGATCGCGCTCAACGTCTCGTACTACGGGCTCTTTCTCTGGCTGCCGTTCGTGCTCTTCGCGGAGAAGAGCTTCCACGTCGACGTCTACCTGCTCCTGACGCTGAGCGCGCTCTCGCAGTTCCCGGGCTACGCGGCGGCGATCTGGCTCGTCGAGAGGATCGGGCGCAAGCCGACGCTGGCGACTTTCCTGTTCCTGGGCGGGCTCTCCGCGTACGCCTTCGCCGTCGCCGACTCCGAGGCCGTCTTCATCACGGCGCTCTTCTTCGTCGGCTTCTTCAACCTCGGGGCCTGGGGAGCCGTCTACCCGTACACGGCGGAGCTCTTCCCGACGCGTCTCCGGTCGAGCGCCTTCGGCCTGATGGAGGGCGTGGGGAAGGCGGCCGCGATCGCCGGGCCGTACATCTTCGGAAACTTGAAGGACGCGACGGGCAGCACGACGTGGTCGCTCACGTTCGTCGCGATCGTGATGGTCGCCGGAGGGGTGGTCGCCGCACTCTTCGGCCGCGAGACCCGCGGCGAGAAACTGGCTTAGAGCGCCCGCCGAAAAGGCCCGTCTCCCTGACGAACGAGGTGCCGTCAGCCTCGTGCGAACGGATCAGTATGTTGGCGCAACCGCTTGCGAACGGGGCGCCTCCGACGTGCTTGCTGATTCGTCAGGAAGATCCAGAAACCGAAGAGCAGAACGAACGGCAGCAGCGAGGTGAGGAGCGTCCACCATGCCGAGGAGCCGGTGCCCCAGTCGAAGTCGAAGGTGACGTTGTTCTTGCGCAGGAGGCGCTCGAAGTCGATCTGCGACTCGGGCGTGGGATAGTTGGCCTCGAGCTCACCGCCGCCGGCAAGCTTCGCTCTGATCTCGTGCTTGTTCGGGCTGAAGACGACTTTCCTGACCGTGGTCGGATCGTCCCGGACCCGCTCGACGAGCTTCGAGTAGGCAATCTTCTTCCCGCTGTCCCGGGCGCCGATCAGCGTCTGGCTGGCCAGGTAGACGAGCAGGACGATCACGATCAGCGGGAAGAGCGCGCTACGGAAAGAGCCGTGCAAAGAGGGGCCTCCTGACCTGGAGAGCTGTGTCTGCCACCTCTCTTGTCGGCGCTGCCGTGCCTGCGCCTTAGAGATGGTTTCGAAATGAGCCCGGTTTGAATCGACCGGTCATTTCGGACGGACACCGGGCGGAGCCCGGCGTCCTGAGGGACGGCACCGCAAGCGGTGCCTTTAGCCGCCGGCGACCGCTGCGACGACGCGCACGGTCTCGCCACCGCGGAGCTCGGTGTCGATTCCACCGCCGCCGCGGACATCCTCGCCGTCGACGTAGACGTTGACGAGCGGGCGCAGCTCGCCGCGCTCGTCGAAGAGGAGGTCGCGCACCGGCAGTGCGCGCAGCGCGGCCCCGACGGTGGGCGCCTCGAGCTCGAACTCCTTTTGCCCGCCCGCTTGCTCCGCGAGCAGCGACGGAACTCGGACCTTGACTACTCCCACTCGGCGACTTCGACCGAGAGGATCGGCGGCAGGTGCGACGCCGCCTCGATCCACTCCTCGCCCCCGTCCTTCGAGACGAAGACCGAGCCGCTCTGGCTGCCGAGGTAAACGCCTGACGGCTCGAGCTGGTCGTACGCCATCCCTTCCCGAAGCACGAGCGCCCACGCGGGCTCCGGCAGGCCGTTCGCCTTCAGCTCCCAGCTCTTCCCGCCATCGACCGTCTTGTAGACACCGAGCCGCTCGTTCGGGGTCACGCGGTTCTCGCCGGAGCCGTTCGGAATGACGTAGGCGACGTCCGGATCGGTCGGATGGAGCGCGATCGGGAAGCCGAAGCCGCTCGGCAATCCGTTCCCCTCCAGGCGCTCCCAGGTCTCACCCCGGTCGTCGGAGCGATAGACGCCGCAGTGGTTCTGCTGCCAGAGACGCTCCGGCCGCGCGGGGTGGAGGAGCAGCTTGTGGACGCACTGGCCGACCTCGGGAAACGGGTCGTCCGGCATGAAGTCGGCAGCCGTGCCCTCGTTCTTCGGCGCCCACGACTCGCCGCCGTCCTCGCTCCTGAAGACGCCGGCCGCGGAGATGCCGACGTACATCGTCTCCGCGTCGCCCGGGTCGACCTGGATCGAATGCGTGCACATGCCGCCCGCGCCCGGGTTCCACCGGGCACGCGTCGGGTGCTCGAGAATGCTCCGCACCGGCTCCCACGTCGCGCCCTGGTCGTCCGAGCGGAAGAGCGCGCCCGGTGCCGCACCGAGCCAGAAGGTGCCGTTCCCGCCCGGCTCGACGTGCCATGTCTTCTCGAGCGTCAGCCC
>Ga0137375_10011666_pt1 | contig 10396 bp, 6 predicted proteins | sample SagtaG_24_FD_104936 | JGI IMG/M metagenome (GOLD analysis project Ga0137375, IMG submission 104936) | Vadose zone soil microbial communities from Sagehorn Ranch, Mendocino, California, USA - Sage1_R_113_16 metaG | ecosystem: Environmental > Terrestrial > Soil > Vadose zone | place: USA...
CGTCAAGAACAAGTATCGCAGCAGATGTTTCGGCCGCGGCGCGTGCGGCCGGCGGCCGGGCGGCTGCGATATCCATGCCGCGTTCGATTCTCCCACGGGGCTGATTTATCCCGCCATGGACACGGGCAATCTCACGCTGCGCACCAATTCCACCGCGCATGAGGTGCTCGTCGACCCGAACACCGGGAAAGCCCGCGGCGTCTCGTTCGTCGATTCCCAAAACCATCGCACGTATGAAGCGAAAGCCAAGGTCGTCATCCTGGCGGCGTCGACGCTGGAGAGTGCGAGACTCCTGTTGTTATCGAAGTCGCGGCAACATCCCAACGGCATCGGCAACTCGAGCGGGCACGTCGGCCACAACTTCTGCGAGCACGTGATGGGACCGGGCGTCACCGGGCTGGTCAAAGAGATGGTCGGAGCGCCGCCGACCCTGGACGACGGCAAGCCCGGCGGGTTCTACGTGCCGCGGTTCCGGAACCTGCAAGACAAGCAGCCGGGCTTCGTCCGCGGCTACGGGTTCGAGGGCGGGTCTGGTTTCTCTATTTTCCCCGACAGCGCCTGGGGCACACCGGGATTCGGCGGACAGTTCAAGAAGTCGGTGCGCGAGCACGCTGGCGCTTTCATTAGTATGGGCGGCTTCGGCGAAGTGCTCGCCCGCTACGAGAACTACGTGGACCTGGACCCCGTGGAAAAAGACGCCTGGGGGATCCCGGCGCTGCGCTTCCATTACGAGTTCTCGGACAACGAGAAAAAGATGTGTGAGGACATGGCGAACGCCGGCAAGGAGATGTTCGAAGCGGCGGGCATCGAGGTCGTCGGCGTCGACAAGAACATCCTCACCGAAGGCTGGTCGATCCACGAGCTCGGCACGGCGCGGATGGGCACCGACCCCAAGACGTCGGTGCTGAACCAGTTCCAGCAGTCGCACGACGTGAAGAATCTCTTCGTGGTGGACGGCTCGAGTCACGTGAGTGCGTCGTGTCAGAACCCCACCTGGACCATCATGGCGCTGGCGTGGCGCTCCTGCGAGCATCTCGCCGACGAATTCAAGCGGGGGAACCTATGACGATCTCGCGTCGCGACATGATTCAGGCAACAGCGGCGGCCATGGCGCTGCCGTCGCTGCCGGCGCTTGCCAAGGCCCCAACCCCCAGCCCCAAGCCCCTTTTCTTCACGCCGGCGGAATTCGCGCTGGTCGACGAGATGAGCGACATGATCATCCCGACGGACCAGCAGTCGGCCGGCGCGCGTGCAGCCGGTGTGGCGCTCTACATCGACGGGCGCCTCGCCGAGGCGTTCGAGAAGGACCAGCCGCAGCGCTGGCGGACGGGGATCGCGGCCGTCGAGGCGCTGTCGCGCGAGATGCACGGCAAGACGTTCATGGCGTTGACGCCGGAGCAGCGGCTCGCGCTGCTGACGCGGATCGCCGCCGCCGAGTCCGATCCGAAGACCGACGCCGAGAAGTTCTTCGGCGAGATCAAGGGCTCGACCATCCGCGCCTATTACACGTCGAAGATCGGGATCCACGACGATCAGCAGTACAAGGGCAACGTCATTCAACCAGGAGACTATGCCGGCTACGATGCCACATGATCGGACCGAGCTCGATACGCCACGGCTGACGCTGCTCGCCTACACGCCCGAGCAGCTGCTCGCGCTGATCGAGCAGCCGGATCAATTCGAGGAGATCGCCGCCCTCGCCCCCGCGGATGGACTGCGGGGGTTTTACGTTTCCGGCGAGGTGTCGCCGCAATGGCTCGAGGCGTTGCGCCGGGCCGCCGGCGAGCGCGGGGGGCCCAATCCGTGGCGGCACGGCTTCTTCATCATCGAGAAGGAGAGCGGCGAGATCGTCGGCGGTGCGGGATTCAAGGGCGCGCCGGACGCACAGGGCTTAGTGGAGATCGCCTATGGGGTGGTGCCGTCTCGCGAAGGCCGGGGATACGCGACCGAGGCGGCCCGCGCGTTGATTCATTTTGCAAGCAGTGACGCGCGCGTGCGCACCATCCGCGCGCACACGCGGCCCGAGGCGAACGCGTCCACGCGCGTGCTCACGAAGTGTGGGTTCGTGCACATCGGCCCCGTCGTCGACCCCGAGGACGGCCCGGTCTGGCGGTGGGAACGAAGCGCGCACCATATTGGAACTCCATGAGAGAGACCGTCATGAGTGGGACCGGCCAGGCGGTGTTCGTTCCCGGCGAATGGCGCTCGCTCGCCAGCTGTCTTGGCCTCTCGCCGCGCGAATGCGGCATCGTGCGCGCCGTGTTCGACGGCAATTCCGAGAAAGACACCGCGCAACGGCTGGGTCTGTCGCCCCACACCGTGCACACCTATCTGTGGCGCATCTATCGCAAGCTGCACGTGCAGAGCCGCGAGGAGCTGCTCGTGCGCGTCTTCGCCGAATTTCGTTCGCTCCCCCCCCCGAAACGCTCCGGCCACGGCCGCAAACGCCCGGACGGCAGGCACCGCGCGTTGTAGCCTGAACAGGTGACCCGGAGTGGGGGTCTTGTCGTTCCATCCTGCAGGGACATGTTAGCCGTTCATGCGCATAGCCCGAGCCGTCACTTTGCTCAGCTGGCTGCTGTCGGTCAGCCCGGTGACGTTCGTGTCGGCGCAAACCTTCACGGCCACAGCAGTTTCGTTGCTCATCCGCACGGACGACATCGGCATGAGTCACAGCGTCAACATGGCGATGCAGAAACTCGTCTCGACCGGCATGCCAGTGTCGGTGTCGGTGTTGTTTGTGTGCCCGTGGTATCAGGAAGCCGTGGAGATTTTGAAGCAGCATCCGAACGTCTCCGTCGGCATCCATCTCGCGTTGAATTCGGAGTGGAAGAATTACCGCTGGGGTCCCGTCCTAGGCAGTGTCGCCGTTCCGTCGTTGGTCGATGAGAACGGCTTTTTCTTCCCCTCCTCCGAAGCGCTGCACCAGCATAACCCACAAGTCGCCGAAGTCGAAAAGGAATTGCGGGCCCAGATCGAGCGCGCGCTGCGCTCGGGCGTGAAGATCGATTACGTGGATGAGCACATGGGCACCGCCACGCGGTATCCGGAATTCCGCGAGGTGACGGAGCGGCTCGCCAAGGAATACGGGCTCGGGATGTCGGGCTACTTCGGGGAGGCGATGGACTCGCCGCAGTATGCCGCGGCGCCGGCGCGGAAAGCGGACAGTCTGGTTGCATTCATCAATCGGTTGCAGCCGGGCGTGAACGCCGTCGTCACGCACATCGGGATCGACGACGCCGAGCTGGGGGCCTTGCTGGACATGAACACCGACGAGCCGTTGCCCGATATGAGCAAGAACCGTCAGGGTGAGCTGACGGCGCTGACGTCCCAGCGATTCAGCGCGGCCCTCAAGGCGCGCAACGTGGTGTTGGTGACCTATCGAGACTTGATCGCCAGGGAAGGCCTGCAGTCCATGCGGAGACCAGTCGAATGAGGGAGGCGGAGGCGTACATGGAAAAGAGAATCATTCGTGCTTGTGCGGCACTGGGAATGGGGCTGATGCTGGCGGTCGCGGTGACCGCCACGGCCCTGGCGCAGGAGACGCAAGTCTCCGGTACAATCACCTCGATAACCGGTGAGCGGCTCGCCGGCGTCACGGTCCAGGTGCGTGGGACGTCTACCACCACCACGACCGATGCCAACGGCAAGTACTCGATTGCGGCTCCGTCCGACGGCGTGCTGCTGTTCGCGCTGATCGGCTACAAGGGAGCGGCGCGCACGGTTGCGAGCCGTCCGCAAATCGACGTCGCGCTCGAATCGGCCGTCGCGGTGCTCGAGCCGGTGATCGTGACCGGGTACACCGCGCAGCGCCGCGCTGACATCACGGGCTCCGTCGCCAGCGTCAACGTCGAGGGCGCGCAGCAGCAGACCTCGACGAGCGTGCTGCAGCGGCTCGACGGGCGCGTGCCCGGGGTCACGGTCGAGGCCGGCGGCGCGCCGGGCTCCCGCAGCACCGTGCGCATCCGCGGCGTCACCGGGTTCCAGAACAACGACCCGCTCTACGTCGTCGACGGGACGCCCGTGTCGGAATCGTACCTGAATTTCCTGAACCCGGACGACATCGCCTCGATGCAGGTCCTGAAGGACGGGTCGGCGACGTCGATCTACGGGTCGCGCGCCAGCAACGGCGTCGTCATCGTCGAGACGAAGAAAGGTCGGCCCGGGCAGCAGCAGGTGACGCTGGACGTCCGGACCGGTATCGCCACGGCGACGCACGGATATGACGACATCCTGATGCAGAATTCGCTGCAGTACTTCCAGGTCGTCAAGCAGTCCTACGAGAACGCCGGAACAAAGATCCCGGTCAACATCTATGGGGATTCCACAAACCCTAGCGTTCCCGCGTACATCTGGCCGAATAACTGCGGGGTCCCGATCGGAACGCAGCCCTGCACCAGCGTGGATCCATCCACGTATTTGTACCCGACCAACCTCATCATGCCGGGCAGTCCGGGGACGAATTGGTGGAAGGCGGTGTTCGGCACGGGCCAATATCGCGACGCGAACCTGGCCGTATCAGGCGGCGGGGATAACAACGCGTACCACCTGTCGTTGAATTATCTCGACCAGGAAGGCACGGCGCGGTACACGCGGTTCCAGCGGGGCGGCGCGCGGATCAATACGACGTTCAACATGGGCCGCGCCAGCATCGGGGAGAACATCTCCCTCTCGCGCGAACAACACCATGGCGCCGAGGGGCTGACCGATGACAACGTCGGCGAAGGCGGCATCGTCGGCAAGAACATCTTCATGCAGCCGGTGATCCCGGTCCATGACGTCGGCGGCAACTGGGGCTCCGGCAAGGCGAATACGCTCGGCAACCAGTCGAACCCGGCAAAGGTCAACTACTTCGCGCAGAACAACATCGCGACGAACGACCGCATGTTCGGCAACATCTTCGGCACCGTCGATGCCGGCCACGCGCTGTCTCTGAAGACCAAGTTCGGTTTCAATCTCCTCCAAGGCTCGTATCACGGGTACGCGCCCGCGACACCGGAAGACCACGAGCCGACGAACATCGACGGGATCAACGAGAACTACAGCGGGTTCTCGGAGTTGACGATCACCAATACGCTCAACTATTCGCGGACGATGAACCAGCACAACCTCACGCTGCTGCTGGGGCAGGAAGCCATCAAGAGCACGTTCCGCTTCGAGGCGGGCAACTGCGCCAGCCTGCGCAAGAACGACGTCGACTCGCGCTACATCGACGACGCCCTGTGCGATCCGAACTCCAAGAACGTCAGCAGCTTGGGCAGCAAACGGGCCTTGCTGTCGTTCTTCGGGAAGGCGGACTACAACTACGGTGACCGCTACTATCTCAACGTGACGATGCGGCGTGACGGATCATCGACGTTCGGCCCGACGAACCGCTGGGGGACGTTCCCCGCGGTCGGGGCCGGCTGGCGGCTCTCGCGGGAATCGTTCTTCCAGAATCTGCCCTTGCAAAACATTATGCTGCGGTTTGGGTGGGGCGTGACGGGGAATCAGAACGTTCCGTTCCGCATCTTTGATCAGTTCGGCGGCGGCCGCGGCGACACCTTCTACGACATCGGCGGCACCGGGGCCTCGATTGAGCCCGGCTTCAAGACCACCGCGCTCGGGAACTCGACGCTCAAGTGGGAAGAGAATCACTCCACCAACGTCGGGCTCGATTTCGAGTTCCTGAACAACCGCGGCAACTTCAGCGTGGACGTCTATCGCCGCAACACGAACAATCTGTTGTTCGATGCGCCGCAGCCGTCGGCAGGCGGCTCCGCGGCGCCGCCGATCCTCAACATCGGCAGCATGCGGAACACCGGGATCGACTTCTCGGTCGGCTATCACAGCACGGCCGGGGGCACCGTGTGGAGCGTGAGCTTCAACGGCAGCCACTATAGGAACGAAATCACCAAGATCGACGGCGTGCAGACGTTCTTCTTTGGTCGCGGTGCCTCGGTGGTCCGGGAGCAGAACGCCGTGCGCAACGACCTCGGCCACCCGCTCGGCTCCTTCTATGGCTTGATCGCCGAGGGGTACTACGTCGACTCGCTGGACGCCGCGCCGTACTGGAGTCAGGGAGCGCGTCCGGGCCGCATCAAGTTCCGCGATGTGGACGGCGACGGCCAGATCACCGCGGCGGACCGCACGTTCATCGGCAGCCCGCACCCCGATTTCACCGCCGGGCTCGACCTGGCGGTGCGGCGCGGCAACTGGGAGCTGAGCGCGACGGTGTTCGGCACGTTCGGCGGCCAGATCTTCAACACGCAGAAGTACTGGTATGCGTTCCGGTACTTCCAGACGAACGTCGCTAAGGACATGCTCACCAACTCCGCGCAGCTGAACGGGGACTGTGAGCCGCTCCCGCCGCCGGGTCCAGGCCTGCCGTCTCCGGGATATAACTGCCCCGGCCGGCTGATCAACGCGGACGCGAAGTACCCCCGGCTCGACAACAGCGACGACTTCAGCCGGCAGTTCTCGAGCTATTGGGTGGAAGACGGCTCGTACGTGCGGCTGCGGACGCTGCAGCTCGCGTACAACTTGCCGCCCGCCATCGTGCGCTGGATTCCGGCTGCGCGCGTCTACCTGCAGGCGGAAAACCTGTTCACGATCAGCGGCTACTCCGGGCTCGATCCGTCGCTCCCGGTCCCCGCGACGAACGGCAATACGGGTGACATTCGCGACGAAGCCCGCGGCATCGACCAGGGCGTGTATCCGAGCAACCGGATCATTACGATCGGCATTTCGACCACCTTCTAACGCACGCGTCTTTACCGAGAGGGACGAAGGCGATGAACAGACACATGTGGCAGCGACTGCTGTATAGCGTGGCGGGAGTGGTGGTCATCGCCGGCGTCACGTACGCCTGCAAAGACTTCCTGGACCAGCCCGCGCAGGGCACGGTCGATCAGGCGACCCTGATGAACAAGGTCGGCGTGGAGGGCTCGCTCATCGCCGCGTATCGGGCGCTGGACTGCGAAGCCAGCTCCGCCGGGTCCTGGGGCTGCGCCGCCAGTAACTGGGTGTGGGGCAGCGTCACCAGCAATGACGCGTACAAGGGCTCCGACCTCGGGGACCAGAACCCCATCCATAGCATCGAGGTCTTCCAGTGGAACGTCGGCGACGCCGATGGCTACTTGAACCAGAAGTGGGCGCAGGTCTATGAAGGGGTGTACCGCGCCAATGCGACGCTGCGCCTGTTGAATTCCGTGGTGGCGGCGACCCCGAACGAGATCCCCGTGCCCGACCAGAAGAGCATCCGGGGTGAGGCCCTGTTCCTCAGGGCCCACTATCATTTCGAAGCGTACCGGATGTGGGGTCACATTCCGTATTACTTCGAAGCAGACTCGCTGCAGGTCGCGCAAGGCGGGTATCGGAAGCCCAACGACCTGGCGCTCGACTCGATCGTCAAGCTGATCATTGCCGATCTGTCGACGGCGGAAACATTGCTCCCGAACGCCCCGCGCAACAACGAAAAGGGACGCGCGAGCCGATACACGGCAATGGCCTACAAGGGCCGTGTGCAGGTGTACGGTGCGGCCTTGGACCCTGCCTACTGGGCGGCGGCGAAAGCGACGTTCGACTCGGTGAAGACGAGTGCGGTATACGGACTGGAAGCCGGCTTCAATCGCGTCTGGACCGCCGATCCGTTTTACCGGAATGGGAAGGAGACGATCCTCGCGTTCCAAGCCTCGGCCAAGGACGGCGAGCCGAGCGGCTGGAACTCGAACTGGGGCGAGCGGCTGAACTTCCCCTATTCGGAGGCCAACCACTTCACCTGCTGCGGTTTCCATCAGCCGTCGTACAATCTGGTCAACTCGTACAAGGTGGACGCCGCGGGTCTTCCGCTGTCGATGTCGGACAACACGTGGAACATCGACACGACCTATGCGGGCATGCCGGCAGCCATCGACCCCCGGGTCGATTGGACCGTCGGCCGCGACAACGTTCCATACAAGGACTGGAATCTGCACGCGCGGTCTTGGATCCGCGACGCCTCGTACAGCGGGCCCTATAGTCCGAAGAAGAACGTCCATGAGAGGGCCTTCCCGGACGCGGAAGACAACGTCGGCTGGGTGGCGACACAGACGAATAACGTGCCGATCCACATTTTCCGGTACGCCGACATGCTGCTGATGGACGCCGAGGCGGAGGTCGAGCTGGGGAATCTCAACGCCGCCCAGGCGATCGTGAATCAGATCCGGGCGCGCGCGGGCGTCGCGGCGCAGGGGTGCGGCCCGGACTCCACGGCGGTGAATCGCTATCCGGCGTTCTGCACGGGCAACTCGGCCATGGTGGACACGCTGCAAGCGAATGTGGCGCTGGGGCGCGACTCGTTGCAGACGCCGTGGGCATTCTACAAGGTCGGTCTCTACACGACCCCATGGGCCGGCTTGGGCGCGGCGTACGCGCGCCAGGCGGTACGGACGGAACGGCGGCTCGAGTTGGGGATGGAGGGTCAGCGCTTCTTCGACCTGCGGCGTTGGGGCATCGCCGATACGGCCATCACCAACTACGTCTCAACCGAGGCGGGGCGGATTTCATATCTCGCCAGTGCCGTGGGCACGTTCACAGTGCCGAAGTATAATTTCTATCCGATCCCATCGGTGCAGGTCGAGTTGAGCAAGGTGGGCGGGCAATGCCAGCTGCAGCAGAATCCCGGCTGGGGAGCCTGCCAGTAGGCAGCGCGATCTAGCGCCGGCGCAGTAGAAACGCCTGCAGGGAGTCGCCCGTGTTCGCTACGAGCACGGCGCTCCCTGCAGGCGTTTTCAGGAGCGCGAGCCCCGACACCCCGTGCGGCGCGAGGAAGCCGCTCTCGAACGGCGCGACCGGCGTGAAGTGCCCGCCGCCATCGCCCCTGAGCCACAGGCCATTCCCCGCATCGGGTGGCGTGGTGTTCGGTTCCATCTCGGTGAGATTGCCGGCGACGATCAGATCCAGATTCCCATCGCCATCCACATCGCGCGCCACGATGCCGCGGATCGGGGAGATCTGCGCAAGATTTGGTAACCGCGCGGGTGTAAAGGTGCCGTTGCCGTTGTTCTGGAGATACAGGCTCGCGAACGTGTCCGCTTGATAGTGCACGGCATGCTCCAGCTGCGTCGTGCTGAACAGCTGCGCGACCGGTGCGGCCGCAAACGACGAGTAGCGCGGCACGCGCAGCGCGAGGGGATAGATCACAGGGCCCAGCTTCGCCCGACCAAAGAAGGGGTACTCCTTTCCGTCGATCTGCTCGGTCAGGACGATGTCGGTCCCCTGGTTGCCGGTGAAGTCGCCTGCGTACACGCCGAACGGGCTCTGGGGCGACGTCTGATACATGAAGTTCAGCCCCACGTTGCCCGCAACGAGGTCGGGCCGGCCGTCGTGATTGAAATCGGCGGCGGCGAGACTCCACCACCAACCCCGGGTGGGACCGGCGCCCACGGACGCCGTCACGTTCTGCAGTCGAGTTCCATCGTTGTGGAAGAACTCGAGCGGCATCCATTCGCCCGCGGTGATGAGATCGAGCCGGCCATCGCCATCGAAATCCACCCAGACCGCGGCGGTGATCATGCCGACGGGCTGTGCCAGCTCCGGCGCCACCTCGTTCGTGACATCGGTGAAGTGGCCACCGTCATTGCGGAGGACGTAGCTGCGGGTCGGATAGGGATAACTCCGCGGCGTGAGCCGCCCTCCGACGAACAGATCGGGCTTGCCGTCACCGTTAAAATCGCCCGCGGCGACGCTCGCCGTGCACGTGATCATCTCCGGAAGCGCCTGCACATCGCGCACGAACTTCCCACCACCCTGATTGATGTAGAGCCGGTCCTGCAGCAGCCGCGACATCGGCGTGTGCTGGTAGCCGCAGCTGGCCACGTAAAGGTCGGGCCGGCCGTCGCCGTTGGCATCGAAGAAGAGCGCGCCCCAGTCTTCGTACGCCCTGTCGGCCGCCCAGGGCTGGCCATGCGCCGATGCGACAAAGCTCCCGTCCTGCTTTTGAAGAAAGAGCGTTCCCGGATTTCCTGGCGTGCCGCCTACGAACACATCGTCCAAACCGTCGTTGTTGACGTCCGCCACCGCAATGGCGGGACCCTGCCGCGACGGCTCATACGGAAGCAGCGGCTGCACGTCGTAATCGGGAGCGGCGGAGATCGTTTGTGCGTAGGCCGGGGCTTTCGCGGGCTGGAACGGAAGGGCGGCGGAGGGCGGCGCAGGGCGGCGGAGGGCGGCGGAGGCATCTGACTCGCGAACCGTCACCATGCGATCGACTTCGAGATTCGCCAACACCTGCGTGCGTCCATCCGGCCAGATTACTTCGAGACTGTCCACGCGCGTTGCCGGGCCCAGGCCGAAGTGCTCGCGGTCGTCCATCGTGGACATGAAGCCGCGGTAGGGCGAGTGATACAAATACTGCCGTCTGCCGTCAGCAGTCAGC
>Ga0137375_10011668_pt1 | contig 10395 bp, 9 predicted proteins | sample SagtaG_24_FD_104936 | JGI IMG/M metagenome (GOLD analysis project Ga0137375, IMG submission 104936) | Vadose zone soil microbial communities from Sagehorn Ranch, Mendocino, California, USA - Sage1_R_113_16 metaG | ecosystem: Environmental > Terrestrial > Soil > Vadose zone | place: USA...
CCGACGCTTCGCCGACCACCTCGCGGTTGCCTGCGCACGGCTCGGTGCCGATGCGGTTCGCTAAACCTTCATCGCAGTGGACTTGCACCACCTACTCCTTGCCGGTCTCCCGGCGCACTCTCACGTTACATTGGCACAAACGGAAAACGAACGACAGGGCGCCGTTAGCGCGCACGGGTTCGCGTCACTGCCGGTGGAGGCAACAAACGTCCGCTGCGCGGCCGGGGCGAGAACGGGGAAAAAAAGAACAGTCAACGCCGTCATGACGGCGCACGCGGGCAAACACTTCATATAAATAGTCCTGGCTGGCGGATAGAGCCGAAATCTCACGGTCGGTCAGTTTCAATTGCTTGTGAAGCGCAATCCGCAACGGTCAAGCGGCATGCCCAACTCGATCAGCGCAATTTCGAGAAGAGGAACCTACGCTCAGACACATCTGTTGAGCTGTTGAGCGAGGTATACCCAAGGTTTCGACTCGCAGCTCCAGCCTTGAGTGCACAATTAGCTTGCCCGAGGGGGTTGACGGCGAGAAGGTGATGCAAATCGCACTAGCAGTCCGTCGGACTTGAGGTCCGCATTTTTCGGTTAATCAAGCCGGAACGCTTCATCTTGTCGCGGCAGTGGAAAGAAACGGAAGAAAGTGCGTTACGAAGGGACGGAAGTGAGCGTTGTGATGCAGCCCAGGGTGGTTTCGATGAGCGATTTTTGCCGCGCTTCAGGCGAAGGCGGCATTCATTCGTTTCACGTTCCACGCCAGACACACCAAGCTCCATTCGCCACGCGCGCCGGTGATGCCGCGCAACGAGAATTGCCGGAATTTCATGACGTGCTTGATCAATCCGAACACCGGTTCGACCGTGCATTTGCGCAACGCATACAGTTTGCGGCCGCGGCGCGTCTGCAAGCGGTGTCGCATGGCCGCCAACGGCGTCGGCTTACCTCGCAGCGGCGCCGGCTCCGCGAAGCGTTCGAACAGCCCACCGTGATGGGCTTCGCGACCAAGCGCGATCAACGGCTCGATCTTGGCCTGCGCGCAGGCATTGACGTTGTCCTCGCTGGCGTACCCGGTATCAGCGAGCAGTTGCTTGACCCGGCCCAAATCCTGCGGCAAACCTTGCAGGCGTTCGAGCATCGGCACCACTTGCTGCTTGTCGTTACTCGCTTGCGTCAGCGCCGCCGCCACCACCAACAGGCTGTCGGTATCGACCGCGGCTTGGGCGTTGTAGGCTTGCTCGAAGCCGCCCCCGGGCACCGGCATGATGCGCGAGTCCTCATCGGTGAAGTTGACTTGATCCTTGTCGCTGGGGATGCCGCTGGGTGGTGTCGGCGGTCGACCGCGAGGAGGTTTGCCGCTCTTCTTCGCCCGTTGCTCGCGTGCGGCCAACTTGGCCGCATGCGCAGCCTCGGCTTCGGCCTTGGCCCGCGCTTCGATCTTCGCCTTGGCCGCGGCAATCGCCGCCAAGCGCTCTTCTCTTCGACTCAACTCTTCGGGCAGATTCAAGCCCTCGGGCAAATCCTTGGCGTTGGCCGCTTCCGCCCGTTTCATCAGCTCCGCTACCTCCGCCTTGAGCTTGGCTTCCAGCTTCTTGGCGTGGCCGTAACTCATGGCGCTGTGGCGCGAGGCGTTGGCGTGCACCTTGGTTCCATCCAGGCTCACCGTACCCAGCTTCAACATGCCCAGCGCCTGGGCGTAGCACAGCACTTGGACGAAGATCGCTTCGACTTGCTTCAGGAAGCGCTTGCGGAAACTGTTGATCGTGTCGTGATCCGGATGAGTGTTCGCCGTGATGTAGCGAAAGGCAATCGAGTCGTAGCTCGCCCGCTCCAAGGCGCGGCTGGAGAAGGTGCCCGTGGCGTAGCCATAGAGCAACAGCGCCACCAGCATCGCCGGATGGTGCGCATCGCTGCCGCGACCGGCATAGCTCTGTTCGATCTCCGACAAGTCCAGTTGCTCCACCACGTCGACCACAAACCGCGCCAGATGATCTTCCGGCAGCCACTCTTGCACGCTCGGCGGAAACAGAAATTGCGTCTCGCGATCAACCGGAACAAAGCGCGCCATGGATTCACTCACCGAGATTCATCAATGCAATTCAGTGTAGGCAAGATTTCCACGAACGAAAGTCCGACAGGCTGCTAGCCACATGCCGGTGGCTGCGCCAAGCGAGAGCCCGTAGATGTGCGCCTTGTCTATTCCGATCGCCTGCATGAGCGCGGCGACATCGTCGGCGAACATCTCCGTCGAGTAGACCCCGCCCGGCTTATCCGACTCTCCGGTCCCGCGCAGATCGACCGAGACGCAGGTGAATTGCTTCGAGTAGTCGGGGACTTGGAACGCGTAACAGGCGCAATCAGCCGTCAGGTATGGAATGAGTACCAGAGGCTCGCCGCTGCCCTGCTGGTCGTAATTCATCGTGATGTTGCCGGCTTGAACTTTGGGCATAGGCACTCCCCCTGGTTGAGACCTTCGCCGATCACGGCGAGCTGACGGCCAGGCCGCCGGTTGCGCGTCGAGCGCCGCAGCTCGGACCAGAATACGCCCCGTTGGGCTGCGAAAATAGATTGGCGTCAGTCCGTGGCGAATGTCTGCTCCTCTTCTCGCCAATAGCCGCTCCGTGTCGATCGCGCGCCGTTCCCCTTTCGAATGCGGCCGCTCGCCCGCAGTACTTCTGCTCGCCGGTATTTCCGGATACGACCGCTTGCACCGAATGCTCTTTACCTCGACGAATTCAGCGAACGGCGGCTTACAAAGTACACCGGTCAGTCGGCCAGAGAATCGCCAGCGGCGGGTATGGGTCGACTGCCGGCGTCGAAGCAAATCGACCGAGTGGCGGCTCAATGTCGCACAGCTGCCATTCGGGCATCAAGGGCCGGTGTCGATCATCGAGCCGCCGCTTATCGCCGCGAAGTGAAGGACCGTGCTCGACCCTGAGCAGACGGGCGCGCTTTTCAGAAGCAGACTGTCAGCGGACCAATTTTTCTTCATCGTGAGCTGGCCAATTGCCTGGCGGTCACGCGTTGTGGGCGCACGACCAAGGGCGTAGAGTGAATCGTCCCAACGGGGTTGCTGCCTTGCACGCATCGCGCAACGGCAGGACCACCCGACGCAGTCAAGGAGGCACCCATGGCCACGTACAAAGTCGGATACTTCGTCGGCAGTCTCTCGTCAACCTCCATCAACCGTCTGCTCGCCAAGGCCCTGGGGCGGCTCGCGCCGCCCGAACTGGTGCTGACCGAGATCCCCATTAAAGACCTGCCGCTCTACAGCCCGGACTTTGATGCTGACTACCCGCCAGTGGCGCGCGCGCTCAAGCAGTCCATCGCCGACGTCGACGCGGTGCTTTTCGTTACGCCCGAATACAACCGTTCGATTCCCGGCGGGCTGAAGAACGCCATCGACTGGGCCAGCCGACCCTGGGGCAAGAACTCGTTTGCGCGCAAGCCCACGGGCGTGATCGGCACCTCGCCCGGCGCCATCGGCACCGCGGTGGCGCAGCAGAGCCTGCGCGGCGTGCTGTGTTATTGCAATTCGCCGCTGATGAACCAGGTTGAGGCCTACATTCAGTTTAGGCCCGGGCTCATCACCGCCGACGGCGAGGTCACCGACGAAGCCACCCAGGAGTTCCTGCGCAACTACATGACGGAACTGCACGCCTTCATCGCGCGCGTGCTGACCGTACTGCCGCGCAACGCCTGACAGAGACCCGTGACGGCCGCCGGAACGGACTGGGCTGTGCAGCTGAAGCGAGTCACTGACTACCCGGCGGCGGCTTGGGATCGCCCAGGCGCCGCTCGCCAGTTCAACGGCCGCTTACCGAAACAATTCCGTGACGACGCTGGCCAACAGCTCTTGGCCGGTAAGCGCCCGTCTGACCGTGGAGCTTGCCGTTGTTCCACGGCTCGCGGCGACCTGCTGTTGTCGATTGCATCGCGGTCTCTTTTCGGTTGAAGGGAGACCTCTATGCGCTCATGGGTCGCAATGTACGCGCTGTTAGAGTTCGCTGTCCGACCCGTTGCTGACTGTCGCGCTATGGAAAGCGTCATTCCCGGAGTACGCCGAACACGCAGACGCGGACACATAGACGACGCGCCGAAAGCGGTCGTTTGCGCCGAATCGAACAATCGCCTCATTCCAAGGTACCGGAGCGCGAATTTTCGCGACGACAAGCGTCCCGCGCCGGCCGGTAAAAGCACATAAGGGCCACATGTAAAACCCCGCGCCAATTCGCCATCCCGCGAGCGCTCTATTTCTTCTCCAGTAGCAGCGTCGCTTGCTTGCGCAATATTGGAATAAGGCGTTTCGCTGCCTTCGCCAGGAGCCAAGGCAACGACATTTCGATGCGCAGAGCGTCCTCCAGCACTTCAATGCTCGCCGCCGCAGTTTGGCCGAGCGCGCGCATGCGGAAGCGCAATGTATCTCCTTGCCAAGTCTCCTGCTCCATCGCAATCATCCCTCCGAGGTGACCGTTGGTGCGGGCGAGGCCCTCTTTAAGCCGGCGGACAGCCTCGACCTTCCCGAGACGATGGCCGACGATGACTGTGACGGTATCGCTCACGGAAACTGTAACTGCGTAACGTGGACGTGCATGCGCGCTATTATGATCGAACTGCGATCGCGGCACCGCTCAAGGCATGGCGACTACTCTTGCTCACAAAAGGGCGGCGAGCACACGCAGCGGCAAGCCGGTGCCGATGGTCGGCGTACCACAAGGCAACGTACGCCGTTTCATCATCGAACGCACCGTCGATCGATGGAGTGCCGGCGATACTACAGCGTCCCACAAATTTCACGTCGAAAACGGCGGGTTCCCATTGATCGCTCAGGGCTCTGGCGATCCTGTGTCTATATCGCCGCGGCTTAACTCGGCGCGTGCCGCTGCTGCCAGGGCTTGATATCTGGTTCGGAAGGCATCGAGGTTTTCTTCCTCAAGTTCTTCTAGATCAAGAAGAGCGTTATGAGCGCCTTTCGTGGCTCGGATCAGTTCGTCGAGTTTCACTTGGATTGCCTCAGTGTCTCTATTCTGGGTATTTTGAATGAGAAAGACCATCAGGAAGGTGATGATCGTAGTGAGAGCGAGCGGTCAAGTGCATCTACCGAGCAACTTCGAAAACACTGCGATCAACTCAATCACGCCCCGCAGTCGCGCATAGCGCGGCAGGGTTCTCCACAACGCTTCCGAGCTCGCCGACACGGCGTGATCACGCAGACTTGGCGTTTATACACGGCCTCGGTCGATCTCGGCGGTCGTAAACGGCCACAAGACATCGCCTCTTTGTCGTTGAGCGCGAGGATTACACGCGCGCCCCGGATCCGTCGACCGCAGACAAGCGCTCATCCTAAGCATGCTGGTGCTTGTGATTCGTGCGTGGCGGGCTCGGTAATATTGCGACGCCGAATTAATCCTTCCGAGCGGAAAATGGCGGGAATCGGCCGGAAATATTACCGGCCATTTTCGCAGAAATCGTTATCTGGCGCGGCTTTCCAAGCGATGACCGGACGGACTGTTAATCCGCAGGTCCCAGGTTCGAGCCCTGGTCGGGGAGCCACAGATCCGCGTCTCCGCGATAGCATCCACTGACTCCGACGCAAACTGTACCCAAAGTGTAGCCAGCATTCCGCTTCGCGTTTGATGCGCCCCTCGTATGTCGAACAGCGGGATTGGTGCAGTCGCGCCGGGAGCGAGTCGTAGCGCCGGCAACGCTACGCTTAATGGCGGTCGACAGTGCCCGGCGCCTGCCGCGGTGCACCCTTCGTCCTTGCCGCCCGTCCGCCGCGTAAGCTTCGATCGCCGTGCGAGGGACGCAGATTGTCGCCATCTCTTCCAAGCATCCGGCACTCGGCGGCCAGCGCCAGCAGATTCGGATCCCTTTCACGCCGGCGCGGCAGCAGCAGCGCAATCACTTGCCTCGCTACGTATCGTGGACTTAGCGGAATCAGCTGAATTCGTGGACTGAACGAGGTCACCCTTCCTGGTAGAAGGCTGTAGCCGACGCCGCCGCTCACCAGGTTGATCAGCGAGAAGATGTCGCCGACACGCATCACGACGTTGGGCATATAACCGGCTCGGTTGAAGAGCTCGCCGAAATCGCTGGCCGTCGCGAACTCGTCGTTCAGCGCTACGAATTTCTCGTCGCGCACGTCCGCGAGATCGATGTGCGCGCGTCCGGCGTACGAACTTCCGATCGGCGCGGCGAAGAAGATGTCGTCCTCGAACAGCGGCACCGACAACAATTCGGAATTCTCGTGCGCCCTGTGCAGCGCGATGAGGATCGCATCGAGACGGCCCATGGCGATCTGCTCGGACAGACCGCGGTTCGACCCGAGCGTGAGGTCCAGGTCGAGCGACGACTTGCGCAGCTTGAGCCGCATCACGAGTTGTGGAATGGTACTGACGGTCAGCGAGTAAAGCGCGCCGATCTTCAGCCGCGGCGAAGCAAACCCGGCGGCTTCGCGCGTCTTGCGCAGTCCCTCCTCGCACTCGTACAGCGCGCGCTCGGCGTACTCCGCAAACGTATACGCGGCCTGCAGCGGAATCAGCTTGCGCCCATCGAGCTTGAACAGCGGGCAGCGCGTGCTCTCCTCGAGCGAATGCAGGGCGCGATGCACGCTGACCACGCTCTGGCCCATGGTTTCGGAGACGCGGCTCATGCTCCCGGTCTTCATGAAGGCCAGGAACACGTCGAGCTTCTTCAGCGTGATGCCTTCGTCGATTGGCATGGACGCCCCCCGGCCGGGCGGTACCCGGGATCGCCGCGGATCGTTAACTTAAGAGTAACGCATTTCCGCCCCGCTTGATTGATAGGGGCGGCCGCTGCCAATAGAGTGCGTCGGCGTGGATCACCTTTCCAAGGTGACCGAATGGAGGAGACATGAACGTTGTGCGCCGCAGGCTGGTTACCGGGTCCGTTGTTTCGCTATCTCTCGCGCTTGCCGGCTTCGGCACGCGCGCGCAGGCGGCAACGACCCTCAAGATTTCGCATCAATTTCCCGGCGGAACGATCGAGCAGGGTGACTTTCGCGATCGCCTCTGCCGGCGCTTCGCGCAGGAAGTCGACAAGCGCACCAACGGAGCGCTCAAGTTCGACATCTATCCGAACTCGTCGCTGGTCAAGGTCAACACTCAATTCAGCGCGATGCGCCGCGGTGCTCTCGACCTCTCCCTGGTGCCGCTTTCCTACTCCGGCGGCGAGGTGGCCGAGACCAATATCGGTCTGCTGCCGGCCCTGGTGCCTTCCTACGACGTCGGCGCGAAATGGAAGGGCGCCGAAGTCGGCAAGCTGCTCTCCCAGGTGCTCTCCGACAAGGGCATCGTCATCGTGAGCTGGATCTGGCAGGCGGGCGGCGTTGCGAGCCGCACGAAGCCGTTGGTGCAGCCCGAGGACGCGAAAGGCATGAAGGTGCGCGGCGGCAGCCGGGAGATGGACATGCTGTTCAAGGAGGCCGGCGCCTCGGTGTTGTCGCTGCCTTCGAACGAGATCTATGCGGCGATGCAGACCGGCGCCATGGACGCGGCGCTCACTTCCTCGACCAGCCTGATCTCGTTCCGGCTGGAGGAGGTATCGAAGTTCCTGACCAGCGGTCGCGGCAAGTCGTACTGGTTCATGTTCGAGCCGCTGATGATGTCGAAGCAGGTGTTCGACAAGCTGCCGAAGGCGCAGCAGGACATCATTCTGGCGGTGGGCGCGGAACTCGAAAAGTTCGCCGTCGACAGCGCCAAGGCCGACGACGTCGCGGTCGCCAACGTGTACACGAAAGCCGGCGCCAAAGTCTTCGATCTCGACGACGCGGCGCTCAAGAAATGGCAGATGCTGGCGCGCCCGGTCTGGAAGGACTACAGCGGCAAGAACGAAAACTGCGCCAAGCTGCTCGCTGCGGCGGAGAAGCTGCTATGACCCACGGCATCGATATCGACGGATTGCCGGAGGTCGAACCGGAGCACCACGCCGGCCAGCTGGGTGCGCTGGAGCGTGCCGTCGAGGCGGTCCACAATGCCGTCGTTGCGTTCGGCGCGCTCGCGCTCGTTGTCGCTGCGGTGGTCCTTACCTATAGCGTCTTTTCGCGCTACCTGTTCCATGCCGCAACCGACTGGCAGGACGAGGTGGCCGTGTTCGCGATCGTGGGCGCGGTGTTTCTCGCTGGGGCGTGGGTGCAGGATCACCGCGGTCACGTCGGCATCGAGGCGCTGGCGAGCGTGCTGCCCCCGCAGCTCGACCGTCTCCGCATCGTCGTCGTCGACGTGCTGACGCTCGCGTTCTGCGCGTTCTTCGCGTGGAAGTCGTGGACGCTGTTTCACGAAGCCTGGGTCGACAAGATGACGACGTCGTCGACGTTCGCTCCGCCGCTTGCGATCCCATACGGATTAATGGCGGTCGGGATGACTCTGCTGGTCGCGCAAGTGGCGTTGCAGATCGCCGGCCATTTCGCACCGAGCATGCGCCGCGCAGGGAGCCGATCATGAGCATCCTTGCGCTCGGGCTTCTGTTCGGAGCCGTTACGCTGATCGTCATGTTTTCCGGCATGCCGATCTCGTTCGCCCTGGGCTTCGTCGCCGTGGTGTTCATGGCCTTGTTCATGCCCGCGTCGGCGCTCGACACGGTTACGCAGAGTGTTTACGAGGAGATGGCGTCGATCACGTTGCTGTCGATCCCGCTATTCATTCTCAAAGGTGCGGCGATCGGGCGTTCCAATGCCGGACGCGACCTCTATTCCGCGATGCACGCCTGGATGCAACGGGTTCCCGGCGGACTCGGCATTGCGAACGTGTTCACCTGTGCGCTGTTCGCGGCGATGGCCGGATCGAGCCCGGCGACCTGCTCGGCGATCGGCAGTGCCGGCATCCCCGAGATGCGCAAGCGCGGCTACTCGCCCGGGTTTGCCGCCGGGATCATTGCCGCGGGCGGCACGCTCGGCATCCTGCTGCCGCCGTCGATCACCATGATCCTCTATGCGGTTGCGGCGGAAGTCTCGCTCGGCCGGTTATTCCTCGCCGGCATCGGCCCCGGCCTCCTGCTCGTGGCGCTGTTCGCACTTTACGCGATGTACCGCTACCGGAAGGAGTTCGCTGCTGCGAAGGCCGCGTATGCTCGCGAAGGCACACACTCCGCGTACCTCGAACAGACGACCTATACGCTGCGCGAAAAGGTCGAGATGCTCCCGCGCGTGCTGCCCTTCGTGATCCTGCTGATCGGGGTGATGGTGGCGCTGTACGGCGGGTACGCGACACCATCGGAAACGGCGGGGCTGGGCGGCGTGCTCGCGCTCGTGTTGATCGCGGTCATCTACCACGTGTGGCGCCCGCGCGACGTCAAGCCGATTCTCGCCGCGACGCTTAAGGAATCGACGATGCTGATGTTCATCATCGGCATGTCGCTGCTCTTCTCGTACGTCATGAGCTATCTGCACATCAGCCAGTCGGCCGCCGAAGCGATCGTCGGCATGCACCTGTCGAAGTGGCTGCTACTGACGGCAGTCCTGCTGATGGTCGTGGTTCTCGGGTTCTTCCTTCCGCCGGTCTCGATCATCCTGATGACGGCGCCGATCATATTGCCGCCCCTCAAGGCAGCGGGATTCGACCTGATCTGGTTCGGCGTGCTGATGACCATCGTCATGGAAATGGGACTGATCCATCCGCCGGTGGGGCTCAACATCTTCGTGATCAAGAACATCGCACCCGACATTCCGCTCCGGGACGTGATCCTCGGTGTGCTGCCGTTTGTGCTTCTCATGCTGATCGCCGTGGTCCTGATCTGCATCGTACCCGGCATCGCGAACGCCTTTCCCGACCTCGTGATGGGGGCGGTGACGAAATGAACGCCCCTGTCGCCTCCCTGCGAGTTTGGAACAAGCGCGCACAGGCGCGAGAGCGCCGTCTCGGACGCGTGGCCGCGAGGCTCGCGGGTGAGCTGCGCGGCAAGATCGTGCCTTCCGATGCGGTCGTCGCGCTGCTCGAGGAAGCGATCGAACCCGGTGATCGCGTCTGCCTCGAAGGCAACAACCAGAAACAGGCGGATTTCCTGGCGCTCGGGCTGACGCGTGTCGACCCGGCGCGCGTCAACGATCTGCACATGGTGCAGTCGGTGCTAGCCCTGCCGGAGCATCTCGACCTGTTCGAGCACGGCATTGCTTCGCGTCTCGATTTCTCTTTTTCCGGACCGCAGGCGGGCCGGCTCGCGCAGCTCGCCGGGGCGGGCAAGCTGAACATCGGCGCGATTCACACCTACCTCGAGCTCTTCGCCCGCTATTTCGTCGACTTGACGCCGAACGTCGCGCTAGTGGCGGCGCAGGCGGCCGATCGCGAGGGCAATCTGTATACCGGGCCGAACACCGAGGATACGCCGGTGATCGTCGAAGCAACCGCCTTTGCGAGCGGCATCGTCATCGCGCAGGTGAACGAG
>Ga0137375_10011671_pt1 | contig 10394 bp, 10 predicted proteins | sample SagtaG_24_FD_104936 | JGI IMG/M metagenome (GOLD analysis project Ga0137375, IMG submission 104936) | Vadose zone soil microbial communities from Sagehorn Ranch, Mendocino, California, USA - Sage1_R_113_16 metaG | ecosystem: Environmental > Terrestrial > Soil > Vadose zone | place: USA...
CAGCCGGGCAGACCGACGATCTCGACAACGTTCCGTCGATCCTGGACAACACGGTCGACTACGTCCTGTTCGATGCGGATGACGACCTGAACGCGGTGGAGGGTTCGTGCGACATCGCCGGCGAAGAGCTCGACGATCGTACGAACACCGTGCCGGCGTTGTGGCCCTCGGACCACGCCGCGATCGTCGTGGATCTGCACATCGCGAAGCCCTGAGGCTGGATCAGGAGGCACGAAGATGGACCACGTCAGAGAAGGGAGGCCTGACATGCGACCACGCCACGGCGCGGAAGCATGGTTGGGGGAACGATTGCCGGCACGGGTCACGGGCGAGGCCCGGCTTGCCGCTAGTCTTGGAAACGACAACAACACAAGGAGGTCGGATCGCGTGAGCAAGCCGGACGCAACCCGGGACCGCATCGAAGCGGAACTCCACGACCCCTTGTCTGCACTGGGCCTTGACGTCGAGGCAGTGGAACTGACCCCTGCCGGTAAGCGCCGGGTGCTGCGCGTCGCCGTCGACAAGGACGGCGGCGTCGTCCACGAGGACCTCGTAGAGGCCGAACACGCGACGTCCGCCGTACTCGAGGCGTCCGACGTGATGGGGGAACTGCCCTACACGCTGGAGGTGACCTCCCCTGGTGTCGACCGGCCGCTGACCCTGCCCCGGCACTGGCGCCGCAACGCCGGCCGGCTGGTCAAGGCCACGCTGGTCGAGGGTGGCGAGGTGAGCGGCCGGATCCGTGAGTCCGACGAGGACTCCGTCCACCTGGAGGTCGACGGAGAGAAGCGTCGCGTGGCGTACGCCGACGTGGCCAAGGCCAAGGTGCAGATCGAGTTCAACCGCCCGGCCGACGAGGAGACCTGATGGACATCGACCTGAGCATCCTGCGGATGCTCGAACGCGAGAAGGAGATCTCCTTCAATGTCCTTGTGGAAGCCATCGAGCAGGCGCTGCTGACGGCGTACCACAAGACGCCGGGTGCACAGCCCAAGGCGCGGGTCGAGCTGGACCGGCGTACCGGCCATGTGTCGGTGCTGGCCGCCGAGCTCGACGAGGAGGGCAACGTCGTCACCGAGTACGACGACACGCCGGCCGGCTTCGGGCGGATCGCCGCGACGACCGCGAAGCAGATCATGCTGCAGCGGCTGCGCGACGCCGAGGACGACATCAAGTTCGGCGAGTTCTCCGGCAAGGAGGGCGACATCGTCTCCGGCATCGTCCAGCAGGGCCGCAACCCCGACGATGTGATGGTCGACCTCGGCAAGGTCGAGGCGCTGCTGCCGCTGGGGGAGCGGGTGCCGGGTGAGCGCTACGAGCACGGTGCGCGGATCAAGTGCATCGTGGTCAGCGTGCGCAAGGGAATGCGGGGCCCGCAGATCACGTTGTCCCGATCGCACCCCAACCTGGTCAAGAAGCTGTTCGCGCTCGAGGTCCCCGAGATCGCCGACGGCACCGTCGAGATCGCGGCGATCGCCCGGGAGGCGGGACACCGCACCAAGATCGCGGTGCACACGAAGGTTCCGGGCGTCAACGCCAAGGGCTCGTGCATCGGCCCGATGGGCCAGCGGGTCCGGAACGTGATGGCTGAGCTGCACGGCGAGAAGATCGACATCGTCGACTGGTCCGAGGACCCGGCCGAGATGGTCGCTCACGCGCTGTCGCCGGCGCAGGTCAAGGCGGTCGAGATCGTGTCGCTGGAGAACCGGTCGGCGCGCGTCGTCGTACCCGACTTCCAGCTGTCGCTGGCGATCGGCAAGGAGGGGCAGAACGCCCGGCTCGCCGCCCGTCTCACCGGTTGGCGCATCGACATCCGCTCCGACGAGGCCCCGGCCCCGACGAGCTGAACCGGCGTCCGACTCATCCGGCCGAGTCGGTCCGGATCCAGTCGACGACCAGTTCCGGCACCAGGTGGTCGTCGTCACCGGTCGACCACTCGAGGAAGTCGAAGACTCCCAGCATCAGCTGCATGGGGTACGTCGGCGGGCGCGGGCAACGGCGTACCTCTCGGCCGTCGACGGCGAACACCGCTTCGTCGGCATCCCAGCCGACCGCGTAGGTGTGGAAGGCGGCGACGTCGACCGGCAGCCGGGGCGCTGCGAAGTCCTCCGTGAGCTCCGGGTCGCGGAACGCATGCAGCCCCATCCCGACCTCGGCGGAGGCGCCAGGCTCGACGGACCTGCCGAACACCTCGACCAGGCAGATCTCGCCGCAGCGCTCGGGCCGGTCCTCGAACCCGACCAGCCAGAAGGCGGCCATCGACCGTGGCGAGATCGTCATCCGGCATCGGATCTCCAGATGACCGCCGGTGGGCAGGAAGCCGCGCAGGGTGTCCTGTTCCTCGCGGACCGTCTGTGCGGGCAGGAACGGCTGCTGCCCCGCGGTGCTGCCGACCGGGCCGGAGAAGTTGCCGGACTGGATGCCCGACACCCGCATCGGCGGAGTGTGGAGGTCACCGCACCACAGCCCCTGGTCGGGCGGGATCGAGAGCGTGAGGCAGGAGTCTCTGACCGAGTACGTCGCAGCGGTGCTCGCCCGGGAGCTCCAGACCGGCAGATAGTGCGGCAACCAGACGGACCCGTCGAGGTCCGGGCCGTCGAAATCCTCGGCGAAGGCGACGTGGTCCACGGCGTCACCGTACGGCGACCGACCGGCCCTCACCAGGGGTCTCGCGGCGGCCGGTCCGCCACGAGGCCGCCCGTTTCGGTAAAGGGTGGTGCGCAGGAGTAGAGTTGCGGATCGGTGGTTCGCGAACTCAGTCTCCCCGCACGCACGCGACATGATCCTGTCCGCACGTGCATCGGATGCCGTGAACGAGCCGCCAGGAGCGAGTTGCTGCGAGTCGTCGCAGGGACCGATGCAGACGGCCAGCCGGCCGTCGTACCGGATCCCGACCGGACGGCTCCCGGACGTGGAGCGCATCTGCACCCCACGACCGCGTGCTTCGACCTCGCGGTGCGCAGACGGGCGTTCTCCCGGGCCCTCAGGTCCGGACAGTCGCTGGCCGGCGTGCCGGTGGCTGACTATCTCGCCTCCGCCGCATTTGACCGTGAATGACCGACCAGAAACTGGAGCAGCAGCTCATGAGCACTCGATGAGTACTTTCCGATGAGTTTGCACCCCCACTAACGGTCTGAGAAACACCCCGGAATCGGGTCTCAGGCCAGAAGGAGAAGCGTGGCTAAGACCCGAGTCCACGAACTCGCACGCGAGTTCGGCGTCGAGAGCAAGTTCGTTCTCGAGAAGCTCAAGGAGATGGGTGAGTTCGTCAAGTCGGCGTCGTCGACTGTCGAGCCGCCCGTCGAGATGCGGTTCAAGAAGCAGTACGGCGACCAGCTGAAGGCAGCGGGCGCCAGCGCTCCGGCGACCGAGCAGCCGGCCCCGTCGGCTCCCGCGAAGGCCGCCACCCCGGCGCCTTCCGCTCCCGCAGCGCGCCCGTCGGCCAAGCCGGCTGCCAAGCCGGCCCCGAAGCCGGCCGCGCAGACCGCTCCCGAGCCGGTCGCTCCGCCGGTCGCCCAACCGGTGGCCCCGCCGGTGGCCGAGCCGTTCGCGGCTGCCCCGGCCGAGCCGGTGGCGCCCGCGCCCACCAGGTCGGCTCCCCGACCCGGCCCGAAGCCCGGCCCGCGCGCTCCCGTGGAGCCCGAGCCGGTGCGTGCCCCGAAGCCCGCCCGGGCCGAGCCCCAGGCTCGCCCGCAGGCTCCCGCGGCGTCCGCTTCCTCGCCGGCCGTCCCGAAGGCGCCCACCCCGGCGCCGCGTCCCGGCGCCCGCCCCGGCGCGCCGCGCCCGGGCAACAACCCGTTCGCGTCCAGCCAGGGCATGGGCCGCCGGCCCAGCCCGGCCGACCGTGGTCCCGCCCCCGCGGGTGGCGACCAGCGTCCGCCGCGGCCGCCGGCCGCGCGTGACGGTGGCAGCGGTACGCCGGGTCGCCCCGGCATGCCGCGTCCCAACCCGGCGATGATGCCCAAGTCCCCGGCTGCCTTCGGCAGCGGTCCGGGTGCTCGTCCCGGCGGTCCTGGTGGCCGCGGTGGCGCGCCCGGTCGTCCCGGTGGCGGCGGCCCCGGTGGTCGCAGTGGCGCTCCCGGCCGCGGTGGCGCTCCCGGTGGCGCTCCGGGTGGCTTCGCTCCCGGCGGCGCCCCTGGTGGCGGTCCCGGTGGCCGTCCCGGCGGCGGTGGCCGTCCGGGTGCCGGTGGTCGTCCCGGCGGTCGTGGCACCACTCAGGGTGCGTTCGGTCGTCCCGGTGGCCCGTCGCGTCGTGGCCGCAAGTCGAAGCGGGCTCGTCGTCAAGAGTTCGAGCAGATGGAAGCGCCGACCATTGGCGGCGTGCGCGTCCGCAAGGGCAACGGCGAGACCGTCCGGCTCGCCCGTGGCGCCTCGCTGACCGACTTCGCGGAGAAGATCAACGTCGATCCGGCCTCGCTGGTGCAGATGCTGTTCTCGCTCGGCGAGATGGTGACCGCGACCGAGTCGGTCAACGACGAGACGTTCGAGCTGCTCGGTGAGGAGCTCAACTACACCGTCGTGGTCATCTCGCCGGAAGACGAGGACCGCGAGCTGCTCGAGTCGTTCGACCTGGAGTTCGGGTCGGACGAGGGCGACGAGGAGGATCTCGTCGTACGGCCGCCGGTCGTGACCGTCATGGGTCACGTCGACCACGGTAAGACCAAGCTCCTCGACGCGCTGCGCAACGCCAACGTCGTCGACAAGGAGGCCGGTGGCATCACCCAGCACATCGGTGCCTACCAGGTCGCGACGGACGTCGACGGCACCGAGCGCCGGATCACCTTCATCGACACCCCGGGTCACGAGGCGTTCACCGCCATGCGTGCTCGTGGTGCGCAGGCGACCGACATCGCGATCCTGGTCGTCGCGGCCGACGACGGCGTGATGCCGCAGACGGTCGAGGCGTTGAACCACGTGAAGGCGGCCGGCGTGCCGATCGTCGTCGCGGTCAACAAGATCGACAAGCCGGACGCCGACCCGACCAAGGTCCGCGGCCAGCTGACCGAGTACGGCCTGGTGCCCGAGGAGTACGGCGGCGACACCATGTTCGTCGACGTCTCGGCCAAGTCCGAGCTCAACCTCGACAAGCTCCTCGAGGCGGTCGTGCTGACCGCCGACGCGGCGCTCGACCTGCGGGCCAACCCGCACCAGGACGCCCAGGGTCTGGTTGTCGAGGCGCACCTCGACCGCGGTCGCGGTCCGGTCGCCACGGTGCTGGTCCAGCGCGGAACGCTCCGCGTCGGCGACTCGATCGTCGCCGGTCCGGCTCACGGCCGGGTGCGGGCGATGCTCGACGAGTTCGGCGAGAACATCGAGGAGGCCTTCCCGTCGCGTCCCGCGATGGTGCTGGGTCTCTCCGGGGTGCCGGGTGCGGGTCAGAACTTCCTGGTCGTCGAGGACGACCGGATGGCCCGCCAGATCGCCGAGAAGCGGGAGTCGCGCGAGCGGGCTGCCATGCAGGCGCAGCGACGCGTGCGTCGTACTCTCGAGGACTTCATGGCCTCCATGGAGAAGGGCGAGAGCCAGGAGCTCAACCTCATCCTCAAGGGCGACGTGTCCGGTTCGGTCGAGGCTCTCGAGGACTCGCTGGCCAAGATCGACGTCGGCGACGAGGTCAGCCTGCGGGTCATCGACCGCGGTGTCGGTGCGATCACGGAGACCAACGTCATGCTGGCGGCGGCGTCCGATGCGATCATCATCGGCTTCAACGTCCGGCCGCAGGGCAAGGCGACCGAGCTGGCGGACAAGGAAGGCGTCGAGATCCGCTACTACTCGGTCATCTACCAGGCGATCGAGGAGATCGAGGCGGCCCTCAAGGGCATGCTCAAGCCGGAGTTCGAGGAAGCCACCCTGGGTCAGGCGGAGATTCGCGAGATCTTCCGCTCGTCCAAGGTCGGCAACATCGCCGGCTGCATGGTCACCAGCGGCGTGATCCGGCGCAACGCCAAGGCGCGCGTGCTGCGTGACGGCGCGGTCGTGGCGGACAACCTCGACCTGGCCTCGCTGAAGCGGGAGAAGGACGACGCGTCGGAGGTCCGCGAGGGCTTCGAGTGCGGTCTGGTGCTCCGGAACTTCCAGGACATCAAGATCGGCGACCTCGTGGAGTCGTTCGAGATGCGCGAGATCCCGCGCAGCTGACGCCGGTCCATCACTGCCGGTTCATCACGATATGCAGGTCGACCGCCGGTTCCCATGGTCTGTACGACATGGGAAGCGGCGGTTCGGCGACATACCGTGGTGAAACTGCCACCTTGAGAAAGAAGAAGGAAGCATGACCAACCCACGCGTGCGCAAGATCGCGGACCGGATCCACGTGATCGTCGCCGAGATGCTCGAGCGCCGCATCAAGGACCCGCGCCTGGGTTTCGTCACCCTTACCGACGTCCGCGTCACCGGTGACAGCCAGCAGGCCACCATCTTCTACACCGTGCTGGGCGCCGACGGCGACCTGGAGTCGACCGGTGCAGCGCTGGAGTCGGCCAAGGGGCTGCTCCGCTCCGAGGTCGCCAAGCAGCTAGGGCTGCGGCACGCGCCGTCCCTGGAGTTCATCCCCGACGCGCTGCCCGAGAACGCCCGCCACCTCGACGACGTGCTCGCCAAGGCCCGCGAGTCCGACGAGCAGGTCGCGGCCGCGCGAGCGGGAGCGACGTACGCCGGGGAGGCCGACCCGTACAAGAAGCGCGAGGACGAGGACGACCTCGACCTCGGTCTCGACGACGAGGACGACGCGGCTCAGTGACCGAACCCGTCGCCTCGGGGATCGTCGTCGTCGACAAGGCCGGGGGGATGACCTCGCACGACGTCGTCTCCCGAGTACGCCGCCTCGCCGGCACCCGCAAGGTCGGTCACGCCGGCACCCTCGACCCGATGGCGACCGGCGTACTCGTGCTGGGCGTCAACCGGGCCACCCGGCTGCTCGGCCACCTGATGCTCACCGAGAAGGCGTACGACGCCACGATCCGGCTCGGCGTGGCCACCACCACAGACGACGCCGAGGGCGAGGTCGTCTCGACGGCCCCCGCCGACGGGCTGGACCGGGCGGCCGTCGAGGCCGCGGTGCGCGCGTTCGTGGGCGACATCGAGCAGGTGCCGACCACGGTGTCCGCGATCAAGGTTGACGGAAAGCGGGCCCATCAGCGGGTGCGCGAGGGTGAGACCTTCGAGCTCGCGGCCCGGCCGGTGACCGTTCACGAGATCGCCGTCGGTGAGATCCGCGGCGGCGACGGCGTACTCGATGTCTACGTGTCGGTGCGGTGCTCCAGCGGCACCTATATCCGCGCCATCGCCCGCGACCTCGGCGTCGCCCTCGGAGTGGGCGGGCACCTGACCGCGTTGCGTCGCACCGCGGTCGGGTCGTTCGACCTGGCGGGAGCGCGCACGCTCGAGGAGCTGAGCGACGAGTTCGCGTTGGTGCCGATCGCCGCGGCCGCCCGGGCGAGCTTCCCTGCGGTCGACCTCGACGACGAGCAGGCGCGCCAGGTGCGTTTCGGGCGGCGGCTGCCGCTGGAGATCGAGGGGATCACGGCGGTCTTCGCGCCGGAAGGGGAGTTCCTGGCCCTCTACGAGCCCGGGTCAGACGTCGCCCGGCCGGTCGCGGTCTTCGTCTAGACCCTCGTCGAAGATGCCGAGCCCGGTCGCCTCGGAGGGGTCGGGCGGGCCGAGGTTGCGCTGCGCGGAGTGCAGACACCACCACAGGGTCAGCGGCAGCGCGAGCAGGCCCAACAGGAAGCACGCGAGGCCGGGTGTGCGCCCCGCGTCGTACGACCCGACGGCGGCGCCGGCGACGACCGGTGCCCCCGCGAGCAGCCCGAGTACGGCGGCCGGTGGCCGGCCGGAGAGGCTCGCGGTGCTCATCCCAGCCAGCACCAGCAGCGCCACCGCCAGCACCCAGGCGACCGGGGCCGGCGTCAGCCGCCACCCGAACCAGACCGCCATCGCCAGCGTCAGCTGGGCGGCCACCGCGATGCCGAACGCACGCGTCAGCGCGCGGTTCGCTGCGGCGGCTCTGCGGGTCATGGCTAGTACCTTATGAGTCGCTCCTTTCGGGGCGTGTGGGAGGCTATCGGCCGTGCAGACTTGGCGCTCCCTCGGCGAGGTTCCGGCCGATCTGGGCCGTACCGTCGTCACGATCGGCAACTTCGACGGCGTTCATCGCGGGCATCGGACCGTGATCGAGCGGGCGCGGGCGGCGGCGCGGGACCTCGACGTACACCACGTGGTGGCGGTGACCTTCGACCCGCATCCGATGGCCGTGCTCCGCCCCGAGCACGCGCCGTCCACGCTGACCTCGATCGAGACCCGCTGCGAGCTGCTCGCCGAGGCAGGTGTCGACGACTGTCTGGTGCTGCCGTTCGACCGCGAGATCGCGCTGTGGTCGCCCGAGCAGTTCATCGACCGGATCCTGGTGGCCGCGTTGCACGCGCGGGCGGTGGTGGTGGGCGCGAACTTCCGTTTCGGCAACCGTGCCGCCGGCGATGTCACGACCCTGCGCGAGCTGGGTGGCGACCGTGGCTTCGAGGTCGAAGGCGTCGCGCTCGACGGCGGCCCGCAGGTCTGGTCGTCGACGTACGTCCGCACCTGCCTGGCCACCGGCGATGTCGCGGGCGCTGCCGAGGCGCTGGGGCGCCCGTTCACGGTGCGCGGGGTGGTCGTCAAGGGCGACCAGCGCGGCCGCGACCTCGGCTTCCCCACGGCCAACGTGCCCACCAGCGCGATGGCCGCCGCGCCCGCCGACGGGGTGTACGCCGGCCGCCTGCGGCGCTGTGACACCGGCGAGATCTACCCCGCCGCGATCAGCGTCGGCACCAACCCCACCTTCGACGGCGACCGCGAACGGCGGGTCGAGAGCTACGTGCTGGACCGCACCGACCTCGACCTGTACGGCGTCGAGGTCGAGGTGTCGTTCGTCGAACGCCTGCGCGGCATGGTCAAGTTCGACTCGATCGAGGGCCTGGTCAAGACCATGAACGATGACGTACGCCGCGCCCGCGAGCTGCTGTCGGCGTGAATCACTTGCGGGGCTCGATGGCGCAACCGAATCGCTGGCGAGCACAGGCCGCGAACGAACCGTCGGACCTTCTCAGGTAGTTGGTCGAGCGCTTGGTCTGGGCTGGCAATTGGCTGGGAGTGTTGCGAACACTCGTAGCCGATCGACAGGCCAGACCAAGTGGTCGAGCGGCTGCCTCCGCCGGCCCGCGATCGGCGCCCGGCACTCGCGACCTCGGCCTGCGAGTCAGCCGGCCAGCCGAGATCCGCCTCAAACGAAGAGTCGGAGAGCACCGGCCGGTCAGACCCGGAGCCACTCCAGGACCGCCCGCACCCGCCGGTTGTCGTCGCCGTCGACGGGCAGGTCGAGCTTGGTGAAGATGCCGTTGATGTGCTTGGCGACGGCCTTCTCGGTGACGAACAGGGTGCCCGCGATCGCGGCGTTGGAGCGGCCCTCGGCCATCAGCCCGAGCACCTCGCGTTCGCGGGGGCTGAGCCGGTCGAGCGGCTCGTCGCGGCGCCGCGCCAGCACCTTGGCCACCACCTCGGGATCGAGCACGGTGCCGCCGGCGGCCACCCGCCGGATCGCCACGACGAACTCGCCGACGTCGGCGACCCGGTCCTTGAGTAGATAGCCGACCGCGCCCTCGCCGCTGGCCAGCAGTTCGCGGGCGTAGAGATGCTCGACGTACTGCGAGAGCACCAGCACCGGGAAGCCCGGCCGCGCCGCTCGAGCCGCGATCGCCGCCCGCAGCCCCTCGTCGGTGTAAGTCGGCGGCAGCCGTACGTCGACGACGGCGGCCTCGGACTCGGGGTCGGCCAGCGCCCGCTCGAGGGCCGGTGCGTTGTCGACGCTCGCCACGATCGTGAACCCGCCGACCTCCAGGAGCTGGGTCAGGCCGGCCCGGAGGAGGGCGTGGTCTTCGGCGAGGACAAGGCGCACGGAACCTCCAAGGTGACCAGGGTCGGCCCCCGGTCGGGGCTCGACACCCTCATCGTGCCGTCGAACGCCGACAGCCGCCGCATCACCCCCCGCAGACCCGTGCCGGACCCGGGATCCGCGCCGCCGTGGCCGTCGTCGCCCACGACCGCCCGGAGCACGCCGTCGGCGTACGTCAGGCGGACCCAGCCGTGCCGCGCGCCCGAGTGCTTGCCGATGTTGGCCAGGCACTCCGCGACCGCGAAGTAGACCGCGGACTCGACCGGCGCCGGAAGCCGCCCGAGCAGCGACCCCTCGACGGTGACCGGCAGCGCCATGTCGAGCGCGAGCGCCTCTACCGCACCGCCGAGGCCGCGGTCGGCGAGCACCGGCGGGTGGATCCCGCGCACCACCGAGCGCAGCTCGCCGAGGGCCGCCTTGGTCGTGGAGCGGGCGTCGGTGACCATCCGGCGGGCCTGCTCGGGGTCGG
>Ga0137375_10011674_pt1 | contig 10394 bp, 9 predicted proteins | sample SagtaG_24_FD_104936 | JGI IMG/M metagenome (GOLD analysis project Ga0137375, IMG submission 104936) | Vadose zone soil microbial communities from Sagehorn Ranch, Mendocino, California, USA - Sage1_R_113_16 metaG | ecosystem: Environmental > Terrestrial > Soil > Vadose zone | place: USA...
CCGGGAAGCGCGAGGGCTGGGGGCTCTGACCGGCGCGCTCCACGCGGCGCTGGCCTCCGCCACGGCGCCGGCGCTCAAGCCCGAGCCGGTCGGCCCCGAGGACTTGCGGGCCTGGCAGCAGGGTATGGAGCTCCGGCTCGACCGCGCCCAGGACGCGCTCACCGCCGCGCTCGACGCGCTTCCGGCCGACATCCGCGACCTCGCGCGGCGAGCCCTCGAGTCGACGGCCCCCCTCAAGGAAGAGCTCAACGAGCTCCAGGCGCTCGCCGCGGAATCGGTGCAGAAGATCCGCATCCACGGCGACTACCATCTGGGACAGGTGCTCCGGACGGAAAGCGGCTTCGTGATCGTCGACTTCGAGGGGGAGCCGGCCCGCCCGCTCGCCGATCGCCGGGCGAGAGAGTGCGCGCTCAAGGACGTGGCGGGGATGCTGCGCTCGTTCGCTTACGCCGCGCGGGCGGCCATGCTGCGGGCGGTGGACGTCGTCGCCGGCGGGGAGTCCGGGCTCCCCGATCGGCTGGCGCCGTGGGCCAACGCCTGGGAGGACGGCGTGCGCAGCGCCTTCCTGGAGGGCTATCTCGCGGAGACCCAGGAGCGCGGCGCCGCGTTCCTGCCGCGCGGCCGGGAAGTCCTCGACGCCGTCCTGCGCGTGTTCGAGCTCGACAAGGTCGTGTACGAGGTCGTCTACGAGGTCAACCACCGGCCGAGCTGGGCGCGGATTCCGCTCGACGCGCTCCTGCAGGCGGCGGCCCCGGCGCCGAGACTGGCTCCGGCTCGCGCGCGGCCGGGCGGGGGGCCGTTCGGCTTCGTCGCCTGCCTGGAGCTCCGCGAGTTCGTCGGCTCGCGCGCCGAGGACGAGCGCCAGCTCGCCGACCTGATCGAGCAGGCGCCGCTCGACTCGATCTACTATCACACCCACGCGTTCTTCCTCCGCCACAAGTTCCTCGCCGGCATCTACCCCAACGACTTCGCCACGTGGGTGGCCGTACATCTCCGCGACCAGGTGCTCGGCGAGCGGCTCGCCATGGTCGACCCCGCCGAGTTCGACAACCTCGAGACGCTGCGCGACGAGCTGTTCGCGGTCATCGACGATCACCTGCGGCAGCTCCAGGTCGTGCCCAGGATCGTCTCCGCCGAGCCCTTCGACTTCGTCCGCTCCCGGATCGTCGAGATCCCGACCGGGGTCGCCGTCCGGACGCTCGACGAGTTCCGCCAGGCTCTCCTCGAAGTGGACAGCAGCGCCATCTACTTTCACGTGGTGGAGGCCCGCGTGCGCCTCGGACGGGGCCAGAACGACTTCGCCGCGTGGCTGGAGCACGGCCTCGGGCTCAAGTCGCTGGCCGCGCGCGTCCGGGCGCTGAACCCGTACGGCGGCAGCCTGGAGCGGACCCGCGCCCGCCTGCTCCAGCTCTGCGAAGAGGCGATGACCGAGGGCGGCGGCCGGTGATCCCCCCTCGCCTGGAGGCCTATCGCAACATCGCCCCCCGCGGAACCCTGGAGCTCCTGCTCCGGCTCGCCGAGCGGCTGCGGGGGCGGCGGTTCGTGCACGTCAACACGAGCCGGTTCGGCGGCGGATCGGCGGAGCTCCTCAACCGCATCGTCCCGATGTTGCAGGACCTCGGGATCGACGCCAGCTGGGAGGTCATCGTCGGAACTCCCGACTTCTACTCGGCGGTGGGCCGGCTCGAACGAGGCCTCGCCGGCATCGAGTCGACGGCGTCCGAGGCGACCCTGCGCGCGTACGCCGAGGGCGTGGCCGCAAACGCGACGACGCTCCCGCTCGAGGCGGACCTGGTCATGACCCACGACGTGGCGCCGCTGGCGCTGGTGCGCCACCGCCCCCGGCGCGGACACTGGGTGTGGCGGTGCCACAGCGATCTGTCCCGCGCCTACCGGCGGATGTGGTACCTGCTGCGCCGCGATCTCGAGCGGTACGATGCGGCGGTCTTCTCGCTGCCGAAGTTCGCGCAGCGGCTGCCCATCCCCGCGTTGATCGTGCACCCGTCCATCGATCCGATGAGCGAGAAGAACCGCGAGCTGTCGCGGCCCGAGGTCGCCAAGATGCTCGAGCGCCTCGGGATCCCCCGCGACAAGCCGATCGTCATCCAGGTCTCCCCCTACACCCGGAACAAGGACCCGGTGGGGGCGGTCCGGGCGTACCGCCTCGCCAAGAAGTACGTCGACTGCCGCCTCGTCCTCGCGGGCTGGGGGGCCAACGATCACCCCGAAGGACAGGCGCTGCTGACCGAGATCGCGGAGGCCGCCTCCGGCGACCCGGAGGTGCACGCCCTCGTGCTGCCGCCCGACGCCGCTCTCGAGATCAACGCGCTCCAGCGGGCGGCCGCCGTGGTCGTCCACCGGCCGCTCCGCGAAGACTTCGGGCTGTCGGTCGCCGAGGCCATGTGGAAGGGCAAGCCGGTGGTCGGGAGCTTCGCGGGCGGTGTTCCGGCGCAGGTCATCCACGAGGTGACCGGGTTCGCGGTGACGTCGATGGAAGGGGCCGCCTTCCGGATCCGGCAGCTCCTCGAGGACCCGGAGCTCGCCGCTCGCCTGGGCGGTTCGGGCCGCGAGTACGTCCGGCGGTCCTTCCTCATCACCCGCCATCTCGGGGACTATCTCGCCGTGCTGGCCAGCCTGACGACCTGAACCTTCGCGCCCGTGAGCGACGCCGCCGCGGTCGTCGATCTCTTTCCCGACGCGAGTCTCGCCGGGCTCGCCGCGGCCGGGCCCATCGACGTGGTGGCGGCGGTGCACATCGTGAACCAGGCCCGCCGCGCCGCCGAGGTGCTCGACACGGTCGCCTCCGCGCTCGAGGTGTACTCGGGCTCGCGACGGACCGGCGTGCTCGTCGCCGATGCGGAATCGCAGGACGGCACGGCGGAGGCTGTCCGCGCCTGGCGCGACTCGGGCGCATCCGGTCCTCCCCGCGGTTGCCTCGATCTCCTCGCGCCCAAGCACCGGGGGCGCGCGATCCTCGCCCTGCTCCGCGCGGCGCAGCGGCTGGAGGCGCAGGCGGTGCTGCTCATCGACGGAGATCTGACGGGCGTTCGCGCCGACCGGCTGCAAGCGCTGCTCGAGCCGGTGCTCGGCGGAGAAGCGGAGTATGTCTCGCCGGCGTACACGCGCACGGTCTCCGAGGGCACGTTGACCACGAACCTGCTCGCCCCGCTGACGCGGGCGCTCTACGGCGCGCGGATCCAGCAAGTGATGGGCGGGTGCGCGGCGCTGGCCGGCGCGACCATCGGGTCATGGCTGGAGCCGGGGATCGAGACCGGCGACTGGCATCCGCACGGGGCCGAGCTCTGGCTGACGACCGCCGCCCTCGCCTCCGGCGCCCGGCTCGTGGAGGTCCAGCTCGACCGCAAGCTGGTGACGCCCGGCGGGCCCCAGCCCGACCTCGCGACGATCCTGGTTCGCACCGTCGGGCCGCTGTTCGCCCTGATGGAACGCTACCAGGCCGTGTGGCCGGACAGGACCGGGAGCGCCGCCGTGGCGCGCCGAGGCGACCCGTCGGCGGTGCAGGCCGACGCCCGCACGCCTGCGATCGAGCCGATGGTTCGCGCCTTCGATCTGGGACTGAAGGATCTGCTCCCGGTCTGGGAGCAGATCATGCCGGAGTCGACGCTCGCGCGGCTCTATCCGCTGGCCCTCGTCGATCCGGACGAGTTCCGGCTGCCGCCGCCGCTCTGGGCCAGGGTGGTGTCCGACTTCGCGGTCGCGTACCACGAGCGACGCCTGCCCCGCGACCATCTGCTCCGGGCCCTGACTCCGCTGTACCTCGGACGCGTGGCGGCATTCGTCGTGGAGGCCCGAGCGACGCCCCTCGCGCGCATTCCCGAGAGCTTCGACAAGATCGACCGGGCATTCGAGGTCGAGAAGGAGCACCTCGTGGCCCGATGGAGGTAGCGCATGCAAGATTCGTGGGCCGACATTCTCGTCAAGTCGTTCCGGGAAGTGGCGTCCCGCCTCGCGGTGTTCGCGCCCCGGCTGCTCGCCGTCCTCACGCTCGTGCTGGCGGGGTGGCTGGTGGCGGCCGGCGCCCGCAGGCTCGCGATCCGGATCCTCGGCGCCGCTGACATCGATGGTCGCTGCGCGCGATGGGGCATCACCGCGACGCTGGGGCGAACGGGCATCAGGCGACCGCCCTCCGAGCTCGTCGGGCAGCTGGTGTTCTGGCTGATCCTCCTGGTGGGGATGCTGATGGCGATCGAGGCGCTCGAGGTCCCGGCCGCCGTCGGGCTGGCGCCCGTGATCATCCGCTTCCTTCCCAACCTCCTGGTCGCCATCTTCGTCATGGTCATCGGCTGGCTGCTCGCGAACTTTCTGGCTCAGGCCCTGCTCATCTTCATCGTCAACGCCCAGCTCACGGGCGGCCCGGCGCTCGCCGGCGCCCTGCGATGGCTGGTGATCCTGTTCGCCGCCAGCGTGGCGCTCACCCAGCTCGGCATCGCGCGGGAGATGATCCTCCTCGTCTTCGGGATCGTCTTCGGAGGCACGACGCTGGCGCTCGCGCTGGCCTTCGGCTTCGGGGGGCGGCACCTGGCTCGCAACGCGCTCGAGAGCTGGCTCCAGAAGCGAGAGGATCGGGAACCCGATGACATGTCGCACCTCTGAGCGTCGATCGGACCCGGGCGGACGCGGAGGGCCTGCTTCACGAGGGAGGCGTGCGCGGTCACCCCGATCGGATCAGGAACATCCGGCCTCTCGCTGCGGGATTTACCCGATTGTCCGTTCTGGCCGCCCGATCTAGACTCAGGGTGACATCAGCGGCCCCTGCGGGTATTCGAGGGGGACCCGAAGCGCCCCGCTGGAGAGGGCAACGGATCCCCGTCGGTGCACGTGTCCTGACTGCCAGTCGCGCCGAACAACCGCGCGCCCCAACGACCGCGAGCCTCGATGTAGCCGACGACGCTCCCCCGGTGTTGGCACGAACGCTTTCCGCGAGGGGCCTGGGAGGCAGAAGATGACGCGGCCTGTACGACAGCTCTTGGAGATCGCCCTGCACTTTGTCCTGGCCGTCGCCGTGTCGGTGGCGGTCGTGGCGCTCATGCTCGCCTTGTTACCGGGCGAGCGCGACGCCCCGTCGCGTGGCAGCACCCCCAGCGCGTGCGGGCCTTCCGGTCCGCCGCCGTGTGCCGCGCCGGTGGGACATCCGTCGGACGACTCACAGAGCGTGCGGCCCCCACTCCCGGCCGCGGTCACAGCGGCCGCGGCGGGGCGCCGACCTGGACGGGTCGCGGGTGCCCCGCCTCGATAATCGAACCGGCCCGGGTCAGCAAGCGCAGCAAGGGCGCCGGGGTTGATCAACACGGCGCGCAATCTCGCGCCGCGCGGAGAGGTCGCCTCGTGAAGTCCGGCCACCGGATGCGGTTCGGGGCGGAGGTCCTCGGCGGAGGGGGGGTGCGGTTCAGCCTGTGGGCGCCGGGGGCCCATCGGGTCGAGCTCCGCCTCGAGGGACACGACGCGCCGATTCCCGTCGAGCGCGACGGGGAGGGATGGGCGAGCGTCGTGGTCGCCGCCGCCGGCCCCGGTGCCCGCTACCGCTATCGCGTCGATGGCGGTCTCGTCGTGCCCGACCCCGCGTCGCGGTTCCAGCCCGAGGACGTCCACGGTCCGAGCGAGGTGATCGATCCCCGGTCGTTCGACTGGACCGACGGAGCCTGGCGCGGCCGGCCGTGGCCCGAGATGGTGTTCTACGAGCTCCACGTCGGGACCTTCACGACGGAGGGCGACTTCGCGGGAGTGCAGGAGCGGCTCGATCATCTCGCCGATCTCGGTGTCACGGCCATCGAGCTGATGCCCGTCGCCGACTTCCCGGGCCGGCGGAACTGGGGCTACGATGGCGTGCTGCCGTTCGCGCCGGAGAGCCGCTACGGCCGTCCGGAGCAGCTGAAGGCCCTCGTGCAGGCGTGCCACGCCCACCGACTCGCCGTGTTCCTGGATGTCGTCTACAACCACTTCGGCCCCGAAGGCAACTACCTCGGCGCCTACGCGTCGCCCTTCCTCAGCGCGCGCCACCGGACGCCGTGGGGAGACGCCATCAACTTCGACGGCCCCGGCAGCGAGGTGGTGCGGGCCTTCTTCCGCGACAACGCGCTCTACTGGATCGAGGAGTACCACTTCGACGGCCTGCGGCTCGACGCCGTGCACGCGATCCGGGATGACTCCCCCGTCCACATCCTCGAGGAGATCGGCCGCGCGGTGCAGGATGGCCCGGGAGGGTCCCGTCACGTGCACCTGGTGCTGGAGGACGACCGGAACGAGTCGCGCTATCTGCGTCTCGGCGGGCGCGGGCGGCCGCTGTACGCCGCCCAGTGGAACGACGACATCCACCACGCGCTGCACGCCCAGTGCACCGGGGAGCGGGGCGGCTACTACGCCGACTATCCGGACCCGATCGGCGCCCTCGCCCGGTGCCTGACCGAGGGGTTCGCGTACCAGGGCGAGCACTCGCCCTATCGGGGCCGCCCGCGGGGCGAGCCCAGCCGTGACCTGCCGCCGACGGCCTTCGTCTCGTACCTGCAGAACCACGACCAGGTCGGCAACCGCGCCTTCGGCGAGCGCCTCTCCGCCCTCGCGCCGGCCGCCGCCGTCCGCGCCGCGACGACGCTGCTCCTGCTGGCGCCGTCCCCGCCCATGCTCTTCATGGGGGAGGAATGGGCCGCCACCGAGCCGTTCCTGTTCTTCTGCGACCTCGGAAGCGATCTCGGGCCGCGCGTCGCCGAGGGCCGGCTCGCGGGGTTCGCCCGGTTCGCGGAGTTCGCGGCCCTCGAGCGGCGTGACGAGATTCCAGCTCCCGAGGACGAGGCCACGTTCCGATGCTGCGTCCTCCGCTGGGAGGCGTTGACGCGGCCCGGACACCGCGAGCGGCGCGAATGGGTCCGTGCTCTCCTCGACCTCAGGCGGCGCGAGATCACGCCTCGGTTGAACAGCGTCCGGCCCGGCCCGGCGTGCTGCGAGCGAGTGGGCGAGAGCGGCCTCGCCGTCGAGTGGACGCTGGGCGACGGCGCCGTGCTCCGCCTGGTGGCCAACCTCGGCCCTCGTCCACTCGGGCGTGCGCCCTCGCGGCAACCGTTGGGGCGCTGCCTCATCGAATCCGAGCCGGTCGGGCCGGCGTCGTCCGGACTCCCTCCGTGGTACGTCGCGTACTACCTCGCCGATGCGACTGACGCGGGCTCTCGGTGAGGCCGAGGGCTGGCCGAGCAGCGGGGTACCGGGCTATGATGCGAGCATGGACATCAGGAAGTTCTTCGTGAGCCGCGCGCTCGTGTGGCTGCTCGTCGGCCTGGTCGGGGGCGGTCTCGCGTTGGATCAGTGGTGGCGTCGTCACACCGCGGGCCTCGTGCGTCAGGTGACCGACCTCGAGGCCCGTGAAAAGGAGCAGGCCAAGCGCGCGGACGAGTTGCAGGCGCGGCTGACCAGGGATGAAGAAGAACTCAAGGCGCTCAAGGATGAACTGAAGCAGGAGCGCGACCTCCGTCAGCGCTATGAACGAGTGCTGAGCGAGGGACGGAAGTAACAGGCAGCGGCCCGACGAGTAGACGGAGACACCGCCACCCTTGGGCAGGTTGCCGCCGGCTCTCAATATAGGGTAACGTTGGTCAGGTCTGCGCTTGCCGTGAATCGCTTTCCCGGAGGTATCATGGCTCATCGCGGAATGAAGTTCGGCATCTTCCTGGCCCCGTTCCATCGCGTGGGGGAGAACCCCACGCTCGCCCTGGCCCGCGACATGGAGCTGCTCGAGTGGCTGGACCACCTGGGCTACGACGAGGCCTGGATCGGCGAGCACCACTCGGCGGGCTGGGAGCTGATCGCGTCGCCCGAGCTGATGATCGCGGCGGCCGCCGAGCGCACCCGGCACATCATGCTCGGGTCCGGCGTCACGAGCCTGCCGTATCACCATCCCCTCCTGGTCGCCAACCGCTTCGTCCAGCTCGATCACATGACGCGCGGGCGGGCCATGCTCGGCTGCGGGCCGGGCGCGCTCGTCTCCGACGCCTACATGCTCGGCATCGAGCCGGAGACGCAGCGCCCGCGGATGGACGAGGCGCTCACCGCCATCATGGCCCTCCTCCGGTGCGACGGGCCGGTGACCATGAAGACCGACTGGTTCGAGCTCCGCGAGGCGCGGCTTCACCTGGCGCCCTACACCGATCCCTGCTTCCCCATCGCCGTCGCCAGCACGCTGACGCCGTCCGGGGTCGTGACGGCGGGCAAGCACGGCCTGGGCGTGCTCTCCCTCGGCGCGGGACTGCCCGGTGGGCCCGAGGCCATCGCCGAGCAGTGGCGAATCGCCGAGAAGACGGCGGCCGAGCACGGCAAGACCATGGACCGCGCGAAGTGGCGGCTCGTGGTCAACGTCCACGTGGCCGAGGACGACGAGCTGGCGCTGCGTCAGGTCCACGTGAGCGAGCGCCGCGAGACCGTGACCTATTTCGAGGAGACCCTCGGCCGGCCGCCGGGGCGTCACGACGATCCGCTGCGCGAAGGCGTCCGTCAGGGGACCACGCTGGTCGGGACCCCCGACACCGTGATCAAGGGGATCGAGCGGCTGGTGGAGCTGAGCCAGGGCGGCTTCGGCGGGCTCCTCTTCCGCGCCCACGAGTGGGCCAGCCGCGAGGAGACGCTCAGGAGCTACGAGCTGTTCGCGCGCTACGTGATGCCGCGCTTCCAGGGATCGCTGGCGACCATCATCGACTCGAACGAATGGTGCCGGGAGAACCGCCGGACGATCTTCGGCCCGAACGTGGAGGCGATCCGCCGGGCGTACCGGGACGCCGGGCGCGAGGTCCCGTCGGAGTTCCTGTGGCGCACGTCCGGGGCGCGCGATGTCGGGCCCACGATCCCATGACCGGCGCCGGACCGCTCACGAGACGGGAGGCATGATGGCGACCCCGAGCCATCGCGACGCGATCCTCGACCAGTTCACCCGCCAGGCCGTGCCCTTTTCCACGGCGCCGGGCGTCAAGGACGAGCAGGCGCTCCGGCTTCTCGTGGAGTCGAGCGGGGCGGGGCCGGACGATACCGTGCTCGACGTCGCCTGCGGTGGCGGGCTGGTCGTCTGCGCGTTCGCCCGCGTCGTGCGCCACGCCACCGGCATCGACCTCACGCCCGCCATGATCGAGCGCGCCCGCGCCCTCCAGGCGGAGAGGGGGCTCGGCAATGTCACGTGGCGGCTTGGTGACGTCCTGCCCCTTCCCTACGCCGACGGCTCGTTCTCGATCGTGACCTCGCGGTTCGCCTTCCATCACTTCCTCGAGCCCGGCGCGGTCCTCGCCGAGATGAAGCGCGTCTGCTCGCCCGGGGGCAAGGTGGTCGTCGCCGACACCGACGCATCGGCCGACCCGGCCAAGGCCGCCGAGTTCAACCGGATGGAGAAGCTGCGCGACCCCTCCCACGTGCGCGCCATGCCGCGTACCGAGCTCACGGAGCTCTTCGCCCAGGTCGGGCTGCCCGCTCCGCGGACGACCGGGTACCGGCTGGAAGGCGAGCTCGAGTCCCTCCTCGGGCGCTCCTTCCCCCTTCCCGGCGACGCCGACAGGATCCGCCAGCTCTTCGCCGCCTCCATGGAGGACGACCGGCTCGGCATTCCGATCCGTCGCGAGGGCGACGAGATCCGCTACGCCTACCCCGTCGCGATCCTCGTCTCGACGGTCCCGGTCCGCTGACGCCGCGGAACCCATCGAACCCGGGCGCGCGGGACGGCGACGCGCGCCGTCTCGAGCCGTATCCAGTGTGACCCACGGCCCCGTCCTGTCGGGCTCGGTTCTGACTGCATGCGCGGCAAGCGGCCCTACCGCGACTTCGGTCCAATTGACAGCCACCCTCGTCCGGCCTACTGTGGCAGCCCGGTGGACACATGGGCCCACGGGCCCCGAATGGGAGACAGTCATGATCAGTGCCGAGTCCAGGGAGATCCGGGAAGAGGTGCGGCGATGGATCGAGGACGGCCCGACTCAGCTGTCGGTGCTGGCCGGACTCCTCCACGATTACGACCGGCTCCGGGAGCGAGTGGCGACGGCCGAGCGGGAGCAGGAGCGGCTGCGGGGCCTCAGCTACGAGAACGAGCAGCTGCACAACCGAGTGGAGACCGCCGAGCATCAATGTGATCGGCTTCGAGAGGAAGTGAGCCGGCTCCGGACCGAGGTCGAGCAGTATCACCGGGAGCGGACCGAGGTGGCCGAGCATCTCTCCGAGGTGATGGATCACGCCCTGCTCCGGCTTCGTCCCCAGCCACCTCCGTGAGGGCTGGGCGCCGATAAGGGCCCATCTGCTTCGTTCTATCGGAGGGGGCCTCGGCGGCCCCCTCCGAAGCCTCCCCCGGGACTCGGTTGCGCGGGCGAAGCCCGCGCTCGAAGCGGAACATTCAACGCTGGGCCGTGCGAATCCTCATC
>Ga0137375_10011676_pt1 | contig 10393 bp, 8 predicted proteins | sample SagtaG_24_FD_104936 | JGI IMG/M metagenome (GOLD analysis project Ga0137375, IMG submission 104936) | Vadose zone soil microbial communities from Sagehorn Ranch, Mendocino, California, USA - Sage1_R_113_16 metaG | ecosystem: Environmental > Terrestrial > Soil > Vadose zone | place: USA...
CGGGCTTGAGGACCGCGAAGGAGCGCGTCGCCACATCGCCGCCCACCGTCTCGAACACCGCATCGACACCCTTCACCACCTTGGTGAAGTCGGTCGTCCGGTAGTCGATGACGTCGTCGGCGCCGAGGCTCTTCACATAGTCGAGATTGCCGGCGCTGGCGGTGCTGATGACGCGTGCGCCAAGATGCTTGGCGAGTTGGATGGCGAACCCGGCCACGCCGCCCGCGCCGCCTTGGATCAGGATGGTCTCGCCGGCCTTGAGCTTCAGCGTGTCCTCGACCGAGCAGATCGCCGTGAGGCCGGTCAGCGCGATCGCGGCGGCGTCGACATGCGACAGGCCGGCCGGCTTCTTGCCGACGACGGCGGCGCCGACGGCGATCTTCTCGCAATAAGTTCCGTCGCGGCCGGTCTCCAGAACGCCGAACACCTCGTCGCCGACTTTGAGGTCGCTGACGCCTTCGCCGACGGCGCTGACCCTGCCGGAGAAGTCGCGTCCCAGGATCAGCGGAAACTTGGTCTGCTTGTATTCGCCCAGCGCCACCTTGGGGTCGGCGCCGTTCACGCTCGCCGCCACCGCGTCGACCACGACCTGCCCCTGCCCCGCGACCGGATCGGGCAGATCGCCGTAGGTCAGGACCTCGGGTCCTCCGAACTTTTCGATATAAGCCGCCTTCATGTCTTCCTCCTGCCGGAACGCGGGCCGAAGCGGCTCCCGCGCGCCGCGGACCAGCGGCGGCCCGATGGTAGATGACCGGGCACCGGCGCGGCAACCGCGCGCGGTCAGATCAGTGCTGCGCCGCCGCTGTCGTCGTCTTGTCGCGGATCTGGTCGAGCCCGAAGCCGAACAAGAAGGCCGTGATGAACACCGATAGGGAGTCCGCCGTCGGCAGGGTCGCGTACTGCGTGCCAAACGCGGCACACACCGCCATGAAGAACGACACGAAGAACGTCGCCACCTCAATGCCGATCGCCCCGAAGCCGTGATCCTGCTTGGGCAGCAAGGTGATGGTCTTGTTGAAGGGCGTCGGCTCCCCGGTATTCAGCGGCGGCGTCACGGTGACCGTGATGTCCCGTCGCTGCTCCGGCCGCCCACCACCGACCAGCCATCGCACCAGCGCCCCTAGCCAGCCGCGAATCCGCCCGTACAGACCGCCCCGCCGTGGCGCCAGAAAGAAGTGGCGGCAGAAATCGCTGGGCGGCGTGACCGTCCCGTCGCGGAAATTCCATTCGTATGTGCAAAGCCTGCGGGCTGCGCCGATGCGCTGCAATGCCGGATCCTTGAAGACGAACCGAAAATCTCCCATCTCGTAGACCTGGATCTTGTCGGCGGTTTCGATGCGTGCCTGGTCGGGCGTTATCGCCGCGGCGACATCCGCCGGCGCCAGTTTCTGTTGCGCCAGTGAGATCAGGAGCCTCGTCGTCGTCGAGGTCGTATCGTCGCGCAGGCTCGACAGGAATTTCGCCTCGAACTGCGCGAGGTTGGAGTCGGCTATTCGATTGTGCTCGAAATCGCAGATGAACGTCCGCGCGATATAGTGGTCGCGTTCCAGCTTGAGCAGGTCCGCCGCCTCGATGCCTTCGGGAATCTGCCTGGCTGCCTCCAGCTTCGCGACAAGCGCGGCAATGGAGTCCGGACGCTGGTCGCCGGCGCCGGCGACATCCAGGAGCTTCTCGATATCGCGTATCAGGTCCGTGCGCAGCACCGCCAGGTTGGCGGGCGTCGATCCGTTGGTGAGAAGGTTCGCCGCCTCGTCCACCTTCGCCTTCGCGGCGTCAAGCTTGCGGTCGACCAGGTTGTTTTCGGCGGTGGTGAGCTTGTCCTCGACCTGCAGGAGCAGGCGGATGGGGATCGGACCAGCCATGGCGGCCATGGCGCGCTGGTTGCTGATGCTGTTCGCCGCGTCGACGCAGTCTTGCAGAACCTTGAGAAGCGTGCGGACCTGCTGGATCTGCTCGGCCTTGGTCGTGCTGTACCAGGAGAACGAGCCGTTTACCAGGCGCAGGCGCGCTGCCTCGGCGAACAACGCCGAACGCAGCGTCGTGCTGACCGTGCCGCAGGCACGGATCGCGGCTTCGCATTCAGTCAGGGCCTGACGGTTGCGCCGCTTGGCCAGGCTCACCGGGAAGATGTTGTTGAAAAGCACGGAGACCAGAGCCCCGCCCAGCACGAAGGACAGCAGGAGGATGGTTCTCCAGGTCGTGTTGCGGACCTTGGTCGCAGACACGAACAGCTCGACGGCGAGGTCCGGGTGAGCGACGTCTCTGATCGTCAGGGTACCGGTCAAAGTTCCGAGCTTCATCTTGTCGGTCAACGCCAGGAACACGACTCTCTGCTCACCGGGCAACGCCGTGAAGCGCTGTGGCGTCACCGTCATGCCCTCGCTGAGTGACTGTCCGAGCACGATTTCGAGCTCCCGCTTGCGGTTGTTTGTAGGCAGTTGGACGGTGAAGCTCGCAGGCTCGCTGGAATCCGCCGCCGTGATGGTGATGCGGCTGTCCTTGTAGGCGGGCCCGCCGACCACCGGCGCGAAGTTCGGATCGTCGCGCGTCACAGCGATCGTGACCACCGTGCCGGTCGTCTGGCCCGTCACCGTGACGTCGACCTTGCCCGTGTAGCTGCCCGGCACATCGAGGCCCGTGATGTCGATCGGGATGTCGCGCTTCAGCTCCGGCGTAGCGGCCAACTCGATCGAATCCTTTCCACCGTTGCCGGGAAAGCCCACCGTCGCAAAGGCATTGCCGGACGTCAGCGTCCACGCCCGAAGGGAGAGCGCCGGTAGCCCCTTTTCCGCGGTCGTGCTGATGATGATGTGGCCGGACTGGCTGGTCTGCTGGTAGGTGGCGCGGATGGTGGCCGGCTCGCTCACGGCGGTGACGGCGACGTCCGCCGCGCCGGCGAGCTGCGAGCAGGCGAGCAGAACTGCCACCGTAAATATGAGAAGGCGCATCGGTTGACCCCCGTCCCGAACCCCTGGATCCCGACGCAGGATAATCGAATTGAGGCGCTACCTCTACGAGAGAAGATGTAGTTCGGAATAATTTTCAACTGTCAGTTGATATGCAAGTCGCAAGGGAACACCCGGGCAACCAAGCGCAAGATTGCTGCTCCGGCGACCGCTATTCGATCAGGACGTCATGCCCAATGAGCGAAGCACAGGCCGGTGCCCGTGCCGGCCGGCGTGCGGTAGCCCGGGCAATAGGTCACCCAGCGCAGATCGAGATGTTCGAGCGCCCCGCCGGCGCAGATCCAATTGCGGATCTCGGAGTTGCCCGAGTTGAGCCGCTCGCGCGGCAGGCCCTGCAGGGCGTCCGCATCCTTTTCGCTGAGCGCGCGGATCACCTCGCGGTCGAGCGATTCGTCGATCGTGAAATGGCTGAGGCCGCCCGACGCCACGACGCCGACGCGCAGGTCGTCCGGATAGCTCTCGATCGCCTCGCGTATCGCCTGGCCGAGCCGGTAGCAGCGCCGCGGCGATGGCTGGTTGGGCGGATAGTAGGTGTTGAGCACGACAGGGATCACCGGAACCGCCTTCGTCATGAGGCGGCGATGGACGAAGCCGAACGCATGTCCCTCGCCTTCGCCGGCCGGCAACGCATTGGCCGATGAGACATCGAACTCAGCCTCGATCAGGGCGCCGATCAGATGGTTGGCCAGTCCCGCATGGACCGGATAGTGCCGCGTCTCGCTCTCCTCGTAGTAGCGCGCGGCGGCGCGCTGCATCCAGTTGGGCCGCCGCGGACCGTCGACATTGGCGCCGGGGCTGCGTCCGGTGCGGTTGGGCACGTTGGCGATCGTCTCGCCGCGATAGACCAGCATGCTCGGCATGTTGTCGTCGTGATAGATCTCCTTGTGGTCATCGCCGACCACGATCACCGCATCGAGGGCCGCACCGGCCAGCCCGTCGCGCAGACGGTCGACCGCGCTCATCGCCTCGCCGTGGCGCTGGACGTGCCTTTCCGGGGTGATCTCCTGGCGCATCGAGGCAGGCGCCGTCGCAAGCAGCTCATCGTAGGTCGCGGCCCGGCCGTCCGGATGCTGATGCGGGCGGTGCCGATCGACCTCTTCGAACAACGGCCATTCCTCGGCCGTCATGTTCAGCATCGGTGTATGCGACGTGCCGGCGCCGAAGACGATGCTGGCCATGGCGCGTTCCTCCCTGTCTCAGGTGCGCGGAAGCTGGTGCTTCAGCACCTTGCCCGTCGCATTATGCGGCAGGTCGTCGAGGAAACGCACCTCCTTCGGCACCTTGTAGCGCGCGAGCTGGCCACCGCAGTGCTCAATCACCGCGGCCTCGTCGAGATTGGCGCCGGCCTTCAGCACGACGAAGGCGCGGCCGACCTCGCCCCACTTCGCGTGCGGCACGCCGACCACGGCGTTCTCCAGCACGCCGTCGAGCTGGTAGATCACGTTCTCGACCTCGACCGGATAGACGTTCTCGCCGCCGGAGATGAACATGTCCTTCCAGCGGTCGACGATATAGTAGTAGCCGTCGTCGTCCTGGCGCGCGGCATCGCCGGTGTGGAACCAGCCGTCCTTGGTGAACGAGGTGCGGTTGGCCTCCGGCCGGTTCCAGTAGCCCGGCGTCACCGTCGGCCCCTTGATCATCAGCTCGCCGGTCTCGCCGCGCGTCACCTCGTTGCCGTCGGGATCGCAGATCTTGAGCCGCACGTAGAGCGGCGGCAGGCCGGACGAGCCCACCTTGGCGAGCGCCATGTCGCCCGACAGCAGCAGCCCGAGCGGCCCGGTCTCGGTCATGCCCCAGCCCTGCTGCAGCTTGATGCCCTTGCGGCCGTATTCCTCGATCAGGGCCAACGGTGCCGCCGCGCCGCCGACGCCGATGCAAACGATGTGCGAGAGGTCGGCGGCGCCAAAGCCCGGCTCCTGCGCCAGCATCAGGAAGTTGGTCGGCACGCCCAGCAAGTGCGTGAGCCCGAGCGCGCGGTCGCTGAGCAGCCGCAGGAACAGGCCGGGATCGAAGCTGCGCATCACCACGTTGCAGCCGCCGGTATGGAAGGTCGGGTTGGCGTACACGTTCAGCCCGCCGGTATGGAAGGTCGGCAGGAACACCAGGTTGCGGGTCTGCGCGGTCAGCCCGATTGTCATGGCGCACTGGATGCCGTTGAACACGCACATCTGGTAGGTGATCTGCGCGCCCTTCGGCCGGCCGGTCGTGCCCGACGTGTACATGATGGTCCAGATGTCGGCGAGATCGAGTGCCGGCGGATCGAGCGCGCCGCGCGCCGCCGCGAGCCCCGCCTCGTAGGCGCTGGGCTTGCCGTTGGCGAGATCGGCGGTGTGCGGCACGCCCGCCAGCCGCGCCACCTCGAGGGCCGCGTCGGCGAACTCCTCGCCGTGGATCAGCACCACCGGCTTCGCATCCTTGGCAATAAACTCGAGCTCGGGCACCGCCAGTCGCCAGTTCAGCGGCAGGAAGATCGCCCCCAGCCGGCGACAGGCGAACTGCAATTCGAAGACGTCGGTGTCGTTCATGCTGAGCACCGCTACGCGATCGCCCTGGCGGACGCCGAAGGCAGCGGCAAGCCAAAGGGCCGCGCGGGTCACGCGCTCGTCGAACTCAGCGTAGGTGAAGCGCCGGCCGGAGGCCAGGTCGTGCGCCGCCTCCGACCCTGGCGCAAACCGCGCGTGATGGGCGATCCAGTCCTCCACGGGAATACCCGACGTCATGCGTTTCCTCTGCTGTTCTTCCAGGGTCGAGCTTCCGACCGGCGTCGCGCTTTGTCCATCGCAGCAGCCGATGCCGCACTGCACGTCAAAAGTTCCGCAGCGGGACATCGAGGGTGGTGGCGCCCATGGGCCTCGGCTATGCTTCGCAGGCAAAGAAGCAAGGGAGGACTTCGCTATGGCGTTGAGTTCCTGTCAGTCTCGTCGAGACGTCCTTAAGCTTACCGCGTACAGCACCGCCGGCGCCCTGCTCGGCGCACCCGCCGTCCGGGCTCAGACGAAGAGCCTCACGATGATGCACGAGAGCTCGTTCGTGCCGCCGTACGACGCCTTCTTCAAGAACAAGCTCGCCGCCGCCTACGAGAAGGCGACCGGCATCAAGGTGAACTACGAGGTGGTGAGCGTCGGCAGCCTGCTGACCCGCGTCACCACCGCGGCGGAGAACGCCTCCGGCCCCGACATGACCGCGATCGGCTTCAACTGGGCCTTCCTGTTCGACGACAAGTTCGTCGACGTGAGCGACATCGCGGCCGAAATCGGCAAGGACTCCGGCGGCTGGTACGAGTCGGCGCAGGAAGCCGTGGTCGTCAACGGCAAGTGGAAGGCCATTCCGTTCGGCAACATCGGCCAGCTGATGAACTGGCGCACCGACTGGTTCAAGCAGGCGGGCTACGACAAGTTCCCCGATACCTGGGACGAGCTTCTGGAGGCCGGCATCAAGCTCAAGAAGGCGGGCCACCCGTTCGGCTTCGAGCTCGGCCACGGCTTCGGCGACAACCACGGCTGGCTCTATCCGCTCTTGTGGTCCTACGGCGGCCGTGAGGTCGAGGCCGACGGCAAGACCATCGTCATCGATTCCGACGAGACGGCGCGCGCGATCGACTACTGCCGCCGGCTCTACAAGGAGACCATGCTCGAGGACTGCCTGGGCTGGACCGACGTCAACAACAACAAGGCGTTCCTGTCGGAGCAGATCTCCTGCACCAACAACGCCGAGTCGATCCTGTGGGCGGCCAAGAAGGACTTCCCCGACATGGCCAAAGTGATCGACCAGTCGGAGAATCCGAAAGGACCGAAGGGCCGGTTCCACATGCTGAACCCGCTCTGCCATTCGATCTTCACCCACACCAAGGACCAGAAAGCGGCCAAGGACTTCATGCGCTGGCTGATGGCCCCGCCGCAGGCCGGCCCGTGGTTCGACATCGCGGTCACCTACTACCAGCCCTTCCTGCACGCCTACGACGACGCGCCGATGTGGAAGGTCGAGCCGCGCAACCTGCCCTACCGCGATGCGCTCAAGACCTCGCATCTGCCGGGCTGGCCGGCGCCGCTCAGCCGGGCGCAATCGGAGAGCGTGGCGAAGTTCGTCGTCGTCGACATGTTCGCCAAGGCCTGCTCCGGCAAGTCGACCAAGGAGGTCATCGCCGACGCCCAGGGACAGCTGAAGCAGATCTACAGGGCGACGTAGGCGGATGACCGCGGTCCTCGCGCCGGCGGTAACGCGCCGGCGCCCGGCCTTCTCGTTGGGACGCTGGCTGGAGCGCGAAAGCGTCTTCAGCTGGCTGATGGTCGCGTTGCCGGTGGCCTTCCTGGTGGCCCTGGTCGGCTATCCCTTCTTCTACGGCATCTGGATCAGCCTGCAGGACCGCCCGGTCGCCAAGCCGGGCGAGTTCGTCGGGTTGGCCAACTTCATCGCCGCCTGGCACGACCCGGTGTTCCGGCAGGTCGCGGTCAACACCCTCTTCTACACCGCGGCGGCGACGCTGCTGAAGATGGTGGGCGGGTTGGGGCTCGCCCTGGTGATGAACCAGGACTTCCGCTTCAAGAATCTCACACGCGCGCTGCTGCTGCTGCCGTTCATCGTGCCGACCGTGCTGTCGACCATCGCCTGGCAGTGGATCCTCGATCCCGCCTTCAGCGTGGTGAACTGGGTGCTGAAGGCCGCCGATATCGCCGACCCCGGGCCGAGCTGGCTCGGCAACCCGCATCTGGCGATGTTCTCGCTGATCATCGTCAATGTCTGGCGTGGGCTCCCGTTCTACGCCATCACCCTGCTGGCCGGGCTGCAGACCATCTCGCCCGAGCTCTACGAGGCGGCGACCATCGACGGCGCCGGCCGCTGGGGCCGCTTCCGCTACGTCACCCTGCCGCTTTTGATGCCGATCATCTTCATCGTCACGATGTTTTCGGTGATCTTCACCTTCGCCGACTTCCAGCTGATCTATGTGCTGACCCGCGGCGGCCCGGCCAACGCCACCCACGTCTTCGCCACCTACGCCTTCGACATCGCCATGGGCGCCGGCCAGTTCGGCCAGGGCGCCGCGATCGCGCTCTCCATGGTGCCGCCGCTGGCGCTGATCATCCTCGCCATGGCGATCTACATGCGGGCGCCGAAGTCATGAGGATCTTGCCGGAGCGCGGACCTCAAGGTCCGCTCATATTCTTCCGGACCGCGCGCTTCCAGCGCGCTCATGATCATGAGGCGCGCAGGATGCGCGCGGTCCAAAAGATCATGATCCATGGTGCGGGCCGGAGGCCCGCGCTCCCATGACCGTCGACCGCCGCGGCTGGCGCGTCCGCCTGCTCACCCTGTGGCTGCCGCTCGGCGTGGCGTTGTTCTTCGCGCTGTTCCCGTTCTACTGGATGGCGATTACCTCGCTGAAGTCGAACCAGGAGCTCTACAGCCGCAAGGTCATGCCGCTGATCGTGCACAACCCGACGCTGAAGCACTATGTCGACCTGCTGACCGAAACCAGCTTCCTGGAGTGGACCTGGAACACCTTCCTGGTGGCCATCGTATCGACGGCGATCTCGCTGGTGCTGGGCGCCATGCTGGCCTATCCGCTGGCGCGCCTGCGCTTTGCCGGCGCGGCCATGGTCTCCTTTGCCGTCGCCGCGACCTACCTGGTGCCGCAGCCGCTGCTGTTCGTGCCGCTGGCCGACCTGATCAACCGGCTCGGCCTCAACGACACGCTGACCTCGGTCATGCTGACCTACCCGACCCTGCTGATCCCGTTCTGCGCCTGGCTGCTGATGGGCTACTTCCGCACCGTGCCGATCGAGCTCGAGGACGCCGCCCGCATCGATGGCGCCAGCCGCCTGCAGACCCTGGTCAAGATCGTGCTGCCCTTGTGCGGCCCGGGCTTCATCTCCGCCGGCATCTTTGCCTTCACCCTGGCGCAGAACGAGTTCCTCTACGCCCTGATTTTCCTGACCAAGACCGAGGTCCGCACCGTGCCGGTCGGCGCCATCGCCGAGCTGGTGCGCGGCGACGTGTTCTACTGGGGCCAGTTGATGGCGGCGGCGCTGCTCGGCTCGATCCCGGTGGCGATCATCTACTCGTTCTTCGTCGAGCACTACGTCGCGGGATTGACGGCGGGCTCGGTCAAGGGCTGAGAGGCGACGATGACCGAGATTCCCGAGATCTACCTGGATTTGCTGCGGGAGAAGAAAGCATTCGCCCACCTGGCGACGGTAATGCCCGATGGCTCGCCGCAGAATACGCCGGTGTGGTTCGACTTCACCGACGGCAAGATCCGTGTGAACTCGGCGCTCGGGCGAACCAAAGTGCGCAACATGAAGCTCGGCGCAAAAGTGGCCCTGTCGATCATGGATCCAGACAATCCTGACCGGTATGTCCAGCTGCGCGGCACCGTGACACGCGTCAGGCAGGACGATGTGGCCGCCGCGCATATCGACCAACTGGCGCACAAGTATCTGGGGCTCGACAAGAACCCCTATGCGAAGGCGGAAGATGTGCGGGTGATGTTCGAAATCTCCGTGTTCTCCGTCCAGGGGATGAGCTGAGACCGCATGAAGCTTCGCCGTCGTCACTTTCAGCGCCTCGCCGCGAGCGCCATCGCCCTGGCGGTCGCCGCGAGCCGGGCCGGTGCGCAAGCCTGGCCCTCGCGTCCGGTGCGCTGGATCGTCGGCTACGCGCCGGGCGGCGGCAACGACATCGTCGCGCGCCTGATGGGCCAGTGGTTCTCGGAGCGGCTGGGCCAGCCCTTCGTGATAGAGAACCGGCCGGGCGCGGCCACGAACATCGCGGCCAGACCCGGAGCCAATTTCATGCGCGATCAGGGCGAAAACGGGCGCTTTCGCCATCGGCATCCCCTAATTCGTCCCCTAAGTCATTCGTCGGGGCGAGTTCGACAACGTCCAACACCCTCCGACCGGGCTCGCTGCCGTTCGGCAAGCCGGCCGGGCTCGACCACGCGCTCGAGCGTTGCGGCTCGATCCCTCCGCTGGTTGCGGTATCTACCGACGGACTGCCCTCTCCACTCGGCACCATGCTGGCTGCTCCCACAGGCTGCGCCATGCGTTGCCACTCATCCGGCGCCATGGGTGCCGGCATGTGTACAACGAACGATACCCGCGCTTGCCCATCTCCAGCGTTGCCATGGACTCGACCATCCAGCCGATCTCCCAATTCGCGCAGGGCCACGTTGTCGCCGTTGGTGGCTTGCCGGACCAAGGCATCGGCTGCCATCTCCAGATAGCGCCTGCCGCTCACTGGGTCACGCCGCTTGGCAGCCCTGATGATGGCGTCGCGCCATGCCTTTTGGCCCCAGATTCCCTTAGGACGGCCCGCCCCTGGCCGTACCCCGCCGCGATTGGTTCGATGTTGGTCTAAATCATTGGCGGAACGATCGAATAGCTCGCCCTCTGCGTCGCTGGCCATTGGTGCACCATGGTCGGACAATACCG
>Ga0137375_10011677_pt1 | contig 10393 bp, 4 predicted proteins | sample SagtaG_24_FD_104936 | JGI IMG/M metagenome (GOLD analysis project Ga0137375, IMG submission 104936) | Vadose zone soil microbial communities from Sagehorn Ranch, Mendocino, California, USA - Sage1_R_113_16 metaG | ecosystem: Environmental > Terrestrial > Soil > Vadose zone | place: USA...
CAGCCATCCGGGCCTTGACGGACACACTGCCTCCCTTGCGGGTGAGCATCTCGACCGCCGCCTCACGGGCGTTGCGGTCGCCAACGCGAACGACGAACTCCAGATCAGGCGGGCGGGCGGCGAAACGAGCCAACTCCTCGGCGTCGAGTTCCCCGTTGCCGTCGCGATCCAGCGCCGCGAAGGTGGCGGCATCGAGGTTCAACTGCTCGCGGGTGAGAACCTTCTTGGTCTTGTCGAGGCCGTACCGGGTGAGGAGGCGCCGGGCGATCTCACGCGGTTGCTCGGTGCTCGCGAGGAACAGCGGGTCGTTGGCGGGGGCTGGCTGGCGCTCCGGTCCGGCAAAGTAGGCCCGCTCCTCCAGGCCGAGACTCAGCGGCGAGAAGTCAGGCAGTAACTCCTGCGGCGTGACGATCTCGTCCTCGTCGCTGTCGAGTTTGAGGAGGATCGCCTCGGCTGCCTTCAATTCCTCCCGCGAGAGTTTGCCGTCGTTGTTGGTGTCCAGCAGTTTCAGCAGGGCGGCGTTGAGCTGGCTGGTCGGCGGCGTTTTTTTCATGAACGGCATAAAGCCGTTGCGCCGGTTATTCTTGCTGGACTCAAGTTGAACATTGAACGGAGGCAGGCCCGACTGGCGATAATAGTCGGCGAACTCGGCGCGCGTCACCTTGCCGTCGCCGTTGGCGTCCATCTTGCCGCCGCCCGCGCCCCTCGGGCCGAAGCCGACGAAGCCGAAGTTATTCAGCAGCATCGACGGCTGCGGCGCCGCCTCGGCTTCCTCCTTGCTCAGCACGCCGTCGCCGTCGAGGTCCGCATACTTGAACAGGTAGTCGATGAACTCATCCCAGGCGGCCTGGAGCGGCTTGCCGTGCATGCGAATGTCGAGGCGGATCAGCAGCGGCCGCGAACCGCCCAGGAACACCAGGTCGCGCGGATCGGCCTTGACTCCGGGCTGGGTCTGCTTGGCAGGCTGCCCAGCAGCCTGCATTGACCAGGAGATGAACAGCACCAGCAGCGCGAGGCAGGCAAAACGGATCTTCATAGGTAGAATCTCCACAAAGGAGACCCGCTTGCGGGTTAGCACTTCGGAGCGTGAACCCGCAAGCGGATCTCTGGCGCTGTTAGTGGTTCAGCAGGAACTCGCCGCCGTTGAGCAGTGTCCAGAAGACGTCGGCCAGGGCCCGGTTCCGCCGCGCCACCTCGGTCCCCGCGTTCTCGACGTAGCGCACGAAGCGCGTCAACTCCTCCGCCCGCGGTCTGCGCGATAGCGTGGCGAGGTACAGCACCTCGATGCGCTCTGCCGTGTCCAGGAACGGCGAGTTCGCGACTGCCGCCAACGTCTCGCTCTTTTCCAGGCTGGTCGCGTCGTTGATGAGCTGGCCGTTCATCAGCGCCAGGGCGTGCAGGATCGACGTGTGGAACTCCGTCGCCTTCTCGCTCGTGTTGGCGAAGCGCGTCAGGAATTGCGCGCGCGGCGACGGCTTGTTGCCAGGCACGAAGTCGATCGGGAAGGCGGGCGCCTTCTCCTGATAGCCTGTCGCCTGCGAAATACTGTCGAAGAGTTGTTCGCCCGTCAGGCCGCGCAGCGGCATCCGCGCGAACAGCGCCGGCACCTCACCCTTCGCGAGTTGGCCAGCGCTCGTCAGCTGGTAAGCCCGGCTGTTGACGACTGCCCGGATCAGGAACTTCGTGTCGAAGCCGCTGGCAATAAACTGGCGGGCCAGTTCATCGAGCAACTCGGGATGGCTGGCCTTGATCTCGACGCCGACCATCTCATCGACGGGATCGATCAGGCCACTGCCGAAGAAATACGACCAGACGCGATTGACCGCAGCGCGGGCGAAGTACGGGTTCTCGGCGGCGGTGAGCCACTCCGCCAATGTCACGCGCGAGCCGACCTGGTCCTTGAACTGCGGCTTGCGGCCATCCACGAATTTTGCCGGAATCACCGTCTCGGTATTGGGGATCTTGATGTCGCGCTGATTGACGTCATCGGCGGTCGGGAAGGTGAACTCATCGCGTGTGTTGCCCTTCAGCCCGGCAAAGAACGCAGCCAGGTTCCAGAATTGTTCCCTTTTCCACTCTGCAGTGGGGTGATCGTGGCACTGGGCGCACTCAAGTTTGACGCCCAGGAACAGACGCGACGTGCTGGCGGCGAGGTTCTCGGCCTTGAGTTCCTTCGCGAGGAAGAACGCGATCGGCGTCGGTTTGCCGAGGAAGCTCTCCTCGATGATCGCCTGCTCCCGCCCACCGCCGCGCATGACCTGCGCGGTGATCAGTTCGTGAACCACCTTGTCGTATGGGGTATTGGCGGAGAGATGCTTGCGCAGCCAGGCCTCGAAACCCGGAGTCAGGACGAGGCCGCCGATACTCGACTGGGCCTCGGGCAGCCACAAGGAGCGAATGATCCGGCTGAAGTGGACGGGGTAGCGCGGGCTGTCGAGAAGTTCGTCGATCAGCCGCTGACGCTTGTCGGCGCGGCGGTCTTCGAGAAAGCGGCGTGCCTCGGCGACGGAGGGGACGCGGCCGCCGAGGTCGAGATAGACGCGGCGAAGAAACTCGGCATCGTCGGCGAGCGGTGCCGGCGTGACGTTCTCGGCCTGCCATTTCTGGCCGATGAACTGGTCGATTTTCGCGGCGAGGACATGGGCGTTCGGGATGGTCGGCGCCTGCCGGAGTTTGCCGAAGAGGTCGGCCCGGGCCGGTGCCGCCGTGGCGCCGAGCAGGGCGAAACCGGCGATCATCCACCTGCACACACGGGACATACTGCGACTCCTGTGAGGGTTGGGACAGGATGACACGAAAGGTCCGGGCTGCTTCGTCATTCGTTGCTCATCCGATTTTATTTGATTCGCGCGGTGAAGAACAGCATTTTCCGGCGCGTGTCCTATCCGGCGCTGCGGGTGGCCGCGCGAACTCTGGAGCGCGGGCGTCCCGCCCGCATCTGGGCGCCTCGCAAAGCGGGCGGGACGCCCGCGCTCCAGAGTTCGCGCAGCCACCCGCAGTGGCTCGAAGTGCAAGCGAGGGAGGCACACATGCGGAGCCCCAACCACCATCCGGCGCTGCGCTGTGGGCTTGTGCGTGGTCCTGTGCTGTGGGAGAATCACGGAAGGGGCAAATCGGATTCGTTGCATTGCATTGCACGCTGACACCCCGCGCTCCAAATTGCGTCCGGGGTGCGCGCTTTTCGGCACGGCAACGATTCCGCTCGCCTCAGAGCTAGCGGACAAAACCCACACTAACCCGAAGCGTGAGCGAGGGAAGTCCAAGCCTCGCTCACGCTTCGGGTTAGTATCGCAGCGCCGTCCCGAGGTTTTGTCCGCTAGCTCTTCTGTTGGGTCAACCGGCTGCTGACAACGTCGCGTCGTACTCCAGTTTCCCCAACAACTCGCTGATTGTCTCATGGCAGCGGTCGCGCGCCGCCGTCCGCTCGACAATCTCGCGTTCGATCTTCTCCAGCCGATCTTCCTGGCTGTTGAGTGCGCGTACGAAGCGCTCGCGCAACTCCTTCTCTGCGCTACGGTCGCCGAGCGCTTGCAGGTTCTCGCGGATGCGCTTCTGTTCGTTGTGGATGTTCTCGCGCTCCTGCTGCAGACGCACGATCTGCTCCTCCAGCCTTGCGGCTTGCTGACGCTGCTCCACGACCTCGCGCAGCACCTGTGCCGTGTTCGCGTCGAAGAAACGCTGCTCGATCCAGTATCCCAGCTCACGGTTCTCGGCGAGGTCCAGCAGGCTGTGAGTGCGCTCCGATGTGAACCGTTGCCGCACCACAAAACGGCCCACCTTGTGCGCCGGGAGCGCGAAACGGAAGCGCCAGTAGTTCTCAGTCGTCTCGTTCGGCTCCGGGGTCTCGTATAGTTCCCACTCGCGCGGCCGCGCATGGTCGAGGTAGAGCTTCTGTTCGATGTCCGACTTGTTGTTGAAACTGTAGGTCGTCTGCTGCACCTGCGTGCGGTAGGTCGTCAGGATGCGGTTGCGGATGACGACGCGGTTGACCGTGCCCTCGTGCGAATCGATGTTGTCCAGAACGCTGACGCCCAGTTCGACGGCGTACGGCACCAATCGCTGCTCGTCGGGCTTGAGCGTCTCCAGCATCGCCTCGCCGACGTAGTTGCCGCCCTCCAGCACCGTGACCGGACCGCCTTCGAGCGTCAGGCCGGTCGTGTTCTTGAACTCGACGCAGCGCATCGGGTTCTCCGCGCGCGTCGCCTTGTTGTAGAGCAGGACTGGGCGGCCCTCGAAGGGGCGCAGCACGATCGGCACGAGCGCGGACTGGTTGCGGCGGATGGTGACGGGATGCTCGATATCGTAGGCGAACAGGTCGCCGAGCTTGCGCTCGCGCACCTGCGCTGGGGTCGAACTCAGGGCAGTCCTTCGCACCGCTTCCGGCCCGCCTCCACCAGTCATCATCCTCTCGTGCTTCGCCCGGAAAGCTCCCGGTGAGGCAGCAGCCGGCGCAAACCCTGCAACATCCAACTCCTCGGCCTCCTCGGCCAACATCATCCCTTCCTCTACCACCGGCGGTAGCACGCCCGTCGTCTCCTGCACCTTCACTTCCGGGCGGCGGATGTAGCGCGGCGTGTACAGGTCATGCACGAACGACACCGGCAGCCCCGCGATCAGCGATAGCTCGACGTTCTCCCAGTCCTCGTCCTGCGTGTTGTCCACCACCGCCCAGCCCTGGATCATCGGCGGCTTCTCTTCTTCGCCAAGGATGATCCGATAGGTCGCTTTCCAGACGGGAGCCTCCAGCGTGTAGCTCAGGCGCACGGTGCGTTTGCCTTCGCCCTGCGCGAAGAACGTGAACGTCCGCGCGTCCTTCTTCTTGGCCGAGAGCTGCGTTTTCAGGTAATAGTCGAGATCGCGGCGCAGGGCGGCGTCGAGGATTTTTAGCCCCGCCAGCCCGTGCAGGTCGAACGAACGCACCTCGCCGCCGTCGGTCAGCACCGACACCAGCACCACATGAACGATGCCGTCGCCGGTCTGCCGTTCGGTCGTGTCGATGCCGAGCAGACTGCCTTCGAGCGGTTCGTCAACGCCGGTGTGCAGCGCGACCCGCGCCCCCTTGATCTGCGGTATCAGCCCGACGAGGCTGCCCTGGTCGGGGATCGACAGGGCGACATCGGCGAGCAATTGCTCCAGCGGTTTTGTGCTATCGTAGGAGACGGACGCGACGTGGCCGCCCGCGAGGTCGAGGACAGTGAGCGACTTGAGCACGTCGCTGACCTCGCTTTGCTTGAACGTCAGCGCGAGGGTAGCGTCGCCCTCCACGGTCCCCTCGCGCTCGAAATACCCGACACCGTGCTTGTAAAGGACGACGCGCGTGATGGGGAGCGTGCTCATGGCGGCCTCGAAGCGGACAAAGAATGGGGATCGATGGAGTTGCCGTTTCCTCTACAGCGTAGCGGAATTTGCGCAACGCGGGAAGGCGGGGCGCCAGGGAATACGACGTGAAATCGCCGCTGTCTTGCTCTCTCGAAACCCCTCCCCCCCACCCCCTCCCCGCAGCGGAGAGGGGGAGCAAGACAAGACAGTCTTCTCTTCTCCCCCTCTCCGCTGCGGGGAGGGGGTGGGGGGGAGGGGTTTCGACAAATCGTCGCTTTCTTTCCTTTCTGCTGGGGCAAAGTGACGCGCCACCGCGCTTTATCAGATAGAGGCAATGCGCGGCGATTCCGCGCCGCGTTCCCGCGCTCCACAGCGCTTCGCTTGACCGGGGCGCCACGTGTGCGATAATCACGGCGCTCGGAGTTGGGCAACTGGAGACTGTCCATGGCGCAGAAACTCACCTGTCCGCAGGGCCATCAGTGGGACACGAATCCCGCATGGCAAGCCCCCCCGAATGGGGCCTCACTCACCTGCCCCGTTTGCGGGGAGGCGGGGCAACCCACCGGAGCCGCTGGCCCCTCCTCGACCCTGAGCCCACCGGACGGCCTGCAACCTGCGCCAGCGAGCAGCGCCGTCAGCCGCTATTCCACCTTGGATCCATTTGCCGCGTCGGACGTACCCGCCGCGTCCGGAACATACTCGACCCTGGGACCGCCAGCCCCCCCGCCCTTTGCGGCAGTCGCGGAAGCACCGATTACCTTCGGAACGCTGAGCCTGCCGAACCACCCCGCGATTCCTGAGACAACACCGGCCCCGGTCACCTACGCAACGCTCCACCCCGAGCCCGTCACGCCACCGGCCAGGCCAACCCCCCCTGGCAAACCTGCCCCGCCCGAGGCACCGCAGCCTGTCGTGGCCGCGGATCCTCCGTTGCCGCCGTCCCCCTCGGAGGCCGACGCCTCGAAGTCCATTTCCCGGTCGGCCTTACCGCCGCTTGTGAACTGGGCCGCGGGGAAGGTGCCGGAACTTCCCGCCGAGGAACTGGCGCCCCCGCCCACCCTCAAAGGCCAGGCGACAGGGCAGTCTGGGTCGCCCAGGCAGCCGTCGCCTCCCGGGTACGAGTTGCTGGAACTGCTCGGCCAGGGCGGCATGGGCGTGGTCTACAAGGCACGGCAGACACGCCTCAAGCGCGACGTGGCGCTGAAGATGATCCTCAGCGGCCCCCATGCCACGCCGATCCAGCTCGCCCGCTTCCGGGCGGAGGCCGAGTCGGTGGCGCGCTTGCAGCATCCGAATATCGTCCAGATTTACGAGATTGGCGAGTACGATGGTCTGCCTTTCTTCTCGCTGGAGTATGTTGACGGCGGCACCCTGGCGGACAAGCTGCGCGGCACCCCCTTGCCGGCCCGCGCCGCGGTTCGGTTGATCGAAATGCTGGCCAGGGCGATGCAATACGCCCACGAGCGCGGCGTCGTCCACCGCGATCTCAAGCCCGCCAACATCCTCCTCGAAGCGCCCGAAGGCGCTCAAGGCCCACGCGCGGTGAGCCTGGAACCGTTCTCTTCCGGCGTCCGCCATGCGCCGCCCCCGACTCCCAAGATCGCCGACTTCGGCCTTGCCAAGCAGATGGAGAGTTCTTCCCAACAGACGCAGAGCGGCTCCATTCTCGGCACGCCGAGCTACATGGCCCCCGAGCAGGCTCGCGGCATCACGCACGAGATCGGCCCGCCCGCCGATATCTACGCCCTCGGCGCCATCCTCTATGAACTGCTCACCGGCCGGCCGCCGTTTCGGGCGGCGACGGTGATGGAGACCGTCAACCAGGTCATCGGCCAGGAGCCCGTGCCCCCAACACGCCTCCAGCCCAGTGTGCCCCGTGATCTGGAGACAATCTGCCTGAAATGTCTGCAAAAGGAGCCGTACAAGCGCTACTTCACCGCCGCCGCGCTGGCCGACGACTGCGCCGCCTTCCTGAAGGGCGAGCCGATCAAGGCGCGGCCGATTCCTCTCTGGGAGCGGACCGCCAAGTGGGTGCGGCGCCGGCCGCTGGTGGCAGGCCTGCTTGTCGCGCTCGTCCTTGTCACGGTCGTTGGCTTCGGCCTGGTCACCTGGAAATGGCAGGAAGCCGAGAGCAACGCCCGGGCCGAGGCCCAGGCCAGCGCCGTCGCGCTGCGCGAGCGCGAGCGGGCCGAGACCAATTCTTTGCGGGCGATGGGCGCCGTGGACAGCATGCTCATCCAGCTCGCCCAGGAATACCAGCTGGCCGACGACCCGCGCACGGAGCGCAAGCAGCGTGCCTGGTTGCGCGAAGCGCTCAAGTATTACAAGGAGTTCCTCAAGGAACGGAGCGACGACCCGGTCGTTCGCCAGAAGACGGCGCTCGCTTCCAAGCATGTCGGCGATATCTTGCGGCTGCTCAAGGAAGAAATCGCTGAGGCACGACAGGCCTACGGGCAGGCCATTGTCCTCTTCGGGGATTTGACGCGGGCCTTCCCGGACAATGCAGCCTACCGGCAGGCGCTGGCCGACAGTTACAACTGGCACGGTGAACTGGTGCGGACCACACAACTGCGTGCGCAGGCCGGCGACTCGTTCCGCCAGGCGCTGGCTTTGCAAGAACGGTTGGTGGCGGATTTCCCCAGTCAGCCCAACTATCAGCGCGAACTGGCGCGCAGTCAGTACAACCTCGCCATTCTGGAGCTGGAGGCGAACCGGCCCAAAGAAGCTGACAACGTCTTCGCCAGGGCAATCGGGATTCTGGAAGGGTTGTATCGCCGGTTCCCGGATGAGCCGGATTACGGCCACGAACTGGCGCGCTGTGAGTTCAACCGCGGGCAGGCCCTGCGCGCGCTGGGGCGAAACCTGGAGGCCGAACTGGCGTATCGCGAGGCCGTGAGCTTGCTGCGGGATCTCGTCGCGAAGAATCCCCGACGGCGCGATTATCGGCGTGAGTTGATCGTGGCGTACAACAACGCCGGCTTCTACTACAACCAAAGACCAGCGACCCCTCTGCTCAGCGCGACGACGATCGGCCTCCTCGCCGACCCGCAAGGGCGCGGCGCCTGGCTGGCTGTTGCGGGCCTTCCGGGAGGTACGCCAACACCGCGCATGGCCCAGGCGGCGGCGGAGGCGCTGCATCGCCAGGCCCTCGCCGTCGCCCGGGAACTCGTCGCGGACTCGCCCGATGTTCCCGACTACCGCAGCGAACTGGCGACCACCCATCTCAACCTGGGCCTGGTCCTCGCTGGCCGCGATCGAACCGCCGCAGCGCAGGAGTGGGAACAGGCACGCGAACTGCTCAAACGGCTGGTCAAGGAACGGCCGGACATCCCGGCGTACCAAGGCGATCTCGGGATGGTGCAGGGAAACCTCGGTTGGGTACTCCTGGGACAGCAGAAGTGGGCCGAGGCTGTGCAGTCCTTGCAGGAGGGCGTGGCGAACGCCCGCGCGGCCCTCAAATCCAATCCGGACAATCCGAATTACCTGGCAGCGTTGCGCGATCAGTATCCGCAGTTAGCGAGGGCATTCCTTGGTCTGAAGCGGCCCGCGGAGGCCGCCGGCGCTGCCCGGGCCCTCGCCTCCATTGCGGGCGACCGCGGCAGGGACTACTACATTGCGGCGCGGTATCTGGCGGGCTGCGCCGCCGAGGCGCGGGCGGATGCCGCTCAGTCGCGAGGCTACGCCGATGAGGCCATGCGGTTACTGGAGCAGGCCCGCGCCAAGGGCCAGGTGCTGAGCAAATCCCTGGGCACAGAGGAGGCGTTCGCGGCGCTGCGGGGCCGCCCGGACTTCCAGCCACTGGTCACCGAGCTACGCTCTCCCGGCAAAACCAGCCCACGGTGACGCTAGCACAATCGTCGTGGCCGTCCCGGGCAGGCTGGTGCGCGGCGGAACCCCGACAAAAGGTTGAACTCGCAGCGCGGTACTCTTCGATACATCAAGCAAGGTAATTCGCGCCCGGAGGGCGCCGGTCGCTTGCCCCGCTTGAGGACATACGATGCTTGCCGCCATCAAGAAGATGCTGCCCGTCGTTTGCTGGCTGTTCACTGGCGTCTCAGCCTTTGCCCAGCCCGGAACGCCCCCTCCCGCTGATACGACCCCTCTACCCGATACAAGCGCCCCATCCGATGACGGCGGCCCGACCGGCAAGGAAACCACGGTCGGCTACATCGACAGCGCCCTGCCGCTCTCGCAGTTCCGCCTGCGCTACGATGCCGCCTACGATTTCCAGCGGACGACGCGCAGCGAGTTCTTCTGGGCCCGCTCGATCAATCCCGGCGTGCCGCGGCCCGAAACCCGCGTTGACTACCAGGAGGTGAGCGCGTACCTGGAATACGCCCCCGCCCAGCGCCTGTCGTTGTTCATCGAGGGACCGTACCGTTTCCTCAACCCACAGCTGAACGACAACACGTCCGGCTTCGGCGACCTGAACACCGGCTTCAAGTGGGCCTTCCTCGATGAGTGCGCCTGGACGGCGACTTTCCAGCTGCGGACGTACATCCCGACGGGCGCGGCGAGCCACGGTCTCGGGACGCATCACGTCAGCCTGGAACCGGCCCTGCTGGCGCAGTACCGCGTGTCCGAGAAACTGCGCCTGGAGGGCGAGTTGCGTTACTGGGTGCCGATCGGCGGCACGGACTTCGCAGGTGACGTTATCCGCTACGGCCTTGGTGTGAGTTACGGTCAGCGCAACCCCGACGGTTTCTGGCTGACGCCGGTCGTGGAGTTCGTCGGCTGGACGGCGCTGGGCGGCAAGGAACTCGTGCCGCTCTCGCCGACGCTGTTCGTGGTTCAAGGTGCCAGTGGTGATACGATCGTCAACGGGAAGTTGGGCGTCCGGTTCGGCTTCGGTTCGCATGCGGATGTCTACGCGGGCTACGGCCGGGCGCTGACGGGCGCAACGTGGTACACCGACACCTTCCGCGTCGAGTTCCGCCTGCTGTTCTGACGAGTGGTGAGTGGTGAGTGGTGAGTGGTGATTCGTGCAGAGCAGGCCAGTTGTGGCACGGTCTCCTGACCGTGCCACTCTTGGTGACCGCAGGTCTCCGGGCGTAGCGGGAGACCTGCGGTCAGG
>Ga0137375_10011679_pt1 | contig 10391 bp, 11 predicted proteins | sample SagtaG_24_FD_104936 | JGI IMG/M metagenome (GOLD analysis project Ga0137375, IMG submission 104936) | Vadose zone soil microbial communities from Sagehorn Ranch, Mendocino, California, USA - Sage1_R_113_16 metaG | ecosystem: Environmental > Terrestrial > Soil > Vadose zone | place: USA...
TGATTAAGCCAATCAAAAAAAATTGGCGGATCCTCGGCTGGTTTGGACGGGTAACGCACATCGAAATACGCCCGGTGGTATTGGTATCGGTTGCCTGCATCTACAATTTGCTGAGCGTTTACGCTCCGCTCGCAGAGGCGAGAAATTGCGCGCACAGACGAATTCGGTCAACTCGGGATGCGCATCCAGTCAGCAGCGAAGTCTGTTCGTTGCGGCGATTACGAATCCGTCGCGGCTGGCTCACGAAATTTTTTCAACACACTGTTTCTTGTTTTCGCGACGACACGCGTGCTTCATTTTCCCAGTCAAGAAAATTTTTTTGTCGTAATCGAAAATAAAATTCATTTTTTTCTTGTCGCTTTCGCAACTGATTTCTAGTCTCAAGCCCGCTGGCGAGGACAACCACAAAGCGTGTGTGAATAAGTTGTGAACATGTTTGAAAAACTTCCGGCGGCAAGAATGAACAATAGGGAAAACTCCTCGACAGACCGATTGATTGCTGCTGCGCGCGAGCTTCGTGGTAAACATACGCTGCGCGACGCCTCGATGCATTTTCCCTCGTATTTACGCCTTTTTGGCATTTTTTTTAGACTGTTGATCTCCGAATCATACTGGGGCGCAGCGCGATTATTGGCCAGTTGCTGCAGGCGATTTCGCACGGCACAGGCCAATGTGGCGTTTCTGTAACACTGTTAACAACTTCTGTATGGACAAGAAATGCGCGCAGCTGTGGCAGCAATTATCGGCCGCTCTCAAGCCACAGATTAGCGCGGATAGTTTTAAACGCTGGTTTTCTACCGTCGGGTTAGTGGAGGCAAAGGAGAAATCGATCACGCTTACTGTTCCAAACAACATTTACCAGCTCTGGATCGAGAGTAATTACATGCCAGCATTGCAGAATGCGATCATCGTCACGTTTGGCGGTCCGCGTTCGGTGAAGTTTTGCGCCCCGTCGGCGGCTGGCGCGCAAACATCTGCGGAAGATTCCGCCACGGTGAAAGAAGCGTTGCCTGCGCCTCAAGTGGACGCGCGGCCAGGCGCAACTGTTCCGGGACTCAATCCACGAAACACCTTCGAATCTTTCGTAGTCGGCCCGAATAACGAAATCGCGCACGCAGCCAGTCTCGCTGTCGCGCAAGCGCCGGCGCGGACGTACAATCCCCTCTTCATTTACGGTGGCGTGGGTCTGGGCAAGACCCATCTAATGCAAGCCATTGGCCAGTTCGTTTGGGCGAAAAAGAAAAACATGAAGGTGATCTACGTGTCGAGTGAGCTATTCATCAACGAGTTCATCGATGCGATCCAGCATAGTAATCTGGTCAAATTCCGTAAGCGTTATCGGCAAGCCGACCTTCTCTTGATTGACGACATTCAATTCCTCGGTGGTAAAGAGCGCTCGCAGGAGGAATTTTTCCATACGTTCAACACGCTCTTTGACGGACATAAACAGATCGTGCTGTCCAGCGACCGTCCCGCTTCAGAAATCGCGAATCTGGAGCACCGCCTGGTATCGCGGTTTGAGTGGGGGCTAACCGCCGAGCTTCAGCCGCCCGACATCGAAACGCGGCTCGCCATTCTGCGAAAAAAGGCGGACAGCATGCAGATCAAATTGCATGAAGACGTTTTCCAATTCCTCGCCACCCGTATCCGGACAAACGTGCGTCGTCTGGAGGGCGCGCTCATGCGTGTCGCTTCCTTTGCATCACTCAGCGGCAAGGAACTGACCAAGGAAACGGTGGAGCATTTGCTAAAGGACATTCTGCAGGAAGAAGGGCGGCAATCGATCACCATCGAACAAATTCAGCGGCGCGTAGCCGAACACTTTGACGTGCGTCTCGCCGATATGACGAGCAAGCGTCGCCCGGCCAGCATCGCTTTTCCACGCCAGGTCGCGATGTATCTGGCGCGCGAACTTACGAAGGCATCCCTAAATGAAATCGGCGACGCGTTTGGCGGGCGCGACCATGGCACTGTGCTGCACGCCTGCAAGCTGGTGAAGAAACGAATAGCCGAGCAGGACAACATTCGCCAGACGATCTCGTACATCGACAGCTCCCTCCAGCGGTAGGGGCCGCAGCGCGTGCAAGCCTGCAAGGGCCAGAAATGAGAGATTGCGGTTGCCGAATAAAATCTAAGGCTTTACATCTTAGGCTGCTTGCTGGTCACCATGAAATTTAGCGTTACCAAGGAAAAACTCCTCGAAGCCCTGCAACAGGTGCAAAACGTAGTGAGCACCCGTACCACGCTGCCCATTCTTTCCAATGTTTTGCTACAGGCTAACGAGACCGAATTACATCTGACAACCACCGATCTGGACGTTGGCGTGCGAGGCGCTTGCGAAGCGCACGTGGACAAACCAGGAGCGACGACCCTACCGGCGCGGCGTGTTTTCAACATCATCCGCGAACTGCCGTCGAGCGAGATTCAGATCGATGTCGATGGAAAAAATGCCGCGTCGATCCGTAGCGGCCAAAGCTTCTTTAAGATTCTCGGTCTGCCAGAGGACGAATTTCCGCCGCTACCAAAATTCGAAGGCGCGAAAGTCGTGACGATGCGGCAGAAAGATTTGCGCGACGGTTTGCGCAAAACTTCCTACGCGATTTCTACCGATGAAACCCGTTACGTGCTCAACGGCGTCCTGTTCAGTTTTAAGGACAACAAGCTAACGCTGGTAGCAACCGATGGGCGGCGCCTCGCTATGGCGGAAATTGAACTGGAATTCCCGCGAAGCCACGAATCGGACCTGATTGTTCCGACCAAAGCAGTCACGGAATTGCAGCGTCTGCTTACCGATGACGGCGACGTAAAGGTGAGCATAAGCAATGGCCAGATTGCATTCGATCTAAACAAGACGCTGCTCGTCTCCAAATTGATCGAAGGCAATTATCCGAACTATCGCCAGGTCATTCCAGGCGAGGCGAAAGAGCGCGTAAAACTCGAGCGCGAAATGTTTTTAAATTCACTGAGGCGCGTTTCGCTTCTGGCCAGTGACAAGTCGCACTCGGTGAAACTGAATTTCAGCAAGAACAATCTCGATATAACCGCAAACACGCCGGAGGTCGGTGAAGCGAAAGAGTCACTGGCCGTTCCTTATAAGGGGCGTGAGTTTTCCATCGCGTTTAATCCGGAGTTTCTAATGGCGCCGCTGCGCGCGCTCTCGGAGGACGAAGTGTTTCTCGATCTAATCGACGAGATGAGCCCTGGAGTTGTGAAAATTCAAACCCCATTCCTTTACGTCATAATGCCAATGCGCATCAGCTCCTGAGCAATCTTTCGAGTGGTGTAGCCACCGGCCTGTGGCCGGTTAGTGGGAAATGCTTTCTGACTCAGAGAGACGGGCCATAGGGCCGTGGCTACAGTTACATCGCTCGAGACTCGGTTCACAAAACTCGGCGCTGCGGCATCGCTGATTGTACCATCATTAATTCGGTGACGTTCTCCGGGGTGAGCAAGCCGACCAGCCGTTTCATGCGATCCAGCACGGGCACGGCCGGGCAATCGCACTCCTGCATAATGCGAAAGGCATCTTCAAATCGTGTGCCGGTTGTGACCGTCGGAATGTCGCGCCGCATCACGTCGCCCACACGAAGCGTGGGATCGTTTTTGCGCAATGCCGAGATGAGATCGTGACGGGTTAATAATCCAGCGACGTTCCCGGTTTCGTCCATGACCGGAAAATCATGCTGCGAAGTCGCAAGCAACGCGTCCACCGCTTCTTCGAGCGTCGCATCTGCTGCCAGCGTGCGGAACTCGCGCACCATTGCGCTGGAAACCGGAAACCGGCGCGAGACATCTTTCATCTGCGCCAGCGCTGCCTCTTGCGAGGCGCCGATGTAAACGAATAACGCAACGAAGATTAACATAAACCAGTTCGGATTGAGCAAGCCGATGAAGCCGAACACGAACGCAAATCCCTGCCCAACAGTCGCGGCGACCTGCGTGGCGCGCACATAACTCATATGCGTGGCGAGGAGGGCGCGTAGCACCCGGCCCCCGTCCATTGGAAACGCGGGCAGCAGATTAAACAGAAGCAACACAACATTCATTGTGAATAAGAGATCAGGAATGCTGGTGATAGTGGTCGGTGGATAATCCCATGAACCACCGCCGATGAACGCGCCGAGCGCGATCAGCGCGGTCACAGCCGGACCTGCTGCCGCGATGACTAGTTCCTGCACCGGCTCGTCCGGGATACGTTCCAATCGCGCCACACCGCCGATGGGCAACAGCGTGATGTCAGGTGTGTTGATCCCGAAAGCTTTCCCCGCCAAAGCGTGCCCGAACTCGTGCAACACCACGCATGCGAATAACAACAGAATGAACAAGACCCCGTCGACTACTGCGGACGAGCCGCCCTCGGTATAATAGGCAAGTGCGAGCCACGCGATCAGCAGCAGAAATGTGATGTGAATCCGCAATTGGATCCCGGCAATACGAAGGATTGGAATCGACCAGCCCATGCGAATTAGTGTCCTCTCTGATTAAATCGCGCGCCAGCGCTGTTTTACAGTCCAATTAACTCCATGCAGCTTTTTGACGTTGCAATCGTCGGCGGCGGGCCCGCCGGATCGAGCTGCGCCTCGTTTTGTGCAACGGCCGGTTTACAATCCCTGGTACTCGACCGGGAAAAATTTCCGCGCGAGAAAGTGTGCGGCGACTGTTTGAATCCGTCGTGCTGGCCTGTCTTGGCGCGGCTGGAGCTCGCGGACCGAGTGCGGGATTTGCCGCATTCGAAACTATGTTCGGTGGAGTTCATCTCGATCAATGGGCGCGGAGTGACTGTCGATCTTCCATCCGGCGCCGATGGCGAGATTTCCGTGAAACGCAGCCTCTTCGACGACCTGCTTTTAAGGCGGGCTCGTGAGCTCGGCGCGAACGTTCACGAACAAACCACTGTGACCGGATTAAGCAGAAACGACCACTGGAACATTGAAACTGATTCCGGCGATTCTTTTCAGGCCCGGATATTAATCGGTGCGGATGGACGCAACTCTACGGTGGCGCATTTGTGCAATTTGTTGCCGCGTCCTGCGCGCGAACGTGTGGCGTTACAGGCGCATATCCCGCTGCCGCGAGACTTTGGGAACCGCATCGTTCTACAATTTCTGCGCGAAGGCTATTCGGGCCAGGCTTCAGTAAATGAGACTCAGTTAAATCTCTGCCTCGTCGGCACACCACCGACAATTTCGAAATTGCGTCGGTGGGCGGAACGCCAATTTCAGCTGCCCGCCGATCAAGGCTGGCGTACGATTACGCCGCTAACACGTTCGCCAGTTCCCTGCGCTCATGAAAATCTCTTCTTCGTCGGGGACGCTGCGCGCGTGGTCGAACCATTCACGGGCGAAGGAATTTATTACGCCCTGCGCTCGGGCGAACTGGCCGCAAACGCGGTCGCAAAAATTGTTCGCGGCGAGAATCGGACCGCGGCGTTGCACGAATTTGGTCGCGCTTACGCCCAAACGTATCGCGGACGTTTATGGATTAATCGCCTCTCGCGCGCGGCGGTCTTGCGACCGCAGCTCGGCTCGCTGTTCGTTCACGCCGCGCGAATTCGTCCCGAAATCATCAAGTTTCTGACCGCGAAGATCGTTGAAAAACGACGAAACTGACAGTCTCCCGTGTGGCAGCGTCCTGAGGAACCTGTCAACTTCCCCTACAGGGGCGGCGTCTGGAGTCATCCGAAAGAGGCTTGCCTTGCCGCTTTCACCGTGTTCGCCATCAGCATCGCGATGGTCATTGGCCCAACGCCGCCCGGCACGGGTGTAATCGCGCTGGCCTTCTTTGACACCTCGTCAAATGCAACGTCGCCCACGAGCCGGTAGCCGCGCTCGTTTGCGGCGTCTTCGACACGATTAATTCCGACGTCAATAACGACAGCGCCTTCGCGAATGTGATCAGCTTTGAGAAATTCTGCGCGTCCAATCGCCGCAACAACAATGTCAGCCGAACGCGTAATCTGCGCGAGATTCCGGCTGCGGGAATGCACAACGGTCAGCGTCGCGTTGCCGTTTTTGTTTTTTTGCATCAGCAGTAGTGCCAAAGGTTTGCCAACGATCATGCTGCGGCCGAGGACCACAACGTGAGCGCCGTCTACCTCGACGTCGCTTTCCAGAAGCAAACGTTGCACGCCGAGCGGCGTGCACGGCACAAATCCGCTCGCGTCCTCGAGCACGAGCTTGGCGACATTTTCCGGGTGAAATCCGTCCACGTCCTTCCGCGGGTCCAGCGCGCGCACGATTGCCGCTTCGTCGATATGCTCCGGCGGTGGCGACTGAACAAGAATACCGTGAATGGTCGAATCGCGGTTGAATTCCTCGACCCGCGCCAGCAGTTCAGTCTGCGTGGTTGAAGCGGGCAGCTCCAGTTTCACTGAGTGCAAGCCAAGATCGCGGCACATTTTGTCTTTCGAACGCACATAAGCGCGCGAAGCCGGATTATCTCCAACGAGGATCACAGCGAGGCCGGGCGTCACTCCTCGTGCTTTCAGTTCTGCGATGTCATGGCGAAGTTCGACGTAAACTTTCTCGGCAACAGCGCGACCGTCGATAAGTTTTGGCATAGGGAAGCGACAATCCTGCCCAGCGAGCACGCGCCACGCAAGCGCACTTTGCTGTAGCGCGTCGCTTTGAAACGCAACCGCAAGCATGGCAAACGCCTCAGCGACACGCTTGCCGCAGGCAAGCGGCTACAAGATCTGCTTAGCGCATTTCAACCAGCGACATCATCGCGTCCTGTACGCGGCGACGTTCGGCCTCGAATTCCTCGGGTGTACTGGTCGGTTTGACACGAAGCGGTCGGCTGATCAGCACCCGCACTTTCGAAAATGGTTTCGGGATGATGAACCGGTCCCAGCTTCCCAGACGCCAGCAGCGCGAATATTCCAGATTCATTGGCAATACCAGCGCGTCCGATTTCTGCGCCAGAAAGACGATGCCTGGCCCGAGTTCGTAAGCTGGGCCGCGTGGACCGTCAGGTGTGATTACCACGTCGCGCCCTGACGCAAGCTCCTCCGTAAGCTGACGAATTGCGCTCGCGCCCAGACGCGAGCTGGAGCCGCGAATCACATCGTAGCCAAAACGGTGAATGGCATCGGTCAGCAAATCGCCATCGCGGCTGGCGCTGATCAGCGCCGCGCCAGGACGATTTGGAAAAAACCGTCGCAAGACCAAGGGGAAAATTAGCAACCGATTATGCCAGAGCGCGCCGATATAATTTTCCGTCACCGGTTTCCCGAGGATGCCCGCCCGATCGTCAACGTGATAACGCAACGTACGCTCCCAGACCCGCAACAAATGAACTCCAAACGCGATCAGCCATCGCGCAAGCCTGCCTTCGATCTTCAACTTTTCTTGCGCGACGTTTTCGCCGACCCCTTTTTTTCACCCCAACGATATGCACCCTGGCTGGGCAACCCGATTTGGTCGAGGATGCGCCAAACCACTGTATCGACGATGGCGGTAAGAGAACTGGGACGACTGTAGAACGAGGGAATCGCCGGGAGAACAATCGCGCCAGCTTCAAGCAAAGTCACGACGTTGCGGGCGTGAATCAAATTCCACGGGGTTTCCCGGGGGACGAGAATCAGTTTCCGTCGTTCCTTCAAGAAGACATCGGCCGCGCGCAGGAGCACGCTGTCGCTGGAACCGGAAGCGATTCGCCCCAGAGTGGCCATCGAACAAGGGACGATCACCATCGCGTCGAATCGCGCTGAGCCGCTAACAAACGGCACGTTCATGTCACCTTCAGAATGGTGCGAAACTTCCGCAGGAATTTTGAAATCATCCAGCTCCTGCTTCGCAACCTCTCTCGCGTACTCGCTCATAACGAGATGCACCTCGTGCGCCGCGCAATCGATTTGCTCAAGCAAGCGTTGCAGATAGATCGCTCCGCTTGCACCAGTCGCGGCGATTACCAGTTTCACAAGAGCGATAAGTAATACGGCAGCATGTCTTGCCAGTAGTTCCAGTCGTGTCCGCGCCACCTTCCGTCATCGAGCCAATGCTTGATACCCTTGGAATTCAAAACTCCGGATAATCGATAGGATTCGTCGCGCGTAACGTCCCATTCCCCAGTGCCGATGATGATGGCCATGTGGTTGTATTTCCACGGGTCAGGCATGTTCGGGAGATATTCGTACGGGCTGTTGAAGTAAATGTTGTCGTCGTGATAACCGTCGAAGAACGAGCTGATATCGAACGACCCGCTCAAGCTGATGAGAAGATTGACGGCGTCGGGATGACGAAAGGCAATGTTTGCTGCATGGTAAGCACCCAAGCTGGCGCCGCAGACTGCTACCCGATTGGCAGAACATTCACGCCCTGCCAGATCGAACACGTCACGAACGATCACATTTTCGTAGGCGTTATGCGTCCGCATTCTATCGGCGGGATGAATCGATTTGTTGTAAAAGCTTTGCAGATCGATTCCGTCCGGGCAGTAAACCGTGACCTTCCCATTGTCGATGTAAGACGCCATGGCTCCGACAAGCCCAAAGTCCTTGTTTTCGTAATAACGGGCTCCTGATGTCGGAAAGAGAACCAGAGGCAAACCGCGTTTGTCACCGAAAACAAGCATCTCAAACTCGCTGCTTAGCCAGGGCGAGTACCATTTGATATACCGTTCGTTCATGAATTGGCGCGAGCATCTTGATGGCGAGCCAATGAAATCGCAAGCGAAAGGGTTGCACTACAGTTGATCTGCGCGAAGCATCTCGTTTTCGTGACCAAACACACGCTTACTGGCAATATCAAACGACATCGCGCTTTCCACTCCAAGGTACTGGGAAATCGACGCGATGTGCTCGTCTACTTGCCTCCCGGTTATCGGCGTTTTTCGTTGAGACGTTACCCGGTTTTGTATCTTCACGACGGGCAAAACGTTTTCGACGCTGCCACTTCGTTTGCCGGAGTCGAGTGGGGAGTCGATGAAACTGCGCAGCGTTTGATCCATCGAAAACTAATCGAGCCGCTCATCATCGTGGCCGTGGCCAACATTGGCGAAGAAAGAGTCCATGAATACGCACCTACGCCGGCGGTGATCGAACCGAAAGATCACCCGAGAAAACACAGCCGCGGCCTGGCTCGCATTTACGGACAATTCTTGATCGAAGAATTGAAGCCGTTCATCGACAGAAAATATCGAACCAAGCCGGAGGCAGAATTTACCGGACTCGGTGGATCATCGCTCGGTGGTTTGGCCACGCTGGCAATTGGAATTTTTTATTCAGAGGTTTTCACGCGTTTAATTGTGATGTCCCCATCGATTTGGTGGGACGACTACGCAATTTTCCGCTTGGTGGGAATCTTGGGTGAAAAGCCGCCGCTGAAAATCTGGCTCGACAGCGGCACGGCTGAGCCGGGCTGGGAACTGGCGCGCGAGTTATGCAAGTACTTAGTGGACAAAGGCTGGCACCCTGGTTTCGATCTAGCTTACCTCGAGATCAAGGGTGCCGATCACAGCGAAGCAGCCTGGGCAGCGAGAGTCGAACCGGCGCTGCGCTTTTTATTTCCGCGGCCAAAATAAAACTGTAGCTGCTTCCCTGTGGCAAGCGTGAGGCTGATGTGACGTATATGTCTGCGTCGCCCACAGGGCGACGGCTACAGACTCGCTACCGGCGGCGCCGGAGACGGATTCGGTGGCAACGGTTCAGGTGGAGGTACAGGCGGCGGCGGAGTTGGTCTGGGCGGAGAGGGATTCTGTGGCATGGAGCTCTCGTTAAAGAATCGCTTTTACTGCAGCGGTTTGCCGTAAACCTGATAAACGCGAACAGAGCCGCCCACAAAATCCCAGTCCTTTTGATACGAGAAAGCGCGATCGTACGCAGACCAGGTAAGCTCGCGCGGCGACTCTGGATGATTTGGATCGTATACGAGATAGCGATCAACCCCGGGATTCGGCGATGAAGATTTCAGCTTATAAATCAAAACTGAGTGATTAATGCTGAACCGGGGATAAGTTGTAAGAAATGCGATGAACAACTCGCCGCGCGCCAACGCCGCATTCAATCGAGCGTGAGTCTGTTCCTGGTAGCCGGCACCCTCTCGAAAAATCATCCGGACATTGCTGACTCGAAAGTAACTCGGCCAACCATGCCCGATGTTTAATTGCACGAGTTCGCGACGGGCCTTGCTCATTTCCTTCAGGTCCTTGTATCCCGGAAAGACAATTCGTTGATTTTCCGGCAACGGCTCCGTCCAAGCCGGCTGGCGTGTGACAGTGCGAATGCGAGCCGCCAGCGACGCGTCATCCAAGGGAGTACTTCGGGGCTCGAACCGCGCAAATTTCTTGAATTGGGCGGCCGTGCGGCACATCACAAAGCAGTGACGTTTATAAGCGTCTTTCTTCGTCGCTGACGGTTTTCGCAAAGAAGCGTGTCCCTCGTGATACTCGAA
>Ga0137375_10011682_pt1 | contig 10391 bp, 13 predicted proteins | sample SagtaG_24_FD_104936 | JGI IMG/M metagenome (GOLD analysis project Ga0137375, IMG submission 104936) | Vadose zone soil microbial communities from Sagehorn Ranch, Mendocino, California, USA - Sage1_R_113_16 metaG | ecosystem: Environmental > Terrestrial > Soil > Vadose zone | place: USA...
CCGTGGACAAAGCACGATGTCAAGGAGTTGCGGAGTCTCGCCAAGGAGAACACCCCAACGCGAGTCATCGGCCTCAAGCTTGGTCGCACGCCGGATGCCGTTCAATCGAAGGCGAGCGAAAGAGGCGTGTCGTTGAAGCCAACGAATCAGTCGCCGTACGGCACGAAGAAGAAGTAGCGGCCACCAGCAGCCCCGCGGCTACCGCAGGAGCTCGTGCGCATCCGCGCATCGCAGAACGTTCCCGACGTAGAAGATCTGTTTCGCCGCCTCGGTGATGTAGTCAAGGAAGAGATGCCGCGCGAGTGCGCCCCCGGGGCCGCTGCTCGCGAGGTTCTCGATCGTCCTGAAGTCGGCATCGTTGTGGAAGTAGTAGCCGTTGATCCACAAGTCGGTGATGCGCTCGGGCGTCAACTCCTTGCCGTTTATCTCGACCCGCAACGGACCCTGCTTCTGGAATTTGGACAACAACCTACGCGAGTCCTGCAGATGCTTCCTCAGCTCATCGCTGGCCAGGTGCAGCTGCGCGATGTTGTAGATCCGCAGAATGAAGACCGGCTCCTTATCCATTAGGAACTGCCGGAGGGTGACCAAGCAGGAGCGGAGATCCTCTTCGGCGGGCTGGTGCGACTGGATCTTGAAGCCAGCCAAGTAGTTCTAGTTCATGGTTAGCTTCGTGCCATGCCAGTTCTTCAGGAGGCGCGTGTCGCTGAGCTCCCGTGCCCTAGTAAGGAAGCGGCTCACAGATTCCTTCCATTGCGGGTCGCAGCTCATACGCGCATCTCCGCCCAGAAAACGGAAAAGGCGGCCTCACGCCACCTTTTTCTCCCCGGTCAGGAGTTTACTACTACATCTCGCCCCCATTGCTTGGGCAGGTACAAGTGCTGGTGGATTTCGAGCTAAGGCATCCGTGAGGATGAAACCATCGACGCGCGGGGACGGAAAGCGCGCACGTCGGGCGCCACAGTCGGCAGCAATTCAGCCGAGTCGAATCGCGCGTCGGCTCCTCTCGCGAGGTGCAGCTACCACCGATCCTGCGCAATGTCCCCCAGATTTGCGTGGAAGCGCCCACGCCACAGACCAGGTCGGGCGACTGCACGGTGCCTTAGGCATACCTCGAAACTCCCCCACACTTCCCATACGGTGCTGGACATGGCATGGCCTACCATGTATGATTCTCTATATGAAGTGTCGATGCATATGGATTTCCGTGCTGCCGCGGGGTCGTTCCTAATTGGGCAGCGCTCAACTCGTCAAGGAACTACGTGAGCGACGCCAACTTCTCGTTGCTGAGCTGGAGGAGTTGCGCCGTGAACTGACTGACCTCACCGCGCGAATTGGTGTTCGAGAAGGTCAATTGCGGAACCTCGATGAGCTCCTCGCCTTAGAAGTGGCCGGACCCGAGAGCGTGCCGGTGATTACGGCAACACCGGCGGCAAGCGCTTCGACGCAAGACCGCGCTGGAGCGCCCTTTCTCGCAGCGACTGCGGAGATTCTCGCCACTAAGGCCGAGCCAATCCACTACCGCGATCTAGCCGAAATACTCGCGTCGAAGGGCGTATACGTTCCCGGGCGCGATCCAGCAGCGAACCTGCTTTCGCATATGTCACGTGACAGTCGCTTCCGCCGCTTCGAGCGCGGCACATACGGACTTCAACATTGGGTGGGTGGCAAAGGCGAGTCGGCGCGGGCGAAACCTCGGCGCCGAAGACGTGTGCGCAAGGGGAGAGGAGCCAAACCATGACGGTCATGCGAGTCGACAGCGTCGAGGAGGAAGAAGGGGCACTTGGTGCCTGCGACTGCGGCGCGAGTGATCGCGCCACGGTCAGTGAGGAATTGATGCCTCTTCACTCGCGGTGGTACGACTCACTTGTACTACGGTGCCGCCAGTGCGGTCGCGTCACAGCTCGGGTGTTCGATGTCACGTCCTTCTACGAGCCGCGGCCAGGCCTGAGGTTGTGGAAGTAGATGGACAGCCAACGGCTCTTTGAGGCGCTCCTGCATGCCGATCAAGAAGACGAGGTCACCGCGATCCTAAAGCGGGCCGGCTACCTGAACGACGCTGATGCGTGGCGTCCGTTCGGTGGTATCGACAACAACATCGGCGCAATCAGCAATCAGCAGGCCGATCCGACAGCGGCACTCGTCGAGAAGGTGATTAACGCTATCGACGCGGTCCTGATGAGGGCAGCGTTCGCGCGGCACATCAACCCGGAGGGTCCGCAGGCACCGGTCTCTATGAGTGCGGCGGTCGAGCAGTTCTTTCACGTAAAAGAGGGCAAGTTCGAGAACGTGACTGCGGAGGAACGCACAAAGGTCGCTGAGAACATTCATTTGATCGCTGTCGGTTCCAAGTCTTCTCCGTCCTACCTGGTGATCGACATGGGGGAGGGGCAGACGCCGCGAGACTTTCCAAACACGTTGGTGTCTCTCTTGAAGTCGAACAAGATGCGAATTCCCTTCGTTCAAGGCAAGTACAACACCGGTGGCACCGGCGTGTTGCAGTTCTGCGGAAGGATGAACTACCAGCTGATCGTCTCCCGACGCTGTCCGGAGGCGCCGAGTGACGCCAAGGATCCGACGGCATCTCAGTGGGGATTCACGATCGTTCGGCGTGTGAGGCCCGCCGGACAGGAGCGCTCGTCCTTCTACACATATCTCGCGCCGGGCGGGGCTGTTCCGTCCTTCGCGGCGAAGCACATCATGGTGCTGCCCGCGAAGTCGCAGGGCCCAAACCAACCGCCAGATCCGTATCGGGTCGGCCTTGAATATGGGACATGCATCAAGCTCTACGACTATCGGTGGCAAGCAAAGAGCACGGCGACGACCGAAGCTCGCTACGAGCTCGAGACGATGCTCCATTCACCTTGCTTGCCATTCCGCGTCACTGAGACGCGGGACTATCGGGCGAACTATTACAGCACGACCGTCGCCGGTGTTTGGGTCTCGGTCGGTGCCAGTAGGAGTGAAGGGAGCGAGCTCGTCGAAGAGGGATTCCCATCGTATGGCGACATAAACCTTCCCCAAACGGGCCAGCTGCCATATTCAATCGTCGCGTACACCGACAAGATCGACCCTCGGCACTTTCCGCACGGCGTGTATTTCACCGTCAACGGTCAGGTGCATGGCGAGCTACCGGCGGACTTCGTTTCGCGCCGTTTGAAGTTCGACTATCTGAAGGATTACCTGCTCGTGTCGGTGGACTGCACGGGCATGGAGGCGAGCGAACGTGAAGACTTCTTTATGGCCTCTCGGGATCGAACCAGGCGAAACGATGTCTATTACGAGATCATGCGGCTGCTGGAACAGGAGCTCAGAGAGCACGAGGGAATCAAGGCTCTAAACGCTGCACGCCGGGCGAAGCAGATCGCCGACGAGCTGAAGGATGACGCTGGGGCCGCTGACGTACTCCAGCAACTACTGAAACTTGATCCAACTCTCGCGAGCCTCCTCGGCTTTGGATCGAAGGTCAAGACGAAGGTCAAGGTTCCGATAGTTGTGCCTCAACCCAAGTTCATCGGAAAGAAGTTCCCGACCTACTTTCGGCTAAAGAAGGGTGAGGATGGGTCGCTGACACGCGAATGCGCCGTGAACAGGTCCGCTCGCATTGAGCTCGTGACGGATGCGGTGAACGACTACTTCAAGCGACCGGATTCGCATGGCCGACTCACGCTCTCTCCAGCTGAGCTATGCGAGCACTCTGTTCTCTGGAACGGTGTGTTCTCGACGCAGTGGCGCCCGCCGCTTGACGCGCAGCCGGGCGATTCGTTGAAGATCCGAATCGAAGTCGACGATGACTTCAAGGCGTCGACACCACGGCCGCTAGTAAGTGAGATGACCCTGCGCTTCACGAAGGCACAGCAGAAGTCGGAATCGACCACAGACTCGTCGACTACGCCGAAGAACCGGCGCAAAACGACCGAGGTGGAGAAGGAAGAGTTTCGGCTGGGCCTACCCAACATCGTCGAGGTTCCTAAGGCCGACTGGCCCAAGCACAAGTTCACTGCGTCGACAGGACTACGAATCAAGCACGGTGCGAAGCCCGAGGACGGCTACGACTACCTGCTAAATGTGGACAACGGTGCCCTGCATGAGCAGCTGGCGCGAGCGAAGCCGGGAGACGGTGAGCTCATCCGGTATTGGTTCAAATGGGGCCTCGCGCTGTGCGCTATGGGAATGCTCCAGGAGGCGAAGACTCACACCACTGCCGATAAGCGCGACGACGAAGATGATGACGACGAGAGTTCCGGCGAAGTCGACCTGGAAACAATCGGCCGCCACTCGGACGGTCTAGCCCGGGTCATCATTCCAATCATCAAGACTCTGAAGAGCGGCCCAGCGGCCGCAGCTGCATAGCGTCGTCGCCGGTGGGACATCGGGTCTCGATTACGGCCGCCGCGTCCCTGCGGATTGCCTTCCGCGACCGCACACCCCTGCTTGGTAATTACCTAGGCCTGTATCGATATCCGGCGCGGCTATCGCCTGCATTCGTGAGACACGCAATCGAGATGTTTTCCGCGAGGAATGAATGGGTCCTCGATCCGTTCGTCGGCGGAGGTACGACTGCCGTGGAAGCCCTTTCCCTGGGTCGCCGAGTGATAGCTATTGACGCAAATCCGATTGCATGCGGCTTAACGGGCGCGCGAACGACTCCAATTGACAACTCGGATCGCACGCAGCTCCGGCGCTGGGCGTCATCGTTGTCAGTCGATCGCCGACGACGTGCTCCGGACGATGAACGAGCCTTTGGGATGCCGCATTGGTTATCCGCACTTGTCGTCCCTGCCAAAGAGTCCATCGAGACAATTCGTTCGACGAGGGGCCGTCAGGCAGCAACGGCGGTTCTGATGCGGCTCGGTCAACGGGCGGTCGAAGCCCCCAGGCTGTTCGAGGATATGACCGTGGACGCGTGGCGACTTCGCGCTGAGGACTGCGCCGACAGCCTCCTTCGCAGTTTGGAAGCCCTGGCGCTCCGCTCTGAAGACCATGGCGTGCCGCGCGCTCGCATAGCTGAACGCATTCAGATCCACAACGGACGTGCCGAATCAGTGTTGGCAAGACGGCATGATTGGACTTCGTCCTTGGTGGTCACATCACCGCCATATCCCGGTGTCCATGTGCTCTATCACCGCTGGCAGTTGGCTGGCCGGCGTGAGTTGGCCTTGCCGTTCTGGATTGCCGATGAGCGCGACGGATCTGGGCCGAGCTACTACACGATGGGTGGACGCCACGCCAAGGGTTTAGAGACCTACTTCGCGACGCTGCTGACGGTGATGCAGGCCGTTCGTCGGAACCTGCGTCCGCATGCAGCGCTCGTTCAGGTCGTGTCCTTCTCGGATTCCCGCACTCAGCGACGGCGTTTCGGGGACGTTCTGGTTGAGGCGGGATACCAGCGGCATCCGATCTTCCATCGAGCCTCATGGCGACGCATACCTGGCCGCCGTTGGTACGCCACTGACCGCCAAAACACTGCGTCACGAGAGTTCCTGCTTGTTCATCGAGCCTAGGCGGAGGTCGCCGAGTCGGGTCACCCGGTAGGCGTCGAGGTCTTGTCAGTCCGAGCACGAACGCCAGATCAACGAACACGAGAGGGAGAAGGAAAATGCCAAAGCCACGGGACAAAGTGACGGAGGATATGGGCGCGCCGATCAAGACGTTCGAGGGCCTGCGCGTCCACGCGAAACTCAACAAGCCAAAGACGGACCGAGGTCGTCCGCGAATCTGGATCGTCATCAAGCAAGACGCCCATGCGAAGCGGTGGCGCGTGGCCGAATGTCTGTCATATGTGAACGCGGTCCACATCCAGTTCGAGCTGCTCGATTCGGATGAGTAGTGAGATCCTGACCGGCACCAGACCGGCACCAGTCTCCGAAGAAGTGACGGTTCCGGCAGAGCGCTCTCGGACGAGAGCGCTCACCATCGCATCATGCAGCGTTATGACATCCATGCGAACGTGAAGTGCACGTTCAGGACGAACCTCGGCGCGCTCGCGCAGGCGCCGGTGTAGTCGTGGTCACGCCGAAGAAGCGCAAGCGTTCACGCTCCAAGATTCGCAACGTCAATTCGTCGCGACGTCCCGCCCTATCAAACTCGGTCCGGTCCAGTGCGACGCATTCAAACCCACTGCCACATGCCGGTGAACATCGCCTCTGCAAGAAGTGCGGTCAAGTAAATGAGGCCAATGCCGAAGCCTGCGTTTCCTGCGGAAGTACGCGGCTTGCCCCGTCGTGGGTTCTGGATCGTCGCGCGATTACCAAGCAATTCGAGGCGCAGATCACCGAGTCAAGTAAGGAGTTTGGGGCGCCCGAGCCACGCATCACTCTGAGCAAGTGGTGGCAGAACAGCGCGGGACGTAACCCGACATTGCACATCACGAGTCCCGAACACTGGGTGAAGATCCGCGACATCGTCGAGACGGAGTTCGCTCCCCGTCTGGGTTGGACGAAGCTCGACGAGAAGGCGCCGTCACTGCCCTCCGCCGGAGTCAGCCCAGCACAGCTCCGCAAACTGGTTCGCCAACATCCGGATGTCGCAACGCAGGCACTCGCAGAAGAACTCGGCCCAAGTGCCACGTTTTCTCCTGAAGCGATCGAGATGGTGCGGCGAATCTCGAAGGCGCAAGAGAGGCTGGAGCAGCCTTACATCGAGGCATACCAAAAGCTCATTGAAAAGTTACCGACTCAAGGCGGAGTCGCCCTCCTCGAGCTCGGCAAGCTACTCGAAAGCTGGTCGCTCCATCAGGTCACTCAGGTTACCGGAGAAGCCAAGCGACGTCTTCAGACGATCGCGCTGTTCGAGCGCTTGATGCTCGATGACGACACGTATGAGATTCGAGGTGACAGCTCTATCCACCGTGTTCTCGAGGGCGCGATGTGGATCGTCGACGAGCGCTACTGGTTGATGTCGAGTAACTCTGCACTCCGTACGTTGCTCGGACGAAAGATAGTTGAAGAACAGCCCAAGGCAGCAAAGCTGCGACCTGACTTTGCGTGCGCACAGATGCAAGGACGCGGTGTAATCATCGAGATCAAGCGTCCAGCGCACGCTCTGACCATCGCCGACCTTAACCAAGCCGAACGGTATGTCGTGCTCGCCGAAGAGTTCGGTCCGGGTACCGAGTGGTCAGCGATCCTCGTCGGCCAGGTCGCCGAAGACGAAGTACGTAAGACGATCAAACATCGCAAAGACGTAACGCTTCGCACTTACAACGAACTGCTCGACGACACAAAGCACCGCTATCGGCAGTTCCTCAAGCCGTTTGAGCCTGACCTGGATCACGCAGTCACAAATGGAATCCCGAAGAAGATTGTTCTGCGTCGAAAGAGCAAGTGACGTACTAAAGCCCTACTCGATCAGGTTCCAAGCGTTCTCGTACTTCTTGCCGTCCCGGAGCATCTGTGCCCTGGACAGCGTGTTCATGTTGCCTTTGTAGGTGCGCCTGAACGGCTCGACGTCTGGAAAAGGGAGAATCCACGCGCGAGGTGCCGGCATGGCGGGATCACCGATGCGGTCCTCATAGCTGACGAGGACAATGAAGTGGCGTTCAGGGTTCAGGCTCGTGAGGTTGTTGATCACCCAGTCGTACTTCTTCGCCGTGCCCTTCACCTCGATCGTGACGGCGTCGCCTGCTTTCCGCGCGACGATGATGTCCACGCCCTTCTTGTTGCCGAGTGTGAGGTTTGCTGTGAGGCCAATGCGGTGGAGGCAGGAGAGGACGTAGAACTCCGCCGCTAGGTTCGTGTCGTATCCACTCATGAAGCCACGCTTGTCATCGACGTCCGCGACCTGTAGCGCGCTCTGCCTCGACCAAGAGGGCGGATGCGGTGACTCCGAGTCCGCGTGCGATCTTGTCGAGTGCCTCTACTGTCAGGTGTCGCTTTGAGAGCTCGATGAGGGAAACGTAGGTCCGATGCAGCTCCGCCCGATCAGCAAGTTCCTCCTGTGAGATTCCAACCTCCTGACGTCTCTTGCGGATCGCGGCTGCCAACGCCGGGGTGAGCGGGGTCACGCCATGAGCGTCCGGGGTCCGCGACGGACGGTCTACAGACTATAGTCACGGCCCGATGGGATTCGTACTTTGTGCGATTGCGCCGTCGGCGAGGGTTCGCTTGTGAACAACAACCTCGGGGTCGTCGAGTTGCTCTTGCTGATTCCCCTCGTCCTTCTCTTCGTTGGCGTGGTGCCCTACGTTACCTGGCGGCGCGGCGGATCGAAGTCCCGAGTCGTCGTCGCGCTGCTTGTGTCGCTCATTCCGTACGGCTTCATCGTTGGCCTGATCATTGCACTCACCACGAAACGGACCGGTGCTCCCACGCCCAACGCGATGACACCAGAGTCGGCCGGAGCATCAGTCGGAGCGTTGGCGGCTTCGGTCAATCGTCAGAGTGGTCCTGACCGCTCAAGCCTGATCGCCGTGATTCTGGCCGTTGTTCTTGGGTCGATTTTCACAGGCGCCATCGGCTACTACGTGGGGCGGCAGGACGTGCGAGTACCTCTACCGACCTGGACCGATCGCGAGATTCGAGCAACGGGCACGCAGAACGTTGGCACGCTGCGCTGCACATATCACCTCGCCGACGGCACGGTGAGAGTGCGCGAGTCGGTGATCGCGATTTCTACCAATCCTCCCTACGACCCCTTCGGCACGCCCAACCCTCTCGGCGCGCGAACCGTGGAATGCCCACCGTCACCGTAGCCAGCAGGAGACGTGACTGTCACGGACCGAGATCGTCCGCTGTGCCCGTGCGTGCAACGGAGTCCGACTTGGGGTCGTCGTGCAGCTGTGTGGGCAAGATGAACAGTTCTTCGAAATCAAGAAACCAATACGTATTGCGCTCGGGCGGCGAATGATGGACCGTCCGAGCCAATTGACCTCACCGCGACGCCCGATGTAGAGCGAAGCGAAGGGACGCGAGCACAGGTCTTGTGACGACGGCTCGCTAGCGCGGTGCCACCTGAAGGGCGCGTGGGGTGATCGAGTAGACCGGACCGGCGGGAAGCTCGGGCACCGATTCGTGAGTGACTCGGAAGAGGTGCCCGCATGTGCGCGCGCAAAGCGCAACGACATTGGCCGTGGGATTCCTATGTCCGAATTGCATCCGTCCTTCGCGAGTTCGGCATAGATCCCGACGCTGCGTTCGAGCGACTGGAGTGGCTCGGGCGCCCCTATGGGGACGATCGCGACGGCCATATTCCCAAGAGCCCTCCGCGGGATGACCGCGCTCCTATTGACCCTGACGATTGCAAATGCGATGGCTGCGGGCTCCGTCGACTGACGGGCTGGCGCTTGCCATGAGCACGCGCCCCGAGAGAGAGCCCAGCTTCAGCTACAGCGTTGACGAGGCGGCCAATGCCCTCCGCGTGAGTCCCCGGATGGTCCGGATGCTGATCACAAGGCGTGAGCTCCGCAGTTTTCGGATTGGACGGAGGGTTCTCGTGAGTGTCGAAGCGCTAGCCGTCTTCGTTCGTGACCGCCAGGCGGAAGAAGCGAAGTGACGAAAGACGCGCATGGCAACGAAGACAACGATCCGGATAAGGACCCATGGCAACTCGCGCCACGGGATGAGTTCGCGTTGCTCACTTTGGACGAGGTGCTCGACCGGCGCGGGCAGCTCCCGGGCAAGATCGAGGACGAGGACACGATCCCTGTCGGAATTCGCGTCGCACCGGTCGGGTTCAGGGTGATCCTCGGTCTCCTGGCACACGAGAAGCGGGTGAGCTACTCGGGGCTCTCGCTAGCCGCCAGCGCACATGGTCTTTTCCTGCTCGCTACAGACGATCGAATGATGAAGCTGTTCCGCATTCACAAGGCAGCCAGCACCGCCGGGCTTTCGAGCGGGGATCGCGATGCGTTGTCGAGGCTTGAGCAAGAGTCGGACTACCGATTCCAGCATGCTCAGGCACTACACACGACTGTCCCTGTCTGGAGAACGATTCACGCGCGCCTGGTAGAGCTGTCGCGAGCCTGCGGCATTTCAGTTGCGCGATTGACCGTCATCGCGATCGTCATGTCGCTGTTGACGCTCCTGAACCAGCGCAAGTACCGCGAGGGTCTGAAGGACGAAGTAGCCGCTTTCTGGCGGTTTGTCGCGCACCGTGAGCGGGTACTCCGTCTCGGCAGTTGAAAGCCGTGGGTCATCGCATGCGAGATCAAGTCGCCAAGTCATCAAGTCATGAAGTCGCCAAGTCAGTGACTTCGCTTACTAGACATATAGCCGCTCTGGCGGGCGGCGCCCGCGCAGCGAGCCGCCCGCCAACTAGTGGTCCGTCTAGGAATGGTCTTGATGCTTGCGGACGGCCTTGGCGAGGATCTCGTCGGCGGTCTTCACCCAGACGAAGGGCGTCGCCCGCTCGTCCCAGTCGCGGATGTAGCGCTCGATGCGCGCCGCGAGGGC
>Ga0137375_10011690_pt1 | contig 10389 bp, 6 predicted proteins | sample SagtaG_24_FD_104936 | JGI IMG/M metagenome (GOLD analysis project Ga0137375, IMG submission 104936) | Vadose zone soil microbial communities from Sagehorn Ranch, Mendocino, California, USA - Sage1_R_113_16 metaG | ecosystem: Environmental > Terrestrial > Soil > Vadose zone | place: USA...
GGCCGAACCTGGAGGGTGCGCTTTGCGCCCACGCAGCCGGGCGTGTGGCACTATACCCTGTCAACGAACGATAGCTCCAACACTGGCCTCAACAGATCGACTGGCGAGCTGCAGAGCATCGATGACAATGAGGATCACCCAATCTACCGACACGGTTTTTTGCGGAAGGGACCCGGTGGACGCTATCTTGCCCATGCCGACAACACGCCGTTTTTCTGGCTCGGGGATACGCACTGGCAATTTACCTCTGAGCGTTGGGACGAGGCCAACAAACCGGGCTGGAGTTCCCAATTCCGGAGCATGGTAGACGCACGCGTTCAGCAGGGATTTACAGTCTACCAGAGCAACCTGATGTTGTTTGATTGGTCCTCTGAAACGTCCCCCTACTGGGTGGAAGGGAAGCTATTTAGGGATATCAATGTTGACTTCTTCCAGACCACGGTCGATCGACGGATGGCCTATATCGCCAACCAGGGGCTGGTCAATGCCATGGGGCTCGGTTGGTACTCTATTGTGGATGAGAACCTGGAAGGAGTGAAGCGCTTTGCGCGCTACATCGTGGCGCGCTATGGTTCTTATCCGATGGTGTGGACGCTCGGCGGTGAGGTGGCAGGGTATGAGCCCGATCGTCGGCGGGCGCGGATCGACGGTTGGCGGGAGGTCGCCCTGACGATCCAGGATGCTGACGGCTACAACCAACCACGCACGGCGCACGCCACCAACGAACGACCGATTGCGCCCTACTACCAGGGAGAAGACTGGCTGACGCTAACGCTCAATCAGCATGGCCATGGCGACTTCGACATGCATGCCGACCACTACCGCGACTATCTGGCTGCCTATCCAGGGACGCCGCTCGTGGAAGGCGAAAGCATGTATGAAGGGCTCCTCAGCGTGGAGTACCAGGGCCGTCGTCCCGTCACCGACACGATGGTGCGCCACGTTGCGTACCGGGCGATGCAGTCGGGCTGCTGCGGCTACACCTATGGTGCCCAGGGCTGTTGGAACGCAGCATGGGACCGCGACGACAGCAAGCCCTTTTGGGGCAATCTGCCATGCTATGAAGGGATCGACCTTCCCGGCGCGGAACAGCTGAGCCACATGCGTCGCTTCTATGAAGAGGTCGGTTGGATCCAACTGCGACCCTTCATGGCGTGCTTCAGTGCCGAATATATCTTCAACAACACCATCTACGCACCGCTGGTAACAGCTAACCCGGAGATGGATACGGTGGTGATCTTTTTCGGGGAAACCTACCGGAGCAGCGATGGCAGGGCCACACTATCGCTGCTCAAGAACGCTCCCTATAGGCTGCAGTGGTTTGATCCGCGCACCGGGCTGTTTACGCTGATTGAGGAGCAGGCGCACCCGGTCAACGGGACGCTCGCACTGCCAGCCAAGCCGGATGGTCGGGACTGGGTGTTCCTCGCGCAGGCAGGAATTGTGGGTCCACCCGGCCCAGCGAGAATTGCCACATCTTGCGTCCGCGATGTTGCCAGCGCGTCAGGATGAGCAATATCGTAAAAAGCTGAGGGCTGGGGGCTCCTCCATTATGTGGCGCCATGCGGTCGATGGGGCGTGGGTGGCGCCGGGGTGCGCTCAGTTGATAGCAACAGACAGCCATGGCAATCCGGTCTTAACCGAGAGAAACTGTTACGAAGGGCACATGATGGAGCAGGACTAGATTACAGTCGCCCAGTCGTCTGTTCCCAGACTCGGTGGACCAACTATTTGATTCGGGTGCTGGAAGAGCCATCAGGTCATTGGATTGTAGATTTTGAATTATACGGGAGTAGCAGGTGATACCGGAAAGCACCCAACAGGAAGTGGCGCCGGATGAAGTTAGGGCAAGCATTGCCGAGCTTCGATGTGAACATCGCCGCGATGCGCTCGGCATCGGTACGGCTCAGCCGCGGCTCTCGTGGATCGTGGCGACTGATATCCAAGGGTGGCGACAATCTGGCTACGAGATCGAAGCCGCCGACTCGGAAAGCCAACGCCGGGACCGGACTGGCCGGATCGATTCCGACCAGTCGGTGCTGGTGTCGTGGCCGTTCGCACCGCTCGCGTCCCGCGAACGCCTTGCGATGCGGCTGCGGGTGTGGGGGGGTAATGGGCAGGTGTCAGCCTGGAGCGAACCAGCAGTGATTGAGGCCGGGCTGCTTCATCCTGACGACTGGACGGCACGCTTCGTCACGCCTGATTGGGACGAGGTTACCAGTAAACCTCAGCCCACTCCTTGGCTCCGCCGCGCGTTCGAGGTGCGCCCCGGTGTGACGCAGGCACGGTTGTACGTGACCGCCCTTGGGGTGTATGAAGCTGAGATCAACGGTCACACAGTGGGCGATCATGTCCTCGCTCCCGGCTGGACGAGCTACCGCCACCGGTTGCGCTACCAGACCTTCGACGTGACCGCGCTGCTGCGTGACGGGCCCAACGCGATCGGGGCGATCCTGGGCGATGGCTGGTATCGCGGCCGGCTGGGCTTCTACGGTGGGCGGCGCAACATCTACGGCGAGCGGCTGGCGCTGCTGGCACAGCTCGAGATCCGCTATGCCGACGGCACGACCGAGCGGATTGTCACCGACGACCAATGGCGCGCGGCGAGCGGCCCCATTCTCGCGAGCGACATCTACGATGGCGAAACCTACGACGCGCGGCTGGAACGGCCCGGCTGGTCGCAGGCCGACTACGACGACAGCGATTGGTCGGGTGTATGCCCACTCGATCATGATCTCACGACCCTCTGTGCGCCGACCGGCCCGCCGGTGCATCGTGTGGAGGAAATCGCGCCTGTGACGATCACCACCTCGCCGTCGGGCCGTCCGCTGGTTGATTTTGGGCAGAACCTGGTCGGCCGGCTGCGCATCCGCGTACGTGGACCAGCCGGGCAGACAGTCATCCTGCGCCATGCCGAAGTGTTGGAGTACGGCGAACTGGGGATACGGCCGCTGCGCCATGCCGAAGCCACCGATCGCTACACGCTGCGCGGCGAGGGCGTAGAGACCTGGGAGCCGCGCTTCACCTTCCACGGCTTCCGCTACGCGGAGGTGACGGGCTGGCCGGGCGAGCTACGCCCCGATGATCTGCGCGCCGTGGTGATTCACTCCGATCTGGAGCGAAGGGGCTGGTTTGAGTGCTCGGACGCGTTGCTCAATAGGCTGCACGAGAATGTCGTCTGGAGCATGCGCGGCAACTTCCTCGACATCCCGACCGACTGCCCGCAACGCGACGAGCGGCTCGGCTGGACCGGCGACATTCAAATATTCGCGCCCACCGCCTGCTTTCTGTTCGACACAGCAGGCTTTCTCCAGTCCTGGCTTCGCGATCTCGCCACCGAGCAGGCTGACGCGGGCGGAGTAGTGCCCCACGTGGTGCCGAATGTGCTACCTGACAAGCCCGTCTCCGCGACCGTCCCCGTGGCCGTCTGGGGTGACGCCGCGGTGATTGTCCCATGGGTGCTCTACCAGCGCTATAGCGACATCGGGATCCTGGCTGAACAGTTCGAGAGCATGCGATCCTGGGTCGATACAGTTGCGGCGCTGGCTGGCGAGCGCCTACTATGGAACAAGGGCTTTCAGTACGGCGACTGGGTCGATCCGTCTGCACCTCCGGATCGGCCCGGCGACGCCCGGACTGATCGGTACCTGGTGGCAACAGCCTACCTTGCCCGTTCAGCCGAGCTGGTCGGCCAGGTGGCGGAAGTGTTGGGTAAGCAGGACGAGGCCCAGCACTATCACGGGCTGGCCGCCGATGTACGGCGGGCCTTCGCCGCCGAGTATGTGACGCCGAACGGGCGCATGCTTTCCGACGCCACGACGGCCTATGCCCTGGCACTGCAGTTCGACCTCCTGCCCGAGCCGGCCCAGCGCCAGCGGGCCGCCGAGCGGCTGGTGGAGCTGGTGCATGATGCAGGCTTCCATATCAGTACTGGCTTCGTCGGCACACCGCTGATCTGCGATGCGTTGTGCACTGCCGGCAGGCCCGACGCAGCCTACCACCTGCTGCTGCAGCGCGAATGCCCCTCCTGGCTCTACGCGGTGACGATGGGTGCGACAACAATCTGGGAGCGCTGGGACAGCATGCTGCCCGACGGCACGATCAACTCTGGCGAGATGACCTCGTTCAATCACTACGCTCTGGGCGCTATCGCCGACTGGATGCACCGCTCTGTGGCGGGGCTGGCCCCCGCGGCGCCCGGCTACCGGCGCATCCGGATCCAGCCGCTCCCGGGCGGTGGCCTGACCCACGCGATAGCGCGTCATCGCACGCCCTACGGCCTGGCTGAGTCGGCGTGGCTGCTCAACGGCGATCAGATGGAGCTGACTGTCGTGGTGCCGCCCAACACCACGGCTGAGGTGGTGCTGCCAGGGAGCAGTTCTGCACCGGTGACTGTCGGCGCTGGGACCTACCACTGGTCGTGCCACTACCTGGATCCCGACGCACATCCGACGCTCGGACGTAACGACTGGGTAAGCGACATGGTCGACGATCAGGTCACCTCGTAGCACGTAGAAGAGGCAAAGTAGTGCCATATTCGTCAATCAGGCCCGGCCAGATTTGGCTCGATACAAGCGGGAACCGCATCCAAGCGCACGGCGGCTCGATCATCTATGTCGATGAGACGTTCTACTGGTACGGCGAGAACAAAGAGAAGTCCACGGAGGATAGCGGCATCTGGCATTGGGGCGTGCGCTGCTACGCCTCGCAAGACTTGTACAACTGGGAGGACAAGGGCCTGATCATCCCGCCAGACCTGGAGAATTCCGCCTCCCCGCTTCACCCCTCGAAAAATGTGGATCGGCCACACATCATCTACAACCAGACGACCCGGCAGTATGTCTGCTGGCTCAAGATCATGGGCGAGGGGCACACCCAGGAGTCGACGATCCTGGTCGCCGATGCGCTGTTGGGGCCGTACCGCATTGTCGGAACTGGATTACGGCCCCTGGGCGTGAATGCGGGAGACTTCGACCTAGTTGTCGAGCCAAGCGACGGCAAGGCCTACTACTACTTCGAGCGCGTGCACAGCGAGCTGATCTGCGCCGACCTCACCGCTGACTACACCGATGTCACAGGGTACTACTCCACGCACTTTCCGCACCCGCATCCGCCCTATGTGCGCGAGGCCCCGGCCTATTTCTACCGTAGAGGGCTGCACTATCTGTTCACTTCGGGCACCACCTGGTATTATCCCAACCCCTCCGAGGTTGCATGCGCGAGATCGTATCACGGTCCCTGGACCATCCTGGGTAGCCCGCATCCCGACGATCCCACCGGCACCTCGTTTCGCTCCCAAATCAGCTCGGTGTTCAAGCACCCGCACAAGCAGGACCTGTACATCGCCCTGGCCGATCGGTGGCTGCCGCAGAGTCAAATTGGTGGGCCGGACGCTATGGCATTGTTCGCTGCAATCTTCGGCGGCGGCTCGATGCCCGACGCAGAAAACGTGCCTAGGATAAGTGGATACCCAGATACGTCGATTGCGGACTACGTGTGGCTTCCAGTTCGGTTCGACGGTGAAATGGCCTACCTGGACTGGAAAGATGAATGGCGCCTTGAGAATTATGAGTGAGGCGGTACGAATCAACCCTAAAGTCGGGCGGCTTGGGCTGCGACGCGACGGGTCCATCGGCTGACTGCCGGGCCGCAGCATCTGAGAGCAGGTCAACATTATCGTCGATTCCGCAATGAACATATTAGGAACAGCAGCAATGACAGCTATCAACACTGCCATAACTGAGCAATGGGGCGTCTTTGAACTGGAGCTTGCGGGGAGCGCCGAGGGCAACCCCTTCCTCGAAGTTGAGCTGACCGCCCAGTTCAGCTATAAGCACCGGACGATCGAGGTCGACGGATTCTACGATGGCGACGGCGTCTACCGCATCCGCTTTATGCCAGATGCTTTGGGAAGCTGGCGGTATCGCACACATAGCAACCGTGACGAGCTGAGCGGCGTCGAGGGCACATTCATATGCACTGCGTCCGCACCAGGGAACCACGGGCCGGTGCGCGTGGCCAATACGTACCACTTCGCCTACGCCGACGGCACGCCATACAAGCAGATTGGTACGACCTGCTACGTCTGGGCGCACCAGGGCGACGAGCTCGAGGAGCAGACCCTCGCGACGCTCCAAGCCGCGTCGTTCAACAAGTTGCGGATGTGCGTGTTTCCCAAGCACTATGCTTTCAACGAGAATGAGCCCGAGCGCTACCCATTTCCATGTTTGTCGCGCGGCTCCAGCAGATGGACTGGTAGCTGGGCCGTCGACGTACAACCGGGCTGGGCGTTCGACTTCAGCCGCTTCGATCCGAGCTTTTTCCGCCATTTCGAACAGCGGGTCGAGCAACTGCGCGACATGGGTATCGAAGCCGATCTGATCCTGTTCCATCCGTACGACCGCTGGGGCTTCACCAGCATGGACGCCGCGACCGACGACCGCTATTTGCGCTACATCGTGGCACGGCTGGCGGCCTACCGCAATGTCTGGTGGTCAATGGCCAACGAGTACGACCTGATGCCGAACAAGTCGATGGCCGACTGGGATCGGTTCTTCCGAATCGTGCAGGAGCACGATCCCTACGGGCACCTACGCTCAATCCACAACTGCTTTGTGTTCTATGACCACAGCAAGCCCTGGGTGACCCACCAGAGCATTCAGCATGGCAACCTGGAGCAGACGCGGGTGTGGCGCGAGCAGGGGCGCAAGCCGGTGGTGGTGGACGAGTGTGGCTACGAAGGCAATATCTGGCCGAGTTGGGGCAACATCACGGCGCAGGAAATGGTTCACCGCTTCTGGTTGGGGACGGCACGTGGCGGGTATATCGGCCACGGCGAGACCTACGAGCACCCCGAGGACATTCTCTGGTGGGCGAAGGGTGGCATATTGCACGGTGAGAGCGCACCACGTCTGGCGTTCCTGCGACGGATCCTGGAGGACGGGCCAGCTGCTGGCCTCGACCCGATTATCGATGTGCCCGGCATGTTCCCGTGTGCTGGACAACCACACGCCTACTACCTGACCTACTTCGGCGTGCATCAGCCGGCGCAGATGGTCTTTGATGTACCGGATGGCGAGCAGTATGCGGCCGAGGTTATCGATACCTGGGCAATGACAGCGACACGGTTGGATGAGCCGGTGGTGCGTGGGGCGACTGTGGCGCTGCCAGGGAAACCGTATCAGGCCCTGATTTTGCGGCGTGTCGGCTGAGGAACGTCGATGTACGATTCTGATCATGCACAGCAGCGCCTTTCCACGGCGGCCGGTGTAGCTTGGGCGGGCATCTTATAGGCGAGCCTGTGGTATAGAACATTGAGTTAGGAGATGATTATGTACAATCCAGAGTTCGGGGCAGGCATTTGGATGTTTCAGCAGTTCGTCGACCGCTACGCCACCGACGCCTACGGGCCGCCGGTGGGTACGCTCGAAGCGATCGAGCGCGCCGCAGCGGTCGGCGATATCAAGGTGCTGGACATCAATTATCCGTTTGCGGGCAACGGCGTTACCATCGAGCAGGTCCGTGATGCACTCCAGCGGACGGGACTTCGCGCCCAGGCCATCACCCCGCACCTCTACATGCGCGAATTCCAGATGGGCAGCTTCACAAATCCGGACGCAGCCCTACGTCGTAAGGCAGTGGATTTAGGCAAGCAGGCGATTGAAGTGGCACAGGCGCTGGATGCGAAGTACGTCAAGTTCTGGCCCGGCCAGGACGGCTTCGACTATCCTTTCCAGGTCGACTACGCCCATATCTGGGACTATCAAGTGAGCGGCGTACGCGCCGTTGCTGAGTCTGCTCCCGAAATGCAGTTCGCCATCGAGTACAAGCTTAAGGAGCCGCGCGTGCATATGCTGTTCAGCACCGCCGCTCGCACCCTGCTCGCGATCGAGGACATGGGCGTCGACAACGTCGGCATCGTGCTCGACCTGGGCCATTCCTTGTTCGCCAAAGAGACCCCTGCCGATGTGCTGCAACTGGTATCGCGCCGCGGCAAGCTGGTCAGCGTCGAGGTCAACGACAACTGGCGCGAGTGGGACGACGACATGGCCGTCGGCTCGGTGCATCTGATTGAGACGTTGGAATTCTTGCATGGTCTGCGCCAGATCGACTGGCAGGGCCCGATCCTGCTCGACCAATTTCCCTTCCGTGAGGATCCGATCGCGGCCGCGCGTAACAGTATCCAGACGATTCGCTCCCTCAATCGCATCCTCGATCGCCTCGACCTGAGCGCCCTAGCCGCTGCTCAGGATCGGCAGGATGCGCTCGCAGCCCAGCGGATGGTCATGGACATGCTGCTGGGTGCCAGCATCACGGAGGTGTCCAAATGATCGATACGCAGCAGAGAGCTACCGAGACGCTGGAACAACTGCGCAAGCTCGCGCGCGCGGTGCGGCGCCGTGACTTGCAAGTCGTGCATGGCGCCAAACTCGGCCACGTTGGCGGCGAGATGTCGGCGATCGACATTCTGGTGACGCTGTATTTTGCCGTGCTGAACGTCGACCCCAACCGACCCGACGATCCCGAGCGTGACCGCTTTATCTTGAGCAAGGGCCATTCGGCGGTTGCGCTGTATACCACGCTCGCCCACCGTGGGTTTATTCCGCTCGAACAGCTCGATACGTTTGCCCAGCCGCTCTCCAAGCTGAATGGGCATCCCGACCGCAACAAGGTGCCGGGCGTCGAGACCAACACCGGGCCGCTCGGCCACGGCTTGCCGGTCGCAGTCGGCGCCGGCATCGCCGCCAAGCTGCAGGACGCCTCCTGGCGGGTGTTCGTCCTCACCGGCGACGGCGAGCTCCAGGAGGGCAGCAATTGGGAAGCGGCCATGGCGGCGGCGCACTATAAGCTCGACAACCTGACCGTGATCGTCGACCGCAACCGGTTGCAACAAGGCGACTGGACCGAGCAGACCATGCACCTCGAACCGCTCGCCGACAAATGGCGCGCTTTCGGCTGGTCGGTCGCTGAGGTGGACGGACACAATATCGCGCAGCTGCTGGAGACCTTCGCCCGCGTCCCGTTCGAGGCCGGTAAACCAAACTGCATTATCGCGCACACGCATAAGGGCCAAGGGGTCTCGCTCATGCGGGATAAGGCGGCCTGGCATCACAAGGTACCGAATACGGAGGAACTCGCCACCGCGCTCAAGGAACTCGAGGAGGTCGGCGCATGACGCAGCTCTATGACTGTCGCGATGCATTTAACGAGAAGCTCCGCGAGCTCGCGTCCGAGGATCTGCGCATCGTCGCCGTGGTCAACGACTCGGTCGGATCGAGCAAGCTCAACCAGTTCGGCAAGATGTACCCGGTCCGGCTGGTCAACGTCGGCATCGCCGAGCAGAATATGATTGGCGTGGGCGCCGGGCTGGCGAACGGTGGGATGATTCCGTTTGTCTGTGGCGCGTCGCCCTTCTTGACCGGGCGGGCGCTCGAGCAGATCAAGGCCGACCTGGCCTACTCGAACCAGAACGTCAAACTATGCGGCATGAGCAGTGGCATGGCCTACGGCGAGCTTGGCCCGACACACCACTCGATCGAAGACATGGCCTGGTTACGGGCGATTGCCAACATGACGGTGATCGTGCCCGCCGATCCGATTGAGACGGCGCAGGCGATCGAGGTCGCGGCGCGCACCGCTGGGCCCATGTTCATCCGCATCAGCCGCATACCCGTGCCGATGGTGCATGACGAGGGCTACCAGTTCACGATTGGCAAGGCGGCCCGCTTGCGCGAGGGCGGTGATATCACCCTGATCGCCAACGGCGTGCTGGTGACGCAGGCGCTCCAGGCGGCCGATCGGCTCGCGGCGGAAGGGGTGCAGGCGCGGGTCTTGAATATGTCGACGGTCCGGCCGCTCGACAAGGATGCCGTGCTGGCAGCAGCAGCCGAAACCGGCCGGATCGTCACGGTCGAGGAGCATACCATTTACGGTGGACTGGGTGGCGCTGTTGCAGAAGTAGTGGTCACGCATAACCCAGTGCCGATGCGTATCCTGGGGGTGCCGGGCGTGTTCGCCCCGACCGGCTCGGCCGAATGGCTGATCGAGCACTTTGGCTTGACGGCTCAGGGCATTGCCGATGCCGCGTTAGAGCTGGTCGGCGCAAAGGCCCAACGCCAATGACACGTGACAGTGACACTATTCTGGCGATCGACCAGGGCACCACCAACACCAAGGTGCTGCTTGTGGATGCGGGCGGTCATGTGATCGCACAGGCTGCGCGGCCGCTCACGCAGCGCTACCCGCATCCAGCCTGGGTCGAGCAAGATGCGGACGCGATCTGGCAAAGCGTGCGCGAGGCGATCGATGAGTGCCTTGTGGCCGTTGCCGACCCGCAGCTGGCGGCAATCGCGATCACTAATCAACGCGAGTCAGTCGCGCTGTGGGAAC
>Ga0137375_10011691_pt1 | contig 10389 bp, 11 predicted proteins | sample SagtaG_24_FD_104936 | JGI IMG/M metagenome (GOLD analysis project Ga0137375, IMG submission 104936) | Vadose zone soil microbial communities from Sagehorn Ranch, Mendocino, California, USA - Sage1_R_113_16 metaG | ecosystem: Environmental > Terrestrial > Soil > Vadose zone | place: USA...
GCGGTGGACGGGCTCCCGGCTCGCCGTCGAGGACACCGACGCGTGGTGCGAGGCTGCCGGCATTGCCGACCTGGTCTGGATCGAGTCGCCGTCGAACCCGCTGCTCGAGGTCGCGGACCTTCGACGGATCAGTTCGACGCGACGGGCCCCCGGCTCGATCCTCGCGATCGACAACACGCTCGCGGGTCCTCTCGGTCAGCAGCCCTTGGAGCTCGGGGTCGACATCTCCGTGCAATCAGCCACCAAGCACCTCGGTGGGCACTCCGACCTCCTCTGCGGAGTCGCGACGACGCGACGCCCCGAACTCGCCGACCAGCTCCGCCGGCATCGAGAGCTACGCGGCGCGACGCCTGGCGCCTTCGAGACGTTCCTCGCGACTCGCGGCCTCCGTACGTACCCGCTGCGAGCCGCGGCGGCCGCCGCCTCCGCGCACGAACTCGCCAACCGACTGGAGGCCCACGAGCGTGTCGGGCGGGTGCGCTACCCCGGCCTCGCATCTCAGTCGACCCACCACATCGCCACGCAGCACCTCACGAGCTTCGGCAGCGTCATATCCTTCGACGTTGTCGGTGGCGCCGCGGAGGCCGACCAGGCGTGCAGTCGGGTGCAGGTCGTGCGTCATGCGACCAGCTTCGGTGCGGTTGAGTCGACGATCGAACGACGAGCCGCCATTCCCGGCCAGTACCACCTTCCCCCCGGACTGCTGCGCCTCAGCGTCGGCGTCGAAAACGTCGAAGATCTCTGGGCCGACCTGAGCCAGGCACTGTGAACGGCAGGTGTCCGCGTTGGTCGTGACCGGCATCCTGCGGCCCGTCGCAGAGTCACGCGCCCCTGACGGCAGGCAGAGGATCTTGTCTCCTCAGGCGCACCGTCGCCGTGCGCGCGCCCCGAAGGCTTCCGAGTCGGCACGGGCGAACGCGGCCGCGAACCCATCGCCGCTCGTAGCAAACACGACCCCGCCATGGGCCGCGATCGCGGATCGCAAAGCTTCGTCGTGCAGCGCGAGCGCCCCCCGCATGGCGTCAGGGTGCCGCTCCCAACTCGCGGTCGAACCCTCGACATCAGTGAACAGAAAGGTCACCGTCCCCGACGGACGCACGGCCACCGGGCCAGTATCCCCGAGGTCCGAGCACAACGCGTTCGGGCTCGCGTTGCCCGAACTCGCAGGACGGGGCGACGCGATTGCGCGCGGCGTCGCGACGCGCGGCGCCCGAGGTGCCGGGGTCAGCGTCAGCGGTGGCCCGCAGTTCGAAGGACTCGCCGAACCTTCCCGCTGACCCTTGCTCGGCTGCGTGAGGTAATCCCCCGTCCGCCGACTGGCCGCACTCGACCCGGATGCTCGCTACGCACGTCCCCTACCGTCGGGTCGCGGGCAGTCCGCCGCCGCGACCGTCGGCGTGGGTAGAAACTCCCAACGAGGAAGCACTCCCCGAACTTCGCCCACCCTCGCGCAGCCGCCTGACCAGCCGGGCGTGGCGGCCGAGGCCGTGGTTCCTCCGGGCAGAAGGAGATGCGCGGGGGTAGTGTCCGCCGGACCCAGCAGACGCTGGAGGAGGGGGTGGGCGAGATGGCTCTGTTGGTCAGGACCCTCGACGGTGGCGAGGTCAAGGTCGCCGACGATGAGCTCGAGGAGTTTCAGGCCGGGATTCGCGGCGACGTACTGAGCGCGGTCGACGAAGGTTTCGACGCGAATCCGATCTACAACGCGATGCACGATCGTCGCCCGGTCCTCAAGGTACGAGCGACGGGAACGGCGGATGTGGTCGACGCGATCAACTTTGCACGGCAGAGGAACGCGTCGACCGCTGTGCGAGGCGGTGGGCACTCGGTGGCAGGCCTGTCGAGCTGCGACGGTGGCATCGTCATCGATCTCACGCGGATGCGTGCGGTCACCGTCGATCCGAACCTGCGGCGTGCGTCTGTTCAAGGCGGCGCGGTGTGGGGCGATGTCGACAGAGAAACCCAGGCGTTTGGGCTCGTCGTGCCGGGGGGTGTTGTCTCGGAGACTGGCGTGGGCGGTCTCACACTGGGAGGCGGTGAGGGCTGGGTACGGCGCAAGTACGGGCTCACCATCGACAGTCTGCGGTCGGCGATCGTCGTCACCGCCGATGGTTCGGTCCACGTCGCGTCTGCCGACAGCGAGCCGGACTTGTTCTGGGCGCTTCGCGGCGGCGGCGGGAACTTCGGTGTTGTGACCCACTTTGAGTTCGATGCCCACCCGCTTGGCCCGGTTGTGGCGTTTGCCGGCGTGATGTATTCGACCCGTGACGCCGGCGCGATTCTCCCTCGCTGGCGCGATCACATCGCCGATGCTCCCGACGAGGTGACTTCGGTGGCGGTGGGGATATCGATGCCGGCCGACCCGAGTCTCCCGGAGGCGGTTCACAATCAGTCATGCCTGGTCATCGGTGGCGTGTACGTGGGCGATGTCGACGAGGGCATGAAGGTTCTGCAACCCCTTCGCGAGCTCGGCACGCCGCTCGCGGACATCTCGGGTCCGACGCCTTTCGTCGGCGTGAACTCGGCGTTGATCCGTTCTTCCCGATGGGCACGTACCAGAGCTACTGGAAGGCCCAAAACTTGGACACCCTTCCCGACGAGGCTTTGGCGATCATCGCGGCCAAGGCCGATTCGCGTCCGTCACCCACGACGTTGGCGGTCGTGTTCCACATGGGTGGTGCGATCAACCGGGTGAGTTCCGCAGACACCGCGTACGGCGAACGAACCGCGCAGTGGATGTCGTCCTTCGACGGCAACTGGGAAGATCGCAACGACAACGCCGCGAACATCGCCTGGGTGCGGGACGCCTTCGACCAGGTAGCGAAGTTCGGCAAGGGCAGCACGTACACCAACTTCACCGGGCAAGCCGACGAGACAGCTGACGCGCTCGCGCGGAACGCGTATGGCCCCAACACGGCTCGTCTCCGTGAGATCAAGAAGCAGTACGACCCCGACAACTTCTTCAGGATCAACCCCAACATCCTTCCCGCATAGCTGACCGGCGGCGCAGGCACCCGCCAGGCGCCGCAGCGGCCCTTGTTGCCCTCGTGGAGCTCGCTCTGGCCTCGCGTCAAACGGAATGGACGATGACCGAGGTCGTTGCCGAGCCCGCAGAGAGCATCGCGAACCTGGAGTTGATGATCGGCGTCGAGTTTCGCAGTGCGCGACGTACTCCCGCCGTCCACGCCCATTTCCACCGCGCGCGCATCGGAGCTACGCCCGACCAGGCGCGAGCCGACAGCGTGCACCGCCCGTGGCCAGTGCGCGGACCCGGGTGAGAAGTCGGGGATGCCGGGGGGCACCATGAGCGCGGAGTCATGCGCGTGACCGGCTCGCCGTCCGCGTCTTCCATTTCACGCAGCCGGTAGGCGGTCGTGTGCTGGTAACCCCTGAACGGCGAGTCGACCGCGGTGATGGCGGCCACCCACCTCACGTTCGTCATGCCGCACTAGCCGGGCACGACTAGCCGAAGCGGAACCGTGCTGGGGCGGCAGGACCGCGGCTGCGTCCGGCGAGAACCGGCTTGGGCGAGTAGCTAGGTTCGTCGCGTGTTCGCGATCCCCGAGGTGCAGTACGCCGAGGGAAATGATGGGTTGATCGCGTATCAGACCGTCGGTGAGGGCCCGGTTGATCTCGTCCACATCGCAGGTTGGGCGCAGACGGTCGAGGGGATCTGGGAGCTCCCCACGGCCGAACGGTTCTACCGCCGCCTCGCGTCCTTCGCCCGTGTCGTGCTCGTCGACCGGCGCGGCACAGGACTGTCGGATCCACTTCGCTCCGTGTACGCGGGTGGCGACTTCGGGCCGTGGCTCGAGGAGGCGGTGAGCGACTTCGTCACTGTGCTCGACGTGATCGGCTCGGAACGCGCGGCGCTCGTCTCGAGCTCGTACGGGGCGACGGTGGCGATCTCCCTCGCCGCGACCTACCCCGATCGGGTGGCTGCTCTCGTTCTCGTCGACCCACTGGTGCGGCTCCTCGCGACCGAGGAGTACCCGTGGGGGATGACTGTCGAGATGCGCCAGGAGACTGCTGATGCCATCCGGGTCGCGTGGGGCGAAGGATGGACGTCCGGTTTGACCCCGTCCTGGCGGGGCCCGGGCCGCAACCCATCGTTTCGTCACGACCCCGAAGCACATCGCTGGCTGGCGCGCTACGAGCGGGCCGGGCAACCCCGAGGGCACGTGGCGGCGTGGTGGAGCGACTGGGACTTCGACGTGCGGCCGCTGCTGCCCTCGATCCAGGCGCCGACGCTGGTCATGTGCCATGAGGGCAACGTCTTCGTGCCGCCCATGGCAGCCATCGAGTACGTGGTCGCAGCGATCCCCGGTGCCCTCGGCCCGGTGTCGATCCCGTCCCGCGACATGGAGTTGTGGGCGTCACAGCCACCGATGCTGGCCGACGAGATCGAGCGGTTCATCACCGGCTCCACTGGCGAGCATTTCGCCGCTTCCGAGCGTGCGTTCGCCGTCGTGCTCTACACCGACCTCGTCGGGTCGACCGACCAGGCAGCGGAGATGGGTGACCGGCGGTGGCGAGAGCTACTCGAAGTGCACCACAGCGCGAGCGGCCGGCAGATCGAGCGCCACCGTGGCCGACTAGTGAAGTCGACCGGGGATGGCGTACTCGCGGTATTCGATGCACCAGCGCGGGCTGTTCGCTGTGCACAGGCCATCCTCGGCGACGTCCACCAGCTCGGCTGTGAGGCCTACGCCGGCCTGCACGCGGGTGAGGTTGAACTGCTCAAGGACGACATCGCGGGTATCGCAGTGCACATCGCCGCACGCGTGATGAGCTGCGCCGCGCCCGGCGAAGTCCTCGTGTCCCGCACGATCAAGGACTTAGTCGCGGGGTCCGGCCTGCAGTTCGACGATCGGGGCCTCAAGACCCTTCGAGGCGTCCCCGACCAGTGGTAGCTCTTCGCCGCCAAGGCGTGAAGGGCCACCATGCGACCGCGACCGAGCTGCCGCTCGGCGACACTCAAGACGCGTCCGCTCTCGGTCAGGTGGTCGTGTAAGCGAAACGCACCCGAGGCGGGCCAGAACGGGCCGCTCAGAACAACTGCGTCTGACACCCGACGCCGGAGGCCAGAACGTGCTCGACGTGCCCGCGGCCCCGACAGGACCGTCATGGGCCGTAGCGTGCGACTCGGCGATCGGCCCGGCGACCTGTCGCGCTGCGGCGTCCAAGACGCGCGCTCATAGCCCCGCGGCCCCAGGCGCCGCTCAAGCCGCCGCTCCCCCACCGTCAGCGTCAACGGTAACGGGTAGACGGGAAGGACTCCCCGAGCTTCGCGCTCACGGTTGTCAAGCCGCTTGACCGGCCTGACGTAGCCGAACATGCCGCTCGCGCACCGCCCCTACCGGCATTTCGAGGACGCGCCGGGGAGGGTTCCGATCGAGCGCGCACTACGAGGTCCAGCGCGCAGAAGCAGGTCCTCACGACCTTCTTCTGCGCACAAGACGTGCTTCTGCGCGCCAGTCAGATCGCCGGCTCGCGGTCGCGCCTCGCATGCTTCTGGCCGATACGAAGCTGAGTCGTCATGCACCTAAGGTCCAGGTTCCCGTTGCGCGCGGCGTCTGATGGGACGTCGCGTTAGATAGATACGTCGCGCGGTGATGGCGTCGTTCGGCGCCGAGAAATCTCGCCGGCCGTGTCGAGAATTCGATTTCTGCTCCGTCCCAGTGTGAACGCGGCCAGCGGGGCCGCCGTCACACAAGGAGAACACCATGGCCAAGTACCTGTTGCTCAAGCACTACCGAGGCGCGCCGGCGCCCGTGAAGGACATCCCGATGGACCAGTGGACGCCGGACGAGGTCGACGCGCACATCCAGTTCATGCGCGACTTCGCCACCCGGCTCGAGGGCACCGGTGAGTTCGTCGACGGGCAAGCGCTGTCGCCCGAGGGCGTCTGGGTCTGATACGACGGTGAGGGACGACCACCGGTGACCGACGGCCCGTTCGCCGAGACGAAGGACCTGATCGCCGGCTGGATGGTGATCGACGTCGACAGCCACGAGCGAGCGATCGAGCTCGCTGGCGAGCTGTCAGCAGCGCCCGGCGCCGGCGGCGAGCCGATCCACGAATGGCTGGAGGTCCGACCGTTCCTCGCTGCGCCGCCGACCGTCACTGAGTGACCGTGGACGATGTCGAGCTCCGCGAGCTCGCCCCCCAGGTCTTGAGCGTCCTCGTCCGTCGCGGTGCCGACTTCGCGACGGCCGAGGACGCGGTGCAGGAGGCGCTTATCCGGGCAGTCTCGGCGTGGGAGGAAGAGTTGCCCTGCGATCCCAAGGGCTGGCTGATCACCGTCGCCTGGCGAGCATTCGTCGACTCGGCGCGGTCGGACGCGGCGCGTCGCGACCGAGAGGTCCGATTCGATACCGAGCCGCCGACCGGTGTGGGGCCGAGCGCCGACGACACGCTGCACCTCTACTTCCTGTGCGCGCACCCCGAGCTGACCCCATCATCAGCGGTGGCTCTGACCCTCCGGGCCGTGGGCGGCCTCACGACGCGTCAGATCGCGCAGGCCTACCTCGTGCCGGAGAGCACCATGGCGCAGCGCATCAGTCGCGCCAAGCGCACGGTCGGGCGGTCTGGTCTCGATCGTCTTGGCAACGTGCGAACGGTGATGCGGGTGGTGTACCTCATCTTCAACGAGGGCTACTCGGGCGACGTCGACCTCGCGGCCGAGGCGATCCGACTCACCCGGCAGCTGGCGTCGTCGGTGAACGACCCCGAGGTCCACGGGCTGCTCGCCCTGATGTTGCTGCACCACGCGCGCCGGCGCAGCCGCACGCGACCAGACGGACGGATCGTGCCGCTCGCGGACCAGGACCGGAGCCTGTGGGACAACGAACTCATCGCCGAGGGAATCGCCATCGTGCAAGCCGCGCTCGCACGCGACCGGCTCGGCGAATACCAGACGCAAGCGGCGATCGCCGCGCTCCACGCCGATGCGACGCGTGTCGAGGACACCGACTGGGTCCAGATCGTGGAGTGGTACGACGAGCTGCTGCAGTTCGCCGACACTCCAATCGTCCGGCTCAACCGTGCCGTCGCCGTCGGCGAAGCGGAGGGCGCTCTCGCGGGATTGGCGGCGCTCGCTCAGGTCGACGAGCACATCCCGCGGCGCGATGCAGTCGCCGCATATCTCCACGAGAAGCACGGAGATCTCGAACTCGCTGCCCGCCTCTATGCCGACGCAGCCCACAACGCGCCCAACCTCGCTGAGCGCGACCATCAGATGCGCCAAGCTGCGCGACTCAACCAGATGCTGCGCCACCACCAACGACCGCCGCGGTCGCAGGGACGCCGCCGGTGATCGGTGCTGGACTACGGCCCGCCGCTGCCCGATGAGTTTGGCCATCCCGGACGGTCGGAGTCTGTGACCACGGGAGAACACCCATGAGCATGCTCAAGAAGCGGTTCCGTGCGACCTTGGAGAAGAGCCCTGCCAAGGGCGGGTGGACCTACGTCGTGATGCCCGGGTCTGCGGAGTTCTTCGGCACGCGCGGCCTGGTGAAGGTCAGGGGCGAGGTCGACGGTCACCCATTCCAAGGGTCGTTCATGGCCCTCGGCGACGGACGCCACAAGCTGTCGTTCAATAGGGCCATCCGAGAGCAGATCGGCAAGGAGGCGGGAGACACCGTGACGATCCATCTCATCGAACGCCTACATCGCTGACGAACCCAGAGCCACTCGCCCCTTCCAAACGCTGGACAGCGAGACGCGATCTCGCGCGCCGTCCCCGTAACGCCGGATCCGAGGGCGTTTCTCACGGGCATGCCGAATTGTTCTGGCGCGCGACAGCCGCGCGTTCTGGAGCGTCCGCATGACACATAGCGAACTCCGAGCGGCAGCTACCGCTCGGTCGCGAGCACGTCGCGATCTGGCGACACGATCCTGCTGACGATCCCCAACCAGCTCGGTGTCGAAGTACGACCGCGAGCTGCTGGCGACCTTCGCCGAGCATGTCCGCCGGCCATCGGCTGGACGCCGCCCGTCACTCGGTCCGCGTGAACTGGAAGATGGCGACCGCCATCATCGCCAGGCCTAGTGTCAGCACGATCCCGGCCTCGACGAGCGAGGGCACCTGCCAGCCCCACCAGGTGACGCCGGGGGCGAGCGTGTGTCGGGCGGCCTCGGAGATGTCGAGGTGGTCAAACACCAGCCGCCGCATCGGGTCCACGGCGTAGGTCAGTGGGTTGAGGCGGTTGACCACGCCCAGCCAGCTCGGCAGGCCCGAGACGGGGTACATCGCACCCGACAGGAAGACCGTCGGGAACACGAGCACCTGCATCACGCTGTTGAACGTCTGCGCCTGCCTGATGGTGGTGGCCACCATCACGCCGAGGGTGGTGACCGTGAAGGCGATCAGCAGCTGCAGGCCGAAGATGCCGAGGAGCAGCACGGGGTCGTAGGGCACGTGGACCAGGCCGGCCAGCGCCAGCACGATCACGCCCTGGGTCGTCGCGACCGTCGTGCCGCCCAGGCACTTGCCAAGGACGATCGACGACCGCCGGACCGGCGCGACCATCATCTCCCGGAGGAACCCGAGCTCGCGGTCCATGACCAGCGACGCCGCGCTGATCATGGCGCTGAACCACATCGCCATGCAGAGGACCCCGGGGAACATGAACGTGGCGAGGTCCACGCCGTCGGTGGACGCCGCCGACAGCGTCTGCAGCCCGGGAGCGAGGACGAACAAGAACAGCAGCGGCTGGACCAGCACCGTCCCGATCCGCACGGGATCATCGGCGAAGCGGATCAACTCGCGCCACCAGACGGCGCGCACCGCCCGCGCCTCCGCCCGCCAGGAGCGCTCGGGTACCCGGACGGCGATGACCTCGGCGATCGCGGCGCTCATCGGCCGGCCTTCGAGAACACCTGCATCGGGCCACGTTCGCGGTCCGGAGTGGCCTCGGCGTCCCGGATCGTCGAGCCCGTGTAGCGCATGAAGACGTCGTCCAGGGTCGGCCGCGACACCGCCACCGACGTGATGCCCACGCCGAGCTCGGCGAACAGATGGGGCACGAACGCCTCCCCGGAGGCGACGTGGAAGGTCAGCGCGCCCTCGGCCACCGTCGCCTCGATGCCGAAGCGGTCGCGCAGCGCGGCGAGCGCAGCATCGTCGTCCTCGGTGCCGACGACCACGCGGTCGGCTCCGACGCTCGCCTTGAGCGCCTCGGGCGTGTCCAGGACGACGATCTCACCTCGGTCCATGATCGCGATGCGGTCGCAGAACTCGGCCTCGTCCATGTAGTGCGTGGTCATGAAGATCGTCGTCCCTTCGCTCTCTTGCAGTGCTCGGATGTAGCGCCAGATCGCGCTGCGGGTCTGGGGGTCGAGGCCGATGGTCGGCTCGTCGAGGAACAGCACCCGCGGCGAGTGCATGAGGCCGCGTGCGATCTCCAGGCGCCGCTTCATGCCGCCGGAGAACGTCATGACCGGCTGGTCGCGGCGGTCGGCCAGGTCGACCATGGCGAGCATCTGGTCCATCCGCTCCGGGATGATCCCCCGGTCGATGCCGTACAGCTCGGCGTGCAGGCGGAGGTTCTGCGTCGCGGTCAGGTGGCCGTCGAGCGTCTGGTCCTGGAACACGAGGCCGATGTGCCGGCGGACGTCGTCGCGTTCGCGGGCGACGTCGAACCCGCCCACGCGGGCGGTGCCGGAGGTGGGCCGCGCGAGCGTGCAGAGCATGTTGATCGTCGTGCTCTTGCCGGCGCCGTTGGGGCCGAGGAGGCCGAAGACCTCGCCGCGAGCGACCGTGAACGACGCGCCGCGGACGGCCTCGACTTCGCCGTAGGTCTTGACGAGGGCCTCGACCTCGACGGCCGGTGGGGTGATGGGATTCATGGCGCAGCTCACGGCGAGGATTGTCAGCACACCTGAGGTCCTTGCGGCCAGCCCCCCTCCTCGCGGTACGTTGTTGGTGGCGGCGGTGTTGGAAAGCGTTCGGCGGACGCGAGCAGCGCCTCAAATCCATCGCCGCCGCGCAGCGTCAGTGCGCTTCGCAATCAGAGCCGCGGATGAGGCCAGCTGCTGCGGTGTCCGTCTGGGGTGTGTCCCGTCGGTCGGCTTGTGAGGAATCAGTCCACGAGCTGGTCCGTCGGCGACGACATCGGCGGTGGGGCCGCGCTGGCTGCTGGCGTGCCCGTGTGCTTCTGCGATCCCCGCAGCCCCTGGCAGCGCAGCTCGAACGAGAACACCACGGTCGGCTCCGCCAGGACTTCCCCAAGCGCAGCGACCTGAGGCCGAAGCCCTGGTCAGCCACGATCGACAGGCCGCCGAGAAGATCCGCGAGACGATGGCGTTCCGTCGCCACAACGAGTGTGGTCGCCGGAGTACGCGAGCATCCGACGAGCGGTGCGTTTCTCAGCAGTGCGTGACCGA
>Ga0137375_10011695_pt1 | contig 10386 bp, 8 predicted proteins | sample SagtaG_24_FD_104936 | JGI IMG/M metagenome (GOLD analysis project Ga0137375, IMG submission 104936) | Vadose zone soil microbial communities from Sagehorn Ranch, Mendocino, California, USA - Sage1_R_113_16 metaG | ecosystem: Environmental > Terrestrial > Soil > Vadose zone | place: USA...
AGCCGTGTTGCCGATTCCGGTGGTATTGCCGAAAAGCGCGCCAGCACCAGTGGCCGTGTTTGAGTCTGCCGTATTCGAGAAGAGCGTCCCCGCGCCGACACCGGTATTAAAGTTGCCAGTGGTGAGGCTTAGGAGCGAATATACGCCGACCGCATTGTTGTAAAGGCCGGTGGTGAGACTTGCAAGAGCGAGGTGCCCTTCCGCCGTGTTGCCACCTGGGTAGCCACCATCAGGCGGCGGACTCACAGCGTGCATTTTAGGTAAAAGCGCAAGGCCGATAATCAGAATCGGAATAAGAATTAAGTTTTGAGATTTCATGTTCTGCTTTCCCATTTTTATAGTTTGTTCTTTCTGGCTGGGTTGTTCTTCGGTTGGATAGATTTATCTGCTACGCACACGCTGGCTCATGGAGTGTTCAGGACGACTTGCTGGGGTGAGGGTCTGTCTACGTCAATCTGAGCGCTCACTTTTTGAATCTGCGCTGCCTGCTCGTTCAAACATGCCGTCAAAGCTTCCATTCCTTTCTGTTGCTGTACTATGGTCGCCTCTTGTCTCGATACCGTGGACTTCAGTTGGCTGATACTCGCTTCCTGTTCATGCATTGCGCGGTCCTGCTGCTCGACTTTGCGATGTTCTTTAAGGAACTCATTGAGCAACATCGCGTTCACCGCCTCGTAGCGGACGGTAGAGATGTCGCCCATGGCGTCATGGGTCACCAGGTCGGGGTTCGCCTCGGCCACCTCCTCGGCCACGAGGCCAAACTGCGGGATGCCCGTCTTATCCAGCTCGGGCTTGTAATGGAAGGTGACGGGACGCAGAGCCAGAAGCGCTTCACTCGCAGCGCCCATGTCGGCGATGTCCGTTTTGAACCTGCGCGCGGAGAGAAATACGCCGAGCTTGCCGTCGTTGTCCACGTAACAAGTGCTTCCACCCGCGCCAACCGTCTGACCCGCGATGCCGGCGATATAGGTGGCGCTTTGGTCGTCTGTAGTCCCGATTCGAATAGTATTGCCTTCGTTAGCAACACCAAGGTTGCCGATGTCGATATTGCGGTCGCCAGTGGTGAGATTCTGGCCAGCACTAGTGCCCAAGGCGATATTGAAGGCGCCGGTAGTGTTGAATGCGAGCGCAGAAAGACCGTTGGCCGTGTTGCCTCCAGGGTAACCACCATCCGGTGGCGGACTGACCGCGTGGGCTTTTGGGAGAAGGCCAAGACAGAGGAAGACTAGTGCAATTAGAATTGGTGGGGCATTTATTTTCATATGTGGGGATGAGCTTGGCAGGAAGCTCAACAATCTGTCCAGACCAAACGTGGGCGTTACACCGACGAAGTCCGAAATTCGGATAAGGAATGAAATTCGGTGGACTAGGCACCGCCGCTCCTTGGCCACAAGGTTTACAGGTACCTGGGCTTCGTCATTTTCCTGGCGTGGTCCGCAGCGCTACAGTCGTTTCAGCTGGCAGAATCCATTGCTCCTTATTTGCGATTGCAGCCGCGCGTGTTCCACCGTAGCAGGGAGATTCGCTTGTCCAGAGCATATCCCACATGTAACCCAATGGCGGCGCCAGAAGAGGGTCTGAAGCAGGATGCAAGACTTGGCGGTTTCCGAAATTGACTAACAGCAGACGATCGTCCTTTTCCTCTGAAAAATATCTGAGAACGAAACTCGCCTGTCCTAGCACCGCACCATCGACTCCGCCGGAAATTTGTTCGCGAAAGCGCGAATCTTTCCTTCGCAATTTTAAAAGATCGATATGCAGATCGTAGAGCTGCCGGTTCTTTTCGCGCTCAGAAAAATCGAGTTTGCAGCGCGCGAACACTTCCGGATCATCAGGCGCCGGCAAAGCCTTCCATGCTTCTTCCTCGCTAAGTGATAGGAACGGCGCCAGCCACTCGGCGCGGCCTTTCCGTATTGCATCGCGCACGGAAGCCTCGCCTATATCGGCAAAAAACATGAAAGGGCTGGACGCGCCGAACTCTTCTCCCTGAAATAGTAGCGGCGTCCAGGGTCCGAGCAGGAGTAGAGCGGTCATCGCGCGATAACGCGCGGGTGAAGTGTGAAAACGGACGCGCTCACCCGGTCCGGTATTCGCGATTTGATCGTGGTTTTCGATGAAGCAGACGAAGGCCTCCGGGGAAATGCCGAGAGTGGAAGATCCACGCAATGCTTTTCGCCATGAGAGCGCCTGACCTTGGTAAAGGAAACCGTATTTCGCAGCGGAAATAAATTCCTGCGGCGTGCCGCGGTAGTCGTCATAGTAGGCTTCCTTGCGGCCGGTTAATGCGACCACAGCGCTGTGATGAAAATCGTCGTTCCACATGCCGTCCAAATCGTCACCGCCTTTATTGTGTGGTCGCACCATCCTGGCTTCCTGCCGATCGTTCTCGGCGATCAGAATAATTGAACGCGCCCCGGCTGCCTTGCGCGCCGCGCGGCCGACGGAACCAATGATGTATTCGCTGGATTGATCCCGGATGGCGTGCAACGCATCGAAGCGAAAACCATCGAAATGAAATTCCTCGATCCAGTAGCGTCCATTGGTGATGAAAAACTCACGGACCGGTTCTGAATTCCTTCCATCGAAATTAACTGCGTCGCCCCATTCATTTTCGTTTCCGCGAGTCAGATAATCGTCCGAAAAAGCACCCAGATAATTTCCGTCCGGACCGAAATGGTTATAGACGACGTCGAGAATGACACCAAGGCCTAACGAGTGCGCGCGATCGATAAAGCTGCGCAAATCGTCCGGAGCTCCATACAGATGTGAAGGAGCGAAAAGGTCCACGCCATCGTATCCCCAGCCAAACCTGCCGGGGAAATCCGCGACCGGCATCATCTCGATCACAGTGATTCCCATACGCGCCAGCTCTTCCAATTGCTGGGCAGCGGCGTTCCACGTTCCTTCCTTCGTGAACATGCCGATGTGCATCTCGTAGATGATCTGGCCTTTCAAGGTAATGCCTGGCCAGTGTGAATCGGTCCACCGAAACCGTGCCGGATCGACAATGCAAGAGGGACCATGTGGCCCATCGGGTTGAAAGCGCGATGCGGGATCCGGATAAATCCTGTTGTTTACGCGCAACCGATAGCAGGCGCCCGCGCCAGCGTTGGCAGAGCCGGAAAAATATCCGCCCTTTTCGGCTGCCAGCGCATGAAATATCCGCCGTGAGTCCTCTGCTGCATTTTCTTCGAGAACGAGATCGACCTGCAGCGCCTTCGGCGCCCAGACGCGGAAGTGGGTTTGGTCAGGCCCGATTGGTTCGGCGCCAATCGGGTAGCGGCGTTTTCCAAGTGACATCGAGTAGTAACATGACGCGGCTCGGTCACTAAACAACCGCACGGCACCTTGCCATAGAGTGCGGCTGTCCTCAGCACAGCCCGGCACGGCGCCATCTATGATCCGCTAACGCAGCGCACTCGCTGCTTATTAGCACCTAAATTTTTCGCAGACCCGAACGCGCGCAGGCTTGATTACACTGATCAAACCGTTTCAGAATGCGCGCATGAACGGTGTCAGGCCCAGGATCGAAATCTTCAAACCATTTGGCGAAGCGTTCGAGCTAACGAACAAGATTCTTTTTCAACCATTCGCCCTGAAAAAATGGTTTGTAATTGGTTTCGCGGCGTTCTTGTCCGGGCATCTTGCGGGTGTTGGTTTCAATTTTCCATCGCCATTTGGCAATTTTCAATCACATCGAGCGACTGAGGACGTGATCCCAGCTCACTTGGAGCAATGGAAACCGTGGCTGGTGGCAGCCATTGTTGTGCTTGCGTTGCTTTTTTTCGCATTCGTAATTGCGCTGACGTGGTTGAAAGCGCGTGGCAATTTCATCTTTACAGACTGTATCGTCCGAAATCAGGCAGCAATCGCTGGACCATGGCGTGAGTATCGAAAAGAAGGGAACAGTTACTTTTTATTCCTGCTCGCGGTCACGTTCGCCATATTGCTGTTGGCAGGATTAATCCTGGCAAGCGCCTTTGGGGTGGGCTTGTTCAAACAAGGCGCGGGTGAAACGGGATCAATCGCCTCCATTGGATTGATCGTTTTCCTTTTTGTCTTTTGGGTTTCAATCGTCATTTTTGTTAGTATGGCGAGTTATTTCATGGTGCCGGTGATGTACCGGAGACGATGCCGAGCGGTAGCGGCATTTCGCGATGTAACGCTTCTGATAATCCATAATATCGGTTCTTTCTTTTTGTTTTGCTTGTTTGGGATTGTTTTGATTCTGGCTGTGCTGATGATCGGCGCGATCGTAACGTGCGCGACCTGCTGTCTGGCTGCGCTTCCATACATTGGGACAGTTATACTCCTGCCAGTATTTGTCTGCTTGCACGCGTTCGCACTCGTGTTTCTTCGCCAGTTCGGTCCGGATTACGATGTGTGGGCGACCTTCGTGCCACCGGAATTTCTGCCTATCTTGTCAGGCGCGCCGCCTATGCCGCCCGAATCGCCTTTGCCTCCTACGGCGTGACATGAATGACTAAAGTCAGGCGTTCGCTAGAACGAATCCGTCCTTTGTCGGACCAGAAGGCAGAAGACCAGAAAGGATTCGACCGTGTCAGCGTATGGGCCTAAACGTCACTAATGAAAAAACTCGACGTAGCGAGTGGCCAAATCACTGAGGATTATGTCCACGGCTACGCGACCGCTGAGCAGGAGCGTCTATTGCGGCAGGCGGAGCATTGGCGCGATGAGTTGATTCTTGCCGGTTCGACACTCTATCCAGGAACACGCCTGCTTGAGATCGGCTGTGGTGTCGGTGCGGTACTGGGCATCCTCGGCATGGCTTTCCCGGGAATCATCCTGGCTGGCGTGGACATCGAAGCACGTCAGCTCGAAGCAGCTCGCGCCCACCTGACTCGGCTCGGTCTGGAGGCTGACCTTCGCCAAGCAGACGCACTCGAGCTACCCTTCCCAGACGCGTCCTTCGACCAGGTGTGGATGATGTGGTTCCTCGAGCATCTGCCTGATCCGGTCGCTGCCTTGCGGGAAGCGCGACGTGTACTGGTACCGGGCGGCACGCTCACGGCAATCGAGGTTGATTACAATACCATATGGGCATCTCCAAGCAGTCAGGCGCTCAAAGCGTTGTTCGTTACTGTGGCCCAGGCAATGGAGGCTGCAGCTCGAAGCGACGCTGGAACGCGCCTGCCCGAATGGCTAGTGGAAGCAGGGTTTACGTCCGTTGATCCCGGCGAGATCCGGCTTGCTTATGCCGGCGAGGACCTCAGCCGCCAAGTCCCGTACGTCGCCGCAGTGGTCGAGAGCACCCTGCCAATACTCACTCAACTCACTCAAACGTCCAGGGCGTCCGCACCACAGCTCAAGGCCGGGTTCGCGGAACTGCGTGCTCTTCCTATTACTCCCAATGCGGCGCTCGGCTGGGTAGTACACAAGGCTAAGGCGATGCGCTAGCCCACAAAATAACCTCGTGTGCAAATCAAGGTTCGCCCGACCAATTCAGGGCAATATTGTGATCAATTTCAGCGACGCGGTCATCGGTCAATAAAAGCTCAACCGTCAGGCAGCCAGAAAACAGTCGACCACACTGGTCGTCTGTCCTAAGAATCTCTTATGAAAAGAGAATTTATTCTTTGTTGTTTCAGTTTGTTTGTAGCTGCTTCCATTTGCTTTGGTCAGGAAAGTCCGAGTCCGAGTCCGAGTTCAAGTCCAAGCCCGACTCCGTTAAAGACGCTCAGATCAGCGACTAAAGAGGCAACAATTGTGAAGTTGGAAAAGTCGGTCACCGACGCGTATAAGAACAAGCAGGCGAAGGCATTCAGGGAGTATCTGGCGCCCGAGTTCAGCGCGGTCGACGCGGAAGGAGTCAAAGATACGGACGCCGAAGTGTCGGACATGCAGAAGACTGATCTAAGCAACTACGCGTTCGCCGATATGAAAGTGTCGCTCCTAAGTCCCAAAATGGCGGTAGCTACTTACAAAGTCACTACCCAATCCACCTCATCTGGGCGTGACACGTCAGGTACCTATTATGCAGCCACAGTGTGGAACAAACGGGGCGGAAAGTGGCTAGCTGTCCTGCATACTTTTGTTAAAGCTCAGTAAGGCTGAAAGCTCCGAGAGACCGGTCTGAATTCAATTCTTTGTGTTTATCTTCGGCAATCTGACCTGGGCTTGGCTCGGGCATGAGAACTTTAGGGACTGTCCCCCATACCGTCTCCTAAAGCGGCAACATTGCCGCACTCCAAAACGTGGCCGTCCGGGTACGCACAAGTCAAGCGCTTTGCGTTTTGGAGTGCGGTGATGCTCCAGCGCTTTTCGTGACGGTGCTTAAGATAAGTGCGTGTGGTATAAGGTGAGCGATGAATTGGGACGCGATTAGCGCAATCTCGCAATTGGTGGGCTCGATTGCTGTTGTTTTGTCGGTGTTGTACCTCGCGTTGCAAGTCCATCGAAGTACCCGTGTGGCCAAGCTCGCTACGCAAGACGCCGCGGCCACGGCCCTGCGCGAGGTCACCAAACCTTTCATGGAGAACGCTGAACTGGAACGAATCTGGCGGGTTGGCCTGGAAGACATCGGCTCGCTCTCCGTCGAGGAGCGGGCTCGTTTTTTCCATGCTGCCTATCAATTCTTGAAAGCGTTCGAGACGATTCATTTTCATTATATTTATGGATCGATGGACAAACAGCTGTTTGAGGGCTGGCATGGACTTCTCCGGCATTACATTACCGCGCCCGGGATGGCTCAGTATTGGAAGCTTCGTCCTGAGGTCTTCTCAGAGCGGTTTCGGAATTTTGTTAACTCACTCGAACCTCCGGCGGAGCAACGCACAGTCGGGACACTTTTCGGGGACCGGGCTAGTTGAAAACTGAGTCTCTCCAGTGCTTGAGAGACAACGTATGAACAGCGCAAGAATGAAAGCGACGCGGGAACGCCGGCGATTCCCAAAGTCTGCGCGTTCGAGTGACAGTTGATTTTGAAACGCTGGGAGAGGAGGATGCCGCGCTGCACGACACAGTGACGTTGCGCAATCGCGATTCGATGAAACAAGAACGCATCGCAATTCAAGATATTCCCGCAATCGTACGCGACCGGCTGGCCTGATGGATCTCACACAGTTCCGCGAATACTGTCTGGGCAAAGCTTGCGCGACCGAGGGCATGCCATTCGGTCCCGACGTTCTCGTGTTCAAAATCGGCGATAAAATGTTCGCATTGGCGGCTCTCGACGAAATGTCGACCATCGTGAACCTAAAATGCGACCCAGACTTGGCCCTCGAGTTGCGCGATCGTTACGAGCAAGTCACGCCGGGTTATCACATGAACAAGAGACACTGGAACAGTGTTGAGATTGAAGGCGGCCTTCCTGATGCCGCACTGCGAAAAATGATCGACCACTCCTACGATCTCGTAGCCAAAAAACTGCCGAAACCTAGGGCAAAGGCTGCAGTTCGATCTCGCCGAAATGCAACTCCAGTGCGTCGCGAGCGACGTTGAGAAAATTATCGGCTGCGTCCGTGAGAGCGACGCTTAGCTCACCGCGATTTGGCGACTCCGCCCGAAGTGATTGTCGATCCAGCGTTTCTTCCACCGCGCGCGCGCAATTTTGCGCCGAATCGACGAGCATGATTTGGCGCTTGAGCGCTCGTGCGATCGCGCCGGCGAGCAGCGGATAATGCGTGCAACCAAGCACCAGTGTGTCAATCCCATCGGCAAGCATGGGTTCCAGATAGCGCACGATCATTCGATCGGTTACATCGTCGTCGAGCAGTCCTTCTTCGATTAACGGGACGAGCAATGGACAGGCACGGCTGCTCACGCGCACATTGCTCGCGGCCGCGCGCAGTGCTTTTTCGTAGGCCCCGCTGCGAATCGTCGCACGGGTTCCGATCACGCCGATGTGCCGGTTGCGTGTCGCCTGCAATGCAGCTTGTGCTCCCGGCTCGATTACGCCAATTACGGGCACCGAAAATTTCTGTGTTAACAACGGCAGCGCGACTGATGAAACCGTATTACACGCAACAACCAGCGCCTTGGCGTTTCTCCCCATCAGCATTCCCGCCAGTTCGACCGCGTAGCGCTGCACGGTTTCCGGGCTTTTCGGGCCGTAAGGAACACGCGCCGTGTCGCCAAGATAAAAAATGTTTTCATTCGGCAGCAAATCGCGCAGCGCCTTCACCACGGTAAGGCCGCCGATGCCGGAATCGAAAACTCCGATTGGCCGCAGATCACTCATGCAGCGCGAAAACTCACCGCGGTTGCGACCTGCTGCAACTGTCTGTCGCCTCTTCCTTCACCAAGGGAGAGGCGGAACCTGTTTATGCGGTGCGCGCCGGCCATTTGCAAACGCGCTCCGGCTTTGGATGATTGATCGCAATGGCTGAGCTCCCGAAGAGATACGATCCAAAATTGGTTGAACCGAAATGGTATCAGCGTTGGATGGAAAATCGCGATTTCGTGGCGAACCCGAATTCGTCAAAACCGGCGTTCTCGATTGTAATGCCGCCGCCGAATATCACAGGCGTGCTTACGCTCGGTCACGTGCTCAACAACACCATTCAAGACATTCTCGCCCGCTGTGCCCGGATGCGAGGCTTCGAAGTTCTTTGGCTGCCAGGGATGGATCACGCGGGAATCGGGACGCAGACCGCGGTGGAGAAATATCTCCGGCGGACGGAAAACAAAACGCGGCATGATCTTGGCAGGGAGGAATTCCTGCGCCGCGTGTTGGAGTGGCAGGATAAACACGGCGGGATCATCATCGACCAACTCAAACGGTTGGGCTGTTCGTGCGATTGGTCGCGCCAACGCTACACACTCGATGACGCTTACGTCGCTGCTGTTCAAAAGGTTTTTGTCGATCTTTATCGCAAGGGACTGATTTACCGCGGCCGGCGAATGATCAACTGGGACCCTGCCGCGCAAACGGCGGTCTCGGATGAAGAGGTGATTTCCAAACCGCAGAAAGGAAATCTTTATTTTGTTCGCTACGAAATTGTGGAGGAGCCTGGACGTTTCCTGGACGTTGCAACTACCCGGCCGGAAACAATCATGGCCGACACTGCGATGGCTTTTCATCCGGGCGACAAGCGATATGTCGATCTCTTGGGTAAACACGCGTGGCGTCCGCTGGCGCGTGAGAAAATTCCGATCATTGCCGACGAAGTAATCGATCCGGAATTTGGCACGGGCGTTTTGAAAGTCACGCCCGCGCACGACTCGCTGGATTTTGAGATCGGCCAACGCAATAACCTGCCGATTGTCGATGTGCTGCATCCCGACGGTCGCATCAATTGTCCAGCGGTTCCGGAGTTGGATGGACTGGAGCGTTTCGAAGCGCGGGAGAAGGCAGCAGATTTATTGCGGGCGAGCGGAGCGCTCGCGAAGACGGAGGCGTACGAAAACAATGTCGGGTTCAGCGATCGCAGCGATGTGCCAATCGAGCCACGCATTAGCGAGCAATGGTTCCTGCGCTATCCCAAGACAAAAGAAGCCCTGGCCGTGGTGCGCGATCACCTGATCCGATTCTTTCCCCCGCATTGGGAGAAAGTCTACGCGCAATGGCTGGAGAACATTCGCGATTGGTGCATCAGCAGGCAGGTGTGGTGGGGACACCGCATCCCGGCTTGGTACCGCAAATCCCAAATCTCAAGTTCCAAACCCCAAAGCGACGAGGAAATTTATGTTGGCGTTGAACCTCCGGTTGATGCTGCAAACTGGACGCAAGACCAGGACACACTCGACACGTGGTTTTCATCGTGGTTGTGGGCTTATGAAACCATGGATGTTGAAACGCGGAAGAAGTTTTATCCGACGAGTGCGCTCGTGACCGCGCCGGATATCATTTTCTTTTGGGTGGCGCGCATGATCATCGCCGGGTTGGAGTTCAATCCCGGCAAATCAGACCGTGTTGACGACAATATTGCCTTTCGCGACGTTTGTTTCACGGGCCTTATTCGCGACAAGCTCGGTCGCAAGATGTCGAAGTCCCTGGGTAACTCGCCCGATCCACTTGAATTGATCGACAAGTATGGCGCCGACGGTTTGCGGTTTGGGCTAATGCGCATTGCGCCCCGCGGCCAGGACATTCGCTTCGACGAAAAGCAAATTGAAGAAGGTCGAAACTTCGCGACAAAACTTTGGAATGTCGCTCGCTTCCGGCAGATGCATGGCCCAAGCGATGCCGCGCTAAAAATCGACAATCAGACGCTATCGATTTACGCCTTGGAACTGCTAGCGCGCTTAAACGAAACGATCGACGCCATCGAAGCCACTTATCGCGAATATCAGTTCAACACCGTCGCACAACGCCTTTATGAGTTTGTCTGGAGCGATTATTGCGACTGGTTTGTTGAAGCCGCCAAGACCGAAATTTTCAGCGAAGACGAGGCCAAAAAGAAATCTGCGTTGGCAGTGATGGAT
>Ga0137375_10011696_pt1 | contig 10386 bp, 9 predicted proteins | sample SagtaG_24_FD_104936 | JGI IMG/M metagenome (GOLD analysis project Ga0137375, IMG submission 104936) | Vadose zone soil microbial communities from Sagehorn Ranch, Mendocino, California, USA - Sage1_R_113_16 metaG | ecosystem: Environmental > Terrestrial > Soil > Vadose zone | place: USA...
CCTAGGAGCCCGCTGAACAAGGCGTGATTGGGGCGGGAAGAACGCCGACAAGGCCGTCTGTGCGGCAAGGTCAGACCCTGGGTCGACAACGTGGTCGTTCTTCCCGCCGACGATCAGTGTGGTTGAAGAGTGTCGCGGCGGCAACCAGGCGCGGGGTGACCGGATGTGGGCTGTTAGGTCAGTGCCCAGGTGCCGGTGTGGCGGGCGATCCCGAGGTTCGTCATGCGGCGCAGGTTGAGGGCGGCCATGCGCAGGTGGAGCCAGAGATTGTTCGCGTTCACGCCTCGGTAGCGGAGCTTGCGGCAGCGGCCTTTCGGTCCGATCAGCCAGGCGATGGAACGTTCGACCATGGGCCGGTGCTGCCGGTAGGTGTGGCGAAGCTGCTCGTCGTGGGCCCAGTCTCGGCGGGCTTGGCGTAGCAGGGCGTGGTGGGGGTGCAGGATCAGCGTGCGGCCGGTGGTGGATGTGGTGCAGCGTTGACGCAGCGGGCAACGGCGGCAGGCTGCCCCGAACACGACGTTGCGTTTGGCGGTGATGCGCCGGGTCAGGCCGGCTGGGCAGGTCACGGTGCCGGTGGTCTCGTCGACGGTGAAGTCGTCGAGGGTGAACCCGCCTGGGACGGTGGGTCGCAGCGGGCCGGGTTTGATGATCGCGGTGTGGCTGGCGGCGGTGAGCGCGGCCCGCGCGTCGCCGGTGCCGTAGGCGCTGTCGCCGAGCACCTCAAACCCGCCGTCGGTCTCGTGGCCGTCGGCGGCGAGCAACGCCAGCCCCACGACGGCTTCGTGGTTGTCCGCGCCGCTGCCCTGGCTGAGCCGCCCGGCGGTGAACGGCCCGGTGTCGGGTTCGACCGCGACGTGGGCCTTGTAGCCGTCCTGGCGGCGGTGCACGGTCTTGTGCACGTGCCGGGCCTCGGGATCCACCACCGAGATCACCCGGTCGGCGGCGACCTTGCGGGCGATGCGCCACCGCCCGTCGGTGCCGTCGGATCCGTCGGCGGGTTCGACGTCCTGGCCGGCGATTAGCGCCAACAACGTCAGAGCCTGCGACGCCTTATCGTCCAGCTCAGCCTCAGCCAGGGCGGCGATCACCGTGTTCGCATCATCGACAAGGGCTGAGACCAACGCATCGCGGGCCGCCTGATCGTCCCACGCGATATCCGGCTTGCCCACCTCGTCGTAGTCATGCCCGCGGCACTGCCCGGCTATCACCTCCGCCGCGCCGGGAACCTCGCGACGCACCCGGCGGATCGCGGCGATCAACTCGGTCACGGTGTCCTGGGTGGCCACCGCGTCATCGAGCACCGCCGAGTCCAGCGCCCTCCGTGTCTTCCCCTTCAGCACCCCGGTCTCGGCGACCACCGCCCGCACCGCGTCGAAGACCCGGTTCGGGCGCTGCGATGCGGCAAGGCGACGCCGCCAGTAGGTCAACGTGGTGGGGTGAAACCCGGCGTGATCCAACGGCAGGCCGCAGGCGACCTTCCACCGGATATCGCAGCGCACCGCCTCCACCGCTTCCCGGTCGGACAGATCGTGCAGCGCCTGCAACACCAGCACCGACGCGGCCACCTCACCAGGCAGGCTCGGCCGGCCCGTCGCACTCGGGAACAGATCGGCGAACAGCTCCGCCGGGAACACCTCGCGGCGATGCTCGGCCAGAAACGAGAACACGCTGCCCGCCGGCACCAGATGCCCCACCAACGCCGCAGCGTCCATCAAATCCGTATCGATCTTGCCAGCGCCCTGCACCCAGCGATCCTCGCAGCCAAAGCGCCCCTCGACCGCGAGGACTCACCGGTTATTCAGGGGTCTCCCAGTGAGGCTTCGCCTCTGACCGCCGAGGTTGGGGGTTGGGCGAGTGGGTTGGGTGCGGGCAGTCTGTGGCGATGGCTGGCGCGGTGACGGTGAACGATCTGGTGGATGGGCATGTGTCGCTGGAGATCGAGTGCCTGGACCGGATCTACCTCAACGGCTACGTGCCGAACCTGCAGGTGGGTGGGCAGGTGGTCTCGTTCATGACTCAGCACCTGGGCTGCCCGATCCCGTCGCCGGCGATCCTGGAGCGGATCGGGACGGGGTGCCGGCGGTCGGTGAGCGCGTTCGCCGAGTCTGAGCACATTCCGGTGGTGCGGTTCAGCAAGGGCGACCGCAAGATCGACTGATGCGTCAGCACCTGGCTATCCAGGCAGCGACCGGCCGTTCCGGGGTGGCGGCGATCGGGGTGGCGCAGGAGTATCAGAACGTGTTCGCCGCCATCCAGCGGCGGGGCGGCAACGGGGTGCCGTGGTTCTCCTTCACCAAGGCCGACCGGCGCGTGACGTGCTTCTACTTCTACCTGTGGGACGTCGAGTTCGGCGCGGCGTTCATCAAGGTGTGCGCCTACTTCCCGTATCCGGTCAAGGTGTGGGTGAACGGGCACGAGTGGGCCAAGCGTCAGTGCGTTCACGCTGGCCTGGCCTTCACCGAACTGTCCAACGGGTTCGCCTCCTGCGCCGACCCGGACGGGCTGCAGGCGATCTGCGACCGTCTCGGAGCGGGCGCGATCAACGTGTTCTTCCAACGCTGGATGAGCGTGCTGCCGCTGCCGTTGACCGACCACGATCGGCAGGCTGGTTACTGGTGGGAGCTGTCGATGCGGCAGATCGAGGTTTCGCGCACGCTGGTCTTCGACGCCCCGCGCCACGCCCGCGGGTTCTTCGAGGCATTGGTCGCCGACAACCTCGACCTCGGCCGGCCCGACAGCGTGGAGCTGATCTTCACCGGCAAGAACGAACGACGCGGCCGGCCGCGCAAACAGCCGCTGACGTTCAAGACGAAGGTGGTCACCCGCGACACCGAGGTGACGATCAACGCCTTCTACAAACATTCCCGGGTCAAGCAGTACCTCAAAGACGGCCGGGCGCTGCGGATCGAGACCGTGGTCAACTCACCAGACGACCTGCGCTGCCAACGCCGTCTGCGCAATCTGGATGAGTTGCAGGCCAAAGCCCGTGATGTCAACGCCCGGCTGCTCGATACTGAGCGAGTCGGGCAGGGTTGTGTCCTTGCGAGCCCAGCCTTTGAGCGGGTCGCGCTGCCGTCGGTCACCACGGACGGCAGGAGGGCTCCAGCCCTACGTTTCGGCGACCCTCGGGTCATGGCCCTGCTCGGCGCGCTCTGCGTCGGCCTCAATGCCCTCGGGTTCACCAATCGGAGCCTCCGCGCCCAGGTGAGCCGTCTGCTCGGCGTGGCCTACACGACCAACCAGATGAGCTACGACCTGGCGCGCCTGCGACTCAACGGGCTCATCGAACGGATCGAGGGAACCAACACCTATCTACCCACCCCAGACGGGCAGCGTATCGCCGTCTTCTACACCAAGATCCACGACCGGCTGCTCCGCCCCCTCATCGCCTCCAACGCTCCACCAGCACCACTCCAGCTGCGTCACGCCCTCGCCACCATCGACCGGCACGTTCAGGACTACATCACCGAAGCCCGTCTCGGAAACGCCGCCTGCCCGGCTCGTACAGCTTCACCCTGGACCGCAGCTTCGCCAGCTACCTCGGCTGGGCCATTCCCTGGGGCACGCCGATCACACTCCTGGGCGGGACACCCGAGCAGGTCGCCCAGGCACAGCGGGAATTGGTGCGCATCGGCATCGACCGGCCCGCCGCCGCGGCCACCGGACACCCCGTGGACTGGACCGGCGGCCGACCACCCGCCCGCCTCCGGCTTGCCACGTTCGCGGACCTGGCCGCCGTCGGTCAACGCGTGGACGTTGTCGTCCTGGACGTGCGACGCCGCCTCGAATGGGCCGACGGCCACGTCGCCGGCGCGCACCACATCCCGTTCAACGAACTGCCCAACCGTGCCGCAGAAGTACCCGCCGGTGAGTGTGGGTTTACTGCCGCACCGGATACCGCTCAACCATCGCCGCGTCGATCCTCGCCGCACACGGTCGCACCGTGATCAGCATCGACGACGAGTTCACCAACGCCGCCGCTGCCGGCCTACCACTCGACGCCCAGAGCACCGACGGGTAGCCGTCATCGACCGTCCAGACCTGAGCAGTTCCGCGAAGGAGAAACCCTATGAGCACCCCGCCCGCCGCCTCCCACCACGACGTCCTCATCATCGGCGGCACCGCCGGCATCGCCGTCGCCGCCCGGCTCCGCCGCGCCGGAGTCACCGACGTCGCGATCGTCGAACCGTCCGACCAGCACTACTACCAGCCACTGTGGACACTCGTCGGCGGAGGTCGCGCCCCCGCCGGCACGACCGTGCGACCCGAAGCAGGATTGATCCCAAAGGGGGTGTCCTGGATCCGCAGCCGCGCCGCCGATGCCGACCCCGAAGCCCGCACGGTCAGCACCCAGGACGGGCAACCCATCACATACAACTCCCTTGTCGTGGCACCCGGACTGCAACTGGACTTCGACAAGGTGTCCGGCCTGACCGAAACCCTCGGCCGCAACCACGTCTCCAGCAACTACCGCTTCGACCTCGCCCCGCGCACCTGGGAGTACATCCAAGCCACCACCAGCGGCACCGCACTGTTCACCATGCCACCCGGCCCGATCAAATGCGCCGGCGCACCACAGAAGATCGCCTACCTCGCCGCCGACTGGTGGCGCCGCCAGGGATGAGTTCGGTTCCGGCGATGGTGAACCCGATGGTCGGCAGCGACGGGTGCGAGGCGTGTGCTTCGGGCAGGATGTCGGATCCGCCGCTTCCCCTGTACGACGGGGCAGACGCCGAGAAGGCGATCGCGCTCCTGTCTGCCGTCGGGTACGACACCGACGCGCTGGTCGGCGATGTGACCGTGCGGTTCCACCCCGCCGGTCACATCCTCGGCTCGGCTTCGGTCAGCCTCCACGTCGCGGGCCGCCGGATCCTGTTCAGCGGCGACCTGGGCCGGCGGCACCACCCTCTGTTGCAACCTCCCGCACCGCCGGCGCCGGCCGACGTGCTGGTGGTGGAGTCGACGTACGGTCTGCGGCGCCATGAGGCGCCCGCGCCGGGAACCCTCGCCGACGCCATCACCCGTACCGTGCGCCGGGGCGGCGTCGTGTTGATCCCCGCCTTCGCAGTGGACCGCACCGAGATCCTGTTGTACGAGCTGCGCCAGCTGATGGCCCAGGGTGCGGTCCCACGCGTGCCGGTCTTCGTCGACAGTCCGATGGCCCTCGCCGCGCTGGATGTCTATCGGGCCGCGCTCCGTTCCAGGGCGCCCGGAGTACGTGGCGAGTTGGCGGGCGGAGACCCGTTCGACCCCGGCGACCTGCGGCCGGTGCACACCGTGGAGGAGTCCATGCGGCTGAACCGGCCCGGCTCTCCGTGCATCGTGGTGTCCGCCTCGGGCATGGGCACCGGTGGCCGGGTGGTGCACCACCTGCGACACCAGCTGCCCGATCCGCGCAACACGGTCATCCTCGTCGGGTTCCAGGCCGAAGGCACCCGGGGTCGCGACCTGGTCGAGGGCGCCCGACAGGTCAAGATGCACGGCCGGTACGTCCCGGTGCGCGCGGAGGTGATCTACCTACCCGAGTTCTCCGTCCACGCCGACGCCGAGGAGACCATCCGGTGGCTGTCCCAGGCGCCTCAAGCACCTGAGGTGTGCTACGTCGTCCACGGTGAACCAGCCGCTTCCATCGCGCTCGCCCGGCAGATCACCGACGAGCTCGGCTGGTGCGCGGTCGTACCACGCGAAGGCGAGAAGGTCCTCCTCGACTGATCAGGACCATCGTCCCTGCCGGGCGGCCACTGCGCCGGTGCACGGTGTAGGTGACACCCATCGACGAGGAGACGGACAACAGCGACAGGGAGAGGCAACAGGCGGTCTGCGGACCGCACGACCCACCATCGTCAAGATGGAGCATCCCTGGTACGCGAAGGGTCTGTCGCACCGGCCGGTGGGTGTCGTCGCGTTCCGGCCGCGTGGAATCGCTGGTGCGGGCGGGCGCGGCTCCCCGCGCCGATGGTGGTTCTTGATCGGATCTTGACTGCCGGGCTAGACATTCCTTGAGATCGCCGGCCGAGCATGGGGGTGTCATCGAGAAACGAAGTGAACGGACGTGAGGGCGATGATGGGTTACGGATGGGGCATGGGCCTCGCAGGCTGGATCTTCATGGCGTTGTTCTGGATCGTGGTGATCGGCCTGATCGTGTGGGCGGTGATCGCGTTGCTGCCCGGTGCACGTACCACCGGAGGGCGCGCCGGCCACGAAGGGCCGCGGGAGATTCTCGACCGGCGGTTCGCCCTGGGTGAGATCGACGCTGAACAGTACCGGCGGGCGCGTGAGGAGCTCGACGCCGCCCGGGCCGATCGGCGGTGAGGACGATGCTGCGCCGCAGGGTCGCGCTGGTGGTGCTGGTCATCACCGCGCTGGCGGGGCTGATCACGGCCGGGGCGTGGGCGTCGGCGGTGTCCGGGGCCACCGGAATGATGGGGGCCCGCGGGTCCGGCGCCGGGATGATGTCCGGCCACGGGATGATGGGGGGCGGGTCCGGCGGAGACATGATGGGCGGGTACGTGCTGCCGGGCAACGACGTGCGGGTCGATTCGCTGGACGCGGCCCGGCGGCGGGCGCAGGCGTCCGCCGACCGGTGGGGTCTGCGGGTCGGCGAGGTGATGCGGTTCGACAACGGCTTCTACGCCGAGCTGCAGACCACGGACGGGCAGGGCGCCAGCGAGGTGCTGATCGACCAGGCCGGCGGCAGCGTCAGGCTGGAGTTCGGGCCGGCCATGATGTGGAACACCAGCTACGGCATGCACGGCGGACCGGCGGCGACAACGACGCGAGTGTCGCGGGCCGAGGCTGTGGACATCGCACAGCGGTGGCTAAATGACCAGCGACCGGAACTGTCAGCCGGTGATCCGGAGCAGTTCCCCGGCTACTACACGCTGCACACGACCCGCGGCGGGAAGATCAGCGGGATGATGTCGGTGAACGCCTACACCGGCGCGGTGTGGTACCACACCTGGCACGGGCGGTACATCGCGATGAGTGAGGGATAAGCCATGCGGGCTGGTCGGGTGGAAGCGGGCGCCGGTGGTGTCCGCTTCCGCGCGCTGGTGGTCGACGACGAGCCGCCGCTGGTGCAGGTGGTGTCCGGCTACCTGACCCGGGAGGGGTTCGAGGTGGTCGCCGCGGGGGACGGTGAGTCCGCCGTGACGATGGCGCGCGAACACCGCCCAGACGTGGTGGTGCTCGACCTGATGCTGCCCGGGATCGACGGGATCGAGGTGTGCCGGCGGATCCGTTCGTTCAGCGACGCGTACATCGTCATGCTCACCGCCAAGAGCGACGAGGTCGACAAGCTCGTCGGGTTGTCGGTCGGAGCGGATGACTACGTGACGAAGCCGTTCTCGCCGCGCGAGTTGGTCGCCCGGGTGCGGGCCATGCTGCGCCGGCCACGTACCTCGGAGGATCAGTACGGCGCAGCGGTGCGCCGCTTCGGCGCGCTGGAGGTCGACCCCGCCGGGCGGGAGGCACGCGTCGCGGGCCGCGCGGTTGAGTTGACCCGCACCGAGTTCGATCTGCTGGACACGCTCAGCGCGCAGCCAAAAGTGGTGTTCAGCCGCCGCCAGCTGCTCGACCACGTGTGGAGCGGCGACTGGTACGGCGACGACCACGTCATCGACGTACACGTGGGTAACCTGCGCCGCAAGCTCGGCGACGACGCCGCCGGCCCGCGGTACATCCGGACCGTACGCGGCGTCGGCTACCGGATGGGCACCGGCTGATGCGCCCGCCGCGAGGCACCGACCGGCTGGCGGCGCGGCTGTTCGCCGCTCAGGCGCTCATCGTGGCCGCCGGCGCCCTCACCCTGGTCCTGGTCGCCGGCGTCGTCGCCCCCGCGCTGTTCCGCGTCCACGTGCACTCCATGATGGGCCCGATGATGTCCGACCAGACGGCGAGCGACCTCGAGGACGCGCTGGCCACCACATTGCTGGTCTCCCTGGCCATCGCCGTCGGCGCCGCGCTGCTGACGTCGCTGGCGGTCAGCTGGTTCATCACCCGGCGGCTGACCCGCCCGATCACCCACATGGCTGCCGTGGCGACCCGCATCGCCGACGGCGGCTACGACGCGCGGGTGCCGCCCAGCGGGCTGGGTGTGGAGTTCGCGACGCTGGACAACGCGTTCAACCGGATGGCTGCCGCCCTTCAGGACACCGAACGCCGCCGCCGGGAGCTGCTCGCCGACCTCGCGCACGAGCTGCGTACCCCCATCGCCACGGTGGACAGCTTCCTGGAAGGCATCGAGGACGAGGTCATCCTCGCCGGCCCGGACACCTGGAGCACCATGCGGGAACAGACCAGCCGGCTGCGTCGCCTCGTCGATGACATCGACAGCGTCTCGCGCGCCACGGAACGCCGACTCGACCTGCGTCCGGAGCCGCTGAACATCGACGACGTGGTCGACGAAGCGGTTCGCGCCGCCTCAGCCGCGTTCGCCGACAAAGGCGTACGGCTGCGACACCGCCGCAGCCCGACGCCGGCCCGCGTCGAAGCCGACCCCGACCGGCTGCGCGAGATCCTCGACAATCTGCTCAGCAACGCCCTGCGCTACACGCCGCCCCCCGGCGCCGTCACAGTCAGCACCACGAGCCGTCGGGCCGCGGTCGAGGTCGCGGTGAGCGACACCGGCGAGGGCATCGCCGCCGAACACCTGCCTCACGTGTTCGACCGCTTCTACCGCGCCGACCCGGCCCGCAGCCGCGACACCGGCGGCACCGGGATCGGCCTGACCATCGCCCGCGCACTCGCCCAGGCCCACCGCGGAGACCTCCACGCCGCCAGCGACGGCATCGGCCGCGGGGCGACTCTCACCCTCACCCTGCCCACCACCCGGACCCGCCGCAGCAGACCTTGAGGCGGTCTGCGGACCGCACGACCCACCATCGTCAGGATGGAACATCCCTGGTGGGCGAAGGGTCTGTCGCACCGGCCGGTGGGTGTCGTCGCGTACCGGCTGGCGTGGAATCGCTGATGCGGGCGGGAGCGGCTCGCCGAGCATTGTTGCGTAGTGCCTTGTAGGCGCCGTCGGCGGCCAGGACGGCTGGGATCGCCGCCGCTGCGATCATCCAGCCGGTGGCGGTGGGCCACCAGCCGCCGAGCACGCCGGACAGCGGCGGGTTCAGGAAGGCCACAAGTAGCAGCGCTTCGACCAGTACGGCGCCGAGGAGCAGCCGGTTGCCGAGCGGGTTCATCCGCCAGATCGGCCGGCTCTCACTGCGGCAGGCGAAGGCGTTGGCGAACTGGCCGAGTACCACGGTGGTGAAGGCGGCCCCGGAGGCCGTGGCGAGCAGCGCCGGAGTCGGGCGTACCCCCCAGGTCCAGCCGCCCGCGAGCAGGACCGCGGTGAACGCGGACAGCTCGATCACGATCTGGGCTCCCCCGAGGATCCCGAACGCCCGTCCGAGGACCCTGTGGTCGATGAGTCGGCGACGGGGCGGTGGGCCGTGCAGGGTCCGCGGGTTGGGTGGTTCGGCGCCGAGGGCGAGCGCCGGCAGCAGGTCGGTGCCGATGTCGAGGGCGAGGATCTGCAGCACCGACAGCGCGAGGGGGTACGCCCCGCCGGAGAGCGCCCAGGCCAGGAACGGCGCCAGTTCGGCGGCGTTGTCGGTGAGGTGGTAGGTGAGGAACCGGCGGATGTTGGCGTACGTGGCGCGGCCCAGCTCCACCGCGGCGACGATGGTGCCGAAGTGGTCGTCGAGCAGCACCAGGTCGGCGGCTTCCCGGGCGACGTCGGTGCCGGAGGCGCCCATCGCGACGCCGATGTCCGCCGTCCGCAGCGCGGGTGCGTCGTTGACACCGTCGCCGGTCATCGCCACCACGTGGCCGCGCCGCTGCAGAACCTGGGCGATGCGCAGCTTGTCCTCCGGGTCCACCCGGGCCACCACGACGCCGCCGGTGTCCAGCAGACGGCCGAGCTCGGCGTCGTCGGCGGGCAGGTCGCGTCCTTCGATCACCACCTGCCCCGGACCGAGCAGCCCGACCTCGGCGGCGATCGCGCGGGCGGTTCCCGGGTGGTCGCCGGTGACGATGGCGAGCTTGATCCCGGCGCGGCGACAGGCCGCGACCGCGTCGGCGACATCGGGTCGGGGCGGGTCCTCCAGCGCCACCAGGCCGAGCAGGTCGAGGTCGCGTTCGACGGTGTCGGGGTCGTCGATCCCCGCCGGTGCCTGAACCCGGCGGGCTACCGCCAGCACCCGCAGCCCGCGGTCGCCGTACGCGTCGGCAGCCTGGTGAGCGGCCGTGACGATATGCGGGGCGGTACGGCAGTGGGGCAGCACCGAGTCCGGCGCGCCTTTGACGTGCAGGACACCCTCGGTCAGGGCCGAGGAGCGGCGCCGCCGCGGGTCGAACGGATACCGCCGCAACGCTGGATGAGCGTGCTCGAC
>Ga0137375_10011700_pt1 | contig 10384 bp, 8 predicted proteins | sample SagtaG_24_FD_104936 | JGI IMG/M metagenome (GOLD analysis project Ga0137375, IMG submission 104936) | Vadose zone soil microbial communities from Sagehorn Ranch, Mendocino, California, USA - Sage1_R_113_16 metaG | ecosystem: Environmental > Terrestrial > Soil > Vadose zone | place: USA...
CTCGGGAACCGCGGCGACGAACCAGTGCCTTTCGTCGTGACCGCAAAGGAACTTGCTCTTCTGTCCGCCCACTCGCGCGAGCAGAAGCAGGTGCCGATCGCGCGGATGCACGTCGACGACCTGTCCGCCTCCCGCGAAGCCCACGTCGAAGTACTCTCCGCGTGCATCCCTGCGGATGTCGATTCGCGGCTCACCCCGCCAGGGGCCGGCGGCGACGTTCAGTCGTGCGCCTACCGCAGCGAAGCGACGTTCCAAAGCTTCGCTCGACATGGCGTCTCCTCTCTAGCTGCCGGTAGGACCGAGGAAGGCAGGGCCGGCAGGTCCCGCACCTCCGTCCACCTCCTGCGAAGGAGATCGACGCAGCGGCGAGGCCACCCGCTCTCGGGGGATTGCTGTCTTCTCTGTCACGCCCGGCCCAATACCGAACGATGTTTTCCAAGCCACTCGCCTACCCTTCGACCCTGGATCACCGGCCGCTTCGCGCACGTGCGCGGCAGTCGCCGTCCTACGTGGAGGGGTTTTGGAGCCCGTTCCTCGATCGCTGGCCGGATAAATCGCACGCTAAAGCACACACGCTGCTTTATCGCGCTCCTTTTCAGCGCCAGCCGAGAATCTTTCTCTCTCAGGCGGGGCCTCGATTTCGATCTAACGCTTGTTCAAGCTGAGCATCACCTCTGGTCTGAATTGGCTGATCGCCTCCACAAACAACGAAGGCGACCCATTGGGTCGCCCTCGACTGGCTCGTTATGCGGCTAGGGAACTAGCGCGCAAACCTCCCAGCGAGGGCTAGGACGTAACCGGGCCGGCGGTTCTCATCGAACCTATGCCGGCACGGCGATGCCAACGCGGCCGTCGCCGCTTCGGCAAGGAACATTTTGGTGTCGACGGTAATCAGCATGATGTGGTGGCTCGTGGCCGCGTCGGAGAATAGACGAAACATTCCAACGTCGCAAGGATCCGAATGGAAAGAAAAAGTGAAAACAAATTCCGATCGGGCCGGAAGGCAGTCCCGTCAGTTTGACGGGGAGCTCGTCGCTGTCGCATCGAGGAGCGGTCAAGCTCGTCGCGAACCGGCTTCGTCCTGTTGACTTGGACGGCTAGGGTGCAGACGTGGGCTCGCAGGCCCCTCGACACGGCCTAACAGGATCTTCGTGACCGCGCGGCTCGCGCGCGCGTGCAGTCTCCGCCCCTGGCGCACGATCGGCGCCTGGCTTGTTGCAGTAGTCGCGGCCGGCGCGGCGCTCGCATTCCTGCTGGGTGAACTGACAACCGAGGGGCACCCCACGAACAATCCCGAATCGCAACGCGCAACAAGCGCTGTAGCGGGCGCGTTCCCGCCGCGGCCCGGAAGCAACGTGACGGACATAGTCATCGTGCGGTCGGAGCGCTACACGGTCGACTCGGAGCCGTTCGAAACATTCGTCCGGCAACTCGACGCGCAAGGGCGCAGGACCGGTGCTGTCGCCAACACGCTGACCTACTACGACACGAAGAACCCGGCGCTTGTCTCACGGGATCGCTACGCCTCGGCGCTCCTGATCGACATTCCGGACTCGGACCAGGCTGCCGACGAGATCGACGTGGTCGAGCGCGCCGACGCGCAACCCGGCTTCGAAGCCGCGATTACCGGCGACCGGACCGTCGACAACGACTTCAACGAGTTGTCCCAACGCGACCTCGAGAACGGTGAGCTCCGGTTTGGCATTCCGGCAGCACTCGTGATCCTCGTGCTCGTGTTCGGCGCGGTCGTCGCAGGACTGGTCCCGCTGCTGATGGCGATCCTGTCAATCGTGGTAGCGCTCGGCTTCGTCGCGCTCTTCTCCCAGGCATTCGACCTCTCTGTCTTCATCATCAACATGCTCACGGGCATGGGTCTCGCACTCGGGATCGACTACTCGCTCTTCGTTGTTTCGCGTTATCGCGAGGAGCGTGGGCACGGCCTGGAGAAGGCCGACGCGATTGCTGCCTCGGGCGCGACCGCGAGTCGCGCAGTCCTGTTCAGCGGGACCGCGTTTGTGCTCGCGATGATGGGGATGCTGATCGTCCCCAACAACATCATGCGCAGCCTGGCACTCGGAGCGATTCTGGTCGGCATCGTGTCAGTCGTGGCCGCGCTGACCTTGCTGCCGGCTCTGCTCGGTCTGCTGGGTGATCGGGTCAACGCTCTGCGAGTCCCCTTCGTCGGTCGAGCTTCACTCGAGGCCGCAGGGGCTGAAGGCCGGTTCTGGCACGCGATCGTGGTGCGAGTGATGCGTCGTCCTGCATTGAGCCTCACGCTGGCAGCAGGCGTTCTCGTCGCTGCTGCGATCCCTGTGTTCGGCCTCCACATCGGCACGAGTGGGGTCTCCACGCTGCCTGACAGCTTCGCGTCCAAGCGCGGCTTCCTCGCGCTCGAGCGCGATTTTCCGCGCTTGACGACCGATCCGGTCGAGGTGGTCGTCGCGGACGGTTACAGCCGACCCGACGTTCGAACCTCGCTCGAACGGCTGCGCGACCGCCTTGCAAGTGATCCTCGTTTCGGCAAAGGCGAGGTTCGTCGTTCTCCGGACGGAACCGTTGGCGTCCTCGACGTGCCGATCAAGGGAGACTCGGCGGGAACCGAGGCGGTGGCAGCGGTCCGCGAGCTCCGGTCAGAAACGATCCCTGAAGCCTTCGGAAGCAAAAGGGCGACGGTTTACGTCGGAGGGGACACAGCCGAGAACATCGACTACTTCAACTCGGTGAGCGACCCGGCCCCGATCGTGCTCGCGTTCGTGCTGGGACTGACCCTGGTGCTGCTCACGGTCGTCTTCCGGTCTGTGATCGTCGCCGCTACAGCGCTGCTGCTCAATCTACTTTCGGTCGGCGCAGCCTACGGATTGCTCGTACTCGTCTTCATACACGGCTACGGTGCGGACCTCTTCGGCTTCACGCAATCCGACACGATCGAAGCCTGGGTTCCCCTCTTCCTCTTCTCCGTCCTGTTTGGACTGTCGATGGACTACCAAGTCTTTCTCCTCAGCCGTATCAAGGAGCGACACGACCTGGCCGGGGACACCAACAAAGCAGTGTCCTGGGGAGTGTCGTCGACCGCTCGAATCATCACCGGAGCTGCGCTCATCATCGTCGCCGTCTTCCTCGGCTTCGCGATGGGGGATCTCCTGCAGTTTCAGCAGATGGGATTCGGTGTCGCAGTCGCCCTTCTGGTCGACGCGACGATCATCCGCTCGGTCATTCTGCCCAGCATCATGGCTCTCCTCGGCCGGTGGAACTGGTACCTCCCCGGCTGGCTCGGGTGGCTGCCACGCGTCGAGGTCGAAGGCGCGCGGGCAGCACCTGGCCGGTAAATCAGTCAGCGATCGCTCGCGCCCGGATCTGCGGTGCGGACCGCGACCGCCACCTCGACTCTGGATGTCACGCCGAGCTTGTTGAACATGTTGCGGATGTGTGACTCGACGGTCTTTTGGCTCAGGAACAGCTCGGCGGCGATCTCAGAATTCGACTTTCCGTCACTCACCAGCCTTGCAACCTCGAACTCCCGCTTCGTGAGCGAGGCAACACCGGCGTCGCCCTCCCCAGGCTTCGTTCGACGATGGATCCGGCGGCCGAGCTTACGCAGCTCGCGATCCACCTCATCTCGGTACCGGACCGCTCCCCAGGACTCGAACATCGCACCGGCGCGTTCGAGTTCGCGGGCTGCGTCGTCCTGGCGACCATCGCCCGCGAGCGCGCGTCCTGCGAGAACGCGGGCTGTGGTTGCGCTGAAGACGTCGCCCAGGCTGTCGAAGGTTGCAATTGCGTCGAGGACCAGAGCGACCGCTCGCCCACACTCCCCCGCGTCGAGTGCGACGTAGGCAGTTGCGACGTCACTGTAGGCGACGGCAAGTGGTAGGGCAATCTGCTCGGCCAAGTCAGCAGCGGCGCTCGCCGCCCGCTCCGCGTCCGCAGTTCGGCCGACGCTCAAGTAGCAGCGCGCGAGGAGCTGGAGGCTGGGAACGCGAGAAGTAAGCGGCTGGCGTGGAAGGGACGGTCCTCCCGTTGCCCGTTCGAGAAGCTCGGCCGCTGCAGCTCCGTCACCCGCTGCGAAGAGAGCGCGTCCGTAGGAGTAGGCCGACGCGACCGAGATCAGCTCGCCGTCGAGCTGCTTCGCCAGCTGCATGGCTTCGTCAGAGCTGGCGAGAGCGAAGTCGACATCGCCTGCCGCGAGTGCGATGTTCGCTCGGTTGAGGAGACCCCACGCGATCTGGTGGGTGTTGTCCAGCAGCCGCGCCACCTCGAGCGCAGTGTCGGCGACCTCGGTCGCCTCTGCGATTCGGCCAAGCCTCCCCAGTGCCGTGGACAGCACCGGGTACAGGCTCGGGAACAAGTCTCCTTGGCCCGTCGCCCGCCCGATCCTGAAGGCTCGCTCGACGTGTTCGACGGCGGCCGCGAAGCGCGGAAAGTAGAACTCGGCGGTCCCGACGTGGGCCAACGCATCGAGATGGGGCTCGAGCTCGTGATCCGTTAGGCCATCGACGAAGGCCTCCGCCTCGTCGAGGTGAGCCGTAGCCTTCGCCCCCAGGCCCGCGAGGACTGCTCCGTTGGCCCGAAGCGCGAGGGCCTCCGCGCGAAGCCCCGCCGGCGCGAGGTTCTTGGCGTCGAGTGCGCGGACAGCCCAGGTGTACACGGACTCAGGATCCATGTCGTAGTAGCTCTCGACGGCGAGCGCCAGCATGAGTGAGACGGCTTCGGGGGAGTCGCGATCGTCGACTTCGGCGAGTGCGCGTTCGAGCCGCGTGCGTGCCTCGACGCGCCGCAGGAGGAGATGCTCGAGCCGGGCGCACCTTGCCGTGAGCTGAGCGCGGACCACTCTCGCGTCGGGCGACAGCACTCTCATCGTCTCGACGAGCGTCGAATGACTCTCGCCAAAACGTCCCGCGGCAGCAAGCGCACCAGCTCGTGCAAGCAGCAGCTCGATGCGATCGTCGGACGAGGCCGTGTCCGGAAGAAGCCTCAGTGCCGCGGCGAACCAGCGTGCTGCACTCTCCGGTGTACGTTGCTGGGCAGCCTCGCCGGCCTCACGTAGCGTCGCCACCGCGTCGAGATCTCCGTAGCGCGCGGACCATTCGACATGGTGGGCGCGCATCGCGGGAGACGCGCCGCGTGCGGTCAGCGCCCGTGCGCAGCGCTCGTGTGCCCCGATTCTCCACCCGCCGGGGGTCGATTCGTACACCACCCGCCTCACGAGCGGATGCCGGAACCGGAATCTCCGCGGCACATCAGTCGGCCGGATCAGGTCGAGCGCGAGCAACTCATCGAGCGTCGTGAGAAGCACGGAATCCGGGATGTCCGCTGCGGCGGCAGCCAACTCGGGCTCGAACGGATCCCCGGCAACCGCGGCACCGTCGAGCCCCTGCCGTGCGTCGTCGGAGAGAAGTGCTAACTCCTCACCCAGGGCGGCGGCGACAGCCGGCGGGACATCGACGCCGTCGAACGTGAGCTCTCGCCCTGTCGTTCGGGCATTCGGCTGCCCTCCACGCGCCAACTGTTGGAGATAGAACGGATTGCCGCCGCTCTCCTCGTAGAGATCGGTCAGCCATGCGTCTTCGGTCGGGCGTAAAAGCTCATGAGCTTCCGCGCGCGTCAGCGCGCTCAGCTCCAGGCGAGTGAGGAGCCCTGCCCGGTGCGCCCGCTCGAGCGGCGACAGCAGCCGCTCGGTACCTGCCGCGGACGCAGCGCGAACGCGACCAACACCGCAGCGGAGGGAGGCCGGTGCAAGAGGGCGCTCAGGAGCTCGATCGAGCCTGGATCCGACCAGTGCAAGTCGTCCAGCACGAGTACGAGCGGTTGCGAGGCCGCGAGCAGTTCGAGGAGCTCTCGTACGGCTCGATGGCTGCGAAAGCGCTCTTGCTGAACGGCGACGCCCTGGCCCAGACGGCGTTCCGACAGCGAAGGAAAAACAGTCGCGAGCTCGCCCTGGGCCTCGTCGGACAGACGATCGACCTGGCGCCGCTCGAGACCCTCGACATACTCGTCGAGCGCGTCGACGAATGCTGAAAACGGCAGGTCTCGTTCCAGCTCGGAGGCCGAGCCGGTGAGGACGAGATGCCCCAGATCGTTCGCGCGAGCGGCAAGCTCGGCGAGCAGGCGCGTCTTGCCGATGCCCGGCTCGCCGACGACCTCCAGCAATGCCGGGCGGGCGTACTGAATCTCCGCCAGGGCTCGATCGACCGCCTCGAGCTCCGCGGCGCGACCCACGATCGGCTCCGCGATATCGACTAGCGCCCGCGCCCTCCTTCGCTCCGAGGATACGTCAGGGCTCTGGATTCGAGAAATCAGGGTGCAAGTTCAGGGTGGAGCTCAGGGATCCGCCCGATGTGGCAAATCGCCGCCGGCGCCACAGTGGCGACATGTTCCGTTTCCTGCTTCAACACCGCCACGAGCCGCATGAGTGCGGCGTCGTGTTCGCAGCTTTCAAGGGGCATCCGAGCCCGCTCCGCCACCGGGCGGCGCTGGCCTCGTGCCTCGCTGGCGGCCACGAGATCTGGTGGACAGTCGAAGCAGCGACTGAGCTAGACGCACTGCGGCTCCTGCCGCCGTACGTCGCCGACCGCACCTCCGCACGCCGCGTCGACGAGGTCTCGATCCCATGACCGCCGGCGCAGGCCGTCAACAAGAAGGAGCAGCCATGAGCACACGACTCGGGATCGACACCGAGGCGGCCACGGTCACGGACTGGACTGAGCTCGCGAGCCGCGAGAACGACGGCCTCGCCATCGGGCTCTTCTGGAGCAAGACCTCTGGTCGCGTGAAGGTCGATGTGATCGACCACCTGGAGCAGTCGTTCGAGTTCGACGTGAACCCAGGGGACGCGCTTTCGGCCTTCTACCACCCGTTCGCGTACGCGCCGGACGACAACGCCTGCTTCGGCGACACCGCGCACGACTCACTCGACCTGCAAACGCAGAACTGAAAGGGAGAAGCACATGTCACCGCTCGAACACTCCAACAACCTTGCCGCCCGCATGGGCCGGTGGAGCGCGAAGCACCGTAAGAAAGCCATCTTCGGCTGGATCGCATTCGTCGTCGTCGCGTTGTTCCTCGGCATGCAGGCCGGCACGCTCAACATCAAGGACGCCGACAAGAACAGCGGCGAGTCGAAGCGCGGCGACCACATCATCGAGAACGCAGGCTTCAACCAGGGCAACGACAAGCAGCACGGCGAGTGGGTTCTCATCCAGTCGGATTCGGCGAAGGCGAGCTCACCGGCCTTCCACGCCGTCGTGACCGACGTCGTAGGAGCCATTCGCTCGAACGGCAAGACGGCAAACATCCGCCAGCCGTACGGGACGAAAGGGCAGATCAGCAAGGACGGTCGCTCTGCGTACGTCTCGTTCGACATCAACGGCAAGTACAAGGCGGCCGTCAAGCAGGTCGACCCGCTGACGTCGGCCATGAAACAGGTCGAGCAGGGTCACCCGGGGTTCACCGTTCGTGAAACCGGCGATGCCAGTCTCGGCCAAGCGCTCGACGACGTCTTCGAGAAGGCTCAGAGAAAGTCGGAGATCGTGTCGTGGCCGCTGACGATGGCGATCCTCATCTTCGTCTTCGGCGCGTTGATCGCAGCGGGCATCCCATTGCTGCTCGCGATCTCATCCGTCCTGGCGACGCTGGGAATCACGTCGCTCGTCAGCCACCTGACCCCGATGGACTCGTCAGTCCCGGTGGTGGTGATCTTGGTCGGGCTCGCCGTTGGCGTCGACTACTCGCTCTTCTATCTCAAGCGAGAACGTGAAGAACGTGCAGCGGGACGCTCTGAGGCCGCGGCACTCGAGGCGGCAGCTGCAACTTCGGGGCACTCTGTCCTGATCTCAGGCCTGACCGTCATCGTCGCGATGGCGGGGCTTGCCTTCAGCGGCGACACAGGCTTCATGTCGTTCGGCATCGCCACCGCAATCGTCGTCGCAGTCGCGATGCTCGGTTCGTTGACGGTGCTGCCGGCGCTGCTTTCAAAGCTCGGAGACAAGGTCAACAACGGCAAGGTGCCCTTCCTGTTCAAGTACAGGGCGCGGCAGACCGAGCCCCGGATGTGGAAGGCAATCCTCCGCCCGGTCCTCAGGCATCCGGTGATCGCCATGACCGCCTCGGCAGGGGTCCTCGTCGCGTTGGCGATCCCGGCGCTCGGGATGAAGACGTCGCTCAGCGGTGCGAGTGCCCTGCCGCAGAACGTCAAGGAGGTCAAGGTCTACAACAACCTGCAGCAGGCCTTCCCTGGCGGCCCCGTGCCCGCGGTCATCGCCGTTGAGGGACCCGTCGACACGCCTGTCTTCCGCACAGCGCTCGAGAAGCTGCAGAAGCAGGTCGAGGCATCCGGGCAGATGCACAACGCCCACATCGACAGGGTCAGCCGCGACTACACGGCCGCAACCGTGACCGTCGACCTGGCGGGCGACGGCAACGACGCCAAGTCATACGCCGCGCTGGCGACTCTGCGGGAGACGATCCTGCCCGCCACGCTCGGCCAGGTCGGGGACATCGACTACGCAGTGACAGGCAACACGGCCAACTCGAAGGACTACGACAACCTGCTGCGGACGCACGCTCCGTACGTCTTCGGTTTCGTCCTGCTCTTCGCGTTCGTGCTGCTGATGTCGGCGTTCAGGTCGATCGTCATCGCAATCAAGGCGATCCTGATGAACCTGCTCTCCGTCGGTGCAGCCTACGGCCTGCTGGTGCTCGTCTTCCAGAAGGGCTACGGCGAGGGGATACTGAACTTCGAGTCGAACGGCGCCATCACGTCATGGCTTCCGATCTTCCTGTTCGTGATCCTGTTCGGCCTCTCGATGGACTACCACGTGTTCATCCTGAGCCGGATCCGCGAGGCATTCGACCGCGGCCTCAAGACGAGTGACGCGGTGGAGCACGGCATCACCACAACTGCCGGTGTCGTGACGAGTGCCGCCGCCGTCATGGCCGGAGCGTTCGGCGTCTTCATGATCCTGCCGCATCTGGACTTCATGGAGCTCGGCCTCGGGCTCGGCGCAGCCGTCATCATCGACGCGACGATCGTGCGTGCCGTCCTCTTGCCCGCCACGATGAAGCTGCTCGGCGACTGGAACTGGTACCTGCCGAGGTGGCTCGAGTGGCTGCCGAGGATCGACCAAGGAACGCGTAAACAGCGGGCCGAGGCGAAGCCGGCACTAACGCCAACCGCGTAACGCGCACCTGAAACCAAGGGAGTGGCCGTCTCACCGGACCGGCCACTCCCGCCGACCCGGAGGCACTTCGCCATGACGCACGCTGCGACACACATTCCACTCAACGAGAGCAGGGTTCACCGTCTTGCGCGCGCTCTGCCGCGGACACAGACTCTCTTCCTGCTCGCTGTCGGGGCCATCAGCCTGCACGTCCTCGACGACAACTTCTTTCAGCCGCAGCCGGGCACGTCCGCAACTGACCATCTCGTCAGTGGGCTCGTCCCGTTTGCGGTCCTGGTCGCGGCGGCGGCAATCGCCCGCTTCGCTCGACGGGGGTGGCTCGCAGCTCTCATTGCGATGCTCGGCCTGTTCGGCATCGCAGCAGGCATCGAAGCTGCCTACTACACCCAGGCGGGCCGGCTCTCAGGCGACGACTACACAGGGCTCGGCTCGATCCTGGCCGGCCTCGTGCTGCTCGCCATCGCAGCCGTGACGCTCTGGCGGGCGAGGCGGACCAACGAAAGCGCCGTGCGGAGATCGGTTCGAGGAGTGCTGGTGGCAGCCGGCTCCTTGCTGGCCGGCTACATGCTCATCCTCCCGTTCCTCGCTGCCTATGTCCTGACACACACCGCGCGGGCATATGTGCCGACGCCACACCTTGGCACGGCCCACGAGGATGTCTCGTTTACGACGTCCGACGGCCCGCGCCTGCACGGCTGGTACATCCCGTCCAAGAACGGCGCGGCCGTGATCTCGTTCCCCGGCCGCAAGGGCACCCAAAAGCCGGCTCGGATCCTCGCCAAGCACGGCTACGGCGTGCTGCTCTTCGACCGGCGCGGCGAGGGCGAGAGCGACGGGGATCCGCACGCGTGGGGCTGGTCCGGCTATCGAGACGTTGACGCTGCCGTCCGCTACTTGCGGAGCCGGCCCGATGTCGAGGGCGCCCGAATCGGAGGCATCGGGCTCTCGGTCGGCGGCGAGATGATGCTCGAGGCCGCTTCGAGGTCTCGCGGGCTCAAAGCCGTCGTCTCGGAAGGCGCCGGCGAACGCTCCTACCACGAGCTCCTCGACATGACCCGATCCGACAGGTGGCTCGCGCTGCCGCAATACCTCTCGATGGCCGCCGGGGAAGCATTGTTCTCGAACCACGTTCCCCCGCCGAGCCTGAAGGACCTCGTCGGGCGCATTGCACCGACCCCTGTCTTCTTCATCTACGGAGAGCACGGTCA
>Ga0137375_10011709_pt1 | contig 10379 bp, 7 predicted proteins | sample SagtaG_24_FD_104936 | JGI IMG/M metagenome (GOLD analysis project Ga0137375, IMG submission 104936) | Vadose zone soil microbial communities from Sagehorn Ranch, Mendocino, California, USA - Sage1_R_113_16 metaG | ecosystem: Environmental > Terrestrial > Soil > Vadose zone | place: USA...
AAGGAAAAGACCACCCGTCCGATTAGCAGCACCATACCGCCCATGAGTTAGCCTCCGAGGTATCGCGCGATTTCCGCTGGGAACGTGCGTACGTCAATCGGTTTCGTGATGTAACCGTCGAACCCCGCCGCGCTGGCGCGCGCGCGGTCTTCCGGGAGCGCATGCGCCGTCAACGCGACGACTTTCCAGGAGCGTTCCGGGAGCCGCTTCAGTTCCTCGAGCAGCTCGTAGCCGTCGCGGCCGGGGAGCTGGATGTCGAGGAGCACGAGATCGGGGGCGGGCTGCTGCGTCCGCATCACCTCGGCCAATCGATCGCCGTTCGGCAAGCCGACGACCTGATGTCCTTTGATCGTGAGCAGGGTGGTCAACAGCTTCAGATTGTCCGGTTGATCTTCGACGATGATGATAGTGGCCACAGTCACCGTGCCTGCGGCAGAGTGAACCAGAAGGTGCTGCCTTTTCCCATCTCGCTGTCCACGCCGATCGTGCCGCCGTGCATCTCGATGAGCCGTCGCGACAGGGCGAGTCCCAATCCCGTGCCTTCATACTTGCGGCTCGCCGAGGCGTCGAGCTGGGAGAACTCCTGGAACAGCTTGGGCTGGTCTTCGGCCGCGATGCCGATCCCCGTGTCGGTGACCGCGATCCGTACCTCGGCCCCGCCGTTGACGGGTCCCGCAGCGACCGTGATGTGGCCCCCGTCGGGCGTAAACTTGATGGCGTTCGATAGCAGGTTGAGGAGCACCTGCCGCACCCGGCCCCGGTCCGCCTGCACGCGCAGATCCTGCGGCGTCGGCGTGACGACCAGGGTGTGGCGGTGCTTCTGCGCCTGGGCGTGCACGCTGCCGGTCGTTTCGCTGAGCAGTGCCGCGAGATCCACCGGCTCCGGTTTCAGCTCCATCCGCCCGGCCGCGATGCGCTGCAGGTCGAGCAGCTCGTTGATCAGCTCCAAGAGCTGCCGGCCATTGCGCGCGACCGTCTCCAGAAAGTCCCGCTGCTGGTCGGAGAGCGGCGGGCCCAGCTCCTGGGTCAGGAGCAGATCCGTGAATCCGATGATGCTGTTGAGCGGCGTGCGGAGCTCGTGCGAAATGTTGGACAGGAATTGGTCCTTGGTTTTCATCGCGCCGTCGAGCTCGGAGTTCAGCTGCTCGAGCCGTTTGGCGGTTTGGCGGACTTCGACGGCCAGGCGGCGGGTATTGTGGTGCGCCGCCCCACGCTCGCACGCGATCGCGAGATTGGGGGCCGCCTGGTCGAGCGCGGCGCGCTCGTCGGCCCCGAACGTCGCGCCCGGGATCACGCCCAACACGCCCACGAGCTTCGTCCCCGCACGTAACGGCTCGAGCACCAGGCCGTGGGGCATGGGTGCGTCCAAGCGGAGCTGGTGACGCACCGGTTGCACTGCTTCGCCGTGATAATGGATCGCCTGCGTGGCGTCGCCCATCAGATCGCGCATCGTCGCCCGGGACACCGAACGCGATTCGACGCCGCGCGACGCGCTCGGCGACCATTCGTTGGAGTCGTAGGCGGGCTGGTACAGCACGATGCCGGTCGCTCGTGTCGCGCCGGCGATCACGCCCAGCGCCTGTCCCAGCCCGGTAGCGGCTTCGTCCGCCGACGTATTGAGCGCCGCGAGGAGCTGTGACAGGTACGCCTGCAGCTCCTCACGCCACGCCAATGACTTCGCCATGTGGTTGACGCCGCGGGCAATCGCCCCGAACTCACCCGCCTGATCCTCGGGCAGCGGCGCGAGGAATTGTCCTTCCGCCACACGCTGGAGCGCATCGGCGATGCGGGCGAACGGCGCGGCCAGGCGGCGCCGGTTGTACCAGAACCCGAGTCCGAGTACGGCGAGCATCGCGGCGAAGAGCACACTCGCGGCCACCGCGGCCTGGACGGCGTCGTCGCCGGCATCGGCCGCCAACTCGGCGACGGCCGTCGCCTCGGCGGCGACTCTGGGCGAGGGATTGAGCTGCTGCAGGCGATCGAGGTGTTGGGTCAGCGCGATCATCGCGGCCTGCGTGGCGCGGGCGCTGCGCCAGGTCGCGACTTGCGTGACCAGGCCCACGAGCGCGACGGCGATGAACGTCGCGGCGAAGAGGTGGGTGATGCTCGGCGCCCGAGGCGGCATGGTGGAGTCAGATAACTATGACGGCGGCCGACGGTTTCACAAGAGCGGGGCGCGAAAACTGGCGCCTCCTAGTCGACGGGGCTACACTAGGAGTTTCCTCCGGGGGGCTGTCCTGTCTGACTTGCTGGTCATACTACGCGAAGCGCTCGCTGACACCTACGCCGTGGAGCGCGAGCTGGGGCGCGGGGGCATGGCCACGGTGTTTCGTGCCGAGGATGTAAAACACCACCGGCAGGTCGCGATCAAAGTCGTCCACCCAGAGCTCTCTGCGCAGATCGGCCCCGAGCGCTTCGCGCGGGAAATCGAGATCGCCGCACGGCTGCAACATCCGCATATCCTGCCCCTGTACGACTCGGGTCACGCACAGGGTCTTCTGTACTACGTCATGCCGCTCGTGGAGGGCGAGTCGCTGCGCGAGCGCCTCGGTCGTGAGCAGCAGCTCTCTCAGGAGGACGCCCTCCGCATCATCGGGGAGGTGGCCAACGCACTCAGTTACGCGCACAGCCACGGGGTAGTGCATCGGGACATCAAGCCAGAGAATATCCTGCTGTCGGGGGGCACGGCCGTGGTCACCGACTTTGGCATCGCGCGAGCACTCGACCAGGGCAGCGCCGAGGCGTTGACCCAGACCGGGACGATCATCGGTACCCCGGCCTATATGAGCCCGGAGCAGGCCACCGGCGCGGCGCAGATCGATGGACGCAGCGACCAGTACAGCCTCGCCTGCGTGCTGTACGAGCTCCTGGTCGGCCAGCCTCCCTTTACGGGACCGACCGCGCAGGCGATCATCGCGCGCCATTCGCTCGATCTCGTCTCGCCGCCGTCCATCGTGCGTCCCGGCATTCCGGAGGCGATGGAGGACGCACTCCTCAAGGCGCTCGCCAAAGTCCCCGCGGACCGCTTCGCCACCGCGGCGCTGTTTGCCGAGGCCCTCGCGGTACCGGGGCGACCATCCGGCCGGCACCGCCGGTCGACTGCAGTCGGTTCGCCGCGCCGGCGCCGCCTGTGGACCAGAGCGGCGGGTGCGCTCGCCGGTGGGGTGGTCGTCCTCGGGGCGACCTGGGCGGCGGTGGCGGGGATTCGCAGTCGGGGCGCCGCGAAGGAGCGGGAGGCCGCGGACGTCGATCCGCGGCGCATCGCCGTGCTGTATTTCGACCACCGGGGGGACTCGGCGCACACCCAGTATCTGGCCGATGGCCTCACCGAGGCGCTCATTCACGAGTTGTCGGCGGTCAAAGCGCTGCAAGTCATTTCCGCCAATGGGGTACGGCCTTATCGCGATGGGCCCGGCCGGGTACGGCCCGATAGCTTGCGGCGCTCGCTCGGCGTCGGAACGATCGTGCAAGGAACTGTGACAGAACACGGAAGTCTCATCCGCCTTGACGTGGCGCTCATCAACGCCGCGACGGGGACCGAGACGAAGAGCACGACGCTGGAGCGCCCGCGGACGGAACTGTTCGCGTTGCAAGACACGCTCTCGCGCGCAGTCGCGAATTTCCTCCGCCTGGCGATTGGTGAAGAAGTGCAGCTGCGAGAGACTCGGGCGTCGACCCGCAACGTCCGCGCCTGGGAGCTCGTGCAGCAGGCCGCTGAGGAACGCCGGGCGCTCGATGGCTTGATTGCCGCGGGCAACCTCACGGCGGCGGTCGCGGTGCTGGCACGCGCCGACACGCTCCTGGCGCAGGCGGCGGTGCTTGACGCCGCCTGGACGACGCCGATCGTCGAGCGCGGGTGGCTGGCGTGGGAGCAACGCCGCATCCGCGGTCTGGATAAGGGCCCCGCGAATGAGTGGACGGGGCGCGGGCTCGACTTCGCCGCGCAGGCCCTCGCGATCCGAGCCGATTCCGAGGCCATCCACCTGCGGGGCACGATGCGGTACCTGCGCTACCTCCTCAACCTGGATGCCGGTTCACTGTCTGGCGAGCGTTTACTGGCGGCCGCGGAGGCGGACCTGCGGGCGGGAGGTGCGGCGCGGTCGAATCCCCGGCGCGCCTCGGCGCTCGCGCTCCTCAGTCATTTGCTGCTGCGCAAGTCCGAAACCGCGGAAGGCAAGCTCGCCGCACTCGAGGCGTGGGAGGCGGACGAGTATCTCACGGAGGCGAGCGCCGTCTTGTGGCGCCTCTACTCGGCCTCGCTGGATCTGAACGACGCAGCGGAGGCAAACCGCTGGTGTACCGAGGGCGGACGGCGATTCCCCGGCGACCCGTTCTTCACCGAGTGCCGCATTTCGCTGAACGCGATCCGCGGCGTCACGCCCGATGTGCCCGCGCTGTGGACGCTGGTCGGGCAATATGCCCGGATGTATCCGGCGAATCAGCAGGAGTATCGTCGCAAGCGCGCGCAGTTACTGCTCGCAATGGCGCTCGCCAACGCCGGACTGCGCGACAGCGGCCGCGCCGTCGCGCTCCGCTCGCGCGCGGATCCCACCGTCGACCCGACCAACGACCTGGTCTACCTCGAGGTCGCCGTGCGCAACGTCATCGGAGACCGGGACGAAGCCCTGCGACTTCTGGGTCGCTACCTGGCGACGAACCCACAGGATCGCGTGTCCATCGCCCGTGACGAGACGTGGTTCTTCGCGGGCTTGCGCGATGATCCGCGATTCAAAACGCTCGTCGGCACCGGGCGTTAGTATCACGACGTGTCCGTTAGTGTAGCGGTTGCCTTACGAGGCGACCGGACGCCGTGGGCCGCGTGCAACACGCAAATATAACCGTCACAGTGCATTAGCCCCGAGAGCGTCGGTGGTCTGCCGCTTGCCATCTGGTACCCCAAGCCGGAGGCGCGTCCGCGTCCTGGCGTCCCGTACCAGGAGCCAGGCATGCGACAGTGGTTGGTAGGCGGTGCGATCATGGCAATGGGTGCGGCCGCAGCCGCCTGCGGTGAACCGCGCGGCGTGACCCCGTCCGGCCCCAGCGCGTCAGTCACGACACTTGCGACGCTTCCCGCGTGCGACCTCAGTGGCACGAATCCGCTCATATCGCACTACTTCGGCCCCGACGAGGCGAAGGTGGTCCGCGATCTGATCGGACAGATTACGCTCGCGGGAGTCGGTTCGGCAACGGCCCGCGATCGGGGATTCGACGTGATCGCGCATATTGCCGCCAACGCGGAGGCCGGGACCGGGGGCGATGCAGCCGCGGCGTCCGATCTTATCAATCGGGTCACACCGTGCATGTTCACCGACCTGGCCGAGTTTCCTGCGACCTATCCGGAGGACTACACGATTGCGATCACCACCGCCTCACCAGGCGGCCTGGGCGTGCGGGGCGGCAGCGCCGATCCAGCAACCGATCCGGTGTTGTCCCGCGATGATTTTTCAGGGGCGGCTCCACCCTTCGGTGTGACCTGGGCCACCATGCTGGGCGGCAATCCCGCGCCTGCGCGCGTGGCGTTCTACGGGCGCCCGGGCTCAACTGCACAGAGCTACGACTGGAAGGTCCTGCCACGTAACGCGACATTCGCCCCACCCGCAATCGTGGGCGTCTGCGTGGACGTCAACACGGCAACGATATCCATGCTGCATGAGGAACACGTCGGGTTGCTGACGTTCGCGCACGCGTACTTCCTCGACCCGGCGACCTGCGGTAGTCTGTCGTTGCGCACGGGATTCTCGTCATGGTCACACCGGTTGGCACAGTTACTCCTCCCGCGTCCCCTCTCGGCAAGCGCAGTCGTTTTCGGCGGGATCGGCGGTTCTACCGGTGGCATCGGGAGCGAGTTCTCCGCTGAGGACGTCCCGACCGTCGACCTCACGTTCACGATTCAGCCGCCGTCCACCGTCACGGTCGGACAGACGTTCACGGTCCAGCTGCGGGCGACAGACCCGGCGACGGGAGCGGCCGTAGGCGGCACCCAGCTGTCGATCTTGGCGATCAACAACAACGGCGTGCCGAAGGCCTTGCTGGGCACGACGACGCAAACGACGAGCAACGCTGGAGTCGCCACGTTCGGCGATTTGAGCTTCGCCCCCGGCAGCACGGGAGGCTATCGGCTGGTTGTGGGCGGCAGGGTCTTGGGCCGTTCTGCGATCGTCGTCGGGCAGGTCACCTCGAATAAGGTCAACGCCAAGCCGGCGCATTAAGCAGGAGCGCGGTACCGGGCGGGGGTTTTGGGGCCGGGGGGGCGGGGGGCGGCTCTGTCGAGCCGCCCCCCGCCGTTTAGGTTTCTGCGGCGTGAGACCGACTCAGCTCGGCATTATCGGCCTCGGTGCCATCGGCGGCTCGCTCGCGCGGCAGGCGAAGCTGGCGGGTGTCGGAACCGTCGTGGGGTGGTCGCCGGGACCCGCCGAGCGCGCGCTCGCGGCCCAACATGGCGCACTCGATGACGCGCCCGCGCGCGCGTCCGAGGTGGCGCGTGTCGCCGATCTTCTCGTCCTCGCCGCGCCGCCCGCCGCGAATCTCGTGCAGCTCGAAGCCTTGATCCCGCACTTGAAATCGGGCGCGCTCGTCACGGACGTGGGCTCCGTCAAGCGCGGCATCGTCGCGCGCGCCGAGCGGCTGGGGATCGGGGCGCGCTTTGCGGGCAGTCATCCCCTCGCCGGTACGCATCAACACGGGTTCGAAGCGTCGCGCGCCGACTTATTTCGCGGCGCGGTGGTGTACGTGACGCCGTGCCACGACGGAGAGAAGGCGGCGCGCGAGATCGTGGATTTCTGGGAGCATGTGCTCGAGGCGGAGCCGGTGGTGCTGGACGCCGGTCGTCACGACGCGCAGCTCGCCGCGACGAGTCACATGCCGCAGATCGTCGCATCGTTGCTGGGGGATTTCCTGGCGCGGCACGCGCCGCCGGGAGCGACCTTCGGCAGCGGCGCGATCGATACGACGCGTCTCGCCGCCAGCGACCCACAGCTCTGGACCGAGATTCTGCTCATGAACCGCGACGAGCTGCTCGTGGCGCTGCGCGCGCTCGAAGAGTCGCTCGGCGGCGTGGAGCACGCGCTCGAAGCCGGCGACGCGCGCGCGCTCACGGCGTGGCTCACGCGCGCCGCGGCATGGCGGCGCGGCGTCGGTCCATGAGAGCGCGCGGGGTGGTCCAGCCACCCGGTGACAAGAGCATTTCGCATCGCGTGCTCATGCTGGCAGCGCTGGCTCGTGGCAAGAGCGAGCTCACCGGCCTGCTCACGGGCGCGGACGTGAAGAGCAGCGCGCGCGTACTCCGTCAGCTCGGAGCCGAGCTCGGTTCGATTCGCGAGTCGACCGTGCAGGTTTCCGGCGCACGGCTCACGGCGCCCGGCGCACGCCTCAACTGCGGGAACTCCGGAACTACCGCGCGACTCATGCTGGGGGTCTTAGCCGGCCAGAAGTTCGCCGCGACGCTCACCGGGGACGCATCGCTGCGCCGCCGGCCGATGCGACGCGTTACCGAACCGCTCAAGGAGATGGGTGCCGACATCGAGGTACGAGGCGATGGGCTGCCGCTGACGATTCGCGGCGGCGGGCTCCGCGGTCTCACCTACACGAGTCCAGTCGCCAGCGCCCAGGTGAAGAGTGCGATCCTCTTCGCTGGGCTGACTGGCGGGGTGGCCGTCACGATCCGCGAGCCATACCGCTCCCGCGATCACACGGAACGTCTGTTCGCACATCTCGGCCTCGGTATTCACGAGCGGAACGGTGCCATCAGCTATCAGCCGTCTGCCGTCAGCATTCCGGCGTTCGAGCTCGCCGTTCCCGGAGACCCGTCCTCGGCCGCATTCCTGGTTGCAGCCGCCGTCCTCGCACAGACCGGCGAGCTGGTCATCGAGAACGTCGGAGTCAATCCCACGCGAATCGGCTTCCTCGTGGTGCTCGAGCGAATGGGTGCACACGTCGAGCGGGTCAATCTGCGCGATGCAGGCGGGGAGCCCGTGGCCGATCTCGTCGTCCGTCCGGCGCACCTTACGGCGACCGAGGTCACGGCGGCGGAAATCCCGACGCTCGTCGATGAGGTGCCGGTGCTCGCCGTGCTCGCGAGTCGCGCGCGCGGCGCCACGGTCTTCCGTGACGTCGGGGAGCTGCGCGTCAAAGAGAGCAATCGCCTGGAGCTCGTCGCGGCGAACCTGCGCGCCGTGGGCGCGCGGGCCGAAGCGCGCGGGAACGATCTGCACGTGGAGGGCAGCGAGAAGCCTCCACGCGGTCGCGTGGTGACCGCTTCGGATCACCGCCTCGCCATGGCGTTCGCGGTGCTCGGCTCGGTGGGAGGCGCGGACGTGCGGCTCTCCGAGAAGAAGTCGGTAGCCATCAGCTATCCCAATTTCTTTCGGGATCTGAAGCGGTGCTTCGCGTAATCGCGATCGATGGGCCGGCGGCGTCCGGGAAGAGCTCGACGGCCGGTCTGGTCGCGGAGCGACTTGGCTGGGCACACCTCGATTCGGGCGCGCTCTATCGTGCGCTCACGCTGGCTGCCCTCGATAACATCGGGGAAGGGTGGTCGGGCCAGAGGATCGTCGGCCTCGCCGATGAGCTGCCGGTTCGGCTAGTGCTGGTGGGAGCGGTTTTCCGTCCAGAGGTCGCCGGCGTCGACGTAGGCGTAGCGATCCGCGGCGAGCGCGTGACGCGCGCCGTGTCGGTGCTCGCCGCCATCCCCGAAGTCCGGACCTGGGTGAACACCCAGCAACGGCGGGCGGTGGAGGGAATGAAGGTTGGTGGAGGATCTGGAGGTGTTGTGGTCGACGGCCGGGACATCGGCACAGTGGTCTTTCCCGAGGCGCCGCTGAAGATCTTTTTGACGGCGACACCCGACGAACGCGCCCGGCGGCGGCTGTCGCAGCGGGGCGAGGCCGTGGACGGCGAGCTGGTGCAGCGCGAGAGCCAGGCGCTGGCGGCCCGGGATGCGGCCGATTCCACCCGCCAGATCGCCCCCCTCAAGCCGGCCAGTGACGCGGTTTTGCTCGATACGACGGCCCTGACGCTGGAGCAGCAGGTCGCGCGGGTCGTTGAACTGGCGCGAGGCCTGTTCCCTGGGTAGGTTTCCGCCCGTCCCAGGCTGAAGCCTTAGCTCTGGAGGGGTGAAGACAAACCTCAAACCCACAACCGAACCGGTGCACTGCATGCTCGTAGAAGCACGTGACGTGGAAGAGTTCGAAGAAGACATTCCCACTCGTAAACCTCCCCGCCCGCAACTCCGCGTCCGTTCCGGTCTCGACGAAGAATATTCGTCCGACGAGATCGAGAAAATGACTTTGCTGTACGAGGGGACGCTGTCGAATATCCAAGAAGGCGAGATCGTCAAGTCGAAAGTGCTGCGTGTGACCGACACGGCCGTCATCCTCGACGTCGGGTTCAAGTCGGAAGGCGCCGTGGCGATCGACGAGTTCAAGGATCCCAGGAGCCTCAAGGAAGGTGACGAGGTCGAAGTCTTCCTCGAGCACCTCGAAGATCAGGAAGGCGCGGTCGTGCTTTCGAAGAAGAAAGCCGACTTCATGCGCGTCTGGGAACGGATCCGCGAAGCGCACGAGAAAGACGAGGGCGTCACCGGCACGCTCGTGAAGAAGATCAAGGGCGGCGTGGTGGTCGACCTGATGGGCGTGGACGCATTTCTCCCTGGCAGCCAGATCGCGCTGCGCCGCGTTCCGAATATCGACGAGCTGCTCGGCCAGAGCTTCGAGTTCAAGATCATCAAGCTCAACAAACGCCGCCGCAACATCGTTGTCTCGCGCCGCGTGCTGCTCGAAGCAGAGCGCAAAACGAAACGCGACGTGCTGATGAAGGAGCTGTCGGTCAATCAGGTGCGGAAGGGTGTAGTGAAAAACATCACCGACTTCGGCGCCTTCATCGACCTGGGCGGCGTGGACGGCCTGCTGCACATCACCGACATGAGCTACGGCCGCGTGTCGCATCCGTCCGAGATGGTGCAGATCGGCCAGGAGCTCGAGGTCAAGGTCCTCGACATCGACTGGGAGCGCGAGCGCATCTCGCTCGGCCTGAAACAGCTCCAGCCCTATCCCTGGCAGAACGTCGCCGCGAAGTATCCGGTTGGAACGCGGGTGCAGGGCAAGGTCGTGTCGATCACGAATTACGGCGCGTTCGTCGAGCTCGAGCCGGGGATCGAAGGCCTGGTGCACATCTCCGAGATGAGCTGGACGCGCAACGTGCGGCATCCGTCCAAGCTCGTGTCGATCGGCGAGTCGATTGAAGCCGTCGTGCTCAAGGTCGACGAGACCGAGGAGAAGGTCTCGCTCGGCATGAAGCAGACCGAGCAGGATCCGTGGATGGCGCTGCCGCAGAAGTATCCGGTCGGCACGCGCCTGCGCGGCAAGGTCCGCAACCTCACGTCG
>Ga0137375_10011714_pt1 | contig 10378 bp, 11 predicted proteins | sample SagtaG_24_FD_104936 | JGI IMG/M metagenome (GOLD analysis project Ga0137375, IMG submission 104936) | Vadose zone soil microbial communities from Sagehorn Ranch, Mendocino, California, USA - Sage1_R_113_16 metaG | ecosystem: Environmental > Terrestrial > Soil > Vadose zone | place: USA...
CATACTCCTGGCAACTTTTAGAAAACAAGTCGCGCTTCATTTCGCAGGTCATGAGAGGTGAGGTCACCGCGCGCAATGCCGAAGATGTCGATCTTGCAGTCCTCACCGCCTCGCAGATCAAGGCCATAGCCAGCGGCAATCCGCTCGTACTTGAGAAGGTCGGGCTCGAAACTGAACTGACCAGGCTTGATCGACTCTATGCCACCTGGCGCACAGGGCGGAATCGGCTCCGTTACGACCTGGCCATGCTCCCGGAGAAGATCGAGAAAGCGGAAGCCGATCTGCGCGCGCATGCGGCGGCGATCGAGGCGCGAAACAGAAATCTGCCGGGCGGCGCGGAGACCGGCAGACGGGGCTTTGCGATCAAGCTGCGACGGAGCGCGATGGGCGATGAGACGATCGCCTTCACCGAGCGTGAACTCGCCGGCAATCATATCCGCCAGCTAGTGGCCGCCGTCGAGCGCGAGGCGTTGAAATACGGATCGGCGACGCTCCTCCTCGGGGAGTACGCCGGGTTCGAAATCTATGCGTCAGCCGCCTGCCTGAAAGTCGCAAAGGACCTCTCACAGGGTCTCTTCGGACAAGCCGCGCTATACCTCAGGCTCAAAGACTACCGCGCGGAATACGGCTTCAATCTTACGGACAGTGACGCGGGCATTATTCAGAGCATGGACGCGCGGCTGCGCAGTATCGACAAACGCTTTGCCGAGGCGGAAGAGACTCGCTGGCGGTTGATCGATCACCGGGCCAGGATCAAGGCGGAGTTGGCGAAGGGGTGGGAGTATGCGACGAAGTTTCAGGAATTGAGAGCGCGGCTGGACGCGCTCAACGCTTCGATGCGGGTCGAAGGTCTGATCACTGAAGAACCTCTCCACCTCGCCGAGCTGGCCGAAGAGGCTTTCCTGCCGGCGGCGACTGAGTCGAGCGGCGTCCCAGCCGTGGCGCCCGGGGGCGAATTGGCCACTGTGCCTCTTGAATCAGCCACCGACGATCAGAGCCTGCAAATCGAGCCGGCGATTCCGGCCACATCGGAATGCATAGTTCCAGTTCCGGCGTCTCCTAAAGAAACAGCGGATCATCAGAGCCAGGAGCCGCGAATCGAGGCCGCCATTCCGACCGCGACGGGAAACGGCGTTGAGGGACATCCCGCGACCGAGACCGGCACCGCGAGGACGACGACCGATTGGGATGAACTATTCGCCAAGCGCGAGCAGATCAAGGCGGAGCGCGAAAAGCGCCCTCGCCCGAAGCGCCGCGCCGCGTCACGTTCGAGCGCCCAGTTGAGCTTCGATTGGACTTGAGCTCCAGGCAAAAGAAGGGCGGTCGGCAATGCCGTGTCTTGAGGAGGGGACACGGCTGTCAACCACCCGCCACCAGGCCCTTTGGGCTGTAATGGGGGCTTTTCGGGCGACTGACGGGTATTCGGTAAATCAAAAGTTCTCCCCCAACCCCAACGTATGAAGTCATCGCTTGCATCGCCGGCCACGGCTTCGGCGTCAGGCGCGAAGATGTGAATAAACTTCTTCTGGCGACGAGAGACAAAGTATTCACGCTCAAAACACTTGATAGACTTGTCGGCCACTCAGCGCTGAGCCAGTTCAGAACAAGAAGTGAAACTTCAGAGATTGCCGAGCATCTGGTCTGAGTAAGGTGACCGCCTCAAGGATCTTTCCGCGTTCAACGCAGGCCATCATACCGCTTGATTGCTGCGGTCAATTCGCGGCGAGGCAGCCTGATTGTGCTGTCCGCCGATAGTAAGAGCAATGCTGCGTGGAGTGATGCTGCGGCAGTGAGCCCATTGGCATGGATTTCATCAACCACCCAAAGGACTCCGTGCACCTCGATATGATTGGCTGTGGCGAGGGTGCGTAGATGCCCATCTCCTGTCAGGAGGATACAATCTGTATGTGTTTCTGCGAGAACAAAAGCAAAGCCGTCGTGAATCGATAGCTGTGGGTTGCCACGCACAACCTGCTGCGCCCGGAGAACACGTTCACCTGGGATATCGATGACCTTCAGGCCTCCGCGAACAAGCAACTTTTTTTGAGCGCCTGTAAACTTGAGAAGTTCGTCCTCAAAAAGGGTGTTCGGAATGAGAATCTCGTAGGGCAGCTTCAGGAATGCTTCGAGAAGAGACGCTTTCCTAAGGTCAATGAGACAACTGCTGTCACTGACAATTATCCTCATCCGACTTTTGCGGCCCTTTCAAACCGGCCTCGACCTCGGGCACGGGGAGCTGCAAAAGCTCGGCGGCCTTAGTTAGTGAAATAAATCCCTCTGCCAAGGCACGGTAGCACAGCCGGTCAAAGCGAAGGGCCCGTTCGCGCTGCCCACGTATACCTGGTGGCTCAAGCTCCTCCGGTTCCTGCGTGCGCCAGCCACGAGCTATGGTTTGGAAGGCATAGATTAGTGTAGATTCGTTGATGACATCAAGCTGCCGTAGGCGCATCAACAGGGCCGCGCCACTGACGCGATACAGCCGTTTGAGACCAATGATCTCTTTGTAGCCGAGCGCATTTCGATGCTTTCCAACTTCACGGAGAAGATGTTCCCGAGGCACTAAAAACGCGCCTGCGAACAAGGTCGCCGCCCTCTCCTCGTCCTTGTCGGAGAGGCTGTCAGGTTCGATCAGGCGATGCGCTAGCTCATGCGCGACGGTCAGGCGCCGACGCTCAAGCGAGAACTGAATGTTGACGACAATGACAGGTAAGTCCGGCTGATTATCGGGACGTTTCACAAGGCAGGTGAAGCCGGAAACCCGAGTCGGAAGTGACACAGTCAGGACCTTCAGCCCTTTCTCTTCGAGCAACTCTGTCATGTTGGGGATAGGATCTACCCCCAGTTTCCATGCGTTTCTGACATCTGCGGCGAGTTGCTCAGCTTCGCCGGCGTCGCGCAGCATACGCGGTCTCGCCAAGGGGCATTGCCACTGCGAGCTATCGAGTTCAAGGATAATCTCAATCTGCAGATAGCGCTCGATCCATTCGAGCACCTCGGTTTCGACATGGGCACGGTCACGCGCGCTCGTATTGGATTTGGTCCTGAATTCTACGCCAGCTAACTCGATCCCCTGAGTATCGACCAGATAACTGAGAGAGACACCGAGTGCGTCGGAAAGCGCCAGCAAGACCCCGGAACTGGGGATATCCTCGCCTCGCTCGTATTTCCCGATGGCCTGGGCTGTCACCCTGCCCTTCATGGCGTCGGACAAACCTCGCAAGGAATAACCCGACTTGCGTCTGGCGAGTTTGATTCGATCAGCGATCATGTCGGCCTCCTTTCAGTTTACAATTGCACCAATCCTATATTCATTGTAAACTGCCCCCCTCGAATTGATCAAGTTGATTTGGGAGAGGTTTCGCTTTGATGAAGCAGTTGAGTAGTATGGAAAATCCGGAGGGTGTGGCCCGGCGTTGCCGCCTCCCGGACGACGGGTTTGGACAGGCTTGGACTTCCATTAAACTTGCCGACGGTGTTCAGGAGCGTCTGCTGGCCCAGTCCCTTTTATCGCTGACCGTGCGGCAAAAGCTTCCTTTCGAATCAGCGCCGTTGCACGGCCTGATCCTCCTGATGGGGGTTCCAGGAACCGGAAAAACTACGTTGAGCCGGGGTCTCGCCAACCAGGTCGCGAAGCAGCTTCCGGAGACGAAGACGACATATGTTGAAGTCGACCCGCACGCCCTGACCAGTTCGTCGCTCGGCCGGAGCCAGCAGGCTGTAGCAAAACTCTTTGAACAAACCATTCCTGAACTCGCGATGGACGGGGTAGCCATCGTCCTGCTCGATGAACTGGAGACGCTCGCCGTTTCCCGGCATCAGCTTAGCCTTGAGGCCAATCCGATTGACGTGCACCGCGCAACCGATGCAGTACTCGCAGGGATGGACAGGTTGACGCGCGATTACAGGAATGTGCTCCTTATCGGGACCACGAATTTTCCGAAGGCATTAGACCGGGCAGTAATCTCCCGCGCTGATCATATAGAGGAGATCGGCCTTCCAACAGAACTGGCGCGGCGCGAAATCATCCTTGATTCGTTCAAGGTGATCGGAACCGTCTGGAAGGGTGTGCGCGCACTTGAGGCCGATATTGTTCGTTTGGCAAAGGCCGCCGAAGGTCTCGATGGCCGGCGCATTCGAAAAGAAATTTTCGTGGCGATGGCGTCGGACATAGAGACTGCCAAGGACCCTGGAAAACTGACTGTAATGCAGGTTGAATCTGCCTTTCGGCAAGCGTTGAAAATGCAGGAGGAGCTAACATAATGAAGATCCGTCGTGACATAAGTTCAATCCCACACCGGTCCGCCGGTGAAACCTGGCAGCGCATCATCGATCTTGTAACTGGCCAAAAATCTGAGGATGCCGAGCAGCTCAAGGCTGCTGGCGGCGTCATGGCTTCAATCATTACCGATGAGCATCCAGCGAGCCGCGCCATCATGATCGAAGGCGTCGGCCCACAACTACGTATCTATTGTCGTTACGGCATGAAGGCCGTTGAGGAAGGCAGTGGCGTCGATTCCCTCACTTGGAATCCCACGGCCGGCGACTGGACGATGCATGTGCCCTGCGACGCCGAGAATATTGACTGGGTGAAGAAATCGCTGTCGGCGACTTCCCCCCGTATCAAAGTTTTCGACGTAAATGAAGCCGACCGGGCCGACGACGAAAAGCAGGGGACTGCGGCCAAGAGTGGCAACGGTGTGGTGGTGGACTGGAACTTCGGAGGAAAACAATAATGGCGACCCAGGCATATGCTTACGCGCGAACGTTTGCCCACACACACAACATCGTATTTCTCAGCGACAATATGCGAAACACTTTGCGAGAGGTGATTCGCGAGAACGGGATCAGCCCCGACAAACTGATGCAGGACTGGGAAACAATCGAGATGGGTATAAGAACGTGGCTTAAATCTGGTCATTTGAACAATATCGTCGTCGAGTTTTTCAAGCCAGGAGCATCGGTATCGTCTGCCCGATGGGAATTCCCCATTGGCTACGCAGGATCGGGCGTTCATGACGATATGTGGCTTGACAAAAATTACCTCCGACAGCTCATCGCGAAGTCAGCCCGCCCGAGTACAGACTGTACCTACCGGGTTATACTTTGCACCAATGCCGGCAGGGAAAGTGTCCCGGGATTCAGCGATTGCTCATTCCTCTCGACCGGGAATCTTGCCGCACGGCAGGCGGGTATTGTCATTGCGACTGGCCACCTGACCGCTGCCGTTACGTACTGGAGGTAGTTGAATGCTCACGACGACACAAGCTTTTGAGAAATTTCGGCAGCGTCTGGAGTTGGGCGACAAGGAAAAGAAGGATGCTTCAAGGCGCCAGACGGAGGTGCGCGACTGCATACGCACGGGTTTTGAACTGAAGACCGATTTTCTTTCCGGTTCATACAGGCGCCATACCAAGACGAAGCCATTGAAAGACGTTGATATAATGTTCGTCCTTGGTGAGAAGGAAAAGTGGCGGCGGAACAAACCGCCTATCGAGACCCTGGAGGCCTTCGAGACGTGCCTCAAAAAAACGTATACGGAAAAGGGGCAGGTGGAGATGGGGCGCCGTTCCGTCACAGTTGAATTCGAGAAGAATTATTATCCCGAGGATCACGATGGCAAGGTACTCAGCATTGATGCGGTGCCTGCATTTGAGTGCAGCGGCGGCAACTACGAGATACCGGACAAGGTGACGGGCATCTGGATCAAGACCAATCCCGACAAGCACAAGGAGCAGGCCACGGCCAAGAACGAGGAACTGGGCGGGCGGTGGGTTCCGCTCGTGAAAATGGCCAAAGGATGGAATCGGGCAAATGGGAAGCCGATTAAACCATCCTTTCTTATAGAGGTGATGGCAGAAGAGCTGGTTGAAGCGCCGTTCTCAACTTATCCTGACGAGATACGCAATTTCTTTGCTGCCATGGAAGCCAATATCGAACGGGCCTGGCCCGATCCGGCTGGTCTCGGCCCGCCGGTTTCTGACCAGATGACATCGGAGCGCATTGCCGAAGCAAAGAAGGCGCTTCAGGAAGCCCAACGCAAGGCCACTCTGGCGCGCCGGGCCGAGGAGACGGGGCGGCAGGGCGAAGCGTTGCAAATCTGGCGTGAAGTTCTCGGTGACTATTTCCCACTCTCGTAACCAATTACTTTGGAAGAAACCTGTATGACCGATCCAACGGGCCGCTCCTTTCTCAGTTATCGCCGAACGCGCCTAAATGAGGCGAAGCTTCTGATCGAGGCGCAGCACGATATTGGTATACCTACTTGGCAGGATCTCAGCGAGCTCGACGAAGGCCACACCGATGCCTTATTGCGGGAAACTCTGGCCGCCAATTCGACCGCAAACGCCGTGTGCTGGTTAACGCCGGAGGTCGAAAAGTCGGTCGTGATCACCCGCACAGAGTTGCCAGGCATCCTGAAGCGGATCGACCAGAACGATGGATTTTTCATGGTGCCTGTCGCCGCGGGAGGCCTCGATTATGAGGATGTAACCCATATTGCTGGAACCTATTTAGGGGTACACGATCTCGGTCAGTGGAACGTGCGTAAAGTATCATCCGACCCAATCTCAGCCCAAGATGCGGCTGCTGTCGCCCACCAAGTTCTGAAACGTCGCATCGAAACGGTTTCACCACGGCTGCAGGAAGGGGAACCGCTGAGACTGGTGCTTAACACACGCAAAAAGCCCGCCTTCGAGCCGGGGGTGGCCTTATCGCTCGATTGGACACATCGGTTTGACGGGCGCGTTGCACACCCGCCGGAGACTTGGAGTGAACAACTCCTGCCTGCGCTGGAAACGGTCGCGCAGATTTGTGAACGGTATGCACCGGGACGCCATATCCTTGCAGAAGGCCTGTGCGCTTTGCCGGCAGCGGTGGCACTTGGGAGTACCTTCCTGACGACTCGACGGCTATCACTGGCATGGCGGCAGATTTCGCCAAAGCGGCCGCCTGAGATATGGTCGCTCAAAGAACAGCCGGAACCATCCGGATTCACCGTGCAGGTTCGGAACGGAAATGTCAGCGGCAATGATCTGGCATTACTGGTATCAGTGGCTTCGAACGTCGAGCCTGCCTTCGCCGCCTCACGGCTGCAACTGCCTGTGTTTCGGGGTATGGTAGTAGTTACGAAGCCGGGCAACTACCCACATGATATTGATAAGCCGGGCCAAGCCGTCGATATTGTGGGGCTAATCGGCGAAGGGCTGCGCCAAGCCAGAGACAGTTTGCAGCCACGCGGAACAATACACTTGTTCCTGGCCGTGCCCGCCGGCCTTGCGGTGATGATCGGCCAAACTTTAAACACCTTCGGCTCGATCCAGACTTATGAACACGTGGGGACAGATGCAGTCGGAGTATATCAGCCTGCCGCTGTTCTCTCACCGTCAGCTTGAAGTATGAGCCATGCTGTCTCGGTTCTTGGGCTAATGGACAATTACTTTAGCCCTTTACGGTTTTTACTTTTGGGTATAATCCCGCCCCGAAAGGAGTTCTCAATATGGCAAATTGGACTCGGCCAAGGTTACTAGCAAACAAAAAAGAATGGTTCAGCAATGCACTGGATTACAATGGGCCGTGCTGCTATATGCTTGGTACTGGCGGGCCAAGAGGCGGAGCTATCAGGTGGCATTACGTGGGGCACGCCGGGAATGAAGGCAAGAGAATGGGACAGTACGGTTACGACGGGTCACACCTTTCGGATACCATTGCCGATCACCTGAAACGCGGCTGGTGCCTTTACTATCGCGCTATCTCATGCAAATCCAAGAAGGCTGCCAAGACGATGGAAACAAGGTTCCTTCTCAAATTCAAGTTTGACTGGAATGACAAGCTGAATAGGGCTTGAATGCCAGTTACAGGCTTTCCGCGCACTTGTCTAACCGGCATGTGCGAGGAGATTCCCCCTCTTCCCTGACCTTTCAGGAGTTCTGTTGCCTATCAAGGCGTCTGCTGCTGCGCAGCGTCGAGCGATTTGCGAATATCCTTGAAGAGCAGGAAAAGATGCAGCGAATTTGTCGGCGAGGCCTCCATGCCAAAGCGCGCATAAAAGGCGCGGGACTCCTCGTCTTTCGCGTGAATAAGAAAGGCGCGCCCGCGGATCGCTTCCGCCCCGGCCAGAGCGCGACGGAGCGCATCGCGGAACAGGGGTTTGCCGTAGCCTTTTCCCTACTCCTTCAGATCCAACGCAAAACGCGCCATCAGGATCACCGGCACGGGATAGCATCCCTGTCCCTTCATCACGCGGGCGGGCGCATCCGCCGGCACCACGGAAGCCGGCGCGAGGCTGCAATAGCCGATCACCCGCTTGCCCCTCGTGAGCAGATAGGTTCACGCGCCTCCGCTGGCCTGATTCTGCAAGGCGGGGTTCCGGGAGAAATTTTGATTTCTATTACTGTAGCGGCATCAACACGCAGCCTCTCGCCAAAATCAAAAGAGTTATGGCTCTGGTTCTCCCTCTCAGTGGTGTGCAAAGGCACGAATCAGACGTCTGCAAACCATCACGCACGAGAGGCTTATGGCTTACAGTAACTTTTCTCAAAAGTTCTCCCTCAACCCCATATAGCGTTCCGTTAGCTTCACATACATATACCTCAGCTAAAAACGACTCCTGTCAACTGCGCAAAAGTTAACTGATTTCGTTGATGAGCATGACATGCAACTCCAGATGCTATCTTCAATGCATCCACGAACGTATCTCAAATAGTATCAAATCCTGATTAAACACCATTAAATGAGATGATCAATCATCTCCTTCTCTTCGGCTCTTTTGATCCATGCTTAAAAACAGAGCGGCCAGCAAGAATGTGCACGAGCGGGCCGGATATGCGCAGGCATCCGCGACTGCGCAGATGCCTCCTTGAGGATTGCGGTAGTCATTTGCGAGGCCGCAATCCGGCAAGCGCGGCAAGCCGAAACCGACTACGTGGTACTGATCAAATCGCAACCGAAAGGCATACACATTGATGTTGGGATATCTGAAAAGCCGCGGAACACCTCGTTTCGTTCCGTGAAAGGAAAGGAATGTCGCTCAAAATCAATCGAGAAATATTTGATCGAGTCAAGACGGCGATTTCAGAAACGGGACACATTAACATGCTCTCTTGGGCAGAGAGCCGGAACACCGGGACGGCCGAGTCGGTTGACGAGATACGAATGCCGCCGCTGCTTAGCGATTGCCGGACAACGGCATGCATCGGCGGCTTGGCTTGTCATCTCGCAACTTCGGAAGATATCGCCCGCGCGACCGAAATCTACGATCTAGCCGACAATGAGGTTCAGGAACCTTCTATTCTCAGCGCGGCATTGCTGCTCGGCGGCGCTGAAGATAAGACTGAGTTGGAGGCAGCTTGTTTGCCGCTCTTCTCTTTGATTCATTGGCCGCTTGAAGAGCAGGACGCTTACAGCGCCAGCAAATCGGATGCTGAGAAGAACCGGGTCGTCGTTCAGCGCATGAACAACTGGGCGGCGGAGATCGAAGCCCGCCAATCAATCGAGAGCTAATCTCACAACCTACACATTCTCTTTGCCCCTCTCTTTCTTCTCTCAAAAACAAGGCGGATAGCAATGGCTCGCAAGTGATCAATTGCCGATTACGACGGGTACCAACCGTGCCAGTGGCCGGTGAAGGCGTAGAACGAACTAATTTGGATGATTGCAGCGAGCTCTCAAACCTGACGACGATCTCGTATTCGACCTTTCACGCCTCACGCCTCACGCCGCGCCGGTCTGAAAGATATGGCGGATATCAATGTGTGGATAAGCTGGCCGGCATCAAGTCGAGAGCATCAACGTTCACGCACCGGCAGCTTGTGCTGAAGCCTGCATATACAAGGAGCATACAAATGGACATCGACATACTTGATTTGTTGCGAGCGATAGGCGAGGTGCTGACTGAAACCTGGCCAGATCGTCTCGTCCTCGGCACTATGATTGGCTCAGTAATCGCTCGGCTTGCAGGAGCCTAGAACAGGAAGGACGGCAATCGCCGACTTTAAGTGTTTATGGAGGAAAGAATGACTGATCTGACGCCTATCAATGACTCTTTCGAAAAGCTGCGCGCAATCGAATCCGAACTGGGCGCGCTTTTCGTCGAACGCGAGGAGGTCGTGCGCGCCATGCTGCTAGCGCTTCTGTCACGGGAGCACCTGGCGCTGATCGGCCCGCCCGGAACGGCCAAGTCGATGCTCATCATCGAACTCGCCAAACGGGTCGGCGACTCGACCGGCAACGGGTTGAGATGCTTTGTCTACCTGCTTACGAAGTTCACCACGCCCGAGGAGCTTTTCGGCCCGGTCTCGATCAGCGGGTTGAAGGCCGACGACTACCGGCGCGTCACGACCGGGAAGCTGGCCGACGTCGAACTCGCCTTCCTCGACGAGAC
>Ga0137375_10011719_pt1 | contig 10376 bp, 14 predicted proteins | sample SagtaG_24_FD_104936 | JGI IMG/M metagenome (GOLD analysis project Ga0137375, IMG submission 104936) | Vadose zone soil microbial communities from Sagehorn Ranch, Mendocino, California, USA - Sage1_R_113_16 metaG | ecosystem: Environmental > Terrestrial > Soil > Vadose zone | place: USA...
CTGCTCGATGTAGACCACGTCGGGGAGGTCAGGCTCGGGAAACCGCAGGATGGTGAACGCCCCGGCCTCGGCGGCATGGGCGCCAGCATGGAACGGCAGCACCTGCAGGGTGACGTTCGGCAGCTCGGACGCCTTGATCAGGCGCTCGAGCTGGGCGCCCATCACCGCAGGGCTGCCCATCCGCCGCCGCAACGCCGCCTCATCCACCACCGCCCAAAGCTGCGGGGCATCTGACCGGGTAAGCAGCTGTTGCCGTTTCATCCGCAGGCTGACGCGTCGCTCGATCTCCTCGGGGGGAGCCGCCGGGTTGCCGTGAGTGATGACCGCGCGGGCATAGTCCTCGGTCTGCAGCAGGCCGGGGACGAACTGCACCTCATAGGTTCGGATCAGCGCCGCCGCCTCCTCCAGCCCGAGGTAGGTCTGGAACCAGTTCGGCAGGATGTCGCCGTCGCGCTGCCACCAGCCCGGGGTGTTGGCCTGGCGGGCCAGCGCCAGCAAGGCTGTCCGCTCGTCCTGATGGATGATGCCGTACAGGGAGAGCAGGTCGGCGATGTCGCGTTCCTTGAAGCTGACGCGCCCCAGTTCCATCCGGCTGATCTTGGATTCGGAAGCCCGGATCAGGTATCCAGCGTCCTCGCGGCTGATGCCCTTGGCCTCGCGAAGGCGCCGCAGTTGGGCGCCGAGGATGATACGCAGGACAGTCGGCCCGCCGGTCGAGCCGATGGTTGGGCCGCTCCCTCGCTGATCGGTGGTCACCCTGCCTCCCGATCTCCCCAGGGGTCCAGGTCAGCGCATAGTCTGCCACTCCCTTCCTTGGCTGTGGTGCCGCAGATCGCGTAAACCCATTCATCTGCACGTGCATCCGTCCTTGCATCCGCGTGGAACAAGCGGGATGATAACCGAAATGCCATCTGCATGTGCATCTGCAATTGCCATTAGGCAGTGAATGCCGCTGGTGGTCTCGTCCCTCGTGGAGGTCGCGATGCCAGGCGCGAACACTGATGCCGCCACGGTTCTGCGGGTGCTGCTCGTCGACGACAGCCGGTGGCTGCGTCAAAGTGTCCGCGCGGCCCTCGAGCGGGCTGGGTTGGTAGTGGTCGGCGAGGCTGCCGACGGCGCCCAGGCGCTGGCACTGGCCGCCATGTACCACCCTGACCTGGTGCTCATGGACCTCTGCATGCCAGGGATGGACGGCATCCAGGCGACGCAGGCGCTGCGCCGGCAGCAGCCAGGGATCCGCGTCGTGCTGTGGACCGCGCAAGACGACACCCAGCTCGCCAGCGCCATCCGCCGATCCGGAGCACATGCCGGCCTCGCCAAGGGAGTCCGCACCGTCGAGCTGATCGCCACCCTGCAAGCAGTCCGCTGATGGTGCGGGCGGCCTGTGAGGGGAGCTGATAGCGCCATGACCGGCCGGGATTGACGCTCAGGTCCTGGCCGCGGAGCTTACGCAGGTCGTCGGCGGCCTGGCGGACCGTGGAGCCGGTCTGGGCCCCATCGCCTGGACCTTGGCGCCAAGGTCGGCGAGGCCGAAGCCAGCGGGTGCTGCGGCAAGCGCCAGACCGCCGCCAGCGCGGTCCGCATCCGTGGCTTGTTGCGGGCGATGCCGCCGACCCGGGTGCGGCCGACGCGCAGGGCACTCACTGAGGGCGGCGGTGCGAACACCGGCCGCTCGAGGAGCCGTCGCGGCTGGCCCACGTCTGGCTTGCCGCTTCGAGCACCGTGAGCACCGCCTGCTGTGTGGATTCTCGGGCATCGCTCCGTTGCTCGATGAGGTTGTGGAGCAGCACACCCCCCAGCGCGAGCACGAGCAGGCGGGCCGCCCCGGATGGGAAGCCGAGATCCTGCAGAAGCTCGGCTGCGATTGCGATGCAGCCCTCGGTCCAGGCCCCCGCGATCGACCGCAGGTTAGGGTCGCGGCCGGCCTGCAGGTACAGCTCCCACAGGGCGAGCTGGCGGGCGCGCACCGCCGGATCGGTGGGACAAAGCACGCCCACGAGCAGGTCGGCGGCAGCGGCCGCGTCATGAGCTTCGCGGAGTCCGGCGAGGGCGCGTCGCCAAACCCCCAGCTCGCGCTCGACGAGTCGCGCGAATGCGTGGGTCACAAGGTCGTCGCGTGAGCGGTAGTAGTAGGTGGTGGCAGCCAGCGGCAGTCCGGCTCGCTGGGCGACCGCGCGGTGGCTGATCGCGGCGAACCCACCCTCGGCCAGCAGGGCGACGGCGGCGCTCGCAAGCGCCTCGCGGCGTCGGCGGCTGCGCTCTTGGGCAGGTCGGCGTCCACTCAGTGCACTCAGTGGGCACCTGCCAAGTTGAGCGCCACGACGCCGCTGATCACGAGCACGATGCCGAGCACCTTTCCGGCGGTGAGCGGCTCGTTCAGCAGCAGCATGCCGATGACGGTGATCGCCGCGGTTCCGACGCCTGACCAGATCGCGTACGCGACGCTGACCTGCAGCCGGAGCTTGAGTGCCTGGGCGAGGAGGCCGAAGGAGAGCAGATAGCCGACGGCGACGACGATGCTCGGAGCTGGTCGTGTGAAGCCGTTGCTGAGCTTGAGCGCAGTGGTGGCGATGACCTCTGAAGCGATCGCGCCGGTGAGCAGGATCCAGGCCAAAGACGCCCCCTCAAACTGGTACTGGTACGGTCGTACCAGTTTAACCGATGTGCCTCATCGGACCGGGCCGGCGCATGAGGTAAGCGACGACCGACACCCACGGCGTCGACGCCTTCTCCACCTGCGCGAATATGCGCCCGATCGTCGTGCTCGGCAGCGACGAGCACGACACCGCCTGCTCCAGCTTCGACGCCGCATACGAGCTCGGCCACCTGGTGCTGCACCATGATGTCGAACCGGGCCGCCAGGCGGTCGAGCAGCAGGCCCACCGCTTCGCGAGCGCGTTCCTCCTGCCCGCCGAAACCATCCGATGGCGACCATCACGCTCGGCCTGCTCCAAGTGGGGACGGACGTGGTCGAGCTTGCGATCGTCCCAGCGGGTGCGGTCGGGCCGCTTGAGGCGCAGCAGGGGAATGTCGTTTGCCTCGGCGAAGGCCGCGACCGCCTGGCGGAAGCGGTCGCCGATGCGTTTGAACAGGGCTGGGGACGGCACCTCGTGGCCCAGATGCTGGGTCAAGAACGTGACCACCTGGCCGCCGACCTGCAGGTTGGGGACGTAGGCGTTTGAGGTAGATGCGGTCCAGGCAATCCAGGTCCAGTGCCACGTGACCGTCGAGGACATCGTTGATGTTCACCACACCGGCCACGGCGCCACCCCCGTGAGGACAGCCTCGGACTCCTTCAGGAACGACGAAGCCTACGACACGGGACCACGGTGGGTTCCCGGCGGTCCGAGGCTGGCCTCACTAATGCTCCTCGTGGTAATGGCGGGCCCAGGCCTCCTCCAGGCGGCGCTGGCCCTGGATGTAGGGCTCCAGGTCGATGACCCGAACCAGCTCGACCGACTCGACGGGCAGGTCGCGGCCGCGGAGGGTCAGCGTGCGGTCTTCCAGGTCGGCGCGGGCGACCCAGTGGCGGCCCTCGGCCAGCCACCCGAAGGCGACCGGCCGGCCGTCCACCGGGATCCTCACCTGGGACCAGGTCGGGTCAGGCCGGCGGTGGGCGGCGGCGACCTGATCCCAGTGCTCGGCGGGGTCGTTGGCCGCGGGCGCGGCCTCCCACCACAGCTCATCGGCCAGGCCCCGCCGGCTCTCCGACCGCACGGCCAGCACCTGATCCCCTTCGCGGTAGATCCTGACCTCGACCCGCAGCTGCGGTCCCTCCTCGGCCAGCGGCTCGCCGTGACCCAAGCTGAGCGCGGTGGTGACCGGTCGCCGCCGCCCCTTGGACCAGCTCTCCTCCCGGCCACCAAGCTGGCGCGGCCCGGACCAGGAGGGTGGCAGGCCGTAGGAGGGGAAGGGCGCGGCTCGGAACCGCTCGACCTGCTGGCGGTGGTCGCGCGCCACGGCCCGGCCTGGGCTCACAACCCGCAGGACCTCGGTGGCAAGCGGCCGGCTGGAGCCCCCACCACCCCAGAACGCGGTGGAGAAGAAGAACAGCCACACCGCGGCGACGACCCCGGCGGCCACCAGCCACCACGGCCAGCCGAGCACCAGCTGGGCGGCGACACCCAGCAGCGCCCCGGCCACCACCGCCACCAGGTAGGTGGCCGGGACCGGGACCCTGGTGCGCCGCCGCCGCAGTATCCGGAACAGCTCGACCGGCACCGACCACCATCCCCGCCGGTAGGGGACGAGCGCCCCGACGCTGCCGGCGCTGCTCACGGTCCCGCATCGCCGGCAGGCCCGCTTGGTTGGCCGCCACGGACCGCCGAACCTGAGCCAGTCGCGCAGACCCTCGGCCCACCCTGGGCGGGTGACTTCGAAGTCCCGGGCGCCGCAGGTCATGCACGACACCTGGTCCCATTCGGCCGGCCCGCTGGCCTTCATCGCTTCACCGCCAACCGCTGTGTGCAGCCACAGCGGAGCCTCCATCCAGGAAGCCCCACCCGTCTTCCAAGGCACCACGAGCACACGCTACCCAGCAACACGACCATTGGCTAGAGAAGCACGGCGCTGTGCAGCACCACCGACAGCCACCTGCACGCAACGCCCGCCGCTGGCGCCAGACGCGACCGCGCCCGGCCAACTCGGCGTTTCGCAACTGGGGGCGGTCAGCGCTTCTGCAGGTTCTCCCACGGCGAACGCTCGGGCGGCGACTGGATGCCGAGCGCAACTGGCAGGTCGCCGAACAAGGGATGCTCGGGAAACAGGTCCCGGCGGCGAGCAGGGGCTCCAACTGGTCCACGGCAAGGGGCCGAGGTGCGACCCGCGACCCAGCGCGCCAGGGCCGCCAGGCCGGTACGCCGCCAGTCGGCCCCATGATGGCGTCGCTGAGACGATGACGAAGCTGGAAGAGGCGTTGGACGCGGACCAGCAACTCAATGCCGAGATCGGTCATACAAGCTGAAGGCAACGTGCGTTGAGCCCTTCCGCTCCTGTGATCTTCAGCGCTATCGGGCGCGAGGTTTTCGGCGATGGATGACGCGGTTGCGCGCCAGGCGCCAGAGATCGGGCTGGCCAAGGGCATCTACTTGCCGCCCCCGGCTGGGGCGTCTGGGGACCAGACATTGCTGGGCGCCGGTGACACTGGACCTGAGGCTGTGGGACGATTCAGGTCTGAACGGGATGCTTGGGTGGTCTGAGATATGCGAGACGAGCCTGTCTATCGGGGGATCCTCGGGGTCGACATCGAACGGTTCAGCCGCGCCGAGTGGACCGACCCCATCCGGGCCCGGCTCCGTGACCGACTCCACACCCTGGTCGACGACGCGCTGGCCCATGCCGAGATCGATCCGGGCCTGACGGTCCGCAGCGACACCGGTGACGGCCTGTGGCTGCTGGCCGACGCCCAGGTCCCCACCACCAGGCTGCTGCACCCGCTGGCCACCAGCCTGGCCAGCGGCCTTGCCGCCGACAACCGGCGGATGCCTGCCGGCGAGGGCATGCGGTTGCGGGTGGTGGTGCACGCCGGTGAGCTGCTCCACGACTCCTACGGGCACACCGGAGCCAGCCTCAACCACGCGGCGCGGCTGCTGGACGCCGACGCCACCCGCGCCGTGCTGGCCGCCTGCCCCGCTGCAGAGGTGGTGCTGGTGGTCTCCGACGTGCTCTACGACGGCGTCGTGCGGCACGCCTACCAGGGCATCGACCCGGATGGCTGGCAGCCGGTCCGGGTGCATGGCAAGGAGACCAGCGCCCGCGCCTGGGTCCACCTGCCGGGGCTGGCCGCCCAACCGCCGCTACCTGCGGTGCTGGCCGCCTCAAGGGTCGGGCCGGCGGGCCTGCCGATTCCGCGGGAGCTGCCCCGCCCGCCTGGGGACTTCACCGGCCGGGTCGGCGAACTGGCATCCCTGCGGAAGCTGCTCCGCGCTGGTGGCTCCATCGCCCCTCGCGCTGCGCTACGACCTGCCGGGCCGTCCGGCGGCCGCGGTCCGGGACGCGGTCGGCCGGTGGTGGTCGCAGCGATCGACGGGATGGGCGGCATCGGCAAGTCCGCGCTGGCGCTGCAGCTCGCCGACCAGCTCGCCGACGACGGCGCCTTCCCTGACGGGCAGCTGTACGTCAACCTCCAGGGCGCCACCCCAGGACTGGCTCCGCTGGAGCCGTTGGACGCGCTCGGCCGGCTGCTGCGCGCGCTTGGCTTGGACCCCGCTCAGATCCCCACCAGCGTGGAGCAGGCCGCCGCCCGGTTCCGTTCCCTGGCCGCCGAGCGGCGGCTGCTGATCCTGCTGGACAACGCCCACGACGCCGAGCAGGTCCGCCCGCTGCTGCCCGCCAGCCCAACCTGCCGGGTGCTGGTCACCAGCCGCCCGGTGCTGGCCACCCTCGACGGCGCCCACCAGCTGCACCTGGACGTCCTACCCGAGCGGCAGGCGCTGGAGCTGCTCGGCCGCGCCGCCGGCCCGGAGCGGGTCGCCGCCGAGCTGCAGGCTGCCGCCGCGGTGGTCCGGCTGTGCGGCTCCCTGCCGCTGGCGCTCCGGATCGTCGGCGCCCGCCTGGCCGCCCGACCCGCCTGGCCCATCCGGGTGGTGGCCGAGCGGCTCGCCGACGCCACCGGTCGCCTCGACGAGCTGCGGGCCGGGGAACTGGCGGTCCGCGCCAGCTTCGACGTCTCCCTGCACACCCTGACGGAAAGCTCCGACGCGGCCGACCGGGCCGCCGTGGCCGCGTTCGGGCTGCTCAGCCTGCCCGACGGGCCAGACCTGGGCGTGGCGGCCGCGGCCCGGCTGCTCGACCAGCCCGAACCAACCACGCAGCGGTTGCTGGAGCGGCTGGTCGACGCGCAGCTGCTGGAGACGCCCCGGCCAGGCCGCTAGCAGTTCCACGACCTGGTCCGCCTGCATGCCCGCCAGCACGCCACCCGCCAGCATCCCAAGCCCGAGCGGCTGGCCGCGCTGACCCGCCTGATCGGGTTCTACACCGCCACCGGCTGGCACACCGATACCTTGATTGACCCCGGCAGCGCGCGCCCGGCCACCGCCGATCCGCGCTGGACCCACGGTGGCCTGCGGTTCGCCGACGACGTAGCGGCGATGGACTGGCTGGAGGCCGAGCGGGGCAACCTGCTGGCCGCCATCACCCAAGCCGCCCAGGCCGCACCTGCGATCCCCGCAGCGCTGGCGAGCCAGCTCACCCACGCCTTGTTGGGCCTGTTCGAGGCGAACGGCTACTGGCACGACGGCGTGCAGGCCAACTAGACCGCGCTTGCGCTTGCCCGCCACACCGCCGACCGGGCAGCCCAAGCCCACGCCCTCAACGACCTCGGCGTTGTCTACCTGTGGTTGCGACGCTACCCGGAGTCGCTCTCCCGCCTGCGGGAAGCCCTCACCCTCCACCAGGAGCTCGGCGACCGCGGTGGCCAGGGCATCTGCCTGTCCCGCCTCGGCATCGTCTACGGAAAGCTTGGCCGGTTCACTGAGGCGATCACCTGCCTGCAGGAAGCCCTCACCCTCCGCCGCGAGTCGGGCAACCGCCACGACCAAGCCAACAGCGCGGCCCACCTCGGCCGCGTCTACGGGCGGGTGGGGCGGTACGGGGACGCGACCGCCTGCCTGCAGGAAAGCCTCACCCTCAGCCAGGAGCTGGGCAACCGCTGGCACCAGGCCGACAGCCTGCAAGGCCTCGGCATCGTCTCCGAACGGGTCGGGCACCTCGAAGCGGCGATCGCCAACCTCCAGGAAAGCCTCACCATCTTCCAACAGGCCCTGCAAGCGACCGCCCGGCACGCGCAAGCCCAAGCGGCCTGGCAGGAAGCGTTGACCATCTACGAGACCCTGCAGCTCCCCGAGGCCGACCAGCTCCGCGCCCGGCTCGCCGCCATGTCACCCGAGTCGGCCCAGCCCTCGACCGGCGGATAGGCAGAGAGGCAGATGGGCGCCCTTGACCAGCCCCTTCTCAGCGCGCGCACTGCGCCACTCATCGCCGACGCTCGCAACATCATGCTCGATCAGGGCGACCTGGACGGCGCCCGCAGCCTCCACGAGCGCGCCTTCGCCATCCGTGAGACCCGCCTCGGCCTTGACCACCGACACGGTGCACAGACGAGGGGACCTCGTGGAGGTGGTCGCCGCTCTGGAACGTCACAAGTAGTCGAATGCTCGCTTGGCCTGTGCGGCCGCGCGTCTACGTCGCGACCGTGCCCGTCGGCGACGAGCACGGGCACAAAGCCGTCGCGACGCAGCGGTTCCCGGTGCTGAACGTCCGCGGAAGCGACTGCCCGGGGTCGCTCCCCGCGACCGTCGGGACTCTGCCGCCGGGCGACCAGGAACCGCCGCCGCCCGCGGCGACGCCCTGAGACTCGCTATCGGTAAGGGGTCAGAGGAGCTCGTCGATGGTGATCGGTAGCGAGCGGATGCGCCGGCCGGTGGCGTGGTACACGGCATTGGCGATGGCGACGAGCGGTGGAACGCGTGGCCTGCCGGTATCAGGAAGATCTGCCGTTGCCACAGGCCAGCGTGATCACCGGCTACGAGGTGCGGATCGGCCGCTGTGTGGGCTGCCGGCGGCGGGTCCAGCCGCGCCATCCCGAGTGGACCTCCGATGCGCTGGGCGCGGCTGGGGTGCAGGTCGGCCCGCGCGGGCCTGGGGCGGCAATCGCACCTGGACGGGAGCCCAGACCTGGCAGGCGCTGTCCAGCGTGCTGGCCACCGCCCGGGTGCAGCAGCGTGACCCGGTCGGCGTGCTGGTGGCGTTACTGCGCGCCCCGTGCCGACCTTGCCATCCCCAGCGCTGCCGGTCCTGCTGGGTGGCCAGGGCCCGTGAGCCAAGGCCGGCGCGCCCGACCCAAGGTCCGCGACCGCGTGACCGTCACCGAACTGGTCATCTCAGGCGGCAGGCCGATGTGCGGGCAGGTAGCGGCCGCATGCGGTTGTCGGCCTGGCATGTCGATCCGGCGGTTGCCTGCTCGACGCACAGGTAGAGGCGAGCCGGGCACGCGGGCCGCCAGCCGAGTCCTGAGGAGGACATTATGAGGAAAATCGTCGCTGGCGAGTACATCACGCTGGATGGCGTCGTGGAGGCCGGATGGGCCGGGCACAAGCCGGCCCTTGCCCCCGGGGATGAGCTGGCCGGCTCCTATTTCGACGAGGAGGTCGGCCAGACGATCGGGGCGCTGACCGCCGCCGCGGACACCCTCCTGCTCGGCCGGGTGACCTACGAGGGGTTCGCAGCCTTCTTCTCAGGGCAGACCGGCGGGATGGCGGACCAGATGAACAACCTGCCAAAGGTGGTGGTGTCCTCGACGTTGGACAAGGCGGAGTGGCAGGACTCGACCGTGGTCAGCGGCGACCTCACCGGGGAGATCAGCAGGCTCAAGCAGCAGCCCGGCAAGAACATCGCCGTCAGCGGCAGCGCGACGTTGGTCCGGTGGCTGCTCCGCAACCGCCTGCTCGATGAGCTCCACTTGCTGGTCTTGCCGGTCGTGCTGGGCGGCGGGAAGCGCCTGTTCGAGGACGGCGGCGACCGGGTGCGGCTCACGCTCAACAGCGCCAAGGCGCTCAGCAACGGCGTCGTGCATCTCATCTACCAGCCTGCCTGACAGAGGGCGCGCTGCGGCCGGTAAAGTCCGCGGGTGGGCGGGGCAGCTCCCGTGGGATCGGCAGGCCGGCCGGCCCGGCCGGCGGTGCCAACAGCACCCCGGGCAAGCGTGGCTGGGCGGCGTGGCCGGGCAGATGGATCCAGGCGCGGGTGCTCGTCTCCTTGGCATGGATGCTCCGCCCGGCATGGACGATCCAGGCGCTTCGGGCATAGCTCGGACCTTGGCGGCGCTGACCGAGGCCCAGCGGGCCGTGGCGCTGCGCCGCCCGCCCCCGAGCGCAGCCACCCTCCACCGCCAGGTCGGCCAGGTCGCCGCCACGCTCAGCTGGCCGACGCCGTCCTATAGCACCGTGTACGGCATCATCCATCGCCTCGACCCCGCGCTGCGCACCTTTGCACGCGGGTCGGGTAGCCGGTGAACTGGGCCCGGCCGGGCGGGCCATAGTAGTCACCGCCACGCGCGTCCGGATCGACCGCAGCGCGTACCGTCGACAGCGCACTCACCTGTGGGCTCTGCATCAGCCACCTGTCCTGGATGGCTCGGGAACCTAGTGGCGCCTGGCCAGCTCTGTGGCGGCCTTCTCAATGGTCACCTCCGCGAGTAGCACGTGCTTCGCGGCGTCCCCAAGCGGGACGAAGCTGTCCTCGCTCGCCACTCGAGCCATGGGCCCCTCGAAGCCGGCGTCGACCAGCGCCGCCAGTACCCCTTCGGCCACGCCGCCGCTGCGGCGGGTCTCGTCGACCGCCAGCACCCGGCCGCTGGCCCGCGCCTCCCGCAAGAGGTC
>Ga0137375_10011720_pt1 | contig 10376 bp, 10 predicted proteins | sample SagtaG_24_FD_104936 | JGI IMG/M metagenome (GOLD analysis project Ga0137375, IMG submission 104936) | Vadose zone soil microbial communities from Sagehorn Ranch, Mendocino, California, USA - Sage1_R_113_16 metaG | ecosystem: Environmental > Terrestrial > Soil > Vadose zone | place: USA...
GCCATAGGCGCGCATGATCTTCTTGCGCTCCTCGCTCATGCCCTCGGGCATCACGATCGTGCAGGCGTAACCCTTGACGGCCGCGACCCAGGCGCAGGCGATGCCGGCGTTGCCCGTGGAGCATTCGAGCACGCGCATGCCCGGCTTGAGATCCCCGCGCGCTAGGGCCCGCTCGAACATGTGGAGATAGATCCGGTCCTTGAGACTGCCCGTCGCGCCGTACCACTCGACCTTGACGTAGATCGACGGTTTCACATCTGCGGTGACGCGGTTGAGTCTGACCAGGGGCGTGCGTCCCACGGCGACCGCGATCGATGGCAGCGCGCGCGCGTAGCGGTTCCACTCGGGGGCCGTCATAGAGTCAGAAGTCTAGCACTACTTTTGGTAAGCTGACGGGCCAGGAGGAGCGTGACGATGAGTCGAGCGCGGCTGAACGGGATCGAGATCGACTACGCGGTGTCCGGGAGCGGGCCTCCCGTGCTGCTGAGCCATGGCTACTCCGCCACGCGCCGCATGTGGGACGGGCAGCACCAGGCCCTCGGCGACCGCTACCAGGTCATCAGCTGGAGCATGCGCGGGCACGGCCAGACCGGGAGTCCCGGCGATCCCGCGCAGTATTCGGCCGGCCTGACGGTCGCCGACATGCGCGCGCTGCTCCGGCACCTGGGCGTCGAGCGCGCGGTGGTGGGCGGCCTCTCGCTGGGCGGCTACGCCTCGCTCGACTTCTATCTTGCGCACCCCGAGATGGCCCGCGCCCTCGTCATCTGCGACTCGGGCCCTGGCTACCGGAACGCCGAGGCGCGCGCCGGCTGGAATCAGCGCGCCCATGAGCGCGCGGCGGAGCTGGAGGCGCGCGGGCTCGATGCTCTCAGCGGGCGCAGCCGGGAGATGCGCGAGGCGATGGGCGAGCACCGCTCGGCGCAGGGCCTGGCGCATGCCGCGCGCGGCATGCTGGCCCAGGAGGGCTCACGCGTGATCGACGGCCTCGCGGGCATCCGGGTGCCCACGCTGATCATCGTGGGCGATCAGGACCAGCCGTTTCGCGCTCCCTCCGAGTACATGGCGAAGAAGATCTCCGGCGCGAGGCTCGAGGTGATCGCCGGCGCCGGGCACTCGTCGAACCTGGATCAGCCGGAAGCCTTCAACCGGGTGCTCCGCGACTTCCTCGACGGCCTTCCGGCCGCGTAGCGCGGATCTTCTCGAGCACCGGCAGGATGTAGTCGCGGAACCGCGCCGGGTTCTCGCTCATCGGGAAGTGGCCGAGTCCTTCCATGATCGCGGCCTCCGCGCCCTTGATATTAGCCGCCGTGCGCAGCGTGTCGTCAGGGGTGCAGGAGAAATCATAGTCGCCCGTCAGCAGGAAGACCGGGCAGGCCGACGTGTCGATGCGCCCGACCCGGTCGCGAAAGTCGGAGTCTACGCGATAGAAGTAGAGATCGCCCTTGAAGACGCCGGGCCCGCTCTGCATGTAGCCCCAGAGCGTCTCCCAGCGGTGCTCGTCGGGGGCGGGGGCGCCGACCAACCCTGAGACCAGCGCCGCGCAGACCTCGCCGCCGTGGACGTCGGGGCGGTGGAGCCATTCCGTGTCGTACCAGGGCGTCTGATGGTCGGCCGCCTCGAGCCCGATCACGCCGCCAAGCTCGCGCGCGTGCTCGAGCGCCAGCTGCAGCACGATGCGCCCGCCCATGGAGCAGCCCATGACCATGGGCCGGTCCAGCTCCAGAGCGCGGCTGAAGGTCATCACGGCCTCGACGTAGGCCGCCGTCGTCAGCCGGTACTCTTCGTCCTGCCAGCCGACGGGCGGCGTGGATTTGCCGTGCCACGGCAGGTCGAAGGCGAGGACGCGGAAGTGGTCGGTGACGGCCGGGTCGTTCATGAGGTGGCGGAACTGCCTGCCGTCGGACCCCGCGGTGTGGAGACAGAGGAGCGGAATGCCGCGTCCGGCCTCCTCGAAGTAGACGCGGCAGGCGCGTCCGCCGAGGGTGAGATGCACGTAGCGCCCCCGAATGGGTTCGATGAAGGCCGGCTCGATGTGCGCGGTCATGTCAGGCGCTCCTCGCGAGGCGCCGCGGAGTCTCGAGGACCTCCTTGACGTAGCGCAGGTTGGCCATGAGCGGCTGGAGATCGCCCTCGATGCGCGCGCGGCCGAAGCGCGTGAGCGCGAAGAGGTCGTGGTAGCCCGCGCGCGGCACCGGCTGCCAGAACTCGCGCCAGGCGTCTTCCGGAGCGCGGATGGCGAAGCGCCACGCGCGCATCTCCTCGGGTCCGCGGGTGACGGAGGCGATGCGGCCGCGCTCCACGGAGACGTGGTACGGCGCGTCGCCCACCTCGACGAGGAAATCGCAGCTGAGAAAGCGCCCACGGCGCACCAGCGCCTCGTCGGCGTTCACCAGGTCGAACAGTGTCTCGATCATCGCGCGCGCTCCTCTCGGTCGTTGAATCCTTGCCCCGGCGACTGCTATCATACGGCGGCTCACCCAGGAGGGAGTCCCGCTCATGCTCAAGCAGCCCTCGCCAGAGTACCGCGGCTTCCGCGCCCCGGGCATCAGGCTCCGTGAAGAGATGCTCCCGCAGCTGGCTCGGTTGACCGCCGGCCGCGCGCGGCTGATGCTGCACGCGCTCCATGCGTTCGACAAGGCCCAGGCCGTCATGCTCGTCGAGGAGGGACTGCTCGCCCGGGAGCACGGCCAGGCCATCCTCACGGCGCTCCGCCGGATGGAGAAGGAGGGCGTCGAGGAGGTGCGGACGAAGTCGGGCGGCGGGCTTCACTCCGGAGAGCAGTTCCTCATCCGCACGCTCGGCGAGGAGATCGGCGGGCGGCTTCACCTCGGCCGGAGCTCCGGCGATCTCTCCTCGGTCGGTATCAATACCCTCCAGCGCGAGAAGGTGCTCCGGCTCCTGGAAGGCGTGAACAAGCTGCGCCGCGTGCTGCTCGGGCTTGCGCGGCAGCACACGGACACGATTCTCCCAGGCTACAGCTTCGGCCAGCACGCCCAGCCCATGACGCTGGCGCACCTCTTCCTGTCCTGGGTCGCCAATCTGGCGCGCGACTTCGAGCGGCTCCACGGCGTCTACCGCCGCGTCAACACGAGCCCCGCCGGCGCGGCCATCATGGTCGGCTCGGACTTCCCGCTCAACCGCACGCGGACAGCCGAGCTGCTGGGCTTCGACGCGATCCACGAGAACATGGCCGACGCCATCCTGGAGCTGAACGCCGACGACAGCCTGGACGTGCCCATGGCCGTCGCCATCCTCTACCACACCATGGCCAAGTGGGCGGACGATCTCATCCTCTGGAGCACGAGCGAGTTCGCCTTCGTGGACATCCCCGACCGCTTCTGCAACACCTCCAGCATCATGATGCAGAAGAAGAACGTGATCGGGCCGGCGGAGGTCAAGGGCGCCTCCGCCGAGGCGCTCGGCTGCGTCGTCACGTCCTACCACGCACTGAAGGGGCCGACGGGACTGCCCATCACCGAGCGCCACTACGCCCTCGAGATGCTCTGGCGCGTCTGCGACGAGTGCGCGCGGGATCTCGACTGGTTCTGCGAGCTGCTCCCGGCCCTGGGCATCCGCCGCGATCACATGCGCGAGCAGGCGTGGCGTCACTGGGCGACGGCGACCGACCTGGCGGGCTCGCTCGTGCGGGAGTGCAAGCTGCCGTGGCGGACGTCGCACCAGATCGTCGGCGTCCTCGTCCGGCTCTGCGAGGACCGCGGACTCGGACCCGAGGGTGTCACGCCGGCGCTCCTCGACGAAGCGGCGGTCGTCTACCACGGCAAGCCGGCCGGCCTCGATGCGGCTCAGATCAAGGCGGCGCTCGACCCGGGGCGCTTCATCGGGGCGCGCACCATGCGGGGCGGCCCCGCGCCGGCAGAGTCGCTCCGCCAGGCCGACCTCTTCGAGCGCGGCCTCCAGACCGACGAGACGACCGTGGCCGGCATCGGTGCCCGGCTCGCCGAAGCCGCGCGCAAGCTCGAGGCCGCCGTCGACGCCATGCTCGGGGACCTTTAGGGAGACAATCACATGTTGAAGGTTATTCTGGCAGTCGCGCTCGTCCTGTTTCCCGTGGCCGCCCAGTCCCAGACGCCCGTCCGCGGCGGCACGGTGGTCCAGGCGATCAGCGCGGACCCACCCACGATGAACCCGGGCACCACGACGGATACGCAAGCGTGGTCGCTCATGGGCAAGCTCTTCAACGGGCTGACCTACCTCGACAACGATTACCGCAACCATCCCGATCTCGCCGAGTCGTGGACGATGAGCGCCGACGGGCTCACGTACACCTTCAAGCTGCGCCGCGACGTCAAGTGGCACGACGGCAAGCCCTTCACCTCGGAGGACGTCAAGTTCAGCTACCTCGAGGTGCTGGCGAAATACCACCCGGTCGGCCGCAACAGCTATTCCCTGGTCACGGCCGTGGAAACGCCCGATCCATACACCGCTGTGGTCAGGCTCAAGGCGCCCTTCGGCCCCTTCGTCTTCATGACGGCGCTCAACACCGGTGCCATCGTGCCCAAGCACCTGCTTGCCGGGCAAGACATCACGAATGCCGAGTTCAACCGCAAACCCGTGGGCACCGGGCCCTTCAAGATCGCCGAGGCGGTCAAGGGCAGCCACTACGTGCTCGAGCGCAATCCCGACTACTTCAAGAAGGGCCAGCCCTACCTCGATCGCGTGGTGCTGCGCGTCATGCCGAACCCGGCCTCGCGCGTGATCGCCTTCGAGAAGGGCGAGGTGGATGTCCTCTACTCCTTCTTCCTGCCGGTCGAGCAGGCGGGCCGGATCAAGGCCTTGCCGGGCGTGGTCGTGAAGGAGTACATGCTCTTTCCCGAGGTCGTCACGCTCTTCTTCAACCTCAAGGACACGAAGGCGCTCGGGGACCTGCGCGTGCGTCAGGCCATCGCGCACGCCATAGACAAAAAGTTCCTGGTGGAGAAGGGCTACTTCGGCCAGGGCAAGCCGGCGATCAGCCCGATTCCGTCGAATCTGGCCTGGGCGCATAACCCCAACGTGCCGATCTACGCCTACGATCCCGCGCGCGCGGCGGCGCTCTTCGACGAGGCGGGCTATCCGAAGGGGGCGAACGGCGAGCGCCTGACGCTCCGCTTCGTCTACGATCCCGCCAACTCGGCCGCGAACAAGGCCTCGGAAGTGGTCGCCCAGCAGCTCCGGGCGGTCGGCGTCAACGCGAAGCAGGTCCCGCTCGAGCGCTCGCTGATGCTGGAGAAGGTCTACAAGAACTACGACTTCGACATCCACATCCACAACTACACGACGTACGGCGACCCGGGGGTCGGCGTCGCGCGCGTGTACGTCTGCGACAATATCAGGCCGGCGCCCTTCGCGAACGTCTCGCGGAACTGCAATCCCAAGCTGGACGAGCTCTTCCGCCAGGCCGCCTCCGCGACGACGCAGGCGGAGCGCGCGAAGTACTACTACCCGGCGCAGGAGATCCTCGCGCGCGACCTGCCCGCCATCCCGCTGTTCGAGTACGGCGACACCAACGTCGCGCGCGGGCGAGTCCAGAATATCTTCAAGAGCCGCTCGTCGCACGAGCGCTGGGACGAAGTGTGGGTGAGTGACGGGAAATAGCCCGGCCTCGCCCACGGTCTCGGAGTCGCTGGCCCGCTGGGTCGCCGCGCTCGAGTTCGATCGGCTGCCGGCCGATGTTGTGCGAATGGCGCGGCGCTGCCTGCTCGACACGCTCGGCTGCGCGCTCCAGGGCTCGACCACTCCCGAGGCCGCCCTGCTCGTGAAGGTCCGCGAAGACCTCGGTGGCTCGGGCCCGTGCGCCGTCTGGGGCAGGTCGGGCTCCGCTCCCGCCCAGGTGGCCGCGCTGCTCAACGGCACCCACGCGCACCTTCGCGAGCTCGACGACATCGGCTGCGGAGGCCACGCGGGCGCCTGCCAGGTGCCGGCCGCGGTGGCGGCGGCCGAGTTGGCGGGCGCCGACGGGTGGGCCCTGCTGCTGGGACTCGTCGCGGGCCACGAGATCACCTCGCGGCTCACCGACGCCGCGAGCTACGACACGATGACGCTCGGCGGCTGGCACACGACGGGTGTGTACGGCGCTCTCGGCGCCGCCGCGGCGGCCGCGCGCGTGATTGGGCTCGACGCAGCGGGCACGGCGCACGCCCTCGGCTTGGCCGGCTCCTACGTCGGCGGCACCTGGGCCTTCATGGCCGACGGCGCCATGAGCAAGCGCATCCACCCTGGCAAGTCCGCCGAGACGGGGCTCACCGCTGCCGTGCTCGCGCGCCGCGGCGTCACGGGCCCGCGCAAAGTGCTCGATGCCGCGTGGGGCGGGCTCTTCGAGACCTATGTTCCTGGAAAAGCGGATGCCCTCGCGGCTCTGAAAGATCTGGGCGAAGGTTTCCGCATCATGAAGAAGGGCATCAAGCCCTACCCGGTCTGCTGGGGCATCAACAGCGCGGCCGACTCCATGCAGGCACTCCGTGCCGGGCACGGGCTCACGGCCGCAAACGTCCGCCGCGTGCGGGTCGTGCTCTCCGAGATGAGCCGGCGGATGATCGGCACGAAGCGCGTGGAGACCGTGCTCGACGCGCAGATGAGCGTGGCCTACGCGCTCGCCTGGATCATCCTGAGGGGTAAGCTCACGCTCGACGAATTCACCGCCGACGCGCTCCGGGATCCTGATGCCCGCGCGCTCATGACGAAGATCGACCTCGAGGTGGATCCGGCCGCGCACGGGGAGCGACAGACCGTGGAGGTCGAGACCACGGACGGCCGGCGCGTCTCCTCGCGCGTCGAGATCCCGCGCGGTCACTGGGAGGATCCGCTCTCCGATGCGGAGCTCCGCGAGAAGTTCCTCGCGCTGGCCGAAGCCGCGCTTGGCCCTCGTGCCTGGGCGGTGGCGGACCTCGTGGACCGGATCGAGTCGCCGGGGGCGCTGCCGGAGCTCGTGGCGCTGCTCCGCGGCTGACCGGTGCTCGCGTTCATCGGCCGGCGGCTCCTGAGCCTCGGCCCGCTCCTCCTCGGCATGCTGGTGCTGGGCTTCGCCATCATCCAGCTCGCCCCGGGCGACCCCGTGCAGGTGCTGGTCGGCGACTACCCGGCGCCCCCTGACTACGTGAGACAGGTCCGCGAGCGCTTCGGTCTCGACCAGCCGCGCTGGGTCCAGTTCGCCCGCTACGCGGGGCAGGTGCTGCGCGGCAACCTCGGTTATTCCTTCTTCTACAACGAGCCTGTCCTCGACCTGATTGCCGGGCGACTCGGCGCCACGCTCCTCCTCATGAGCTCCGCCCTGCTGATCTCGAGCGTGGCGGGCATCGGTCTCGGCATCGCATGCGGCCGGCGCCCGGGCCGCACGGCCGACCATGCGCTCATGGTCGTCGGACTCGTGGGCTACTCCCTGCCAGTCTTCTGGCTCGGCCAGCTCCTCCTGATGGGGCTTGCGCTCAAGCTCGATCTCTTCCCGACGCAGGGCATGCGCGGCACCTTCTTCGGCCTCGGCCCGGCCGGCCGCGCCCTCGACGTCCTCCACCACCTGGCGCTGCCGGCGCTCACGCTGGCCACGCGCTATCTCGCGCTCAATGTCCGGCTCATGCGCGCGAGCCTGGTGGACGTCGGGGCGCAGGACTATCTCCGGACGGCGCGGGCCAAGGGCCTCTCCGAGCGCGTGGTCATCTACAAGCACGCGCTCAGGAACGCACTGCTGCCAGTGGTGACGATGATGGGCCTCAACGTGGGGCACCTCGTGGCGGGCGCCGTGCTCACTGAGACGGTCTTTGCCTGGCCCGGCCTCGGGCGCCTCATCTTCGATTCGATCCTTCACCGCGACTATCCGGTGATGCTGGGCGGGCTCCTCCTCGTGTCGGTCTGCGTGGTCGTGGGCAACCTGCTCGCGGACTTGGCGTATGCCGTGATCGATCCGCGCATCAGGCTGGAGCGAAGCTGACCGTGGCGGCGCGCGGCACCCTCGGCGACCTCCTCCGGCGACTTCGAGGCCGTCCCTTGGGCCTGGGAGGGCTCATCGGCGCGGGGCTCTTCATGTGTGTCGCCGTCATCGGGCCGTGGGTCGCTCCCGCCGATCCCTTCACGCTGGGCGGTAGCGCGCTGATGCCGCCGGGGCGGGGGCACTGGCTCGGCACCGACGACCTGGGCCGCGATCTCCTCTCGGGCGTGCTCTACGGCGCGCGCGTCTCACTCCTCGTCGGGCTCGCCGCGGCGGGCGGCGCGGTGCTGATCGGCGTCACCGTCGGCGCCGCGGCGGGTTACTGGCGCGGGCGTCTCGACGAGGTGCTGATGCGCGTGACGGAGTGGTTCCTCGTCGTGCCGCAGTTCCTCATCGTGCTGGTCGTGGCGGCGATCTTCGGCGCCGACCTGCGCCTGGTCGTGATCGTGCTGGCCCTGGTCGGCTGGCCGACGGCCGCGCGGCTCACCCGCGCGCAGTTCCTGGCGCTGGGCGATCGCGAGTTCGTCGTCGCCGCGCGCGGCCTCGGCGCCTCGGATGCGCGCATCATCGGCCGGCAGATCCTCCCGAACGCGCTGCCGCCCATCGTGGTGGCGGGATCGCTCCAGATTCCGTCCGCCATCCTCGCCGAGGCCTCGCTGCGCTTCCTGGGTCTCGCCGACCCGCACGTGCTCTCGTGGGGCGGCATGCTCAACCAGGCGCAGAACTTCCTCCAGCAGGCGTGGTGGATGCCGCTCTTCCCCGGCGCGGCCATCTTCTTCACGGTGCTGTCGTTCAACCTGGCGGGCGAGGCGCTCAACGAAATGCTCGATCCCCGCGCGCGGACGGCGGCGGGCTCCGCGTGACGCGGGCGCGAGGCGACCCGGTGCAGGAGACGCTCCGCCGGGTTGACTACTTCCGTTCCGTGCCGGCGGCCGAGCTCGCGCGGCTCGCCCGGCGCTGCCGCCAGCGCGCGCTCCAGCGAGGAGAGCACGCGTTCGAGACGGGCGATGCGTGTCACGGCCTTCTCGTCGTCGCCGAGGGCGCAGTGGAGATGCGCCAGGTGTCTCCGCGCGGGCGCGAGCAGGTGCTCCACGCCGAGGGCGCGGGCGCCACCCTGGGCGAGGCGCCGCTCTTCGACGGCCAGGGCTATATAGCCTCGGCCGTCGCCGTCGAACCCACGCGGCTCGTGCTCGTGCCGCGCGAGGCCGTGCTCGATCTCTGCCGGCGCCATCCGGCCGTCGCGCTCTCCATGCTCGAAGCCATGGCGCGAAGGGTGCGCCGCTTCGCCGGGCTCGTCGAGGATCTGGCCTTCCGCCAGGTCACCGAGCGCCTGGCTCGCCACATCGAGGCCGGCGCCGCCGCGTCGGGCCGGCCCGTGTCGCCGGGGACCGTTGTCGATGTCGCGCTCACCCAGGAGCAGCTCGCCGCGCGCCTCGGCACGGTGCGAGAGCTGGTCTCACGGGCCCTTGCCCAGCTCGAGCGTGCCGGCGCGATCAAGCGCAGCCGCGCCCGGATCGTGATCCGCGACCCCGACCGCCTCGCCGAGGCGGCGCGGGGCGGCGCGCCCGCGTGACCTAGGTCACAGCCTTTGCGCGACCCTGCCGGCATACTGGCTTCGATCACTCTCACCGACAGGAGGAAGCCATGAAAAGATCGTCCGTGATCGCGTGTGGGTGGGTTGCGCTCGGGGTCTCCCTCGTCGTGGGCGGCGCATGGGCCCAGGGCCCGCCGCCGACGCCGCCGGGAACCCAGATGCCGTCGGGCCAGATGCCCCACGGGTCCATGCCTCAGGGCGCCGTGCCTCAGGGCGCCATGCAGCACGGCATGCATCAGCAGCATTACCCCTCCGGATCGGCCATGCCGGGGCAGGACGCCTTCGGCGCGATGGCCGAGGTCGTGCGTATCCTCGAGGCCGACGCCGCCACCGATTGGTCCAAGGTGGACATGGAGCGCCTCCGCCAGCACCTGATCGACATGAACGAGGTGGTGCTGCGCGCATCGGTCAAGGCGACGCAGGTAGCGGGAGGCCTCGCGATGGACATCACGGGCGAGGGGCGCACGGCGCGCTCGATCCGCGACATGGTCATTCCGCACGCCGCCGAGCTCGACCGCATGCCCGGGTGGTCGGCCACAGCCGAGTCCATCGCCGACGGCGCACGTCTGACCGTGATCGCCCGTGACCCGAGCGACGTGAAGACGGTGGCGCGAATCCGCGGCTTGGGCTTCGGCGGGCTTCTGGTCCAGGGCGGGCACCACGGCCCGCATCACCTCGCCATGGCCAGAGGAGAGATGCCCGCCTCTCACAGGCCCTGATCGCTCTCTGGACAGGCGCCCCGCCTGTTGGTATGGTCGGGCGTCTCCATGGGCGCCAAGTATTTCGGAGCCTCTGTTCGCCGCACGGAAGACCCGCGCTTCCTCCGCGGCGACGGCCGCTATGTTGACGACATCAAGCTGCCGC
>Ga0137375_10011721_pt1 | contig 10376 bp, 9 predicted proteins | sample SagtaG_24_FD_104936 | JGI IMG/M metagenome (GOLD analysis project Ga0137375, IMG submission 104936) | Vadose zone soil microbial communities from Sagehorn Ranch, Mendocino, California, USA - Sage1_R_113_16 metaG | ecosystem: Environmental > Terrestrial > Soil > Vadose zone | place: USA...
GCTCGGGGTGGACCCGGCGTGGTTCGCCGCGGCGCCGCCGGACAAGGCGTGGCTGGCCGAGCGCGGTCTCCCCCCGGACTACCTGCTCGCGGTGGGCACCCTGGAGCCGCGCAAGGGGCTGGACGTGCTGGTCGCGGCGTACCGCCGGCTGCTGGCCGACGAGCCGGACGCCCCGCCGCTGGTGCTGGCCGGCGGCGCCGGCTGGGGCGCGGCGCCCGAGGTGGCCGCGCTTCCCGCGGACCGGATCGTGCTGCCCGGCTACGTCGGCGCGGCCGACCTGGTCGGCGTGGTGGCCGGCGCCCGGCTGCTGGCCTTTCCGTCCCGGTACGAGGGGTTCGGGCTGCCGCCGCTGGAGGCGATGGCGGCCGGGGTGCCGGTGCTGGCCAGCGACCTGCCCGCGGTGCGCGAGGCGACGGCCGGCCTGGTCCGCCTCGTGCCGCCCGGCGACCCCGACGCGCTGGCCGCCGCGCTTGCCGCCGAGCTGCGCGCCGCCCCCGACGCCCGGCAGATTGCGGCCGCCCGTGACCACGCCGCCGGGCAGACCTGGCAGCGCTGCGCAGAACTCACCCTGCGGGCCTACCGCACCGCCACCAGCGGCTGAGGTGGGCTACCGGCGGCCCTGACGCAACAGGCGGTACGCCGCTGCCGCCCTGGCACCCAGCCTGCGCGGGCCGACCGCGCGCAGCCTCGGGCTGGCAGCCGGCCGGCCTCCGCCGGCGGAGGCCACCGCCTTGCCGGCGCTGTCGATGGCCCCGAAGAACTCGGCGATCATCGTTGACGGGTAGTAGAAGCCGTAGTTCTGCTGCGCCCGCAGCTCAAGTGCGTCTTCCTCGCGGGTCCACTCGGCGAGCTGCTCGGAGTCCTCCAGAGCTGCTTTGTTCGGCCGGGCAATGACGTACGCGAACAGGGTGTTGCGCTCCGGGTCGAGATCGGTGAACGCGGCGTCCGCGTCCAGCACGTGGCCGATGACGTCCCGGATCTCCGCCGGGTCGCGGGCGAAGATCTTCTGGTTGAAGGTGAGCAGCAGGTAGCCGACCGCGCCGCCCAGGGTGCGCACGTGCTCGTCGGTGAAGTACCGGCGCATCGTCCGCAGGATCAGCTCAGCGTGGATTGCCTCGGTCGGATCGGTGTGGATCATGGTGGCCAGGTGCGGGTAGTTCAGGTCTTGCCGAAACTGCTCGGGCAGCTCGCGGTTGGTCTGCCACGCGGCCTCCCATTGCGCGGCCGTGTACTGGTTGCGGTGCGGCCCGACGTAGTCCCACGCCACGAACACGCCGTCCGAGGGCAGTAGCCCTGCCAGGCTCCGGAACACCCGGTCCAGCCTGGCGATGTGGTGGCCGGCTGCGAAGTTCACCACCAGGTCGAAGCCGTCCTCCGGCCACTGTGCGCTGTTGGTGTCTAGCTGGTAGTAGCGTATTGGCAGCGACTCCTCGGCCGCCTTGGCCCGCGCAGTCTCCAGCAGGTCATCGATGAAGTCGACGCCGACCGCCTCCTCGACGACCCCGTGCTGGACCAGGTCGCGTTCCACCCAGCCATTGCCGCAGTTCAGCAACAGAGCCTTGCGGAACGGCTTTCCGTGCCACCGCAGCAGGTGCGCCCACCACTGCATGTCAGGGTCGCCGGTCGCCCGCAGATTCAGGTGCGCCCGCACCTGCGCCAAGTCGTTCCAGTACCCAGACTGGTAGTAGACACTGCTGTCCGGATTGACCGTCCCGTCCACGCGCCGCCCGCCTCACCTGCCTGCGATCGTTGCGCGAACGCTACTAGCCCACCAGCCAAGATCGGTACCGCGTGGCGACCGCGCGCCCGAGGTGGCCGCGCTGCCCGCGGACCGGATCGTGCTCCCCGGCTGCGTCGGCGCGGCCGATCTGGTCGGCGTGGTGGCCGGCGCCCGGCTGCTGGGACGGCGGCCCACCAACAGGCCGCGGGCAGATAGCGTGTACGACCGCACAGCCGTACACGCTGGGAGGCGACGTGGCGCTGCAGTCAGGGATGCGGGCCCGACTACTCGACCGGGCCGGGCGACCAGCCGCGCCCACCACGACGGTGGCCGACCGGATCCCGGCCGGCTGGCGGCTGGCCCTGCTCGCGGCCGGCGCGGCGGTGTTGCTGACCCGCGGCTGGGCCCGGATCGCCCACCCCACGCTGTGGGCCGAGGACGGCCAGGTCTTCCTCGCCGCGGCGTACCAGCACCCGCTGCAGTCGGTGCTCGAGCCGTACCGCGGCTACCTGCACGTGCTGCCCAGGCTGCTCGCCTCGCTGGCCGGCCCGTTGCCGCTCACCTGGCTGCCCACGGCGTACGCGCTCGGCGCGGTGGGCACCGTGCTGGCCATCGACGCTGTCGTGCTGTCGGACCGGATGCGCTGGCTGCTGCCCCGCCGCTGGCAGCCGCCGCTGGCGTTCGCGCTGCTGGTCCTGCTGCCCGCCGCGGAGGAGCCGTACGCCAACCTGGCCAACCTGATCTTCCACGCCGGGCTCGCGCTGCTGCTGCTCGCGTTCTGCGAAGACCCGGGCCGCCGGGGCGCGCGGTGGGCGGAGCTTGCCGCGCTGGCCGTCCTCGGCCTGAGCGGGCCGTTCGCGCTGCTGGTCCTGCCGGCGTTCGCGGCCCGGTGGTGGCGGCTGCGGTCCGGGCACTCGGCCCGCGCGCTGGCGGTGGTGGCGGCGGCCGGCGTGCTGCAGTGGGCCATCCTGCTGACCACCCCACGCGCCGACACACCGCACCTGGCCGCGGCCGACCTGCCCCGGTTCGTCGGCCGGAACGTGGTCGGCACCTGGTTGTTCGGCGACCGGTGGGCCCCGCCGTGGACGGTCGCGAACACCGCCGCGGTGCTGGTCTGGCTGGCCGCGTTCGCGGTGGTGACCTGGCGGTGGGCGGCGCTGGGGCCGCTGCTGTCCGTGCTGGCCGCGATCGGCGGTGCGCTGCTGGCGTGGGGGTTCTTCCTGGTGCACCCCTACAGCGGCCAGCGGCACGTGCTGGTGCCACTGGCGATGATCGCCGTGCTGCTCGTTGCCGGGCTGGCCGACCGCGCCGATCGCACCGGCCAGGCCGATGAGGCCGACGGGACCGACCGCACCGGCCAGGCCGACGGGGCCGACCGGACCGACCGGGGCGGGTGGGCCGGGTGGGCCGGGTGGGCCCGGTGGGCCGGGTGGCGCCGTGTGCTCGCCGCCGGGTGCCTGCTGGCCGGGCTGGGCGGCATCGTCCGGGACGCCGCGATCCGGCCGGTGCCGTTCCGGCCCATCGGACCGCTGGCGGACTGCCTCTCCGCCGGCCAGCCGCGCTGCTCGGTGCAGGTGAACCCGCCGGGCGCCCGCTGGAGGGTGACGCTCGAACCGAGGCGGTGACAGCGGCGTCCCGCGCCGGACTGGTTAGGCTGCGCAGAACCCCGCGAACCGCACCAGAGAGAACTCGAGGAGATCCGCAGTGTCGATTCAGGGAGCCATCCGCAATCGGCTCCGGGCGTTGATCGTCCGCGCTCAGCAGAGCGACCCCCGGCTGCGCGCCTGGCCGTCCGCGTTGGCAGCCTCCGGCAGCGGCTGGCGGAGTTGCTGCAACATCTGCGGCTGGCACGGCGACGACTTCGCCACCGGCTACCACAGCGAGGGGGCGCTCTGCCCGAACTGCGGCAGCATCGCCCGGGACCGGTACCTGTTCTGGTGCTGGACGCACCGGGCGCCGTACGACCGGCGGCACCGGGTGCTGGAGACCAGCCCGCGGCTGGACCAGCGGTACCGCGACGTCATGGCGCGCCGGGTCGACTACGTCTGCAGCGACTACGACGAGTCCGCGCACCGTGGCCAGATCCGGCTGGACATCCAGGACATGGACCTGCCGGACGCCAGCATCGACATCATCCTCACCCCGCACGTGCTCGAGCACGTGCCGGACACCGAGAAGGCGCTGTCGGAGGTGTACCGGGTGCTCAAGCCCGGCGGCCGGATGTTCCTGCAGATCCCGATGCCGCAGGGCGTGACCGCACCGCCGACCAAACCGGAGTACCACGGCGACAACACGCTGGTGTACTGGCGGTTCGGCTGGGACCTGCGGGAGAAGCTGGAGAAGGCCGGCTTCGGTGTGGCCGCGCTGGTCACCGAGGACCTGTTGACCCGGATCCGGTCCGGCAACATCGACTCCGGCTACGGCGGGGACGACTGCGACGAGGTGGACCTGCTCAGCCACGCCGACGCCGCGACGCTGACCGCGGTGGCCACCGACCGGGAGGCACGCCGCTACGGCTTCCTGCCCGACTTCCAGTTCATCACCTGGGACGCCCAGAAGCCGTCATGACCAGCATCAGCCACCTGGTCGTCATTGCTCGCGGCCGCGAGACCAGGCACGACTTGGCGTTCTGACCCGCGACGGCCCGGGTCAGCCGGCGCGCAGCGCGTCCCCGGCGGCGGCGAACGCTGCCCGCAGCGCCTGCCTCCAGTCCGGCATGGGCGGCAGCCCTGCCCCGCGCCACGCCGCGTCGGACAGCACCGAGTACGCCGGCCGCGGCGCCGGCCGCGGGAACGCGGCGGTGGTGGTCGGTCGGACCCGCTCCGGGTCGGCGCCCACCTCCTCGAACACAGCCCGGGCCAGCCCGTACCAGGTCGCCTCGCCGCCGTTGGTGCAGTGGTACACCCCGTACGGCGCGTCGCTGCCGGCCAGCGCCACCAGCCCGCGCGCCAAGTCCCGGGACCACGTCGGCGACCCGCGCTGGTCGTCCACCACGTCCAGCGTCTGCCGGCAGTGCTCCAGGGCGGCCATCGTCTTCACGAAATTGCCGCCGGTCTGGCCGTACAACCAGGCGGTGCGCACCACCCAGGCCGGCCCCCCGCCCTCCAGCACCGCGCGCTCGCCGGCCAGCTTGGTGGCCCCGTACACGGTCGCGGGCCCGGTCGGCGTGTCAACCTCGTACGGCACGGTGGCATCCCCGGCGAAGACGTAGTCGGTGGACACCTGCACCAGCCGCACCCCGTACCGGGCGCAGGCGGCGGCCACGTTCGCCGCGCCGGTGGCGTTCACCGCGTAGGCCCAGCCGACGTCGGTCTCGGCGGCGTCCACCGCCGTGTACGCGGCGGCGTTCACGCACACCAGCCGGTCCGCCCCCGGCCGCGCGGCGTCGGCCCAGGACTCCACCGCCTTGTCCACCATGGCCGGGTCGGTCACGTCCAGCTCGGTACGGGTCAGGCCGTACGCGGCCGGGCCGGCCACCCGCAGCAGGTCCGTGCCGAGCTGCCCACCCGCCCCGCAGACCAGCAACGCAAGCTCTCTCACGCCAACACCTCGCTGGCGCTCGGCGTCCGCGTTCGCGTGTCTGCTGTGCTCACTGGTTCGCTCGCAACCACCACGTCATGCCCGGGCAGCACCTCGAGCAGGTGCCTCTCGTCGGCGATGTCGCCCCGCACGAACCGGTACCCCGGGTGGTCCGCGACCGGGCCCAGATTGGCCAGGTTGCCCGCGTAGGTCAGCTTGTCGTAGACGGTGACCTCGGCACCGGCGTACCCCGGGTAACCGCCGGACAGCAGGGTACGAACGTCGTGTGATCCGATGAACCCGGCACCGCCGGTGACGAAGACACGCATGCCGCGAGTCTTCCACACGCGCCTGACCCGTCCGGGCCACTCCATCGGGTTACCCTTCGCGACGCGATGGAACGGTGACGTGCGGTTACCCGGCAACTTTGTGGCGGTGTCAGGCGTCCTCAGGAGGGGTAAGTCTGGCTCCCTACCCCGGGCCGAACGCACAGAAAGCTGAGGGCGCGTGTCTGAGCCGTGGGAGCCCCGCCGGAACGACCCCGGGCTGCCGCCGTTGCCGCCCGAGCTTGACCCCCGCCGCGGCCAGCCGCGCCGGCAGCCACCGCCGGGCGCGGCCGGTGACCCCGGTGCCCGCTGGGTCGGCCTGTCCGTCGGCGGCAGCGCCTACCGCTCCTCCGGCGGCTGGCCCGGCGGCCCCAGCGGGGGCGGCCCGACCGGGGGCGACCCGTCCAGGGGTGGCCCGACCAGGGGCGGCGGGTCCGGCCGGCGCCGGGCCGCGACCGCCACCAAGGTGGTCGCCGGCCTGCTGTCCGCGGCGATACTGATCGCCAGCGGCTGGCTGTGGCTGCTGGTACGGCAGTTCAACGCGAACGTCAACCGGGTGAACGCGATCACCCACTCCGGCCGCGACGTCGACGGCACCGACCAGAACATCCTGCTGGTCGGCAACGACAACCGGGGCGGCCTCACCGACGCCCAACTCAAGGACATCGGCACCACGCTGGACCCGGGCGGCGGCTTCAACACCGACACGATCCTGCTGGTGCACGTCCCGGCCAACGGCAGCAAGGCGTCCGCGGTGTCGTTCTCCCGCGACCTGAACGTCTTCATCCCGGTGCTCGGCCGCGAGGGCAAGATCAACTCAGCGTACGGCAACGGGGCATGCCCGAAGGGCTGCGGCCCGGTGCTGACCAAGGCGCAGCAGCAGGCCGGCGCCCGGTCGCTGGTGGACACGGTGACCCAGTTCAGCGGGCTGTCCATCGACCACTACGTCGAGGTCGGCCTGCTCGGCTTCTACAACATCACCGAGGTGCTCGGCGGGGTGCAGGTCTGCCTGAAGCGCGCGGTCAAGGACCCGGACTCGGCGATCAACCTGCCGGCCGGCCGGCAGACCATCAAGGGCCGGCAGGCGGTGGCGTTCGTCCGGCAACGGCACGGCCTGCCGAACGGCGCGTTCTCCCGGATCCAGCGGCAGCAGTACTTCCTCGGCGCGGTGTTCCGCAAGCTCACCTCGGCCGGCACCCTGGTGGACCCGCTCAAGCAGCAGCGGCTGGTCCGGGCGCTGGCCGGCTCGCTCACGATGGATCCGGATCTGAACCCGCTGGAGCTGGCCCGGCAGATGCAGAACCTGACCGCGGGCAACCTGCAGTTCCTCACCGTGCCCGTCACCGGCACGGGCAAGAACGCCGCCGGCCAGGACGTGGACCTGCCGGACAAGGCCGCGCTGCCCGCGTTCTGGGACAAGGTGCTCGGCCGCAAGGCTGCCTCGGGCGGGTCCGGCACCCCTGTCGGGGCGACCGTGCCGCGTGCCCAGGTGAAGGTCACAGTGCTGAACGGCACCGGCACCAAGGGCCTCGCCACCCAGACCTCACGGCAACTGCAGACCCTCGGCTTCGGCGTCGGCCCCACCGGCAACGCGGCGCGGTCCGGCCAGACGGTGATCCGGTACGGCGCCGGGCAGGAGCCGGCGGCGCGGACGCTGGCCGCGGTGGTGCCCGGCGCGCAGCTTCAGGCGGACGACTCGGTGACCGCGGTGACCCTGGTGCTGGGCACCGACTTCGGCGGGCTGAAGTCGGGCTCCGGCGGCTCGGGCTCCGCCGGCTCGGGCGGCTCCGGGGGCGGCAGCACGCCCGCCTCGGGGTCGGGGAGCCCGACGGTTCCGCCGCCGCGGACGGCCGCGGAGGAAGACTGCATCGACTGAGGCATCGGGACAGGCCAGGCCGTGCCATGATCTTAGGGCTATGGCGGCCACTGACCAGCTCCTCGCGCAGGCGCTCGCCCGTGATCCGGCGCGACCGCTGCTGACGTACTACGACGACGACACCGCAGAACGGGCCGAGCTGTCCGCGACCACGCTGGCGAACTGGGTGGCCAAGACGGCGAACCTGCTGCAGGACGAGTTGGCGCTCTCGCCCGGCGACCGGGTGGCCGTGGTGTTGCCGGCGCACTGGCAGACCGCCGCAGTACTGCTGGCCACCTGGGCGGTGGGCGGCCTGGCCGGCACCGACCCGGAGGAGGCCGCGGTCGCGTTCACCGACCTGCCGCACCTGCCCCGGGTGCTCGCCGCCCAGCCGGGTGACGTCGCGGCGCTGTCGCTGGCACCGCTGGGCCAGGGGCTGGCCGAGCCGGCGGAGGGCGCCCTCGACTTCGCCCGGGTGGTACGGGCGCAGCCCGACCGGTTCACCCCGTACGCGCCGGTGGCCGACGACGCGCCCGCGGTGGACGACGACGGCGGGCTGCTGTCGGGGGCCGAACTGGTTGCCGAGGCGCAGCGCCGGGCCGCCGAGTTGGGGCTGCACGCGATGGACCGGGTGCTGTCGGTGCTGCCGTGGCGGGACCCGGCGGACTGGGTGGACGGGCTGCTCGCCCCGCTGGCGGCCGGCGCGACGCTGGTGCTGTGCGCCCACCCCGAGCCCGGCGAGCTGCGACACCGCGCCGAGGCCGAGCAGGTCACCGCGTCGCTCGGCGTCACGCTGGACGGCATCCGTACCCTCTGATAGGTACGCGGCGTGCGCTTCGCGCTACGCCGCCGCGTGGCTGGGTCCAGAACGCTCGGGCGATCGGCTGCGTTCGGGGCTCCTGCGAGCCGAACGACGACCCGGATAGAGTCGGCGCAGGGCGGCGGCGGACGGCTCCCATCCAGCGAGGAGGCGCGATGGACAAGGTTGTCGGCAGTGCCGCCGAGGCGATCGGCGACATCCCGGACGGGGCGTCGCTGGCGGTCGGTGGGTTCGGGCTGTGCGGCATCCCGCACGTGCTCATCCAGGCACTGCTCGAGGCCGGCACCACCGACCTGGTCACGGTCTCCAACAACTGCGGCGTTGACGAGTGGGGGCTCGGCGCGCTGCTGGCCGCCAAGCGGATCCGCCGCACCACCGGCTCCTACGTCGGGGAGAACAAGGAGTTCGAGCGGCAGTTCATGTCCGGGGAGCTCGAGGTGGAGCTGGTCCCGCAGGGCACCCTGGCCGAGCGGATGCGGGCCGGCGGCTGCGGCATCCCGGCGTTCTACACCCCGGCCGGCGTGGGCACCCAGGTCGCCGACGGCGGCCTGCCGCTGCGCTACAACCCCGACGGCACGGTGGCGCTGGCCTCGGAGCCGAAGGAGACCCGGGAGTTCGACGGCACGTCGTACGTCCTGGAGCGCGGCATCGTCTGCGACTACGGCCTGGTGCGGGCCAGCGTCGGCGACCGGCACGGGAACCTGGTGTTCCACGAGTCCACCCGCAACTTCAACCCGCTCTGCGCGATGGCCGGCCGGATCACCCTCGCCGAGGTGGAGCGGCTCGTCGAGCCCGGCGAGCTGCGCCCGGAGGACATCCACACACCCGGGATCTTCGTGCAGCGTGTGGTCGGCCCGGTCGGGCCTGCGGGCAAACGGATCGAGCGGCGCACCGTCCGCCAGCGCCCCGCCGCGAGCCGGAACGGAGGCGAGTGATGCCGCTGAGCCGCACCGAGATGGCCGCCCGCGCCGCGCAGGAACTGGCCGACGGGCAGTACGTGAACCTCGGCATCGGGCTGCCGACCCTGGTCCCGAACTACGTGCCGGACACGGTCACCGTGGTGCTCCAGTCGGAGAACGGCATCCTCGGCGTCGGCCCGTACCCGTACGAGGGCGAGGAGGACCCGGACCTGATCAACGCGGGCAAGGAGACAGTCACGCTGCTGCCCGGCGCGTCGTTCTTCGACTCCTCGCTGTCGTTCGGCATGATCCGCGGCGGGCACATCGACGTGGCGATCCTCGGTGCGATGCAGGTCGCCGCGAACGGTGACCTGGCCAACTGGATGATCCCCGGCAAGATGGTCAAGGGCATGGGTGGCGCGATGGACCTGGTGCACGGCGCCAAGAAGGTGATCGTGCTGATGGAGCACGTGGCCCGCCACGGTATCCACAAGATCGTCGAGGAGTGCACCCTGCCGCACACCGGGCGGGGCGTCGTGCAGCGGATCATCACCGACCACGCCGTGCTGGACGTCACCGCGGAAGGCCTGGTGCTGCGCGAGCTGGCACCCGGCGTGACCGTCGAGGAGGTCCGGGACAAGACCGGCCCCCCGGTCGCGGTGCCCATCGAGCCGACCGTGATACAGATCCCGGTGGGGGTGTAGTTGACGTATTCGCTCGTGGCCCGGGACGCGGTCAGCGGGCGGCTCGGGGTGGCGGTCGCGACCTGCGCGCTCGCGGTCGGCCGCGCGGTGCCGTGGGCGCGGGCCGGGGTTGGGGCCGTCGCCACCCAGGCCACCACCCATCGCGGGTACGGCGCCCGCGGGCTGGTGCTGCTCGCCGACGGGCTGCGGCCGGACGCCGCGCTGGCCCGGCTGCGGGAGGAGGATCCGGACTCCTCACAGCGGCAGGTCGGGATGGTGGACGCGCAGGGCCGCATCGCGGTGTGGACCGGCCGCGGCTGCCTGTCCGCCTGCGGGCACCTGATCGGGGACGGCTACACCGCGCAGGGCAACATGCTCGCGTCCCGGTCGGTGGTGCCGTCCCTGGTCGACGGCTACCTCGAGGCGGACGGCGACTTCTGCGACCGGCTGCTCGCGGGGCTGTCCGCGGCGCAGGAGGCCGGCGGAGACCTGCGCGGGCGGCAGTCGGCCGCCCTGCTCGTGGTGGCGGGAGACCGCCGGGACGCGCCGTGGGA
>Ga0137375_10011729_pt1 | contig 10374 bp, 9 predicted proteins | sample SagtaG_24_FD_104936 | JGI IMG/M metagenome (GOLD analysis project Ga0137375, IMG submission 104936) | Vadose zone soil microbial communities from Sagehorn Ranch, Mendocino, California, USA - Sage1_R_113_16 metaG | ecosystem: Environmental > Terrestrial > Soil > Vadose zone | place: USA...
ACCAGCGGACCCTGCAGAAGGCCAATTTTTCGGTGGCCGAGTTTAATCAGGTGTTCAGTCGCAAGCATTCCCACTTGCACGTCATCTGTTTTAACCACGGGCGAAGGTACTCCATCAAGTCTACGATCAACCAGTACAACTTTTGCCCCGTCCTTGATAATACTGACGTAGAACTTAGCCTCTTTCGCCGTCAGCGCTGAGGCAATAATCAGCCCGTCAGTCCGTGTCAGAAGCGCTTCGACTTCATGGATCTCCTTCTGGGAATCTTCATAAGTAGTACAAATCAGGTTTTGGTATCTAGCAGGTCTCGCCACATCTTCTACCCCTTTGCTGATTTCGGCAAAGTAGGAATGCATAAAATCCGGCACCACGATACCTATCAGAAATGCGCGGTTGGTTGTCAGAGCTCGGGCATAGGGGTTTGGTCTGTAATTTACCTTCCGCACGAAATCAAGCACTCGTGCACGGGTCTCGGAATTAACATTTGGATGATTATTAATCGCGCGTGAGATAGTCATCTTCGACACGCCAAGTTCACGCGCGATATCGGAGAGTGTTACAGGCATATAGGTTGTTGATCACAAATTACAATTCGAGAAGCAGGTGAAGCGGTAAGTGTAAGTTTTTATCAAATATTCTATGTATGAACTCCTGTCTCGCTTCATCTTTTTCGGTATGGCAGTCGAGAGTTGCCAGGTCGATTCTGAATTGGCCTTCGCCAAGAATGCATTCTAAGTTTGACGGGAAATGGAGTCAACTCGGACTCAGAGCTTTGATTTAGTCATCGTAACGCAAACTGTTACTTGCGAACGGCTCAACGCCACTCAGGTAAGCGTTGGTCAGCTCACGCAAACTAACGGTTTGCATTACACCTAGCCGGCTAAAATAATTACATGCAATTCTTTCGGCCCGTGCACACCGATGCTGAGCGTCAGTTCGACGTCGCTTGTGCGACTCGGTCCGCTAATTAGAGTGGCCGAACGGCGTCGCCCATCGTGTCCCATCCGCTCAGAATTCAATTTTTCGATCACGGTGGTCAAACTCTGTCTAATCTGCGAGACCTTCAGCACGGCAATATGGATCGGCGGTAACAGCGAAACCAGCAACGCCTGATCTTCGTCGCTCGTCAGCAAGAGTGATCCAGTTTCAGCAATTGCGGCATCGACCGCAGTGACTCCGACCATGCGAGCGGCGAGATGAGTCACCAAATGCTCTTTGTCCGTTTCGCGGAACTCCGCAACGCAGCTCGTCGCCAGCTGATGCTTCTCAAGCTGAGTCGACAAACCTAGTTTCGCCAGCAGCGCAGCGCCCGAAACCACTACTTTATCCACGCCCGCTTTAGTGCAGATACCCGCCACACACGGGCCCACCGCCCCCGCGTGATCTACGCGATAGACCTTGCAGCCCAACGAAACTGCTTCCTCAATAAAACGCTCGACAAGCGTTGCGGCGTCTTCTTCTGAAGGCGGCTCAACAAAAGGCTCGAGTGGGACCGGTTTGATGGTGTTGCTGTGGCCGAGCGCCCGACGCACGTCGTCGAGCACCTGCGTCTGAGAGGCAGCGCGCGAAGTTTTAGTCATCCGCGCCTTGGTCCTTCCACCACTTCGCAAACGAGCCGCCGCTCGGAGCGGGGAGATCACGATAGCGAGTCCATTTGTTAAGTGGCGAGAGGGGCACGCTTTGGATTCTCCCATCTTTCGCCAACAAGCCTGCCAACCCACGGGCTATCTTACCGGCCATTCTAAACAGCAGCGGATGCCTCCCCACCATCGATAATCCGCGTATCCCTAAGCTCTCGCTCAGCTTCCCGCCCCGCTCTTCCCTAACCTTGGAACGTAGCGCCAATAACAAATCAGGAATGTTGATGGCGACCGGACAAGCATCACGGCAAGCGCCGCAAAGACTCGAGGCAAAAGGCAACTCAGCCGCTTTCTCCAACCCCTGCAGTTGCGGCGAAATGATCGCCCCGATCGGGCCGGGATAGATCCAGCCGTAAGCCTGGCCGCCAATCTTCTGGTAGACGGGACAGACGTTGAGACACGCGCCGCAGCGAATGCAGTAGAGTGATTCGCGCATCTGTTTATCGGCGAGGATATTCGTGCGTCCATTATCCATCAGGATGAGATGGAACTCGTGCGGCTGCTGGGTAGATCCTCTTTGCTCGGTAGCGCGCTGGCCATTACCGTCCCCGGCAGCGTGGGGGTTTTCGTCGAGAGCAAAGACGTCTTCAACCCTTGGCCCATTGAGAAACGAAGTGTACGCAGTAAGCTTTTGCCCGGTACCGCTGCGTGGGAGCAGCCTCAAAAACACTGACAGATCTTCAAACCGTGGGATAACTTTCTCGATCCCTACCACGGCAACGTGAATCTTCGGCACCTGCGTACTGAGTCTGATGTTCCCTTCATTTTCGACGAGAACAATTGTTCCCGTTTCTGCGATGGCGAAATTGGCGCCCGTAATGCCCATACCGGCTGAAAGAAACTCATCGCGCAGCCGCGCGCGCGCCATTGCGGTAATCTCTGACACTCCGCGCGGTCGGCCCGCCTTCAGTTTTTCTTCGAAAAGATCCGAGATCTGCTCGCGCGTTTTATGAATGGCCGGCACGATAATGTGGGAAGGCTTCTCGTGCGCTAGCTGGATGATGTATTCGCCAAGATCGGTTTCTATTGGACGCACTCCTGCGGCTTCGAGCGCATGATTGAGTTCGATCTCCTCGGTGGTCATCGACTTGGCTTTGACCACTGACTTCACGCCGCGCGCTCGAGCCAGCTCGATAATGTAACGATTAACGTCGTCGCCTGTGTGAGCCCAGTAGACCTGCCCACCAAGCGTGGTCACCTTTTCTACGAGTTGTTCCAGGTAGTAATCGAGGTGGTTAATTGTGTGTTCTTTGACTTGGCGCGCACGCGTGCGCAACCCCTCCCAATCAGGGACAGTTGCCACCGCATCGCGCCGCCTCTCGATGAAGGTATCAGTGGCGCGTTTGAGGGCGCCCTGGAGAATCGCGTCTTCAAGGGCCAGATGAGAACGCTCGGTGAGATCTGTGTTAGGTGGATTCATCTCTTATTGCTGGGCCAATAGCTCCGCAAGGTGCATGGTTTTGATCGCAGAGCCCGCCCGACTGAGGCCGCCGGCAATTTGCATCAGACAACTCGAGTCGTTAGCGATGACATACTCGACGCCGCTGCGTGAGAGTCGCGCCAGCTTCTCATCCAGAATCGCGCTGGAGATTTCGCCGTATTTCACGGAAAACGTTCCGCCGAAGCCACAACAAGTGTCTGGCGCTTCCATCTCGACAAACTCTACGTCGCGCACCGCGCGAATTAGGCGCCGAGGCTCTTCGGCGATATTCAATTCGCGCAGCAGATGACAGGCGTCGTGATAGGTAACGCGTCCAGCGAAGCGAGCCCCCACGTCTTCGACTTTCAACTCTTTCACGATGAACTCGGAAAACTCACGCAGACGCAGTCGCACGCGCTCCAGGGCGCGGCGGCGCTGTTCATCGCCCTTACCGTGAAAGAGTTCTCCATAGAAGTTTCGCACCATCGCTGTGCACGAACCCGAAGGCGCCACAATGAAATCTGCTCTTTCGCGCTCGAAAACATTGACGAAATGTTCTGCCAGGGCACGCGCTTCCTTACGGTAGCCGCTATTGAAAGCCGGCTGGCCGCAGCAGGTCTGGGCTTCGTTATAAACGACCTCAACGCCAAGTCGGCGTAAAGTGCTTACCATTGCCGCTCCCACTTGTGGGAAGACCTGGTCGTTGAGACAAGTGATGAAAAGTGAAACGCGCACAGCCTTACTGCCTTCTCCCTACTGGTGCCTTGCCTTCCGTTTCCTATCTGCGTTTATCCGCGTGCATCCGCGGCTAATTCTTCCTGTCTCACAAACGGACTCCTTAGTGTTCCCAGTTTCTCAATCGTTACTTCATAAACGTCACCTGGCTTCAGCAGCACCGGCGGGTCCCGAAAGATTCCTACGCCCTCAGGCGTGCCTGTCGCAATCACGTCCCCCGCTTCCAGCGTGATGCCTTGAGACAAATAGGAGATCAAGTAAGCCACTTTGAAGATCATCTTGCCTGTATTAGAGGACTGCATCACTTCATCGTTCAGGCGCCCTTCAATCTTCAGGTTCTGAACATCCTCGATCTCATCACGCGTAGTAATGAAAGGGCCCAGCGGCGCAAAGCCATCGAGCCCTTTGCCACGCGTCCACTGTCCGTCGCCAAACTGCAGGTCGCGTGCGCTCACGTCGTTGAGGGGCGAGTAGCCAAAAACATACTCAAGCGCCTCAGCTTCTGCCACACGGCTAGCCCTTCGCCCGATGATTACAGCGAGCTCTGCCTCGTAGTCGACCTTGGCGCTGATGGACGGCAACACAATCGGGGCATTATGAGCGTTGAGCGAATTCGACAGTTTATTGAAAATCAGTGGCGCTGACGGCGGTGCCTCGCCCTGTTCGATTGCGTGATCGACATAGTTTCGGCCGATTGCCAGAATTTTTCCTGGGAAGACTGGTGGCAGGAACTCCATGGATTCGGGCAACACAATTACGTCGTCCTTTAGTAAGAGAGGATCTGCCTTCGCTTGTTCAAGTAAGAGTCTAACGTCGTCAAGCGCCGCGGCGCCGTGCTCAATGACTTCCGCGGTCCCCCTAACTTCAAGCAGCCGGTCCGGCGCCTGGCCGCCCGCGCGTCGCACAGCCTGGGCCAGCGCTGCAACATCAATCAACTTCCCTTCTGTTAAAACTCCCAGCCGACCTCGGTTTGATTGCTTACTTGCGAATTGCGTCATTTTCATATGTGGCAGTTCCCCCTCACGCCCAATGTCAGACCGCACGAAACCAAACCGTATCTTCCGCCGCTCGTGCCGGATCAGGAAGCTGCACTATCCAGTCGCCTGCGCTGAAACTCATCGAAAGTTACTGCGAGCACGATGACTGTGCCGATCACGATCTGCTGAGTGAATGAAGAAATTCCCAGCAGGTTTGCGCCATTCGCCAGCACTCCCATGATGAGTGCTCCAATAATTGTCCCGGTCACGGTTCCCTGGCCGCCGCTAAGCGATCCACCGCCGATGACAACAGCGGCGATCACGCGCAACTCATAACCCTCGCCGGCGGTTGGTTGCCCCGTAACCAATCTTGCGGATTCAATAGCGCCGGCCAGCCCCGTTAACGCACCGAGCATTACATAAAACAGGATCTGAGAACGCGAAACGCGCACGCCCGCGTAACGAGCAGCCTCAACATTACTGCCAATAGCGTAGCAATAACGGCCGAGCCGCGTGCGTGAAAGCAGAAAGTGAGTGGCGAGCGCAACTAAGATAACGATAAACAGCGGCATCGGCACAATGCCAAACAAGTTTCCCTCGGCGAGATAACCAAAGCTCGCGGGTAAACCAACGACTGCTTTGCCATCAGTAATCAGCAAAGCGATGCCGCGGTAAATACCCATTGCGCCGAGGGTAGCAATGAAGGGTGGGATCTTCAGGGTGGTGATACCGGTGCCATTCAGTAGCCCGCAGCCCGCTCCCGTCGCTATACAGATCAGTACTCCAATTGCTGACGACGCTCCTGCCACCATCGCAAACGCTCCGACCACGCCAGCCAAAGCCATCATTGAGCCGACTGAGAGATCTATTCCGCCAGCCACCATCACCACAGTCATGCCCATGGCCATGATCATGATCACGGTGGTTTGCCGAGCCACGCCCGCCAGGTTTCCGCTGGAGAGAAACTTGGGTTCAAGCGCTGCGATCACGACACACAACACAAGCAAGCTCGCAAATGGCAGGAACCGCTTTATCATTTCCGTGAGCTTTGCTTCTCGCTGAGGCAACGTGGCTGCAGTTGTCAACTCCATGGCGATTCGTCGTATGTTCGTCGTGGCCCGATTCAGTATCTGGGTCGGGGATGGCTTGGGTGGCTAAAAACATTCCGGTTTCGCCGAGACTATGAACCGACCGATGCCAACCTGGCGTCTTCATCAACCGCTGCGTGCTTTAACACCTCTTCCTGCGATGTGCGACGGGCATCAAGCTCAGCGACCAGTCGGCCACGCCGCATCACCAGGATGCGATCGGCCACACCGAGCAATTCCGGCAAGTCCGACGAGACCATTAACACAGCAGCTCCCCCTTCTGCCAGGTCATTAATGGTCCCATAGATTTCCGCTCGAGCGTTTACATCCACTCCTCGCGTAGGTTCATCGAGCAAGAATACTTGTGAATTGGCGAATAACCAGCGCGCCAGTAATACTTTCTGTTGGTTCCCACCACTCATCCGGTTGACCGTCTTATGTGGATTAGTGGGCCGGATGTGCAGTTTATCTATATGCTCGCGCGCAACCGCAATTTCTCGTTTGCCGTCCACGATCCAGCCCTTCATAACGGCGCCCACATTTGCCAGTGTTAGATTTCTGGTCAGGGCAAGATTCAAACACAGTCCGGTCCGTTTGCGGTCCTCTGTAAGCAAGCCCATGCCAAGGGCCACCCTCTTATCAGGCTGCGAAGGTTTTAGCGGCGAACCATTCAAGCAGATCTCACCGCCATCAGCGGGATGGGCGCCAAAAATAGCTTCAAGGAGTTCAGTGCGTCCCGCGCCAGCGAGTCCGGCAATTCCGACGACTTCTCCAGCGCCCACCTCCAGACTGACTTCCCTAAACTTTCCAGCGCAACTCAAGTTCTTCACCAACAGTCGCGTTTTTCCTTTTGTGGAGTTGCGTGGCGGAAAGAGTGCCTTCACTTCTCTCCCCGCCATGTGCTGGAGGATTTCATCTCGCGAGATTTCCCCCCATGCTCCCGTATAAACGGCTTTGCCGTCACGCAAGAGCGTCAAACGGTCAGCGATGAAGTCGAGTTCTTCAAGTCGGTGAGAGATGTAGATGATCGCGAGGCCACGGCTCTTCAGCTTGCGTATCAAGCGAAACAGGTCTTCCATCTCTTTCGCTGTCAGCGACGAGGTAGGCTCGTCCATCACAATTACCCGCTGTGCCTCGAGGGTAGCGCGCGCAATTTCGACGAGCTGTCGCTCTGCGGCACTCAAACGTTCTACACGTGAACGCGGATCGAGCTTGAAACCATACTCACTTAGCATGTGTGCGGAACGCTCGTTCATTGCACGTCTATTTACGATCCCGGCCGCTGCAAAGCTCAGCGGCTCACGCCCGAGAAAGATGTTTTCCGCCACGGTGAGATGCGGCGCCAGCGAGAGTTCCTGATAGATCATGGCGATTCCATGAAGCAGCGCATCCGCGGGTCGCAGCAACCGAACAGACTGTCCCTCGATGAGGATCTCGCCTGCGTCCGGGCGATAGACGCCGGCGAGTATCTTCATCAAAGTAGATTTGCCGGCGCCATTCTCACCCACGAGCGCGTGCACTTCACCGCCGCGGCCCTCCAGATTGACTCCGGCCAATACCAGGTTGCCCGCGAATGATTTCGTGATGGCGCGCATTTCCAGCATAGGCTTTGTGTTTTTCAAGGCTGCTTGAGTAATTGTTGCATCTCCGGCGTGTCTAGATTGTCCCTGGTTAGCAGTTTTACGCCGGTGTCTACTAGCCGCGGCGGGGTCTGGCCATCGAGCTTTGCGACCATCGACTTCACGGCCTCATAGCCAATCTTGAAAGGGTTTTGTAACACCAGAGAATCGATGGCGCCTGACTTTAGATCGTCGATCAAATTGGGACTTGAATCGAAACCGACGAGCAGAATCTTGCCACCCATTCCCTTCTGCTTAATCGCCTGCACGACGCCGACGGTGGACGATTCATTCGAAGCAAAGAATCCATTCAGGTCAGAATGCGCAGTGAGAATGTCAGCGGCGCGATCAAGAGACCGAGCGCGGTCTCCTTCGCCATATTGAAAGGCGACTATCTCAATGCCCGGATACTTCTGCTTGATTACCTCCTGAAATCCTTCTTCTCGTTCATCAGTGGAAACCGAGCCCACCTTAACGCCCAGGATTCCGATCCTGCCTTTGCCACCCAATCTCTCAGCCAGTCGTTCGGCAGCTATTCTGCCGCCCTGGCGATTGTCCGTTGCGACATAGGACGTATAGTTCTCAGTACCGATGCCGGAATCGAAAATCGTCACGGGAATGCCCTCGCGTTGGGCGCGTTCAACCATGGGAACAAGCGCCTCCTTGTGCGACGGCGCAACACAGATTCCGTCCACGCGCCGGTTGATTGCATCCTCAACAATATTGATCTGACCGGCGTAGTCGGTGTCCTGCGCGGGACCCTTCCAGACTACTTCTACATTAAACTCTTTGGCCGCCGCGTCGGCGCCGGCATGGACACTTTGCCAAAAGAAATGGGAAACGCCTTTTGGTATCACTGCTATGACTCGTTTTCCCCCGGCACTCTGGCGTTTGCAAGACGGCGCCAGAAGCAGCAGGGCCACGACCGCAACCAGCGTTACGGCACTGAGTTTGATCCTCATCTTTTTCTCCGTTCTATCTTCACGATGACTTGCCATAACCCGTCGTGACCCAGCAGGTCTCGCTCGAAGTCCTTCTTGCTGCGGGCCCATGAGGTCAGTACCACCACGCGGTAGCGGGTGGTTGATTGCATCGTTACCTCTCAAGCAGAGGGCTCATCAGACCGCGTTGAGCTCATGGTCTCGCCCGATTGTGATAGGCCAGCGAGACCCACCCGCTACCCGCGCGGTGGTACTGATGTCATGGGAACCCAGGGGACGCTACGTTCACTTCGCGGGCTGGTTTCGTGTCCGTTGACCCGTTTCTATTGATCGAGATCGGTCGTATCGAGGCGGCCTCTCCGTTGCAATTCAGCAAATCTATCGATTGTTTCGCGCACGCCCGTAGTCAGCTTCGTGCTCGGAAGCGGTCCAAGCGCGGCACGAATTGCGGAGTCGTCCAGTTCCGCGGGAATCGTAAGCGGCTTATCTGCATGGGTGATCGCGCCGCGCGCAGCGGGCCAGACACGCTCGATCTCGGCAACGATCTGATCGAGGTGGAGCGTTTCACCATGCAGGTTGAATACGTAAGCGCCCTGGAGATTCGACGTAGCCGCCCGAATGAAAGCCTCAGCCGTGTCGGCCACATACTGAAGGTCAGTGCGTCCGCCAAAGCGGATATGAAACGACCGGCCAACTACTGCCGCCTTCATCGCCTTGGTAGGATCCGACGTAAGTCCGAAGTCTCGGCCCACGCCGTAAACAGTCAGCGGCCGCAGGCCAATGCTGTTCAGACCGTAATCGAGATGGTACACGCGGGCGTTGCCTTCGTTGCAGCGCTTGAACGCACCATAGTGTGACGACGGCTGGGGTTCATCCCGTTCGGTAACCGCTCGCTCGTGTTCCCCTGGTTCCCTTCCGAAAACCGCCGCAGAGCTCGCATATACCACGTTTCTGATCTGCGGCGATGTCTGCTTTGCCGTTTCGAAGACGTTGATTGTACCAATCACGTTTACCATTGCCCCGCGCTGCGGATCGGCGCGGCACGCCAGCACCTGCAATCCCGCCAGGTGAATGATGTGGTTGACTCTGTATTTCTCCACCACAGCCGGCAGAGCGTTCGCATCCGTGATGTCGCCTTTTACGAGACTCGTCTGCTCTATCTCTTCATCGTCCATGATCAGACGCAGGCGATGAGAATCTTCCGCCAGATCAAAGATCACCACGCGAGCGTCCCGTGTCAGCAGTCGCTTCACAATCCACGCGCCGATGAAACCGTACGCGCCGGTGAGCAAGAAAGTCTCGCCCAGAAGATTTGTTTTGTTCTCGTTCACCTCGATTGCCATTCGTAAATCGTGAATCGTTACTCGGGGATCACGTCCAATAACTTGAGACTTTCAAAGCCCACTCCTCTTACGATTCACTATTCACGATTTACGATTCACGAGTCACGATTCACGAGTCACGATTTGCTTTACCTCTTTTGTCATGTGATGAAGCGCCTCGTCAATGGTGATGTCGCCTATGAAGGCCCGTTGCACGGTATGCCACAACACCTCTTCAACTTTTGGATAAAGCTCAAACTTCGCCGGAACAAGTATATGTTCGGCGATAACGTCTTCCAGCATCCTTAACCTTGCGCGATTCTCCGGGTCAGTCTCGTCCTGCATTTGCCGCATCACTGATCGCCTTACAGGCACGCAACCGTTCCGCGCTTCCAGCAGTTGCTGCTCACGGGCGGTTAGATAGTGCAACAATTGCAGCGCTTCCGGCTTATCCCTGCCCTGCTGCGTTAAAGCAAACGTGTGGCCACCACCATAAGCAAGCGACCTGCCCGCGGGACCGACGGGATAGGGACTCACTGCGAAACGATCGTGAATGGCGGAAATTGCTACGTCGCGATAGAGGGCGTAGTAGCCCGGCCAATCTCCCACCATCGCCGCGTGTCCCGAGCGAA
>Ga0137375_10011733_pt1 | contig 10372 bp, 9 predicted proteins | sample SagtaG_24_FD_104936 | JGI IMG/M metagenome (GOLD analysis project Ga0137375, IMG submission 104936) | Vadose zone soil microbial communities from Sagehorn Ranch, Mendocino, California, USA - Sage1_R_113_16 metaG | ecosystem: Environmental > Terrestrial > Soil > Vadose zone | place: USA...
AACTCCGCGCGCCAGTGACCATCCCGGCGCAGACGGCTCGCGAAATACCCGCGGTCAAAGACGTCGCTGGCGTCCAGCAGCGCCCCAGCGTTCTTCGCGGACTTGACGAGCTTCTGCCGATCCGTCAGCTGGAGGAGCGCGGGATTGGCCAGCATGATCCGCCGGAAACGGACATTGTGCTCCTTCATGCTCGCGATTCCCGCGAGCATGTTCTTGCGGACGCCCTCCAGCGACCGCGAAGACGTGACCAGCAGCCGCACCGGAACCTCATCGACCGTGCCGGCTATGTCAGCGTCACGCCCCCAGTCCGTGCCACCGGGAATCGGCGACAAGCCGGGATATACCGCGCTGAGCAGATCCTGGGCACAGCGTTCGAAGACCTCTGGCGAGAGCCGCTTGGTCGCGAGGGCGTGCTCGATCCGGCCAAGATCACGCATCCTGCCCTCCGGCGTCCTTGCCAGGAACCCTCGTTGTACTACAGAAATCTACTCCCGGGTTCTCGCTGCTGAGCCGGCCGGCCAGGGCGGCTCGACCATAACGCGGCTACCGGACATCGGTGATCAAATGTGCGTGATCTGGGCGCCAGGTTCAATCGGCGTCCTGCGTGCGGGCGGAGAGGCAGGCGGCGCGCGCTCGCGAGCCCGGACACGTATTTGTAGGTTCGACTTGACCGATGCCGGGGGACTCGTGTCTTCCACAAGGGGGCCGTCGCCCCGCCAACTGACACCCGGTGACGCCTAACCCGCTGACACCCCGTGACGTTTTCCCCGGTCAGCGAAACAACGCCTCACACCAAGGCACCGCCGCGGCCGGCCGCTCGATCCCGGCGCCGCGCTTGCTCATTCTCGCTGTGAACTCACGGCAGAGCGGGTGATAACCCGCTGTATCACCCGGTCCCCGGTGAGTTCAGTGCGACTGAAGGTTCCTCAGCGCGAACTTGCGGCCGTTAGGGAGCTGGCCGCCCCGATCAACGTGGGTTCGTGGCGCGTGTTGCGTGTCATTCAGCACGAGTCTTGCTGGCCGGGACTATGGGCCGCGGGCCGCTCCCAAGGGTTGGGCGCCTAGGAGGAAGGCGGCGCCGACCAGGCTTCCGCGGGCACTACGTCCCATCCGCCACGGTGCCACATCCAGGCGCAGGCATACCGATCCACAAATGGCGTGCGATACCACAGCCTCACCCACCACCGGACGCGGTCCAGCCGGGCCGTAATCCCCGGAGCAGGGGTCCAGTTCCACGCAGGACGCACCCCTGGCGGCACGGTCCAACCGCCCGGAGATGGGACACGCGGCAACGCCGCCTGCCGACGCGCTTCACGCCGGATCGCATCATCCGCAGGAAGGGCCGCTGGTTCCGGCCGCGATCTTGCCTCTTGTATGTTCCGCCGCCACTGCATCATTGCTGCTGGGTATCTGGCCAGGACCACGGCGAAGAACGCGGCCTCTAGCGCGACGGGGCCAACCGGGCTGTACCGCCAACCCGCCAGGCTTGCCCCTGCCGCGCTAAGGACCCAGGCGAGAATGCGTACAGGCCAGCGGAAACGGCGCAGGTACTCTCGGGCGAGGTATCGCACGATCGGTCTGCTGCTGGTCGTAGCGCTGTATGTGGCTACTCCGGTTCGCACCCTCCACCACCTCATCACCTGGCCCATGGCGCCAGTGGCTACCGCCACTCGGCGAGTGCGTCCCGTGCCCTGGCAACAGCCGAGGCGATGTCGCCGGAATCGCTTTCGACATCGAGGACCGAGCCAGCCGGAAAGCTTACCTGGGGCACAGCATCGTGCTCGTAGACCTGGACGTAGACCGCGCAAAGCAAGCGGCCTTGCCGTTCCTTGCGGGCTGCCTCCCGGCGCTCCACTTCGGCCCGCGCATCAGGAGGAAGATGATCCTTGCCGCGCGGGCCGCTGCCGTAACCGATCCACCCTTTCCAGGCACTGGTACCTTCCATGCCCTTATTCTGAACTACCCGGGGGAAGCGGTATCCCGCTGTCAGGTCGCGGCCGTGGGACCATCACAGTGTGGAGAGCGGGTCGGCCGAGATCTTGCTGCCGCTGTTGGCTGACGCCGAACTTCGCTCTGCTTTGGCCCGCGCAACTGGGGGGCCTGGGCGCGTGGAGGGGGCGCGTGCGGGCAATGGTGGGCGTGCGGCGGGCTGGGCGCAGCTGGCCGCGGCCGCCGCGGTGGCCGCAGGCCTGGGCGGTGATCTGCCTGCCGGGGAGGTGACCAGGCTGGTTGCCAGCACGCTGGCCGCTGCCGGTGCCATCGGTCACGACTTTGCGGCCGCGGTGGTGGACGATCTCGATGCCGCGCTGGCTGCCCGGGGCATCACCACGGAAAGGCCCGATCGCGGGCCCGGTATGCCGGCGTGGCCGCTGCTGACACCTCGGCCGGTGCCCGGCCAGCCTGCCGTCGGCCCGATGTGGGTGGTCCCGGTCAGGGTGAGACTGCCAGTAGAGACCCCGGGGCAGCGGGTACATCTTGAGCTGCTGGCCTACGCGCAGGCCCCTGGCGCGGCAATCCTCGTCGGATCGGCCCGGGTCCCTGGTCACCCATCGCTGCGTCTGCATGCCGTTGATGATCAGGAACGCCACTACCAGCTGTCACTCCGGCGTGATGTCGCCGGCGATGCACTGTGGATGGGGGAACTCATCCCGCCGCCGCAGGGTGCCGCGCCGCAGTGGCTGGAGGTGGCCACCGGGGCCGCCGGTGAACCGGCGCGGGTAGACCTTGACGTTCCGGCCTCGCACGCCGAGGCGCGGCGTGAGCCGGTGGCCGCCCGTGGCAAAGGCGAGCTGCTGGCCGAGGCCGCGGCCGCGGGTCTGCTGGCGACGGCGCTGATGCCGATTCCTTCCCCTCGTGGTGCGGTGGCCAGTGCCCAAGCCGAAACCCGGGGCGTCGGCAGTGTCGTCACGGTGCTGCTGGCACTGGGCCTGCTGCCGGGCGGCAGCCCGGCGGTGCGGCGCCTGGCCGCCCTCGGCCAGCGGCTCGGCATCGGCTTCCCCGTCCCGGCATCCGGCCTGGCCCAGCCCGCTGCCAGCCTGCCGGAACCGTGGCAAGCCGTGCTCGCCGACCGGGGCCGCCGCGACGGCCCGGCCGCCATCACCCGCGTCGCCGCCGCCCTGCCCGAGCTCGACGGCGCGCGCATCGCGCTGACCGCGCTGGAATCAGCGCCCGATCACGCGCTGCTGCACCTGCTGGCCGTGAGCTGGGACCCGCCCGGCTTTGAACTGCGCGCCTTCACCGAGATGGGCGAGCCGCCGCTGTCTTGGTGGGCCCGCGACAGCGCCGGGCGCTGGCACACCGCATCCGGCGGCAGCTGGGGCCGTTACGGCAACCGGCAATGGGCCGGGATGCTTAGGCTCAGGCCGCCGCTTCATCCGGCCGCCACCTCGCTGGACCTGACCATAACCGGCAGGTCCGAACGCCTGCGCATCATGGTGCCGCTCCACTGGCATGCTGAGGGCTCTGCGTAGCACCGTGTCAGCCACCGGGGTACGCTTCCTGGTCCCCTGGATCGCTGAGAAGGTTGCGGGCGGCGCCGGCGTAGGCCATCGCGTTGGTGTGGTCGATGTTGAAGACCAGGGCAAGGTGGAGCGGGTCGGCGCCGGTGGCCAGGGCTTCCTGCAGGATGCGGTCGCGCCGGATGTGCTCGAGGGAGATGCCGCGCTGGCGCCTGCCGAGGTAGCTGGCGGAGACCGGTCCGGTGCCCAGGGCGCTTTTGCGCGTGATCAGGACGTGCCGGTTGGCGGTGTCCGGCCAGGTGGCGCGCCGGTAGTCAAGCCAGGCCAGCAGGGCGTTGCGGGTGAGCTCGCCGAGGGGCTGCCGGTGGCCGGCGAGGGTGATGCGCCGGCTGGGCAGGTCGATGTCCTCGAGGGTGAGTTCGCGGATGGCCTTGGGGCGGGCGGCGTGCACGGCTGCCAGGGCGATGGCCAGGCGCTGGGCGGAAGTGGCGGCCGCCTGCTGGACAGCCCGGATCTGCTCGGCGGTCATCGGCAGCACGGTGCGCCCGGCGCCCCGGCCGCCGCGGAGGTGGGCGGTGGGGTCGGCGAACGTCAAGCCGCGTCGTTTGGCGAACCGGAACAGCGAGCGCAGCGCGGTGATGGCGTTGTAGCGCCGGTGGCCGCGCAGCGGCTCCAGGACGCTGTCGACGTCGCTGGAGATGATCTCCCGCAGGTGGCCGCGTGTTGCTGCGCAGCACTCGATGAAGGGCCGCACCCTGCCGAAGTGGAAGTGGACAGTGGCGTGCGACCGGGGGCGGGTGCGGGCGTCACCGTCGAGCAGCACCACCAGCCAGGCACGGACGTCGCGGCGGAACCCGGCGGGCAGCTCGCCGGTGCGGCGGTCGATCCAGGTCCGGATCGCCGCAGTGGTGTCGTCGTGCAGCATCCCCAGCTCGGCGAGAACCTCAGCAATCCTGGTGGCTGAGCTGTGGCTGCGTGGCCGCACCCGCTGGCGGACCTGCGACAGCGGGACCGGGCCGCCGCCGGTGTGGCCGTCGAGGACGGCCTTCAGCCCGTAAAACACCCCGGCGATCGTCGCGGCAGACCAGCCGCGGGCCTCGGCCAGGCCGATCGCGCAGCGGGTCGCGGCCAGCAGCAGCGGGCTATCGCAGCGTTGCAGCAGCATCTGCGGGGTTACGTGCTCTGCCGGGCGGGTCACGTCAGCCCGCCCCACCCGGCAGCCGCGGCCGGCCGGGCCGCCGTCCTCCTGCGGATCGCCCGGTCACCGGGGTGGCAGGGACCGGCCGGTCCGGGATCTGGGCGTGACGGCGCGAGCCTCCGCGATAGCCCCGGTGCTCTCGCCGGTTGTGGGCTCGGGCACGGCCACTGGGTCGGGCAGCAGCAGCTGCTGTTGATCACGCTCGGTCGCGGGCTTCGGGTTTGGGCGCACACTGAGGTGTGGATGGGAATTCCCTCGAGCGCGCGGCCGCCGCGCCGGCGGTCCGGTCGAGTGAGCTGCTGGGTTTCCCGTCTGATGCCCGGGTGCTCATTGTGAACGCCGACGACTTCGGGATGTAGCACGCGATCAACGCTGCGGTCCTCCGTTCGATCGAGGAGGGGATCGCCAGTTCGTGCAGCGTGATGGTGCCGTGTCCGGGGGCGCCGGACGCCGTGCGCCTGCTCCGCCAGCATCCGGGGATCTCGTTCGGGATCCACCTCACGCTGGTCTGCGATACGACCCGCTGCCGGTGGGGGCCGCTGACCGCGAGAAGGCTGGTGCCCTCGCTTCTCGACCAGGCGGGTGAGCTGTTCACGCCCGCCCAGGTCCCCAGGCTGCTCGCCCGGGTCCGGCTGGATGAGGTGGAGCGGGAGTTCCGCGCACAGATCGATGCCGTGGCCGGCGCCGGGCTGACGCCGGCCCACCTGGACTGGCACTGCCTGGCCGATGGCGGGCGCGAGGACATCTTCGCCATGACCGTGGCGCTGGCCACCGAGCATGGCCTGGCGGTGCGGGCCTGGCTCGAACCCGGGCGCCGCACGTTGCGGCGGCAAGGGCTGCCGGTCACCGATCACCCGTTCCTGGACAGCTTTGCTCTCGGCCTTGACGGCAAGCCCGCCCGGTATGCCGGCCTGCTGCGGGACATGCCCGCCGGGCTGAGTGAGTGGGCGGTGCATCCCGGCCTGGGCAACCAGGAGTCACAGGCACTCGATCCCGGCGGCTGGCGGGTACGCCACACCGACTACGAGTTCCTGGCATCACCAGCGGCCCGCGACCTCCTCCAGCGGGAGGGCATCGTCGCGATCGACTACAGCGCCATCCAGCAGGTCTGGCGCCAGGCCAGCCGGCCCCGGTAGACCGGCTTCCCGGCAGGGCAGAATGTCCAGATCTGCGCGCCGAGAGCCGCTGAGATTCCAAGGGCCGCGAGCGGCGCAGGTCGGCGGTTCGACGGGCTTCTCGCCGACTTTCTCCTGGCGGCAGCCTCATCCTGGGGCTGGCCGGAAGCGGTTCTGTCTGGCCGGGCCGGCCAGGGTAGGCACCCCGGCTGCGGCCGCACCAGCGTGATCGGCGCGGCGAGCGGGCCCGTGTCCAGCGGGGAAAACCAGCTGCCGGTCTAGCCCGGGACATCGTGGCCGGGCTGGAGGTTCAGCGTCAGCACCTGGCTGCCGAGGGAATTCATCCTGTGGCCGTTCACCGTGAGCACGATGCCGCCGGGATTGCCGATCTTCATGGAAACCCGGTGGGCGAACACCCACGAGCGCGCCGTCCCCGCGGGGATGTAAGCCTGCCATTTCAGGGTGCCGCCCGCCGCGTACACGCCGACCCAGCAGCCCTCGGCCGCTGCGAGCTGCACCAGCACGGGCCGGTACTGCTGGCGCGGCGTGGCCGCGGGGGCGGCCCGGTGGGCACGCGGGGCAGGGGCCGGCACCGGGAGGGGCTTGTGGTGGGCGGCGGCGTTCACCTGATGCGAAGTACTCCCACCCGCGTGGACTACCCAGTAGCTGACGACCGCCGCAATGACCAGCGCCATCATGGTGCTCCAGTTCGCCCGGCGGCGCCCGGGCAGCTTGAGGGGCGTGGCCGCCTCGAAGATCTCAGCGGCGGAAGCCTGGCGGTTGCCGCCGCGTGCCGCGTCGTACTCCTCGATCAGCGGGTCCGCATCGGCACCGACCATCGTGGCCACGCTGCGGATGTGGCCGCGCGCGTAGAAATCCCCGCCACACGGCGAGAAGTCATCGTTCTCGATACCGCGGATGACTGTTTCCCTGATCCGCGTCCGCTGGCTGATCTGGGTAATGCTCAGCCCGGCGTCCTGACGGGCGCGGGCGAGGGTATCGCCGATATTCACGTCATTCCTCTGCAGCAAAGCCGGAGTCCCGCTCCATTGCCAGGTGCAGCATCGAGCACACCACCGCCCGCGCCGGCCGTCGCGCCGCGCTGCCCTCGCGGACACAGAGCCCTGGCCGGGCGGAGGCCTGGGCTCTGTCAGGAAGTGGCCCTCCACCAGGTAAACGCCGGGCGTTGCGGATTGTTACGAGCCCGTAGGCAGGCAAGAGCCCGGCCTGAGGGCCGGGGCGCAGGCAAGCCGCCTGGTGGCAGGGTCTTCTGTGCACGGATGCCGTTGCCTGTCCCTGCCGTTGACACCGGCCCTGCCGTGCGCACCGGCGCGATCGCCGTGCAGACCGCGGCGGAACCACAGCCGGGTGGCACGATCCTCACCGCCAGGCCGGGCCCCGGGAAGCAGCGCGGGGTTCCTCAAGCAGATCCTCAAAACGATCTAGCGCTACCGCTGGCGCTGCCAGGCCAGCCACCTCTTAACTCCCGGCGGCCAACCCGGGATCGGCCAGTCGCCTTCGTGTGGGTCAGGCCCGTCACCGACCCGGCGGATCCCCCGGACCGTGTCACCACGACCCCGGCGAGCCGCACGGTGAGCAACGCCAATCACCGCCTCGGGGGGACCGCTGGCTCGTTGCCGTCAAACATAACGCGCTGAACAGATGAACCCTTCTCGTTTGCACAGGCGCAATGCAAGCGCTGATGCACGTGCATATGAACCGCTGGCGGAGAAAGGCAATTGATGCTAATCAGCAGATCGGTGATATCGTGCTTTTACCTGACAATCCGCGGCCAAGGGCCGCCTGGAAGGTGTTGACCAGAGTGCGGCCGCCGACGGAGGGCGGGACAAGTGAGCTGGAGCGTCAACGGCACAACGGCCGGTCCCGATGACCGCACCCAGATCTTGCGCGTGCAGGGAGAACTGGACCTCGCCACGGCCGACAGCCTGTACCGGCGGGGCCGCACAGCCATCGGCCGCCACACCCGGCTCCTGCTGCTCGACCTGAGTGGCCTGTCCTTCTGCGACGCATCCGGGCTGAGTGCCTTCGTCCGGATCGCCAACGAGGCCGAAGCGGCCGGCTGCGGTTACGGCCTCATCGCGCCCCAGCCGCTCATCGCGAAGATGCTGCGGATCACCGGCCTGCACCAGCGGCTGCAGGTATTCGCGACCAGCGACGAGGCATACCTGCGCCTCACAGCGCTGGCAGGAACCGCGCGCAGCCGTTGAGGCGTGGGAGTACTAACCATCCTGGCCGACTCGGATGCTCCCGACAGGCAACCGAGGGTGACGGCGGCAAGACAGACTGATCCATCTGTGCACCTTGGCCACGTGCCGGCGTGAGGCCGGGAGGACACAGATCCGCGGGCAGGAGCGCCCTGGACGGGCGGGTCGTCGGCTGACTTCACCACACTCCGTAACGACCGCGCCGTATCCGGGCGGACACCGCCGGCCCCCAGTGGGGCAACTTAGGCCCGCACGCCGCTTAGCGGCTGTGCGCCAGGGGGCTGAGGCTTGTAATTGCGCCTGGTCCCCGGCCGGGCCGGGAAAGAGTTGCCGTCTGCGCATCGGCGGGTTGCGGGGAGCGGGAGCTGGAGGGCGGCCCAGACTGCCTTCTCCTGGGCGCTGAGCATTGTCCACCCCCAGGCGGGGACGAGGGCGTGCACGATCTGCAGGCCGCGGCCGGACTCGGCGTTGAGGTCGGCTGGTGCCAGGACGGGTGGCTTGGGGCTGCGGTCGGTGACCACGCAGATCAGGCGGCTGGCCTGGCGCTGCCAGGTCAGTTCGACCTGCGTGTGCTTTCCGCTTTTCGTAGCGAAGGCGCTTCCGTGGCGTATCGCGTTGGTGACCAGTTCGGATGCGACGATCACAGCGTCCTGGATCAGTGTGTCCAGGTGCCAGCCGTGCAGTGTTGCCGTGGTGAAACCACGGGCTGCCCCGGTTGACTCGGGCGCGGGGGCCAGGGTGATGCGGCAGTGCCTGCCGGCCGCTGGCAGCGCCGAGTGGGGTGGCCCCAGTTCCTGGTGACTGCAGCGCCAGTCCGGGGCGGGCAGGAAAGGCACCGGATGTCCCTGGTGCATGGGTCGCCACCGAGCCTGAATGTTGGTCGCGCCGGGGGGTCAGCGCATCCGCTACGATGCCACCCACGGTGTGCACTTGCAAGTGCCGTTGCACAGAAGATTTCTTGCCTGCCGGCTAGCAGCTGCCCAGGGTGATCGCGGGCGGCGGAAGGGATGCGAGGTGGAGCTGGCTCGCAGCGGCGTGCAGGCTTCACGGCTGCGCGTGGCAGCGTGGCGGAAGAGCCGCCACAGCAACCCCAGCGGTAACTGCGTGGAAATAGCCGAACTGACGGCAGGCAGGGTGGCGATCCGCGACTCCCGGCATCCCGACGGCCCAGCCCTGATTTTCACGCACGCCGAGTGGGCGGCCTTCCTTCGTGGTATCCGGGACGGCGAGTTCGGCTGACCAGCCCGGGGAAGCAACTGCGGGCACGGCGGCTGCCGTTGCCTGCCGGCCAAAAGCGAAATTGCGATTGAAATGTCGCCGGGCCCCATTTGTGGCGCAGCCGTAGCCGCGTGTGGGACACTGCCGTGGTCCGGGTCAGGGGAGAGCGCATGATTAAACCAGCCGAGCCTGCAGGCGGGTCGGCGCACAGCTTGATCGCCCCGCCCGGCAGCGGCGGCCCCACGGTGCTTCGCATCCTGCTGGGTGCCCAGCTTCGCCGGCTGCGTGAAGCGAAGCGGATCTCCCTGGAAGAAGCGGGGAATGTGATCCGCGCGTCCCATTCGAAGATCAGCCGGCTGGAAACCGGCCGGGTGGGTTTCAAGGACCGCGACATCGCCGACCTGCTCATTTTCTACGGCGTGACCGATGAGCAGGAACGCGAGGCACTGCGGGCCCTCGCCCGCCGCGCAAACGCCCCGGGCTGGTGGCACGATTATTCAGACATCCTGCCGGGCTGGTTCGAGGCGTACGTCGGGCTCGAGGAGGCCGCTACCCAGATACGCGCCTACGAGGTCCAGTTCGTTCCCGGGCTGCTGCAGACAAAGGATTACGCCCGCGCCGTCACGCTCCTTGGCCACGCTGCCGCTCCCGCCGCGGAGATCGAGCGGCGGGTCAGCCTGCGGATGGCCCGCGAGGTAGTGCTCACCAGGCCGGACCCGCCGAATGTGTGGGCGGTGCTGGACGAGGCCGTGCTACGGCGGCCCGTCGGCGGCGCGGACGTCATGCGGGGGCAGCTGAAGCACCTCCTCGAGATGGCCAGGCAGCCGAATGTGACCATCCAGATCATCCCGTTCCAGGCCGGCGGCCACGCCGCGGCGGGGGGGCCGTTCAGCATCCTGCGCTTCGCCGAGCGTGACCTGCCCGATGTGGTGTACCTCGAGCAGCTCACCAGCGCGCTCTACCTGGACAAACCGGAGAGCGTCGATAACTACCTGATGGTGATGGAGCGCCTGTGCATGGAGGCCGCGACGCCAGCTGGCACCGCCAAGGCCATCAGGGCCATCCTCCGCGAGCACTGACCGGGCCGGTTCCGCACCCGCTCCCGCCGGGCGGCCACCAGGATCTCCGGCTTGCCTTGCGGACGAATCGCCCAGGCGA